>JACCDL010087683.1_pt1 | contig 10975 bp, 10 predicted proteins | sample 7441931 | NCBI WGS metagenome assembly JACCDL01 (sample SAMN15323437, study PRJNA562643) | freshwater metagenome | isolation source: river surface water | place: USA:Blue River Watershed | collected 2017-08-16 | reverse complement strand
GTCGAGCAATTGATCAGAGGCTGTTGCGTCGTTGACATTCAAGACCATTCCGGTGCCTGAAATATTCTGGGCGGCGAGATTTTCGGAAATCGTCTTTGCCCCCGCCTCCGTCGTTGCAGTACCAATAACAATGTGCCCAGCATGTCCGAGTGTCGTCGCGATCGCCTGGCCAATGCCACGCGTTGCGCCCGTCACCAGCGCGATGCGCGTCGTCGCCCCCAATGGAACTGAACCGTCGGTCATGTTGATATCCTATGCAAGTGAGTTCAACGTCTGATCAAGACTGGCCTGATCCACGATATTAAAAAGCTGCATCTCCGGAGCGATACGCTTGACCAGTCCTGTCAGGACCTTGCCTGGGCCACACTCGACGATGCTGGTAACGCCTTCGGTCTGTAGCTTCTGAACGAGCTCTACCCAGCGTACGGGTCGCATGGCCTGACGCGCGAGTGCATCTCGGATCCGATCAGGATCAGACTCGACCGCAACATCCACGTTATTCATCACGGACATCTGGGGCTTATGAAGCGCAACCGTCGTCAGATAGTCCCGAAGCGCATTCGCAGCAGGCGCCAGCAGACTGCTGTGGAATGGCGCCGATACCGGCAATGGCAAGGCACGCTTGGCGCCTCGCTCTTTGACCAACGCACAGGCACGCTCAACAGCCTGCGCATGCCCTGCAATCACCGTCTGATCGGGCGCATTGAAATTCACTGCTTCAACCACCTGACCCTGGGCCGCATCGGCGCATGCGATCATCACATCCGCTGCAGGAAGACCCAAGATCGCGGCCATGCCCCCCTGACCGACAGGCACCGCAGACTGCATCTTCTCTGCACGAAATCGAACTGCTCTGGTCGCATCGGCAAGGGTGAACACCCCCGCTGCGGTGAGTGCCGCGTATTCGCCTAGGCTGTGTCCGGCGGCCCATGCAGGACGGTGACCGCCTGCAGCAATCCAGGCATTAAAAAACGATACCGCACAGGCCAACATTAGCGGCTGAGTATTCACTGTGAGATTGATTGCCTCGACGGGACCCTCTGCAGCCAGCCTCACAAGATCCTGGCCCAGGGCATCCGAGGCGATCGCCATCGAGTCCATCACCGTCTGATTGCCCGTAAACCCATTGAGCATCCCCACAGACTGAGAGCCCTGCCCAGGGAAAACAAACGCTAGTGTCTTCATCATCACTCCATTAACCCAATGAGATCACTCACAAGATCTCAGATCTGAACGAGTACCGCGCCCCAGGTAAAACCACCCCCAACGCCCTGCAACATAAGTCGTTGTCCAGCTCGGATACGGCCATCACGCCATGCGGTATCGAACGCCAAAGGGACCGACGCCGCAGAGGTGTTCGCATGCTGATCGACCGTGACGATTACTTTTGACTCGTCTAGTCCGAGACGCTTCGCGGTTGCAGAGAGGATTCGTACATTGGCCTGGTGCGGAATGAGCCAGTCAATATCGGCAATCGAAAAACCGGTATCCGCAAGCACTTCGCGGGCCACACTATCAAGCACCTGAACAGCGAGCTTAAAGACCGACTGACCGTCCATGGTCAGGAATGGATGCCCGGTCGCCTTTCCGTTGCAGACTGAGCCGGCCGTGCGCAAGATATCTTCGTGTTCGCCTTTGGCATGGAGACGATGTCCAAGAATGCCAGGAGTCGTGTCTGCCTTGAGCACCACAGCGCCGGCGCCGTCTCCGAAGAGCACACAGGTCGTACGATCGGTCCAATCAAGAATCCGCGAGAAGACCTCTGCCCCAATGACCAGTGCGGTCTTGACCTTTCCCGCTTTGATAAATAGGTCCGCCGTCGAGAGCGCGTAGACAAACCCCGAACAGACCGCCTGCACATCGAACGCAGGTCCACCCGAGATCCCTAGTTTCTTTTGAACAAGGCAGGCCGTCGACGGAAAGATCATATCGGGGGTCGAGGTCGCCACAATCACGAGATCGATATCGGCTGCACTCACGCCCGCCATGGCCATCGCCTGCCGCGCCGCTTCCGCGGCCAGATCACTGGTCATCACTGCGTCGTCGGCGATATAGCGCTGGGCAATCCCCGTACGCTCACGTATCCAGTCGTCAGACGTCTCTACGCCCTGGGCCGCGAGACGCGCTGCAAGCATTTGATTCGACACCGGTGCGCCAGGCAGCGCACGGCCCGAGCCAACGATGCGCGTGAAGATTTCCGATGTCATGGGGCGATCAATGCGTGTTGAATTTTTTCATTAAGACCGTGTGAGGCTGCGTCTGCCGCACGATGCAGCGCCTGAGAAAAGGCATAAGCGTCAGCAGAACCATGGCTTTTCACCACAATGCCACGAAGTCCCAGCAATACAGCGCCGTTATAACGACGATGATCCACACGGCGAGACAGACGGTGCAATACCGGCGACGCAATCAGTGCCATTAACCGCGTCACAAAATTTCGTTTGAATTCTTCTTTAATGAAGGCCTTTAACATCTGGGCTACCCCCTCGGAGGTTTTCAAGGCAACGTTGCCAACAAATCCGTCGCAGACGACGACATCCGTCGTGCCCTTGAAAATATCGTCACCCTCGACGTTGCCATAAAAATTGAGTGGTCCTGCGCGCAGCATCTCGGCGGCCTGCTTGACCACTTCATTGCCTTTGATGACTTCTTCCCCAATGTTGAGTAGCCCCACTGATGGCTGGTCACGATTCTCGATCACCGACACCAAGGCAGACCCCATGAGCGCAAACTGCGCGAGGTGCTCTGCCGTGCAATCGACATTCGCACCAAGATCCAACATGGTGGTAGCCCCCCCCTTGCGGTTAGGCAGCGCTGTTGCAATCGCGGGGCGATCGATTCCCTCGAGGGTCTTTAGGACATAGCGGGCAATCGCCATTAGGGCACCGGTATTACCGGCACTGACGGCCGCCTGGGCACGCCCCTCCTGCACCTGCTCAATGGCAATGCGCATCGATGAGCGTCGTTTGCTTCTCAGCGCAACGGCGGGGGGATCGTCCATCGTGACGACTTCGTCGGCCGGCACGATCTCGATGCGGCCTTTTACAGCATCAGGCACTCTTTGAGCGCCAAGGGCAGAAGCGACCTGGGGCTCAAGGCCGACCAGGATCGCCCGGTGTTGCGGACATTGCGTCAGGAACGCAAGGACCGCGGGGATCGTGACAGGTAATCCGTGGTCGCCGCCCATACAGTCGACGGCAACACAGACCCCAGGAGACGTTAGATCAGGCAACGTCTTTCGTTTTGACGACCTTCTTCCCACGGTAATAGCCCGAGGGGCTCACGTGGTGACGCAGATGAATCTCACCCGTGGTCGGCTCAACCGCCGTTGGGGGATTGGTCAGAAAATCGTGCGAACGATGCATGCCGCGCTTTGACGGCGACTTCTTATTCTGTTGGACTGCCATAGTTAGACTCCGGAAAACCTTGAATTATAAGGCATTTTCCATCTAAGAGGGCTTCTTCAATAGGTCACGAAGCCCCGCAAAGGGCCGCTCTGTCCCTAGTTTTTCTCCCGACGCCTCAGCAGTAGCGCCCTCTCCGAGGGTGACCGCACCCGGCGCCTGACAATCCGCATGCTTGGGGGTCATCGGCAACGCGAGTAAAAGCTCGTCCTCCACCAATAGCAGTACCGTCATCTGGTCTTCCGGGGCAAGAAAATCAACATCCGGCAGGTCCAACCCATCGGCCTGATCGGCAAGCCAGTCCTCGGTCTTTTGGTCCGCCTCCTTGGCCGTGCGACAGAATTCAAACCCTCTTCTCAGACGAAGGCTTACCGGCATCGGCCCAAGGCAGCGCGAGCAGGCACAGTCTAGTTCGGCATCAATCTCTAACCACCACAGGCGCCCATCGCCCTGCCCCTGATTCGAGGGTTCGGCAAGCAGCCGCCAACGAGGCGGCTCGCGATACCCCATCAATGCCGCTGTCAGTCGGGGCAGATCGGAGGGAGTGAAGCAACCCTCTGCGGGGATCGCCCCCACTTTGAGCGCATGCGCCAAGACCTCTTGGGAGAGCACCGAGGTAGGCGAGAGTGTGTTCGTTTTGTCGGACGGCATAATGGACGCACCTTAGCTGTCTTCGGAATCGCTTTCAAGCCACGCGCGCTGGTCATGTCTACACGAAAAATTATTCTTGCCTCAAGCAGCCCCTATCGACGTGCGCTGCTCGGTCGGCTCGGCCTTCCCTTTGAGTGCATCTCGCCCGACATCGACGAGACCCCGATCAACCATGAAACGCCACACGCCTGCGCGATTCGGCTTGCCCAGGAAAAAGCATCGGTCATCGCACGACAATTTCCGGACGCAATCGTGATCGGATCAGACCAAGTCGCTAGCTGCGATGGCCAACGACTCGAAAAGCCCGGCACCAAGGAGCGCGCATTCGAGCAACTTCGACTCCAACGCGGTCGAAGGTCCGAGTTCCACACCGCCGTGTGTGTCATGGCAGATGGCGGTAAGACGGTGGCCAGCGACATAGTGGTCATCACAGTGGTCTTTCGCAACGAGCATAGTCTCAGCGACGCACACCTTCGTCGCTACATTGATCTGGAGATGCCGCTCGACTGCGCCGGCGCTGCAAAATCCGAAGGCCTTGGCATTGCACTCATGGAGTCGCTGACAGGCCCCGATCCCACTGCGCTGATTGGTCTGCCGATGATCGCGTTGACCCGGTTACTGCGAGAGATCGGCGTCGACCCATTACAGGCCGACACCAAAAATTAGCGAATCGACCAGTGCAGCAGCACGCGTGCCGCTGCATCACCAATCGATGCGCCAAATCGATGGGCAATGCGCTCTGCTAGATTGGGTTCGAGACTGTAATCAATGACCTCTTCAGCCTTGAGTACATCTCTTGCCACTGTATCCACCGTGCCAAGCCCATCGGCAAGCCCAAGCGCAACGCTCTTGCTCCCGGTCCAGACCATGCCACTAAAAATCTCCGGTCCTGCCTTTAGACGATCACCACGACCCTTCTTCACCGCAGCAATAAATTGCTGATGGACTTCCGACAGCATCTGCTGCACCGCCGCCTTTTGCTTGGGGTCCACTGCTAAAAATGGATCGAGTAGCGCCTTATCCTCACCGGCGGTGAGCACCCGACGCTCGATGCCGAGTTTTTTCATCGCTTCCGTAAAACCGAATCCATCCATCCGCACGCCGATCGAGCCGACGAGACTGGCCTTATCGACGTAGATCGCATCGGCCGCCGCAGCGATGTAGTAGCCGCCCGATGCGGCGACCTCCTCCACGACAACGATTAACTTTTTATCCGGATGCAGCGTCTTAAGACGCTGAATCTCGTCATACACAATCCCCGCCTGCACGGGACTTCCCCCAGGGCTATTAATCCTCAGGATAACGCCAGCCGCTGCCTGATTTGCAAAGGCCTCGCGAAGCGAAATATTGATGGATTCAGCATTGGCATTCATATCCGCATCGATCACTCCAGAGAGATCGACCAACGCGGTGTGCCGCGAACTCGGGTGTACCCCAGTGGAAGTTCGACTCGAGGAGACCACTGTCCAGATCAGCGCGACAATCAACGCCGCCCAGACTGCGCGCCAGACATTGCGCCAACGTCGCGCACGCCGCTGCTCCTCAATTGAGGCGAGAAGAATACGTTCCATCAGATTCTGATCCATTGTTCCATCCATTGTTGAAGTTCGTCGACCGAGTGCACGGTATGCATTGGCTCGGCCCGCAAGAGTGTCTCTAAGGGATGCGCGCCGTAGGTCACGGCCACCGCTCGGGCACCGGCCGAATGGGCCATGCCAATATCATGCGTGGTGTCTCCCACCACCAGTGCAGCCGAGGGAGAAATCCCAAGCTCCTCACAGATCTCAAAGACCATCGTCGGCTCCGGCTTCGGGTCACTCTCATCGGCGCACCGTGAGGTGTCGAAATAATGCCGCGTCTGTGTCGCATCAAAGGCTCGCTCGAGACCAACCCGTGACTTACCGGTTGCCACCGCTAAGGGCGTTCCCGCTCGACGAAGCCCCTCGAAGAGGGCCGTCATGCCCGGAAAGGGCCGAAGGGACTGATCTCGTGAGAGATAGTGATGACGAAATCGATCCGTCAACGATGCCTGCTGTGCCGCCGAAAGATTCGGTGCCACGCGAGACAGGGCATCCTGCAGCCCAAGCCCAATCACATAGCTCGCATCCTGCTCCGCAGGCACCGAAATTCCGATATCGCGACAGGCTTCGCGAATGGCATGCGTAATCGTGGACGTCGAGTCAACGACGGTTCCATCCCAGTCAAAAATAACCAGCTCAATCGGCTGGGTTAAAGCGTGCTGCGCAGGCTGCATAAAGACCGATCTATTGAGAGCTCATTCACCATCGCGTCAAAGGCGTCATCCAATTCCGCGTGAAGCTGCATTGTTTCATGCGTGAGGGGATGACTACACCGGAGCTGCCAGGCATGAAGAAACATCCTTCCCATCAGCGCGCGTTTCTCTGATCCGAGTGCGATCAGAAGTTCCTTTTCTCGAACATGGTCGCCATATTTTGGATCACCGATGATCGGTAATCCCTGACTGGCCAGGTGGACTCTGAGCTGATGCGTTCTCCCCGTGACTGGCTCACAGACCACCAGTGACACATCCCCCATCACCGGATGCGCCACCGTCTGCAGACAGCGCACACGGGTCAGTGCAGTCTGACCCGTCGAATCCACGCGTACCCAGCGCTCTCCCTTGGCATTCACCCACTTCAGTAACGGGGCATCAATCTGCATCGCTCCTGGCGCACAACGGCCCCAGACCAACGCCAGGTAACGCTTACGCATCTCCCCTTCACGAAGCTGGCGATGAAATTCGGTCAGGGCCGAGCGGCGTTTGGCCAGCAACATCACGCCCGATGTCTCTCGATCAAGCCGATGTACCAGCTCGAGAAACATCGGCCGGGCCCGCTCCGATGGTGCGAGCGCTGCACCGGAGAGCGCCTCGCCCTGCTGCCGAAGCGCCTCAATGACTCCCAGCGAGACCCCGCTTCCGCCATGTACCGCAATCCCGAACGGCTTATCGATCGCCAGCATGACCTCGTCCGCAAAAACCGTCTTAATCTTCCCCGCGATCGCCTTGGCCATGGCGGGCGAAACACGACCCTGAGACTGACCGGTCGGCGTTGGAACGCCCCCATCGGTCAGTCGAACCGGCGGAATCCTGACCTGGTCATCGGGTTCGAGCCGGTAGTCATTTGCAACCCTGCCCTTATTCACCCGAACCTCGCCGGTACGGAGCATCTTATAGATGCGCGTCTTGGGCACGCCCTTTAGACGAGCCATTAGAAAATTGTCGATTCGCTGACCCGAGTGATCCGCATTGACCGTCCAGTGCAGGACCGCCGGATTTACCACTCGACCATCCGTGACCGATTCCTCTGGTCCGGATTGCGCTGCAATTGGGTGGGTGACCGATTGGTTTTTGCTCGACTGTCTGACCTTGGTTGTCCGGATAGGTGATCCGGACATGGCCGCCTTCTTGGAGAGGCGGCCCGATCCTTTCTTGGCAGCAGACTTGGGGGACTTTGGGGACATCTGAACTTTCAAGGGTATACTCGGGCGGCGGAGATGAGTTCCGGCCGGCTTGTGTGCCCCGTTAAGCCTTTAGACCCAAGAGTTCAACATAAACCTTAGGTCTTCGCTTAAAGGAAGAAGCACTCAGCAGGTCGATGCCTCTGCCCCAGTTGCACTTGTTGCACTGGATTGTATTTGACCGAGGAGCGCAATGTCGCGAGGCCCGGCAAACGAGACACATGAACGCAACCAGATTGGTGTTTTAGCGTGACGAGATTTCTAGATTCTGATGGCCTTCGCGCCAGACTGACCCCCAGCGCACTGCGCTGGCGTGACGGTCTGTCAGCCGCGCTCGTCAGCGTCCCGACCTTTTCCAGCACCCAGCATAGTTCGTCCACCCCCCGTCCCATAAGGCTCGGGGGCCGCTCGTTCCTGCCCCGCCCCATTTCATTGCACGCTCCTATTTGCCGCTGACGCGGTTGTTGCGCCTGCACTGCAGGCAGATAGAAGGAGTTGTTGTATGAAACGCATGTTATTTAACGCGACCCATGCTGAAGAGCTACGGGTTGCGATTGTCGATGGCCAACGCCTGATCGACCTCGATATCGAGACCGCCGGACGAGAGCAACGCAAGAGCAATATCTATAAAGGGGTTGTCACCCGGATCGAGCCGAGCCTCGAGGCCTGCTTTGTGAACTATGGCGAGGACCGTCACGGTTTCCTCCCGTTCAAAGAAATCGCCCGCGAGTATTTCAAGCCAGGAGTGGACCCCGGCCGCGCCCGAATCCAGGACGCGATCACCGAGGGCACTGAGATGCTGGTTCAGGTGGAAAAAGAGGAGCGTGGTAACAAAGGCGCTGCACTGACCACCTTTATTTCGCTGGCCGGCCGCTACCTCGTACTGATGCCGAACAACCCTCGCGGAGGCGGCGTCTCCCGACGGATCGAGGGCGAAGACCGTCAGGAACTGCGGGAAACGATGGATCAGCTCGACGTCCCCACGGGCATGAGCCTGATTGCCCGTACGGCCGGTATTGGTCGCACCGCGGAAGAGCTCCAATGGGACCTGAACTACCTACTCCAGCTCTGGACAGCGGTCGATGACGCTCGGAAACTGCAGCCAGGTGCCTACCTGATCTACCAAGAGTCAAGCCTGGTGATTCGCGCTATCCGCGACTATTTCCACCCGGACATTGGTGAGATCCTGATCGATACCGATGACATTTACGAGCAGGCACGTCAGTTCATGCTGCACGTGATGCCGGACATGGGAACGCGCGTCAAACGTTACAACGATGATGTGCCGTTGTTCTCGCGCTTCCAGATCGAACATCAGATTGAGACGGCCTATTCTCGTGTTGTGCCCCTGCCTTCGGGCGGCGCCATCGTGATTGACCATACCGAGGCACTGGTCGCCGTCGACGTGAACTCTGCCCGGTCAACCCGCGGATCAGACATTGAAGAAACCGCCTTTAGAACCAACCTAGAGGCCGCCGAAGAAGTCGGACGACAGCTTCGACTGCGCGACCTTGGTGGACTCATCGTGATCGACTTCATTGACATGGAGTCTGCGAAGAACCAGCGCGAAGTGGAACAGCGTCTGCGCGATGCCCTGCACTTCGATCGTGCCCGCGTTCAAATGGGCAAGATCTCTCGCTTTGGTTTAATGGAGTTATCGCGGCAGCGACTGCGTCCCGCCTTGAACGAAGGCTCGCACATCACCTGCCCGCGCTGTAACGGCACTGGCGTGATTCGCGATGTCGACTCAAGTGCACTTCACATCCTGCGCATTCTGCAAGAGGAGGCGATGAAAGAGGGAACCGCCGCCTTGCATGTCCAGGTCCCGGTCGAAGTAGCGACCTTCCTGCTTAACGAGAAACGAACAGACATCGCGAAGTTAGAGTTCCGACTGAAAGTCACCGTCGTACTCATCCCGAACAAATATCTCGAGACCCCGAACTACTCGATCGAGCGTCTCAAGCATGACGACCCACGACTTGAAGACAGTCGTGCAAGTTATGCCATGGCCGATGAACCCGCTACCGAAACCCCCTATCAACAGAAAAAGACCGAGCAGGTTGCTGCCAAACCACGACAAGAAGCCGTTGTGAAAGGCGTCACTCCCGCACAGCCGGCACCCGTTGTCGCGAAGCCCGCAGACCAAAAGGCTGCCGGAAAGGGGCTTCTTGCAACCATCATGGGCTGGTTCTCGGGCAGCAGTAGCCCCAAAGAATCTGAAAAGCCCGTGACTCGCAGCGCCGGGGATCGCGATGGCCGTCAACGTGGACGTGGTGGTCGCGGCGAGAGAGGTTCTCGTGAGGGCCGAGAGTCACGTGATGGCCGTGAGCGCTCAGGGCGCGAACCCAGAGAGTCAAAAGAAGCAAAAGAGCCTCGCGAACCAAAGAATCGACAAGAGAACAACCGCTCCGGTAATGGACGACGTGATGAACGAGACGCGACTCGCCCAGAGGGAGAACCACGTCAGGAACAGCGTCCTCGCACAGAACGTGCAGACCGTAAGCCAAAACAAGAACGAGGAGATCGTTCAGCAGAACGACCTGCCGATCTTCAGGAGAACCAACCCGCAGTCCCGGCAGGCGATGTAGCCGGTTCGGCGGCCGAGGGTGCAGAGCAATCTGATCGCACGGGTCGTCGTCGCCGCCGCCGTGGTCGTGGTGGTCGTGGGCGCGAAGAAGGTCAAGACACACAACTATCCCTTGAGGCCTCTGCAGAAGAGACGATGGAATCGCCGAGCACGGCCTCTGAAACGTCAGCACCGCAGACCTCCGCGGTACCTGAACCGACACAAGCGCCTGTGACGGTCGCCGCTCCGGCTACCCCAATATCGGCTGCTCCGACACCTGCTGCCCCGACATGGGCTGCGCCGACACCAGTAGTCACCCCCGAACCCGTTGCGAGCGTTGCCACCATTACGCCTGCTACGCCGGCCCCAGTGTCGGTGCCGACACCGGCTCCAGCGCCGACGCCAGCGCCAGTTGTGGTCTCCGAGGACGCCTTAAAAGAAACCTTGGGCGCTGCCGGACTTCAGTGGGTACAGACAGATCCAGGGAAGGCGATGACCGAAGCCACTGCAGAGCCACCACCAAAGCTTGGCCGTGCGCCGCGCAAGCAGACGACGGCCACAACAGAAGAACCATTGGTGATGGTGGAGACGCGTCAGAACAACTCGTAACCGATCCATAATCGCGTATGAGCTACGGACAACGCATTTTCTCCATCGTCCCTGATTCAGCCGCGAGCCCACAACTCCGGGCGGCCAAGGTGGATGCCCTTGGCCCTGCCCCTACCGCTGGTCTCACCGACCAGCGGCATCGTCGATTAAGAGACCTTCGGATCTCGGTGATCGATCAGTGCAACTTTCGTTGCACCTACTGCATGCCCAAAGAAGTATTTGGTCGTGACTATCAGTTTCTTCCGAAATCGTCCTTGCTGACCTT
>JACCDL010318822.1_pt1 | contig 10976 bp, 9 predicted proteins | sample 7441931 | NCBI WGS metagenome assembly JACCDL01 (sample SAMN15323437, study PRJNA562643) | freshwater metagenome | isolation source: river surface water | place: USA:Blue River Watershed | collected 2017-08-16 | reverse complement strand
GCACGCGTCATGACCCGGTGAACCTGCCCCTGCCCACCTACGCCGATGTGCAAGCGGCCGCCCAACGCCTCGAAGGCGTGGCGCACCGCACGCCCGTGCTCACCTCGCGCAGCCTCAACGCAGAGTTGGGGGCTGAGGTGTTTTTCAAGCCCGAGAACCTGCAACGCATGGGCGCTTTCAAATTCCGGGGGGCGTACAACGCCTTGTCGCTGCTCTCCCCGCAAGCCCGCGCTCGCGGCGTGGTGGCGTTTTCGTCGGGCAACCATGCACAAGCCGTGGCGCTGTCAGCGCGCCTGCTCGGGTGCAGCGCCACGATCGTCATGCCGCACGATGCCTCGCCCGCCAAGCTGGCCGCCACCCAGGGCTATGGCGCCACGGTGGTGGGCTACGACCGCTATGGCGAAGACCCCGCCGCCATCGCCCAATCCATTGCCGAGCGCGAAGGCCGCAGCTTCATCCCGCCGTTTGACCACCCCCATGTGCTCGCGGGGCAGGGCACCAGCGCCCTCGAACTCTTTGAAGACGTGGGCGCCCTCGATCGCCTGTTTGTGTGTGTGGGCGGCGGCGGTCTCATCAGCGGTTGCGCGCTCGCGGCCAAGGGCTTGTCGCCCCAATGTGAAGTGATTGGCGTGGAGCCCGAGGCCGGCAACGATGTGCAGCAAAGCCTGCGCCTGGGCATGCGGGTCAAGATCGAGACCCCGCACACCATTGCCGACGGCGCGCAATCGCGCCAAGTGGGGCAATACCCCTTTGCCCTCATCCAGCGTCTGGTGAGCGACATCCACACGGTGAGCGATGAGCAATTGCGCCAGGCCATGCGCTGGTACGCCCAGCACATGAAGCTGGTGGTCGAGCCCACGGGTTGCCTGTCGCTGGCGGCAGCACGCCAGATGGGCCACGCCCTGCGCGGGCAGCGCGTGGGCGTGATCATCAGCGGGGGCAATGTGGACCTGGACCGCTATGCCCAGTTGCTGAGCGGTGCATGACAAGCCGCTACCATTTGGCCAGCATGCAATCCACCCTCTCTCACCTCACCGACCAGATCCGTGCCGCAGCGGCCGATTCGCGTTGCCTGGCCATTCAAGGCGGCGGCAGCAAAGCCTTTTACGGCAACGTCTCGCACCACGATGCGGTGCTCGACACCCGCCCCTTGAGCGGCATCATCAGCCATGAGCCCAGCGAACTGTGCCTCACCGCCTGGGCCGGCACGCCCTTGAGCGAGGTGCAAGCGGCTTTGGCGCAGCATGGGCAGTGCCTGCCGTTTGAACCGCCGCACTTTGATGGTCCCGCCACCGTGGGCGGCGTGGTGGCTGCCGGCCTCAGTGGCCCGGCCCGCGCCGTGGTGGGCAGCGTGCGCGATTTCATCTTGGGCTTGCACCTGGTCAATGGCCGTGGCGAGTCCATGCAGTTTGGCGGCCAGGTCATGAAGAACGTGGCGGGCTACGACGTCTCGCGCGCCCTGGCGGGCTCCATGGGCCAGCTGGGTTTGATCACGCAGGTGAGCCTCAAGGTCTTGCCCGTGCCCGCGGCCACGCTGACCTTGCAATGCACAGGCGTGGGTCAGGCCGATGCCCTCGCGCTCTTGCACCGCTGGGGCGCGCAGCCCTTGCCCTTGCAAGCCAGCGCCTGGCTGCACGATGCCACCCTGCAACCACCCCAGCCGGTGTTGTTCGTGCGCCTAGCGGGTGCGCGGGCTGCCCTGGAAGCGGCCACGCCCATCCTGACGGCGGACGCTGAGCGCCTGGGCGCGCGCGTGAGCACCCTCGCGCCCGAGCAAGCCGCGCGCGACTGGGACGCCCACACGCAACAGCGCGTGCCCGTGTTCACGCCCGCACCCGACCCGCATGCCGCCTTGTGGCGCCTCTCGGTTGCGCCCACCGCCCCCGTGGCCACTGGCTTTGAGACGGCCTGCATCGAATGGCAAGGCGGTGTGCGCTGGGTGTGGGCTTCGGTGCAACAAGCCGCCCTCTTGCGCGGCTGGGCCAAAGAGCACGGCGGGCATGCCACCTTGTTTCGCAGCAGCACCGCGGGCGCAGACGCGGACAAAGCAGGCGGCGCCTTTGCACCGCTGCCCGCCTTGCCATCGCGCTTGCAAGAGCAGCTGCGCCAGTCCTTTGACCCCAACGGGGTGTTCAACACCGGGCGCTTGCTGCCGCGCAGCTTCTCTGCCCACCTGTCCAACTCCTTGGCGAGCGCCGCGCGTGCTTGAACCTCATGCAGACTCAACTCGCCCCTGAATACCAACACACCCACGAAGGCCAGGCCGCCGAAGCCATTCTGCGCAAATGTGTGCACTGCGGCTTTTGCACGGCCACCTGCCCTACCTACCAGTTGCTGGGCGACGAGCTCGACGGTCCTCGCGGGCGCATCTACCTCATCAAGCAAGTGCTCGAAGGCCAGACGCCCACAGAGGCCACCCAAACCCACCTGGACCGCTGCCTCACCTGCCGCAACTGCGAAACCACCTGCCCCAGTGGTGTGCAATATGGCCGTCTGATCGACATTGGCCGCGAGGTGGTGGAGCGCAAAGTCAAGCGCCCAGCCCGGCAGCAGGTGGTGCGCTGGCTGCTCAAGACGGGCTTGACCTCGCCCCTGTTTGCGCCCGCCATGAAGCTGGGGCAAACCGTGCGTGGCGCCTTGCCCAAGGTCTTGAAAGACAAGGTGCCCGCCCCGCAAGACGCGGGCGCATGGCCGCAACACAGCCATGCCCGCAAGGTCATCCTGCTCATGGGTTGCGTGCAGCCCAGCATGAGCCCCAACATCAACTCAGCCACCGCCCGTGTGCTCGATGCCTTGGGCATCGAAGTCGTCACCCCTGCCCAGGCGGGCTGCTGTGGCGCCATTCGCCACCACCTGAGCGATGCCAGCGGCGCGCTCGACGATGTGCGGCGCAACATCGATGCCTGGTGGCCTTTGCTCGACCAGGGCAAGGCCGAGGCCATCATCGTCAACGCCTCGGGCTGCGGCGTGATGGTCAAAGACTACGGCCATGTGCTTGCGCACGATGCCCACTACGCCAGCAAGGCCGCCCAGGTGAGCGCGCGCTGCCAGGACATTGCCGAGTTTGTGGCGCAGCAACTCCCCGCACTGGCTGGCCGCATGGATGCCGATCAACAAAAAGCCCTGGGGCCTCAGATCTTTCATCCCCCCTGCACGCTGCAGCACGGGCTCAAGCTCTCGGGTGTGGTGGAACGCCACCTGCGCGCACTGGGCTTTGAGCTGCAAGCCCCGGCGGCTGAGGCGCACTTGTGCTGTGGCTCGGCGGGCACTTACTCGGTGTTGCAACCTGAGTTGTCCGCGCAACTCAAGGCGCGCAAGCTGGGGCATTTGCAAGCCAACGCGCCGCAAGGCATTTTGAGCGCCAACATTGGCTGCATCACGCACTTGCAAAGTGGCACCGAACGCCCGGTGCGCCACTGGATCGAAGCGGTCGACGCCTGCCTCAGGCCGGATGCGCCGCGTGCATGAAAGCGCTGCGCCTTTACGCCGGGCCTAAGGCCCTTGCCCACATCCGTGCGCAGGGCTTGCATGCCTCGCACATTGGCGCCTTGGCGGGCGCAGCGGGTGGCCCCAAGGGCTTGATGCTGGGACCACTGGACCGCTTTGTGTTTGGCCACTGGCTGGCGCAAAGCCGGCAACCCCTGGACCTGGTCGCTGCCTCCATTGGCGCATGGCGATTTGCCTGTGCCTGCATGGAGGAGCCGGTGAAGGCCTTTGAGCGTTTCGAGCAGGCCTACATCCACCAGCACTTTGAACCCGAGCCGGGGCGCAAGCGCCCCAGCGCCGAGCAAGTCAGCCGCGAATTCGCCAACGGCCTGGCCGCGTTTTATGCGGGCAGCATCGATGGCATCGTGCAACACCCACGCCTGCGCTTGCATGTGATCACCTCGCGCGGGCGGCATGTGCTCGGGCGCGAACATCCCGTGCTCACGCCCCTGGGTTATGCGGGTGCCTACGTGAGCAATGCCATGCATCGCCGCTGGCTTGGCGCGTGGCTTGAACGCGTGGTGTTTTCATCGCACGGCGACCTGCCCTTTGACACACAGGACTTGTCCACCCTGCGCCTGCCCTTGCAGGCCAGCAACTTCCTTGCCGTGATCCAGGCCAGCTGCGCCATTCCGTTTGTGCTCAAAGCCGTTCACGACATTCCTGGCGCGCCGCCGGGCGCCCATTGGGATGGTGGCATCACCGACTACCACCTGCACCTGAACTACCAGCTGCCAACGCAAAGCCCCATCGTCTTGTATCCGCACTTTCAAAAAGCCGTGGTGCCAGGCTGGCTGGACAAGGCCCTCAGGTGGCGGCACACCGCCACCCGCGCGCTGGACTCTGTGCTCGTGCTCGCACCCGACCCGGAGTGGGTGCGCAGCCTGCCCAACGGCAAGATCCCCGATCGATCCGACTTCATCACCTATGGGCGCGACCTGAGCGCGCGCGTGAAAGCCTGGACCAGCGCCGCGCGCGCAGCCCAGCAACTGGCCGATGAATTCGAGGCCTGGTTGCACCACCCCGACCCCCATCAGATTCAAGCCCTCTGAATGCGGGAGCTCAATGGGATTTGTCGTGGCGGGCGATTTCGAGCAGGCGATTGAGCTCGTCGGGGTAACGCTCCAGGTTGCTCAAATGCCAGCGGCGAATGAGCAGCATGAGGCTGGCCACCAGGACGCCAAAGCCGGTGATGGCGCCAAAGGCACTCAAGCCCAAGCCCGATGACAGGGTGTAGAGCCCCCCCAGACCCAGGATGCAGAGTTGCTCGTTGAAGTTTTGCACGGCAATCGAACGCCCCGCGCCCATGAGGTTGTGACCGCGATGCTGCAAGAGCGCATTCATGGGCACGACGATGAAGCCCCCCAGGGCACCCAGCAAAATGAGGAAGGGCACGGCCACCCACAGGCTGGAGATGAAGTTCATGAACAGCACCACCACGCCCATGCCCGCGCCCATGAGGATGAATCGCGGCGCATCGTCCAGCCGGGTTTTGAGCGAGGCCAGCACCGCGCCCGCCGCCGTGCCAATTGCCACCACGCCCACCAGGCTCGAGGCCTGTGAAGTGGTGTAGCCCAGGGCCAAGGCGCTCCAGGCCAGAACGATGTAGCGCAGGTTGCCGCTCACCCCCCAGAACAGGGTGGTGGTGGCCAAAGAGATTTGGCCCAGCTTGTCGCGCCACAAGCGGCGATTGCAATCGCGGAAGTCGGGCAGCAGGCTCACCAGGTTGACCCACAGGCTCTGGCTGGGATCGCGCCTGAGCGGCACCATCTCGACGCCAGTGTGGGGAATGCGGGTGTTGATCCACGCTGCCAGGGCGTAGACAAACACCATGATGGCAATGGCCGCCTCGGGCGGGGTGTCGATGCCCGTGTCGATGAGGGGAAAGTCAAAGCCCAAAAAGAAATCGGCGACCGAGGAGCGCATGAGTGTGCCGCCCAGCAGCACCCCCAGGATGATGGACGCAATCGTGAGCCCTTCGATCCAGCCATTGGCTTTGACCAACTGCGACGCGGGCAGCAATTCGGTGAGGATGCCGTACTTGGCTGGCGAGTAGGCCGCCGCACCCAAACCCACCAGCGCATAGGCCAGCAAGGGGTGTTGTCCCACCAACATGAGCAAGCACCCCAGGAGCTTGATGGAGTTGCTCACCATCATCACCGTGCCCTTGGGTTTGGAGTCGGCAAATGCGCCCACAAAGGGCGCAAGAATCACATAGAAGAGGGCAAACATGGGCACGAGCGCCGCGCGTTGCCATTCCGCGCCGCCGCTGGAGCGGATCAACTCCACTGCGGCGACAAACAATGCGTTGTCCGCCAGCGAGCTGAAAAACTGAGCCGCCATGATGGTGTAAAAACCGCGCTTCATGGCCAGAAAACAATCTTGTTCATGAGGAGAAAGGTCAGCTCACTTACCCGGTTGGAAAAGGTCGCGGGGTTATATCATGGCCCCCAATCTCCCTCTTGCTGATATGCCAAGACCCATACAAGCCCGCATCCACATCGAGGCCATGCGCCACAACCTGCAGCGGCTCAAAGCCCATGCACCCGACTCGCGCGTGTGGGCCGTGGTCAAGGCCAATGCCTATGGTCATGGCATCGAGCAGGCCTTTGAAGGCTTTCGTGCAGCCGACGGCTTTGCCTGCCTCAACCTCGAAGAGGCGCAACGCCTTCGCGAGTTGGGGTGGCGCGGCCCCATCCTCTTGCTCGAGGGGTGCTTTGAGCCCCGCGACCTGGAATGGTGTTCGCGCCTGGGCTTGTGGCATGTGGTGCACCACGATGCACAAATCGACGCCTTGAGTGCCCACAAGACCCAAGTCCCCCACCATGTGTTTCTCAAGATGAACTCGGGCATGAACCGCCTGGGCTTTGCGCCCGAGCGTTACCGCGCCGCGTGGTCGCGCCTCAATGCCTTGCCGCAAGTGGACGAGATTTCACACATGACGCACTTCAGCGATGCCGATGGTGAACGTGGCATTGCGCATCAGGTGGCCACGTTTGCCAAGCACTCGGCAGACTTGCCCGGCGAGCGCTCCTTGTCCAACAGCGCAGCCACCCTCAGGCACGCAAGTGCTGCGGGTGTGGCCGCAGACTGGGTGCGGCCTGGCATTGGCCTCTACGGCGCCAGCCCGGATCACCCCATTCACCAGGCCAGCGATTGGGGCCTGTTGCCCACCATGAGCCTTCAGAGCGAATTGATCGCCCTGCAGTCGCTCAAGGCCGGTGACACGGTGGGCTATGGATCGAGCTTCGTCGCCCCGCACGACATGGCCATTGGCATTGCAGCGGGTGGTTATGCCGATGGCCTGATGCGCTCGGGCAGCAACCGCGCGCCGGTGCTGGTGGCGGGCATTCGCACTCACATGGTGGGGCGCGTGAGCATGGACATGTGCGCCGTGGACTTGCGCCCCCTGCACGCGGCGGGGGTGAACCCAGCGGTGGGGCTGGAGGTGACCTTCTGGGGGCAGGCCGACAACGCAGCGGTGCTGCCCATCGATGAGGTGGCTCAGGCCTGCGACACGATTGCCTATGAGCTGATGTGCGGGGTGACACCCCGCGTGCCCAAAGTCGCCGCCTGAACCCCTGGATTCGGCGCGGGCTTCAGTCGCCCACCCAAACCCCATCGCGATGCCAGGCGTCGAGCTGCGCGTCGCCAAAGCCCAGGCTGCGGAGGATCTCGCGACTGTGCTGACCCAGGCGCGGCGCGGGCGACAGGGCCGGCATGGGGCGGTGGTTCCAGCGCGTGGCCGAGCCCATCATGCGCAAACGCCCTTCGCTGGGGTGGTCCACCTCGCGAAAGAAGCCGTTGTGCCAGTGATGGGGGTCTTCCACCAGCTCTTCGAGCGACTGCGCGGGCATGTTGGGCACGTCGATGCGGTCGAGCAGCTCACGCCACTGCGCCGTGGTTCGCGTGGCCATGAGGCGCGCCACCTCGGCATACACGGTGTTGATGTGCGCTGAGCGCGCGGTGTGGTTGAGGAACATGGGATCCTTGGCCCGCTCGGGTGTGCCCACGGCAGCAAAAAAATCTGCCCACTGACGATCGTCATAGATGAGCACACACAAAAAGCCGTCTTGCGTGCGATAGGGCTTGCGCGAGGGCGACACCAGCCTCGGATAACCCACCTCGCCCACCGGCGGAATGAAGGTGGCGCCCCCCATGTGGTCGCCCAGCACAAACTGGCTCACCGCTTCAAACATGGTGACGTCCACCGTTTGCCCCTGCCCCGTCTGGCTGCGCGCAAACAAGGCCGAGGTCACCGCATACACCGCATGTAATCCGCTCACCCGGTCGGCCAGGGTGACCGGCGCATACGCGGGGTCGCGCTCCAGGTATTGCGACATGATGCGCCCCACGCCCGAGGCACCCTGGATGAGGTCGTCGTAAGCGGGTCGCCCGGCATAGGGACCGTCGTCGCCATAGCCCGTGCAACTCACATGGATGAGGCGCGGATGAAGGGCCTGCAGGCGCGCGGCATCCAGGCCCAGGCGCACCAGCGGCTGCGGGCGAATGTTGCTGATGAAGACATCGCAGGTCTTGACCAAATCCAGCGCGAGTTGCCTGCCCTGCTCATGTTTAAGGTTGAGCGCCAGGCTTTGCTTGCCTTCATTGGCATGCAGGAACAAATGCCCCATGCCGGGATTGCGCATCGGGCCTATGGTGCGCAGGATGTCGCCCTCCGGGGGCTCGAGTTTGATCACCTCGGCGCCCATGCCCGCGAGGATGCGCGTGGCAAATGGGCCATACACCACCGTGGTGAGGTCCAGGATGCGAACACCTTGCAGCGGTGTGCTCAGGTTTTGGCCAGTCATGGTTCAGCGTTTTTTTCTCAAGCCCAGCGCCATCACACTGCCCACCACGATCAGGCAGCCCACCACCTGTTGCAGCGACAGGCTTTGATCGAGGATGAACCATGCCAGCACCAGCGAGAACACCGGCTCGGCATTCATGATGGCCGAATTGCCCGCCACACCCAGGCGCGGCAGGACGATGAACATGATGGTGAAGGCCGTGCCATACAGAAAGGTCAGCAGCCCCAGCCCCACCCAGCCCAGTGGCGCAGTGGGCCAATGCGGTCCGCCCTGCGAGATCACCACCAGCAAGGCCATGAGGCCGGCAAGCGTCATGGTGGTGGTGGTGCGCACCCGCCCATCTACCCCTTCGGTTTCGTGCTGGGTCCACACCAGCGCCAGGCCAAAGGTGGCACCCGCCGCCAGCGCAAACATCAAGCCCGGCAACAGCTGGCTGGCTTGCAGCTCACCTTGGCCCAAGAGCACGCCCACCACATCCAGCGCCAGGACCAGCCCCGCCACAATGACCGGCATGGCCATGAGCACCGCGCGCTCGGGTGTGCGGCCGTACAGCAGCCGGTCCCACATCGCCGTCCACAGTGGGTAGGTGTTGAAGGCCAACAAGGCCAGCGCCACCGGCAAACGCGCGACGGCGGAATAAAGGCATTGGCTTTGAATGCCAATCATCACGCCCACCACCAGCAAGCCTCGGGCTTGGCGGGCATTGGGACGCCAATGCACGCGGTTGAAGACCACGATGGCGCCCACCACCAAGGCCGTGATCAGGCTGCGCGAGAGCACCGCCGTGGCCACGTCCACGCCATGATTGAACGCCAGGCGCGCCGCGATGTGGTTGGAGGCCATCATCAGGGCAATGAGCAAGAGGGTGAGGAAGGCCGTGAGCTGTAGTGCTCGGGTAGGGGATGGAGCAGACATGGGGCCGATTATGGACAGGATGACTGGGGTGGGGTGTCGCGTGCAGGTGATGTTCACGCAATCCCCCTCGCAATCAAAGTTATTTGTAGATACAATTTGCCATGCTCACATGGAACGAAGCCAAGCGGCGGCAAAACATCAAGAACCACGGCTTAGACTTTGTTGGATGCGATGCAATCTGGGATCACTTCACAGTGACTCGAGAAGACAAAAGGCAAGACTACGGCGAATCACGCTTGGTTTGCTTCGGTCTACTTGGGACCGATGTGGTGGTGATGGTTTACACCGAAAGGCCTTTAGGGCCTCACGTGATATCACTTCGAAAGGCAGAAAAGCATGAAGCGCGCTACTACCGCCAAGTTGCCAAAGAAAACCTCTGTTAAGGTCAACGACCCAGACAACCCTGCGTGGACAGAAGACATGCTGGGCACGCCCGTTCTCAAGCGTGGGCGTGGTCCACAAACTGCCCCGACCAAGGTCCTGACCTCCATTCGACTGGATGCGGACATTCTGGATTTTTTCAAATCTCAAGGCGTTGGTTACCAATCCCGCATCAATGCAGCTTTGCGCCAAGAGGTTCAGCGCCATGCCAAAACAATCCCCAAATCCATGCCCCGCAAGCGTGCGGCGGCTTAAGGCCTGACGCGCCAGAGGAAGTGCCCGATCCAGCCAGGTTGGCTATGATGGTCGGTTCACTTTCATAAAGCGCAAGACCTTGAATTCCCCTTCTGACGGCAGCGATCTGGGCGACCGCATCAAGTCCTTAGTCCCCACGCAAGCCCTGGCTCGCGGCAGTCGTTTGCGCGAGCCCGAGGTCATTGCCGTTCGCGGTGCGCGCACCCATAACCTCGCCAACGTCGATGTGGACATCCCGCGCAACCAGTTGGTGGTGATCACGGGCTTGTCGGGCTCGGGCAAGTCGTCCCTGGCCTTTGACACCTTGTATGCCGAGGGTCAGCGCCGCTACGTGGAAAGCCTCTCGGCCTACGCCCGCCAGTTCCTGGATCGCCTCGACAAACCCGATGTGGACTTGATCGAGGGGCTGTCTCCTGCCATTGCCATCGAGCAAAAAGCCACCAATCACAACCCCCGCTCCACCGTGGGCACGGTGACCGAGATCCACGACTACCTGCGCCTACTCATGGCACGCGCGGGCACGCCGCACTGCCCAGACCACCAACTGCCCCTGGTGGCACACACCGTGGCCAAGATGGTGGACACCATCCTGGGTTGGCCCGAGGGCGAGCGCTTGCTGGTGCTCGCGCCCACGCACCACGCCTTCGAGGGCGATGTGGCCAATCTGCTCGCCGCCTACACCGCACAAGGCTTTGTGCGATTTCGCATCAACGGTGAACTCATCGAGGGCGATGCCTTGCCCGCCAGCTGGCCAGGCGTGACCCACCGCATCGATGTGGTGGTCGACCGCCTGCGTGTGCGCGCCGACATGGGCGAGCGCCTGGCGCAAAGCCTGGAGACCGCCCTGAACCTGGCCGAGGGCAAGGTGCGCTTGCATCACCTCGACGATGGCCGCGACACCGACTTCCAGACCCGGCTGGCCTGCCCCGAATGCGACTTCCACATGGAAGCCATGGAGCCGCGACTCTTTTCCTTCAATTCGCCCATGGGCGCGTGCCCCAGCTGCGACGGCCTGGGCATTCAGGACTTTGTCGACCCCCAGCGCGTGGTGGCCTTTCCCTCCATCAGCCTGGCCAGCGGTGCCATCAAGGGCTGGGACCGGCGCAACCCCTACTACCACGGCCTCAT
>JACCDL011377615.1_pt1 | contig 10985 bp, 7 predicted proteins | sample 7441931 | NCBI WGS metagenome assembly JACCDL01 (sample SAMN15323437, study PRJNA562643) | freshwater metagenome | isolation source: river surface water | place: USA:Blue River Watershed | collected 2017-08-16 | reverse complement strand
AGATGGATTGCATTGGCGAACTCGAATGGAGTTTGCGGTATCAAATGGCGGGCGGATTGGATTTTATGGCGCTCGCAGCAATGATGTAGTCGAGATAAATGATTGCTTAATTGCAGATAGTCGAATGAATGTTGCAGAACTGGCAAATCGCACCTGGAAGTCAGATGCCAGGGTTGAAGTGGCGGTATCCAGTACAAGTGAGGTATCGGTAGTTAGATCAGGCCGTAGCATTAGTGGACCCACACAGTTAATCGAACAAGTAGGTGGTAACTCACTGAAGATTTCACCTAGTGCATTTTGGCAAAGTCATAAATTAGCTCCGACTACACTTGTTAAGTCCGTAATTTCTAAACTAGAGATAAAGAAATCAGACCATATTTGCGATTTGTATTCCGGTGTTGGCTTATTTGCCTCCGCTATCTTAAATGAAATTAGTGATCAAGGTTTTGTAACAATGATAGAAAGTGATAAAACTGCAGTTGCAGATGCACGGAAAATATTTGCAAATAAATTGAATGTAAAGATTTTACAAGGTTTGGTCGCACAGCAACTATCAATAGTAAAACGAGCAGATTTAATAGTTTTAGATCCGCCAAGAACTGGTGCAGGTGAGGTAGTTGTGAAGCAAATGATTAAATTTAAACCTCGAAAAATTATTTATGTAGCCTGTGATCCTGCAGCATTAGCTCGGGACTCAAAAACTTTGCTAGATCTTGGCTATAAGTTGGATCACATTTCAGGATATGATCTTTTCCCGATGACTCAGCACATCGAGTGCGTGGCTGGATTTTCACCAGCAAATGGCTAAGATTAGAAGTAATCAAGAAATGAAGGCGGGTGTGGGGCGTTGAGCAAGGACTCATTTAAGACCAAGACCACACTTGAAGTTGCTGGCAAAAGTTACGAAATTTTTGATATTACAAAATTTACTGAAGCTAAAGATCTTCCCTTTAGCTTAAAAATCTTATTAGAGAACTTAGTGCGCACAGAAGATGGCGCAAATATCACCGCTGAGCAAATTAAGAAACTAGCCGCATGGGATCCAAATTCAGAGCCAGATACTGAAATCCAATTTACGCCAGCTAGAGTTATTATGCAGGATTTCACTGGCGTTCCATGCATCGTAGATCTAGCAACTATGCGTGAGGCAATTGCAGATCTTGGTGGTGATCCGGCCAAAGTAAATCCACTTTCTCCAGCTGAATTAGTAATTGACCATTCTGTGATTGCAGATTTATTTGGTACTAAAGATGCATTTGAGCAAAATGTTGATATCGAATATCAGCGCAATAAAGAAAGATATAGATTTTTAAGATGGGGACAAACTGCTTTTGATGAGTTTAAAGTGGTACCGCCTGGAACCGGAATTGTGCACCAAGTACATATTGAATATTTAGCGAGAGTTGTTATGAGCAGAGTTGTAAATGGAAAACTTAGTGCCTATCCAGATACTGTGGTTGGAACTGATTCACATACAACAATGGTTAATGGTTTAGGTGTACTTGGCTGGGGAGTTGGCGGAATTGAGGCTGAAGCAGCCTTGTTAGGTCAACCAGTCTCTATGTTAATACCAACAGTTGTTGGGTTTAAATTAAATGGTGAACTTCCAGTTGGTACAACTGCAACTGATTTAGTTTTAACTATTACACAAATGTTGCGCAAGCATGGCGTTGTTGGAAAGTTTGTAGAGTTTTATGGTCCAGGCGTAACTGCTCTACCAATGGCAAATCGAGCAACAATTGGCAATATGTCACCCGAGTACGGATCCACCTGCGCTATTTTCCCAATTGATGAAGAAACAATCAGATACCTAAAATTTACTGGTCGAAATAGCGAACAATTGGAATTAGTTGAGAAGTACGCAAAAGTAAATGGGCTTTGGCATGATCCGAAAGCTTCACCAAGATTTTCTGAAAAATTGGAATTAGATTTAGCAACTGTAGTTCCTTCAATAGCTGGGCCAAAACGACCACAAGATAGAATTTCACTTTCTGATGCTAAAAGTTCTTATGAGAAGGTTTTGCCAACATATTTTTCTGAAAAAACTAGTAGATCTAAAGTAGATGTTAGTGTTAATGGTAAATCTACATCTGTAGGAAATGGCGATGTAGTAATTGCATCGATAACATCATGTACCAATACATCTAATCCATCAGTAATGATGGCGGCAGCATTGCTAGCTAAAAAAGCGGTTGAGAAGGGCTTAAGCAGTAAGCCTTGGGTTAAAACCACATTAGCGCCAGGTTCTAAAGTAGTAACTGATTATTACGACCGCTCAGGCTTAACCCCATACATGGAGAAATTAGGTTTTAACTTAGTTGGGTATGGATGCGTTACCTGTATTGGAAACTCCGGACCACTACCAGTTCAGATAAGCAAGGTGATCAATGAAAATGATTTAGCTGTCTCGGCAGTTCTTTCTGGAAATAGAAATTTTGAAGGCCGTATTTCACCTGATGTAAAGATGAATTATTTGGCTTCACCACCTTTAGTGGTTGCATACGCACTCACCGGGACTATGGATCATGATTTTGAGAAGGATCCAATTGGTATAGGAAATGATGGTAAAGAGGTTTACTTAAAGGATATTTGGCCAACAACCGCTGAAATTGATTCAGTAATAAGCTCTTCGATCTCTTCGGAAATGTTTACCAAAGATTATGCCTCAGTTTTTGATGGTGATAAGCGATGGAAATCCTTAGATACACCAACTGGTAAAACATTTGTTTGGGATGAAAAATCCACCTATGTTAGAAAACCACCATATTTTGATGGCATGCCAAAGCAGCCAAGTCCGGTAACAAATATTTCAAATGCAAGGGTTTTAGCAATTTTGGGTGATTCGGTAACAACAGACCACATTTCACCGGCTGGAAATATTAAAGTTGATTCACCAGCAGGAAAGTATTTAGCAGAAAACGGAATTGATAAATCTGATTTCAATTCCTATGGATCACGACGAGGTAATCATGAGGTTATGATCCGCGGAACATTTGCAAACATTCGCCTAAAAAATTTATTGTTAAAGGATGTAGAGGGTGGATTTACTAAGAATTTTCTAGCACACGGTGAGCAAACCACTATCTATGATGCATCACGTGCTTACATTCAAGCGGGTATTCCGCTCGTAATTTTGGCAGGCAAGGAGTATGGCTCTGGTTCCTCTCGCGACTGGGCTGCGAAGGGAACTGCATTACTAGGGGTTAGAGCTGTGATTGCAGAATCATTTGAAAGAATTCATAGATCAAATCTAATTGGCATGGGTGTTTTACCACTTCAGTTTTTAGCTGGGGAGAATGTCGCATCCCTTGGTCTTGATGGCAGCGAAGAATTTGAAATAACAGGAGTAGAAGAATTAAATAATGGCATAACACCTAAAGAGGTCACTGTGACAGCAGGCGAAAAGAGTTTTAGGGCCAAAGTTAGGATTGATACCCCAGGTGAGGCAGATTACTATCGACATGGCGGAATCATGCAGTACGTATTGCGCTCACTACTGAATAAGTAATCGAAAATCTACAAATAAACCTTTAAACTAAGCCAATGCTTTCCGAAATCAACTCCCCAAAGGATTTAACAAAATTAACTTTTGAACAACTTGATTCGCTGAGCGCTGAAATTCGTGCTTACTTAATTGAGCAAGTTTCTAAAACCGGTGGGCATTTAGGCCCAAATCTTGGAGTGGTCGAGTTAACGATCGCAGTTCATAGAATTTTTGAATCCCCAAAGGATGTAATCGTATTTGATACTGGTCATCAAAGTTATGTACATAAATTATTGACTGGAAGAAAATCTGGTTTTAATAAATTGCGTCAGCGAGGGGGAGTAGCTGGTTATCCAAACCGAGGAGAGAGTGACCATGATGTAGTTGAAAACTCTCATGCCTCAACTGCGCTTTCATGGAGTGATGGAATTGCCAAAGGATTTTCACTAACTAATCAAAAGGATAGAACTGTGGTTTGCGTTGTTGGTGACGGAGCTCTTACCGGAGGAATGAGTTGGGAAGCACTAAATAATATTGCAGCAAGTAAGAATCAAAGATTAGTGATTATTGTCAATGATAATGAAAGATCTTATTCCCCAACTATTGGCGGAGTTGCTACATATCTTTCAACATTAAGAACAACAAGTGGGTATGAAAGATTTTTGGACTGGGTTAGAGGTGTATTAGAGAAAACTCCAGTTGTTGGACATCCAATTTATGAGACTTTACATGGAGTTAAAAAAGGTATTAAAGATATTGTGGCACCACAAGGTATGTTTGAAGATTTAGGCCTGAAGTATTTTGGACCAGTTGATGGACATAACATCGAAGCGATTGAAAAGGCATTAAAAATTGCCAAAGATTATGACGCACCAGTTTTAGTCCACGTTATTACTGAAAAAGGCCGTGGCCATGCACCAGCATTAAATGATGAGGCGGAAAAATTTCATGCAGTTGGAGTTGTCGATCCTGAAACGGGATTACCACTTACTAAAGGCAGTAAGAGCTGGACCAGCGTCTTCTCTGATGAGTTAGTAAAGATAGGTTCTGAACGCAAAGATGTAGTGGCTATCACTGCTGCGATGATGGGACCAACTGGACTAGATAAATTCCAAAAGGCTTACCCAGATAGAACCTTTGATGTTGGAATTGCTGAGCAACACGCCACAACTGCAGCTGCCGGTATGGCTTATGCAGGTTTACATCCGGTCTTTGCAGTTTATTCAACCTTTTTAAACCGAGCATTTGATCAGCTACTACTTGATGTAGCACTTCATAAAGCAGGTGTAACTTTTGTCTTAGATAGAGCAGGTGTAACAGGTGATGATGGACCATCCCATAATGGAATTTGGGATCTAGCATTGACTGGAATTATTCCAACGTTGCATGTTGCAGCACCACGTGATGGCCAACAATTGCGCGAAACCTTACGTGAGGCGGTAGATATTTCAGATGCACCTTCATTAATTAGATTTCCAAAAGGTGCAATAAATCCAGATATTCCAGCATTTGAGCGCCGAGATGGCATTGATGTTTTATATCGCGGCGAGAGTGCAGATATTTTGTTAGTTAGCGTGGGTGCATTTGCATCAATTGCAGTGGAATCAGCAGCGCAAGCTTATCGAGAGGGCGTAGGAGTAACAGTTATTGATCCAAGATGGGTCAAACCACTACCAAAATCTTTAGTAACTATGGCACAAAGATATAAGAGTGTTGTCGTTCTAGAAGATGGTATTAAGCATGGTGGAATTGCCAGCACAATTTCGGAGCTATTTAGAGATGCTCAACTTAATGTCCCGGTTAACTCAATTGGAATTCCATTAACTTTCCTTGAGCATGCAAAGCGAAGTGAAATTCTTGAAGAGCTAGGCATAACAGTTCAAAATATAACGAGATCTTTAGTATCTTGGAGCAGTAGTGAGATTCGCCTTGATGTTAAGGCAGAGATGCAACACCCTTTGGATGAAAACGAGATCCGCAAACCGCTTCACTAATTCCCTCTCGATCCAAATACGGCAATATTCCACCTAAGTGCATTGGCCAACCAGAGCCGAGCAACATACAGATATCTATCTCTTGAGGTGTTGCGACAACTGCTTCATCAAGCATCATTTTTGCTTCAGTGGCAATCGCCTCTAATGCTCTGCGTCTTACTTGCTCAGCTGTAGAGGGCTTACTTCCTTTTTCAAGGAGAGAAACCGCGGCTGGATTAACGGTATTAACACCATCAGCACCCTTTACATAGAAAGTTTTAACTCCTTCTTTAACAAACCGCTGCATTGTTGGCGAAATTTTATATCGAGGACCCAAATTCTTATTTAAAGTTTCAGCAACATGTAAAGCAACACCAGGACCAACTAGACCAAGTAACTCTAAGGAGGACATTGGAAAACCAAGTGGTGTCATAGCTGCATCTGCTACTTCATACGGAGTTCCTTCATCAATTGCATCAGTAACCTCACCCATAAATCGTGTTAACAAGCGATTGACCACAAAAGCTGGTGCATCTTTAACAATGACCATTGTTTTTTTCAATTCTTTGCCGACATTTATAGCCGTTGCAACGGTTGCATCATCTGTCTTGGTGGTACGGGCTACCTCAAGCAAAGGCATAATCGCAACTGGATTAAAGAAGTGAAATCCAACTACTCGCTCTGGGTTTTTTAATCCATCACTCATAGCTTCAACTGAGAGGGATGACGTATTTGTCGCTAATACACACTCTGGTGTAATTATCGCCTCTAAATCCTTAAACAATTTTTGTTTAAGAGTTAATTCTTCAAATATAGCTTCGATCACAAAGTCAGCATTTGAAAAAACCTTCTGGTCGGTAGAACCTGAGATATTGCCTAATAACCTGGCGGCGGCCTCCGGTGCTAATCGTTTTTTATCAACCAATTTTTGAATTTCATTTTTTATCCAAGCCAAGCCCTTATCAACTCGTTCCTGGTCTAAATCAGTAATGACAACTGGAACTTTTAAGTTACGCAGCATAAGCAGGGCAAGTTGAGATGCCATTAATCCAGCACCAACAACGCCTACTTTTGTAATTTTTCGTGCCAGCGCTGGCTTAGGAGCGCCCTCAACTTTTTTGCGCTTCTTTTGGATCAAATTAAATGCATAAAGGGATGCCCTAAGTGGATCACTCATTACTAAATCAGCTAACACCTTTGTTTCGGCGGCAAAACCATCTCGAACAGTATTTTTCTGCGCTGCCTTAATTAATTCAAGTGCGGCAAGTGGGGCGGTAATTTCAGCTCCATTGTATTTTTTAGCAACAGCAGCTTTGCCAGTGGCAATCGCCTTCTCAAATGCAGCAGAGTCATTACTAAAATCTTTACGCTCAATTTTTTTCTTACCAGTTAACACATCTGCTGCAAATTGAACAGATCTCTCTAAAAAGTCAGCTGGCTCATAAACTGCATCAACAACTCCAAGTGTCAATGCATCTTTTGATTTCATCATGGTGTTGTTATTTAGTGCATTCAAAATAATCACTTGAACGGCATTTTCTGGTCCGATTAACTTCGGAAGTAAAGTAGCCCCACCCCAACCAGGAACAAGTCCCAGGAAGCATTCTGGTAATCCAGTAAATGCAGTTGTAGCCAAAGTTCGATAGTGGCAATTAAGTCCAACTTCAAGACCTCCGCCAAGTGCTAACCCATTAATAAATGCAAATGTTGGCTTTTTGCTTTCATGTAGTTTTAGGAAAACTTCATGACCTAAATCGCCAATTGCAACAGCTTGAGATTTATCGGTCAAAAATCCCATAGCCGATAAATCAGCACCTGCTGCAAAAATAAATGGCTTACCGGTAATTGCTATCGCAACAGCATCTGATTTTTGCGCCTCATCTATCGCCTTGGATAGTGATTGTAATGATGCTGCGCCAAATGTATTTGGCCGATTATGATCTGCGCCATTATCTAAGGTAATCAATGCCAAATCTGCCTGATTGCCAAATGGTGCCATCGAAACCATTCTTAATATTGCATTAGTGACTACTTCATCCGGAGCGCCAGCTAGAGTTGTGATATCTGACATTATTTATCACCTTTATAGTTTGGATTTTCCCAGATAACTGTGCCGCCCATGCCGAGCCCAATACACATAGTTGTAATTCCATAGCGAACTTCAGGATGCTCTTTAAACGCATTACCAAGATTTAAAATCAATCTAACTCCAGAAGATGCAAGTGGGTGTCCAACTGCAATAGCGCCACCATAAATATTTACCCGCTTATCATCATCTGCAATACCAAAGTGATCTAAAAAGGATAGTACTTGAATGGCAAACGCTTCATTTATTTCAAATAAACCAATATCGGTAATATCTAACCCAGCCTTTTTCAATGCCTTTATGGTGCTAGGCACTGGTCCATATCCCATAATCTCTGGCTGAACACCAGCAAATGCAAATGAAACCAGTTTTGCTTTAATTGGAAGGTTTAACTCTTTTGCCTTGCTTTCTGAGGCCAAGATTGCGGCTGTGGCGCCATCATTTAAGCCGGCTGCATTTCCTGCAGTTACTCTGCCGGCAGCTCTAAATGGAGTTTTTAAAGCACCTAGCGCCTCTAAGGTGGTTTGCGGACGAGGTGGTTCATCAACTGTTGCCACACCCCAGCCCAGCTCGACAGTTCTAGTAGCCACTGGAATTAAATCAGGTTGACTTTTATTTGCACTATAGGCGGCAGCAGTTTTTTGTTGCGAAGCTAAAGCGTATTTATCTGCGCGCTCTTTAGTTAAATGTGGAAACTTGTCATGTAATCTCTCTGCAGTTGCACCCATCTGTAATGCATCTGTGTCAACAATTTTTTCAGCTAAATATCTTGGGTTTGGATCCATACCATCACCCATTGGGTGATTTCCCATATGCTCAACTCCACCAGCAATTGCTAAATCATAGGCACCCATATTTATGCCACCGGCAATTGTGGTTACGGCAGTTAAAGCGCCAGCGCACCATCTATCTATGGAGTAGCCCGGAACAGAGTTTGGAATTCCAGCAAGAATTGCAACTGATCGCCCAATATTCATTCCTTGATCGCCAGTTTGTGTGGCGGCAGCAATTGCAACATCATCAATTTGATCTAACGGAATATTAGGATTTCGCTCAAGTAGGCCTCGAATACAACGAACCATAATGTCATCGGCTCTTGTTTGGGCATATAACGACCCAGCCTTACCAAATGGGGTTCTAACGGCATCAACTAATACAACATTGGTTTTTGATGTGGCGTTCTTACTCATTTGCTAGGCCCTGACCATTTCTATTAGGTATAGGGCTAGGTTACTCGCCAGTAATCAAAATGGGTAGTGAACTTTAGGGTGGCCTTAAATCGGCTGCTCGAGCTCTAAATCACTTTCAAGTGGCTGCGCAATGATCAGCGGCTCCGTTTGCCCAAGGGCAAAGGCTAATTTGTTTTTGATCTGCTCGATCTGCCAAGACCTAGCGCCCATTTGCGCTAAAGATTTTTCGACATACTCGAGATGCTGCTCTGTATCTATAGGGGGATCTTGCCAACATAGTTTTCGAACCAGCTCTGGGGTGACCAAGTTCTCCTGGGGAATTTTTAACTCATTTGAAATCTCTAATAGCAATGCTCGAGCGTGTGTGAGTCTGGCATATCCGATTGGATTCTTTTCCTTCCACACTCTAATTGGTGGCAAACTTTGTGAGGCCACTTTGTATTCAGGTTGGTCATCAAGGGGTGTAGCTAGCGCTTGGTTAATTGTTTTAAGCCATCGATTAAATGGTGGAGCCTCTAATTTTGTCCGCCAGCCAATAGTTTTCGCCACCGTCTCTAAATCCTTTGGGCAAGTAATGGCCAAAGTAATTATTGCCTCATCTGCCAAGACTCTGCCAGGAGCAATATCAAGCTCAGAAGCTAGCTCATTACGGGAGATCCATAGATCTCTAACAATTGTAAGCGTTAGCCGATCTCTAACTTTATGCATGCCCGATGTCCTGCGCCAACGATCAGTTTTAGGTTCATCTGAAAAAACATAATTCTCATAATTTTTCAAAATTGCAGCAAAATCTTGCTTGGCCCAATCTAATTTATTTTGTTCAATTAACATGCCTTCAATAGCATCTCTGATCTCAAGCAAAATATCGACATCAAGAGCTGCATAGTTAAGCCACTCACTTTTTAGCGGTCGGATAGACCAGTCAACTGCGGAATGCTCTTTTGCAAGTTGAAGTTGTAATAAACTTTCGGCAAGTGGGCCTAAGCCAACGCGCTCGCAACCGGCAATTCTTGCTCCTAATTCAGTATCAAATAGTTTTTTTGGTTTTAGTCCAACCCCGATTAAACAAGGAAGATCTTGCGTGCTTGCGTGAATAACCCACTCTTGAGAAGAAAAATTCTCATTGAATGTATCCCATAATTTAGAATTTTTCAGCGGTATTGGGTCAATTAGATGCAATCCACCACCATCTCTAAAAATTTGAATTAGATAAGCACGTTGGCTATAGCGATATCCCGAGGCTCGTTCTGCATCTATCGCAAGTGGCCCGCTACCAGCTGCTAGATTTGAAATTGCTTGCGCGAAGGATGTTTCATCTTCGATTAATTTTGGCAGACCGTTTCGTGGAACTAGTAATGCACTAACCATCTATTTACTGTTAACTTTTACGAGATATTGATGAGACGCCCTCTGGAATTGGCTCTAACCCTGCAGTCAACTCAAGTAATTCCAGCCAAGCTTGTAAGTGATTTACTAACTGAGCTTCAGAGGTTGGGGTCCATGAGGCTCTAATTTCAATCTCTGAATTTTCATCTTTATCTTCTAATTCACCAAAGGAAGCACTTGCAACCCGAGTGACTGTGCCACTGGCTGCAATGTAATCACAGTTATGTTTTTTTAAAGATTCAATTAACCAAGCCCAGCCAATTTCTGGAAGTAGTGGATCTGAGGCCATCTCTAAATCAATTGCGGCTCGAGTAAAGGTAACAAATCGCCACTGTCCGCCCCAACCCTCTTGCCCATCTGGGTCATGTAATAAGACTAATCGCCCAGTAGCTGCATCCTCTAAAACATCGGCAGTAAGTGCCAGTGCATGTGGTGCAAGTTTTTGTGGTGCAGGAACAACCTCAAGTAAAATTTCACCACGTGGCTTTAACGCCAAAATCGGTGCAACTACTTGTTCGAAATTTGGATTCACTCCCAAATGATAAATTGATTTAAAGGTAAGTAAGCGTAGGCGCGAGCGCTAAGATCATAAATCCAACCAAATCTAGATAGTAGGCTACCGAAATGGCCACATTGTTAGCACTTTTATCATCAGTTCTTTGGGGAGCTGCAGATTTTTTTGGTGGCAAATTATCTAAGAGATATCAAGCAATTGCAGTAACTGCCGTCTCGCACGCATTTGGTTTACTAACTGGAATAATCATAGTTTTGGTCAGCTCCTCTTGGCTTGCGCCAAGTTTAAGTTGGATAAATAACTTTTTTTCTGCCGTATTGACTGGATATTTTGCCTTTTTGGGATAAATTTT
>JACCDL010702557.1_pt1 | contig 10987 bp, 10 predicted proteins | sample 7441931 | NCBI WGS metagenome assembly JACCDL01 (sample SAMN15323437, study PRJNA562643) | freshwater metagenome | isolation source: river surface water | place: USA:Blue River Watershed | collected 2017-08-16 | reverse complement strand
TTCGACGCCACGCTGTCGGCGCAGATCCAGAAGGACGTCTGGTACAAGCTCTGGGGCAACATGACGGTCAACCCGGTCAGCGCCCTCACCGGCGCCACCACCGACCTGATCATGGACGACCCGCTGGTGCGCGGCTTCATCTCGCAGGTGATGCGCGAAGCCCGCGAGATCGGCGCACGCATCGGCATCCCCATCGCCCAGGCACCCGAAGACCGCCACGCCGTCACGCGCAAGCTCGGCGCGTTCAAGACCTCCATGCTGCAGGACGTCGAGGCCGGCCGCGCTGTCGAACTCGACGCCCTGGTGACCGCGGTGCAGGAAATCGGCGGCCTGACTGGCGTGGCCACGCCGTTCACCGACGCCCTGCTGGGGCTGGCCCGCCTGCACGCGCGCCAGCGCGGGCTGTACTGACCGCGGCGCCATGACCGTACCGGTACGGGCGCTCCCTGGCGCCGCCTTCGCCACCGTCTTGCTGGTGGCCTTCCTCATGGGTGCCAACCATGTGGCGGCGCGCATCGCCTTCAACCATGGCGTGGACGTCGCCACGGGCGTGCTGTTTCGCAGCGGCGGCACGGCGCTGGTGGTGCTGGCCATCGTGCTGGTGCAGGGCGTGCGCGCGCAGGCCAGCGCCCGTCAGAAGTGGGTGCTGGCGGGCATGGGCCTGATGATCGGCGTGCAGAGCCTGCTGCTGTATTCCTCGGTGGCGCGCCTGCCGGTGGCGCTGGCGCTGCTGGCCTTCAACACCTACCCGATCGCCGCAGCCCTGTGGTCCTGGGGCCTGTGGGGCCAGCGGCCCGAGCGCGCGGTCGCCATGGCCATGCCGGTGATCCTGGCGGGCCTGGCCCTGGCGCTGGACGTGTTTGGCGCGGCCTCGGGCCTGGGCGCGAGCGGGCAATGGGCGCGCATCGGCGCGGGCGTGGCGTTTGCGTTCGCTGCCTCGGCGGTGTTCGGGCTGACGCTGGCCCTCACGCAGCATGAAGTGGCCGGCATCGACGGGCGCGTGCGCACCACGGTCACCCTGTTCCTGGCCAGCGCCGTCGCCGTGGCGGTGATCCTGGCCCAGGGCGGCCCGCGCCTGCCACTGGACGCCACGGGCTGGGCCGGCCTGGCGGGCCTGACCGCGTTCTATGGCACGGCCTTCACCCTCCTGTTCACCGTGCTGCCGCGCCTGGGCATCGTGGGCAATTCAGCCCTCATGAGCATCGAGCCGGTCTTCGCGCTGGTGCTGGCCTGGCTGCTGCTGGAACAGGCGATTGCGCCGATGCAGCTGGTGGGTGCCCTGATCGTGGTGGGGGCCGTGGTGGCCCTCGGTATGCGCAAGCGCTGAACGCTGCGCCCGGGCGCGCCGCTCAGTCCGTGGTCACGGGTACGCGCGGGGCCAGCGCGCACAGCAGCTCATAGGACACCGTGCCAGCGGCATGGGCCACGTCGTCCACCGGCAGCACCGTGCCACGCGAGGAGCGGCCCCACAGCGTCACCTCGGTGCCGATGCCGGCCTCGGGCAGGTGGGACAGGTCCACCGCGATCATGTCCATGCTCACACGTCCCAGCGTGCGGGTGCGCTGGCCATCCACCAGCACCGGCGTGCCGGTGGGCGCGTGGCGCGGATAACCATCGGCATAACCGCAGGCCACGAGGCCGATGCGCATCGCGGCGGGCGCAGTGAAGCTGCTGCCATAACCCACGGTGTCGCCCGCGGCCAGCTGCTGCACGCCGATCAGGCGCGAGGCCAGTGTCATCGTGGGGGCCAGGCCCCAGTGGGCGATGTCGTGCGCGGGGTGGTCGGGGGCGCCGCCGTACAGCGCGATGCCCGGTCGGATCCAGTCGGCCCGCACCGCGGGATCGTCGGGGAATCGCAGGGCCGCCGCGCTGTTGGACAGGCTGCGCTCACCGGGCAGGTCACGCGTGGCGTCCGAGAAGATGCGCACCTGGTGGGCGATGCCGCGCGGTCCGTCGGCGTCGCTGAAATGCGTCATGAGCGTGATTTCTTCCACCTGGGGCAGCGCATTCAGGCGCGTCCACGCGGCGCGAAAAGCCTGCGGCGCAAAGCCCAGGCGGTTCATGCCGGAATTCATCTTGAGGAAGACGCGATGCGGCGCATGGGTCTTGTGCACGGCCAGCATGTCGATCTGCTCCTCGCAGTGCACGGTGTGCCACAGCGACAGGCGCGAGCACAGCTCCAGGTCGCGCGTCTCGAACGCGCCTTCGAGCAGCAGCACCGGCCCGCGCCAGCCCAGGGCGCGCACGCGTTCGGCCTCGGCCAGATCGAGCAGGGCGAAGCCGTCTGCACCACGAAAGGATTCATAAACCCGTTCGATGCCGTGGCCATAGGCATTGGCCTTGACCACACCCCAGACGCGGGCATCGCCCGCAGCGGCACGCAGGCGCGCGAGGTTGCGTCGCAGGGACTCGGTGTGGATGGTGGCCAGGATCGGGCGAGGCATGCAGGCAGACAGCGGCGGGAGCGGGATCTCTCTCGAATTGTGGCACTACCCCGCGTGATATAACCGCCCGACCTTTTGGAGACAGGCATTTCACCGCGCAGGGTTGGTTCACGCGCGGCTCCCCACGAATGAAGCGCGGCTTTTACACCATCATGTCGGCGCAGTTCTTCTCGTCGCTGGCAGACAACGCGCTTTTTGTCGCCGCCGTCGAACTGCTCCGAACCAGCGGCGCCCCCGAATGGCAACGCGCCGCCCTGGTGCCGATGTTCGCGCTGTTCTACGTCGTGCTGGCGCCCTTCGTGGGTGCCTTCGCCGACGCCCTGCCCAAGGGGCGGGTGATGTTCATCAGCAACTCCATCAAGGTGGTGGGGTGCGTGCTGATGCTGTTTGGCGGCCATCCCCTCCTGGCCTATGCGGTGGTCGGCCTGGGCGCCGCGGCCTACTCGCCGGCCAAGTACGGGATCCTCACCGAGCTGCTGCCCGCCTCGCAACTGGTCAAGGCCAATGGCTGGATCGAAGGCCTGACCATCGCCTCCATCATCCTGGGCATCCTGCTGGGGGGCACCCTGATCAGCCAGGCGGTGTCGGCGCCCTTGCTGGCCCTGGACTTCCCTTGGCTGACCACCGGCATCGACACCTCGCCCGAAGCGGCCATCGCCCTGCTGATCGCCGTGTACCTGCTGGCGGCGTGGTTCAACACCCGCATTCCGCTCACCGGCGTCGAGATGCGCCCCATGCCGCGCAACGCGCTGGCCCTGGTGCCCGATTTCTGGAACTGCAACCTGCGCCTGTGGCGCGACAAGCTCGGTCAGATCTCGCTGTCCACCACCACGCTGTTCTGGGGCGTGTCGGGCAACCTGCGTTACATCATCCTGGCCTGGGCGGGCGCGGCCCTGGGCTACGGCACCACCCAGGCCTCGGCCCTGACCGGCGTGGTCGCCGTCGGTACCGCGGTCGGCGCGATCGTCGCGTCGATGCGCATGCGCCTGGACATGGCCACCAGCGTCATGCCCCTGGGCATCGGCATGGGCCTGCTGGTGATCCTGATGAATTTCATCGACAACGTCTGGCTGGCAGCGCCGTTCCTGATCCTGCTGGGCGCGCTGGGCGGTTTCCTGGTGGTGCCGATGAACGCCTTGCTGCAGCACCGGGGCCACAACCTCATGGGCGCGGGCCGCTCCATCGCGGTGCAGAACTTCAACGAGCAGGCCTGCATCCTGGGCCTGGGCGCGCTGTATGCCCTGTCCACCGGCGTGGGCCTGTCGGCCTTCGGCGCCATCACCGGCTTCGGCCTGATCGTCGCGGGCGCGATGTGGCTGATCCAGCGCTGGCACGCGCGCAACCTCGTCAAGCACAAGATCGAAGTGGACCGCCTGCTCGAGATCGCCCGCCACGACAACCTGCATGGTTGACCCCGGCACCTTGCGGCCGGCCCTGGCCCTGCTGGCCAACGCCTTCGTCTGGGGCGTGTCCTGGTGGCCATTCCGCGAGCTCGAATCCCAGGGCCTGCATCCGCTGTGGGCCACGGCTGGCATCTACGCGCTCACCGTTGTCGCGATGCTCGCCTGGCGCCCCGGCGTGCTGCGCCTGTGCGCAGGCCAGCCGCTGCTGTGGCTGCTGGCCGCTGTCGCGGGCCTGACCAATGTGGGCTTCAACTGGGCCGTCACCATTGGCGACGTGCTGCGGGTGGTGCTGCTGTTCTACCTGATGCCCGCCTGGTCGGTGCTCCTGGCCTGGCCGCTGCTCGGCGAGCGGCCCACCCCGGCCGGCCTGCTGCGGCTGGTGCTGGCCCTGGCGGGCGTGGGGGTGGTGCTCGATGCCGGCAGCGCCGGCTGGCCGGTGCCGCGCAGTGGCGCCGACTGGCTGGCGCTGATGGCCGGCTTCTGCTTCGCGTTCACCAACGTGCTCCTGCGCAAGATGGAACATGTCCCGGCGCCCGCGCGGGTGATGGCCATGTTCGCCGGTGGCATGGTGCTGGCGGCAGCCACCGCAGGCGTCGGCCTGGCACAGGGCCTGATCGCGGCGCCGCAGATGCAGGCCAGTGGCATTCCGGTAGGCCTGCTGCTGGGGGTGGCTTTCCTGCTCGGGAACGTGGCCTTGCAATACGGCGCTGCCCGGCTGCCCGCGCACACCACGGCGCTGATCATGCTGTCGGAGGTGGTCTTCGCCAGCGTCTCGTCCATCGCCCTGGGCGCGGCCTCCCTGACCGTGCACACGGCAGTCGGCGGCGCGCTCATCCTTGCAGCGGCGGTGTGGTCGGCGTGGCCGCAACGGCGCCAAGCCGGCGCACAATAGGCGGATGACTGCTGCCTCCATTTACGATTTCGAAGTCACACGGATCGATGGCCAGCCGGTGTCGCTCGCGCAGTACCGCGACCAGGTGATGCTGATCGTCAATACCGCCAGCGCCTGCGGCTTCACGCCGCAGTTCGCGGGCTTGCAGGCCTTGCACGCCACCTATGGTGGCCGAGGGCTCGCCGTGCTCGGTTTTCCCTGCAACCAGTTCGGCCGGCAGGACCCGGGCAGCAACGAATCCATCGGCCAGTTCTGCCAGCGCAATTACGGCGTGGCCTTTCCGATGATGGCCAAGGTCGACGTCAATGGCGATGCGGCGGCGCCCCTGTACCAGTGGCTCACCGGGCAGGCACCGGGTGTGCTGGGCACGCGCGCGATCAAGTGGAACTTCACCAAGTTCCTGGTCGGACGCGATGGCCGCGTGATCGGCCGCTACGCACCGATGCACACGCCGGCCAAGCTCGCCCGCGACATCGAGGCCGCGCTGGTGGGCTGAAGCCCGCCGCTTTCCCCCTCCTCTTTGTCCGCTTCCCGGTCCGGCCCGGCCTGACTTGGCTGCCCCCTTGGTCATGCGCAACCCCCTGACGCTGCACCGCCTGCGCGCCATGCATGCCGCAGGCGAAAAGATCGCCATGCTCACCTGCTACGACGCCAGCTTCGCGCGCCTGCTGGACGAGGCGGGCGTCGACTGCCTGCTGGTGGGCGACTCCCTGGGCATGGTGGTGCAAGGCCACGCCACCACGGTGCCCGTGACGCTGGCGGACATGGCCTACCACGTCGCCTGCGTGGCACGCGGCAGCCGCAGCGCGTGGCTGATCGGCGACCTGCCCCAGGGCAGCTGCCACGCCTCGCCGGCGCAGGCCCTGGCCAGCGCGGTCACGCTGATGCAGGCGGGCGCGCAGATGGTCAAGCTCGAGGGCGGGGGGTGGACCGCCGAGACCGTGCGCTTCCTCACCGAGCGCGGCATCCCCGTGTGCGCCCACCTGGGCCTGACGCCGCAGTCGGTGCACGCGCTGGGTGGCTGGCGGGTGCAGGGACGCGACGAAGCGGGCGCGGCGACGCTGCTGCAGCAGGCACGTGAACTGCAGGACGCCGGCGCCGCCCTGCTGGTCGTCGAGCTCGTGCCCGCGGCCTTGGGTGCGCAGCTCACGCAGGCGCTGGCCATTCCCGTGGTCGGCATTGGCGCAGGCCCCGACTGCAGCGGGCAGGTGCTGGTCATGCACGACATGCTGGGCCTGTCGGCCGGCAAGCCAGCGCGCTTCGTGCGCAACTTCATGGACGGCGCAGCCAGCGTGGCCGACGCGGTGCGCGCCTACGTGAGCGCGGTAAAGACCGGCCGCTTCCCCGAGGTGCCGGTGCACACCTACTGAATCGAACCCAGAAACCAGGCACCACGATCCGGGAGATCATGAGACTCGTCCACACCCTCGGCGAGTTGCGCGACGCCTTGGCGCACGCGCGACGCCCCGCCTTCGTGCCCACCATGGGCAACCTCCACGCGGGCCACCTGGCCCTGGTGCGCCTGGCGCGCCAGCATGGCGATGTCACGGTGGCCAGCATCTTCGTGAACCGGCTGCAGTTCCTGCCGCACGAGGATTTCGACCGCTACCCGCGCACCCTGGCCGCAGACTGCGAGCAACTGGCGGCGGCGGGCTGCGAGATCGTGTTCGCACCTGACGAAGCCACGCTCTATCCCGAGCCCCAGGGCTACCGGGTGCAGCCGCCCGCCGCCCTTGCCGACATCCTGGAGGGTGCGTTCCGCCCGGGCTTCTTTGTCGGCGTCTGCACCGTGGTGATGAAGTTGTTTGCCTGCGTGCAGCCGCGCGTCGCGGTGTTCGGCAAGAAGGACTACCAGCAGCTGCGGGTGATCCAGGGCCTGGTGCGGCAGTTCAACCTGCCGATCGACATCGTCGCGGGCGAGACGCAGCGCGCGGACGACGGGCTGGCGCTGTCCTCGCGCAACGCCTACCTGTCCCCCGGCGCGCGCGTGGAAGCCGCACAGCTTGCGCGCCAACTGCGGCAGGTGGCCGAGGCGGTGCGGGCTGGCCGCCGCGACCCGGATGACCTCGAGACGCACGCGCTGCAGGCGCTGCGCCAGCGGGGGTGGACGCCGGACTACCTCGCGGTGCGACGGCAACACGACCTGCAGCCCCCGGGCGACGCACGCGACAGCCCCCTGGTGGTCCTGGGCGCGGCGCGGCTGGAGGGGACGCGGCTGATCGACAGCCTCGAGGTGGCAAGCGCGAAATCCTCCGGATCTGTCCACTAGTCCCTCACACCGCCGGCGCGAAAGGCCACACACTCGTCGCTCCGGCCCTGCGGCCATACCCCGGAAGGAGCGTCGCATGCACCGTGCCCTCGCACAGGTCACCTGGCGGACCTTGACTTCTCAAGCCTTCCCGCAGGGCGCCGCGCAGGCGGCGCCCTCCGTCTCGACGCTGGTTCGTGATGTCGCCGGCGAACTGGAGGCCATCCACCCCCACACGCCCCGGCAGGCCCGCATCGCACGCCTGGAGGTACTGGAGCAGCGGTTCGGACCCCCCCTGGCGGACCGGTGGCGCGCCTTGCACGCCGCCAGTCCCTGGCAGGAAGGCGCCGGCCCCGAGGCGGCCTGTGCAGAGCCCCGTGCGGTCAGCGCCTTGCGCACGGTTCTTTGCGAAGGCCCGAGGCTGTTGGGCCTCTATGAAGCGCACCAGGCCGGCGATGAGGTTCCCCGCATGAAACCCGAACACGCCCGCGCCCTGGAAGGCGAGTCCGTCGACACCCTGCGCTGGCTGCTGGCGCAGGGCCGCCCGGGGATGCACCTGGCCGCCACCTACGGCGCCGCCCTGGACCCGGCACTGCGCGACACGTTCCTGGGCCAGGGGTGGCGGGCCGCCGAGGCACCGGGCCGTCCGCGCGGCGAGACGCTGGCCCGGATGATGGACAACCGCCTGCAAGGCCGGACGTTCGCGGGCTTGCCGCTGGCGCACGTGCTGGCCTTGCGCCTGTATGCCCACCCGGACTCGGGCGCCTTCAACCTCGTGCGCGCCTGCGCGGACCTGGCGCCGGTGTTCCCGGGCCGTGCGGTCACCGCCTGCGTCGACGACCTTCCGGCGCTGGTGCATGAGGCCGTGCATGCCTTGCATGCGATCCCCGAAGCGCGGGTCTGGGGGAGTCTCTACAAAGGCATGCAGTCCCGCCCGGGCCTGCCGCTGCAGGCCGGCGAGGACTTCGTGGTGGACCGCCCCTTGTCCGTGACGACCCTCGAGGCGCAAAGCTATGCCGGCCGCGTCGTCGAGGGCGCCTGCTACGACCAGGAGCTCCACCTGGTCGACCAGCCGCAGCGGCGTACGCAAGCGGTACTGATCGCGGCCTTCCATCCTGTGTGCACCGCGCCGCAAGGCGAAGCCCTGGTGCTCCCCGGTCAGGTGTACCGCATCCTGGGCCGCCAGGTGCGCGAAGAGAGAGCGCGCGAGGGCGGCGCGCACACCATCGTGCGGCTGCGGGCGGAAAAGGTGGACGCCTTGGGGTTCACGCCACCCGGTGAGGATGGCGTGGCGGCTGCGTCAGGCCAGCGCCGCGTCGAGTACCTCGACCCAATGGCGGACCGGGGTGGCCGTCCCGCTTTGCAGATGGGTGATGCAGCCGATGTTGGCTGACACGATGGCCACGGGCGCGGTCTCGGCCAGGTGGCCGAGCTTGCGGTCACGCAGCTGCTCGGCGGTCTCGGCCTGCAAGACCGAGTACGTGCCCGCGGAGCCGCAGCACAGATGGGACTCCACCGGCGCCAGGCGCACCTGGAACCCCAGCGCTCCCAGGGACTGCTCGACCCCGCCGCGCAGCTTCTGACCGTGCTGCAGGGTGCAAGGCGGGTGGTAGGCCAGCGTGCCGTCCGGCGCCTTCACGCGCCCGCGCAGGGCCGGCACCAGGTCCGGCAGCAATTCGCTGAGGTCCCGGGTGAGTTCACTGATGCGGCGCGCCTTGTCCGCATACGCCGGATCGCGCGCCAGCAGGTGGCCGTATTCCTTGACCGTGACGCCGCAGCCCGAGGCATTCATCACGATCGCCTCGACCTGCCCGGCTTCCACGTACGGCCACCACGCGTCGATGTTGGCGCGCATCTGATCGCGCCCCCCCGGCTGGTCGTTCAGGTGGAACTTCACCGCGCCGCAGCAGCCCGCCGCGGGCGCGAGCACCGCCTGGATGCCCGCGGCATCGAGCACGCGCGCGGTGGCGCTGTTGATGTTGGGGGCCATCGCCGGCTGCACGCAGCCCGCGAGCATCAGGACCTTGCGCGGATGTTCGCGCACGGGCCATGCGCCCGCCGCCTGCGGGGCAGGCACCTTCCTTTTCAGTGCGGCGGGCAGCAGTCCGCGCATCGCCTGCCCCAGCTTCATCGCGGGCGCAAACCACGGCGAGGGCAGGCCCTCCTTGAGCGCCCAGCGCAGCGCGCGCTGGCTCGCCGGGCGCGGCACGCGTTCCTCGACGATCTGGCGGCCGATGTCCACCAGGTGTCCGTACTGCACGCCGCTCGGGCAGGTGGTCTCGCAGTTGCGGCAGGTCAGGCACCGGTCCAGGTGCAGCTGTGTTTTCTGGGTGGGCGTCTCGCCTTCGAGCACCTGCTTGATCAGGTAGATGCGTCCGCGGGGGCCGTCGAGTTCGTCGCCGAACACCTGGTAGGTCGGACAGGTCGCGGTACAAAAACCGCAGTGCACGCATTTGCGCAGGATGGCCTCGGCCTCCCGGCCCTCGGGCGTGTCCTTGAATTCGGGCGACAGCTGGGTTTGCATGCGAAGGACGAGGTCAGAAGTCGGGGTAGAGGCGCCCGGGGTTGAAGATGCCGGCGGGGTCGAATTCGCGTTTGAGCTCGCGGTGGATCCGGTCCAGGGGCGCCGTCAGCGGATCGAAGCGTCCGATGCGGGTCGCAGAAGGGTCCGCGACAGCCGCCGGGCCCGCGATGAACCGCGTGGCACTGCCCCCTGCGTCGCGCGCCGCCTGGCGCAACGCCGCACCGGCCGAGGCGTCGGCGCGCACCCAGCGCTGGCCCCCATGCCATTCGATGTAGGGCGTGTCCGGCAGGTCCAGCACCGGCGCCGTCTGCGGCACCGACAGACGCCACAGGTCGCGCGCTCCGCGTTCGTGGAACCAGGGCAGGCGCAGGTCGCGCGACATCGCCCAATCCGCGGCCACATCGCCCTGGCGCTCGCCGCCCAGCGTGCGGCAGGCCGCTTCCACCGCCGCCACCGCGCCGCGCAGGCGCAGGTACAGCGTGGGCACGCCCTCGTCCTGCACCCAGGCGCTGGCATTGAGCGGCAGGGGCTGTCCGCCCCAGGCGTTCAGGCGCTCCAGGGCCTGCTGCTGCGACATCTCGAAGCGCAGCGTGGCCTCGGCGGGCGCCACCGGCAGGACCTTCAGGCTCACCTGCGCGATCAGGCCCAGCGTCCCCATCGAACCCGCCATGAGGCGGGACACGTCATAGCCCGCCACGTTCTTCATCACCTGGCCGCCGAAGACCAGCACCTCGCCGCGTCCGTTGACCAGGGTGACGCCCAGCACGTAGTCGCGCACCGCGCCCACGCTGGCCCGCGCCGGCCCGGACAGGCCCGCCGCGACCATCCCGCCGACCGTGCCGCCAGGGCCGAAGTGCGGCGGCTCGAACGGCAGGCACTGGCCCTGCGCTGCGAGTACGGCTTCCAGTTCGGCCAGCGGGGTACCCGCGCGCACGGTCACCACCAGCTCGCTGGGTTCGTAGCTCACGATACCGGTGAGGGAGGCGGTCGACAGCACCTCGCCGGGTGCCCCGGGTTCGCCATAGAAATCCTTGGTGCCGCCACCGCGAAGGCGCAGGGGCCGTCGGGCGGCCGAGGCGGCGCGGATCTGGTCGGCGATCGGTGACAGGGCTGCATCCATGACCGGGATGGTACGCGGGGTCGAAAAGACATCCTGCGCCGGGGCCTTGGCCCTGCGTGAGGCCGCCCGGCGCGTCGACCTCGTCCGCCCGACGGCGCAAGACGAAGGTGCCCCCAGGGGTCGTCAAGATTTTGTGACCGGTGGGCCTGCTCGCGCCGCTAACATCCCTGCCCCATGCCCGCCCCCGCCCCCCCCGAACGCGCAACCGCCGAGGGCGCACGGTACGCCCTGCTGCGCAGGCTCGCGCCCGCGCTGCGGCACGAAGCCGTGGCCCCCTTGCAACCCATCGTGATGGCCGCCAGCCTGCTGGAGCGGCGCTTGCGCGACCCGGCGACCGACCCCTCGACGCTGCAGGA
>JACCDL010537708.1_pt1 | contig 10988 bp, 6 predicted proteins | sample 7441931 | NCBI WGS metagenome assembly JACCDL01 (sample SAMN15323437, study PRJNA562643) | freshwater metagenome | isolation source: river surface water | place: USA:Blue River Watershed | collected 2017-08-16 | reverse complement strand
TACAGATTTTCTGCACCTTCCTGAATAGTCCAGTTACCAGAAGTTCCATCTATATCATTTCCTTCAGGTTTATTCATATTACTTAAGTGTAAGTCGTTTGTATAAACGTTTGCCCATCCAAGTGATGAGGAACCTAGATTATATGTATTATTTACTTGCGGTAGTAAATGTCCACTACCATCAAAATAAGCTCTCTTTGTGCCACCAGATGTGAAATGTAAAACACCTGTGGCAAATAACGTCATATTAGCAGCACTTCCAGCGTGTGCCCAAGCATCTGTACCTAAACCACCTCTAAATGTTGTATTATTATAAATCCTAAACACACCATTTGTTACATCAAGAATATCAATATTTCCATTTACTTGTAGTTTAGCGTCGGTTGGTGCTGATTGTGAATTGTTAATAACAACCTTTGATGATGAACCTTCGGCCCACAAAACATTATTACCTCTACCATCTCCAATGTTAAAGTTTCTATATTGTGTTTGACCATCATTATAACCTCTATAGTTTATCCATATATCTGCACTACCATTAACACCATAACCACTATTAAGTGTATTGCTATTAGTTGGTGAAACATAAATTTGGCTACCTAGTAAGTTTAAGGTATTCGCAGCCGTTGTTATTCCTCCCGTTATTGTTAAATTACCATCACGAGTTAAGGTTAATCTATCAGCAGCACCATCTGCATGGAAACCCATGTTAAAATTAGTATCCATAAACCACCACCAACCGTAACTAGAATTTACACTATTATTGGTATTTCTAGCTTGATAAAAATATCTTTGAGTCGATGTTGCAACTACTGGGTAATCACCACCAGCGGAAATTGATATTGCACCAGAACTTAGTGTTCCGGAAAAATAACCATTACCACTTTCATTAACGGAAAATAATTCATTTGATGCCTTTACCGCGTTACTACCAACTATAAATTTCCTGTCAGTTTCATTGTTATTATTATCTAACGAAACAACAACGTTTCCTGCACCAGATAAATAAAGTGAAGAACCAGATGAGTTACTTTGGTGAACCACAACATCATAGGTGTTATCTCTATATATTCCGGCACCAGTATCACCTAAACCAAGTAACCCACTGTTACCACTTGGATATAATATTAATGTACCAGAGGTGTCCAAAGTCATTCTTTCTTGTCTACTAGTACCCGCGGCAGTTAAATACCAACGCATTTTACCAACAACAGAACCACTAGAAACACCAGTTTCTGCAGTAACCCCCATACCACCATATTCGGTACCTAATATTGTAAAATGAAAGTTAGAACCCGCACCATTGGCGTTTATATTGGATCTATCAATTAAAAGTGTTCCATATGTTGCATCATTACTAATTGTACTTCCAGATGCACTAATTGAAAACGGCACTGGTGTTGAACCCCCTGTCCATTTTCCTAAATAAACTGTTCCAGTACCAGTGTGGTTAACTGCCGTACCAGATGATAAAGATACTGTTGATGCAGTTGATGCATTACCACTTAGCGCACCAGTAAATGTTGTTGCACTAACACTACTAAATGTTGGTGAGCTTGTTGTTAAAACGGCTTGATTTAAATAAGATCCAAAACCACTTGTACTAGAAAGTGTAATTTGACTAGATCCTGAAACTAAACCACTCGGTAATCCCGATATTGAACCAAAAGATATTTGTGCTGAACCAGAAACAGTGCCTGTCGGTAATACTGCAACAACTTGTGCAGAGCCAGATATAACACCTTCAGCATTCAATCTTGTTTTTATCCCCGTTGAATAATTTGTTGTAGCTGTTAAATCAATTTGTGATGAACCTGAAACTAAACCAGATGGAATACTTGATATAGAACCGAATGTAATTTGGCTTGATCCAGAAACCAAACCAGATGGTATACTTGATATTGAACCAAAAGTAATTTGACTTGACCCAGACACAATGCCACTTGGTAATTGTGCAGATCCTGACCAAACACCACTACCATTTAATACTTGTGATGAACCTGAAACAGTACCTTCCGGTAGTGATGAAACAACTTGAGCGGAACCAGAAATAATTCCTGAAGGTATATTAGTTATACCAGCATAAGATATTTGTTCAGAACCGGATACTAATGTTGTTCCCTGAGAAATAATTGTTGATGTAACAATTAAACTACCTGTTACTTCTGTGTTATTTTTTAAACTTATTTTACTACCATTATCGAAAACACTAGATGTGGTTAAATGATGTCCGTGACCATTATCTTCTACTTTTGTAAGATAGTTTGCATCCAATGTTGGCGCGTTATCTATTCCCGTACCTAATGGTCCGTATAATAAAATACTTGCATCATCTGTCCCAACATCTGAATGTTTGAATTTCCAATTGTTTGTTAACGAATCATAAAATAAGGATGCTGTAATATTTGTTGATCCAGAATCAAAAACAGAAATACCCGCATATCTAACTGCTGGTGAATCTGAATTCAATATGATAGTATTTGTACCGATAGAAACTGCAGACGCTGTTATATTTTCAACGGATGACTCACCCTGTACAACTAAATTTTGTGATATATAAAGTGAACCAGTTATAGTCTGATCACCAATAAAAACATTACTACCAGTTGTAGTATATCTACTTTCAATAACATTTAATCTACCTTCATGATCACTATCTGTTGAACTAAACGATGAGCTAAGCCCAATCATTGAAGAACTTAAATCATTAATAGTTGTAGAAATCGATGAACTAAATGATGAATAACCAGTTGTACCACTTATTATTATTTGAGAACTTCCAGATATTACACCATCATTATCTAATTTAGATTTAATAGTTGTGTTAATAGAAGATGTAAAATTATTTAAACTAGCAGTACTTGTTTCAATTAATGTCACCCTTTCAGCTATTGACGATGTAAATACATTTAAACTTCCTGATGAAGTTTCTAAATTATTTAATCTATTATTGATTGAGGAACTAAATGTGGTTAAATCAATACCTTCAATTGTACCCGTAATATCTATGGAACCACTAACAACAATATCGTTAGCAAACACAACTGGCGTGCCACCAACAGAAGATTGAATTTTTTGACCACTTAAAACCTCAATAGGCCCTTTTAACATTATCTTACCATTAGTTGGGTCTAATAATATATCACCATCTGCACTAGATTTTAATTCAATGTCACCATCTGCAGTTTGAATAACAATCGAATCAGTTGTACCTTCTAATATTTTTAATGATTGACCATTATCTGTTGTTATTGTTAATTCTTGTGTTGTTGATGATAATACTTTTGTACCATCAATATATAATGAGCCTGAAGAAATATAAACATCTCTCCATTGATATTCAGCACTACCTAAATCATAAGTGTTATCAACAGAAGGTAATATTGAACCGCTATGTGTTTGTGCTCCAATAAATAAATTCGATCCTGTTGTTGCAAACCCATATGCTGTAACTTGTGCTGAACTTGAAACAATATTTGAATCGTTCAATATTTGTGATGACCCAGATATTACACCATCACTGTTTAATTTAGATTTAATTGTTGTATCAATAGAAGAGGTAAAACTATTTAAACTTCCACTACTTGTTTCTAATGCGTTTAATCTACCTTCTTGATTAGAATAAATTGTTGCAATTGAGCTTGATAAGTTACCAATACTACTTGTTAAAGATGAACTTAAAATCGTAATCGTTGAAGTTAAACCGCTAGTTGTTATTGCAACAGATGAGCTAAGATTATCAATACTATTTGAAATACTTGAACTAAATGTGTTATATCCAGTAGTTTCAGTTATATTAACTTGTACACTACCTGAAATAACATTGTCACTGTCTAATTTTGATTTAATTGTGGTGATAATAGATGAAGTAAAACTATTTAAACTTCCTGATGATGTTTCAAGCGCAGAAACTCTACTATTATTACTCGATGTATATGATTGAAAAGTTGTTTCATCTAACTTTCCTGTACCAATTGCTTGACCGTTTAATGAAATTGACCCCGTAATCTGAACTGAGCCGGTAAATTGATGAATATCGTTATCATCATTACCAAATGCTGATGAACCACTAGCAAAACTTGTGGTCATATATGTTACAGATGAACTTACAATATATTCTGTAGCAATAAGTGCTCCGGTAACAGATAAATTACCTTCAATTTGTGTATTTTTGTTAACTTTAAATCCTGTTGATGAAATGGACGCCGTAGCGTTTCCACTTGATATTTGTGAAAGGTTTAAACCAGTTACACCTGATGCTTGTATTCCAGACAATCCTGAACCATCACCAATAAACGAACCGGTAAAGGCCGAGGCTGTGACTGACCCCGAAATATTGAGTAACGAACCGTATAATTCCATTAATTTATAGTTTAACTATAAATATTAACAGAACTGATTAGGGTTGGGATTATTTTTAACAAGCAGTACAACCAGGGTTATATGTATAATATTGGCACCCATAACCACAATCATAATACCCTGATCCAAATCTAGGAACCGTTGCATAATAATTTTGATTTAATTCCCTATAACTCAATTCCCTGTTGTAAACTTGAAATATTGAAATATCACCCCAAAACTGAGAAGCGCTATCAACTGAATTGTTTCCATTATGATATGCCCCTAAACTACCAAATCCTCTATTATACCTAGCATTAGTATTTGATATTGAACCTCTAGTTGTTTCGTTAGAATTATTTATTGTTAAAATATAATGTGGGGACGATGGTCTAAATCTAAATACCATCATATTCCAAACACCACTGCTATATCCTGGTAAAGATGTTTGATCATATCCACTATCAATAAAACCAACACTATCATTATCATATATACCAATATCCCATGCACCATTTTGTATAATCACATGATGGTCGCTAATATATGATCTAGTTAAGGTTCTCCACTCACTAGTTGAATTTTTCACTCTAGTCCAAACAATATATGTAACACCATTAGTGTCATCTAATGATATGTCACTACCATTTTTTGCACAACCATAGCTCCCGTTAAAGTCCATATATTTGGGCCCGTTTGAATTAAATGCACCTGAGTTTATGTTGAAGTTATGTCCATTTAATGTTAAATCTGTCCAAACAGATGCAAAATCCACGGTAACAGTGCCTATTTGATATTCACCAGAATCAGCCTGATTATCATCAGTATATCTTCTAAATGTAACCTCATCACCAGAATTTGTTACCAATATAATTCTTGAAACTCTAGGATGGTGCGAGTTTACGGCGCTACCTTCAACATATCTCCAATATCTGTGTGGTGTTGTTGGTGATGAACTTGTTATTGTACCAGTTTGGACACCATAATCTGAATTATTTGACATAACACCACTAAATGCTGTTGTCCAATTTGAATTATCGTCACTCCATTGAACTGAATAATTAGCTGATCTTAAACCATTAAATGTTGAATAGATCCTTGCCGCTACAAATTGCCTTGTGCTAGAATAACTATTTGTGTTGCCCGCATCTAAATATAAAACTAAACCATCCCTAACAATACCTTGCATTTGCGCACCAGCATTGTCCATTGATCTAGAATTAACAATATTTCCACCAATATTTAATGGCATTATCTTTCTACTATTTTAAATTTTCTACCAATATATCTTTCGTCAGTTTTTAATTGGTTTATTTTTTCTTCAGCTTCTTCTAATGTACTATAAGAAAAAAACTCATCATTTTCAATACATGTGCATTTATCAATATATTGAAAGTTATCATCTCCTATTATTTCAGGTAAAAGTTGTTTTAAAATTATATAACCCATAATTAAAAAATTATTATATTTGAGACTATCGTTATTCCACTACCGTTACATGCTCTTCCATGAGTGGGGCCAGCGTAGGATGTACCATTTCTTCTTGATAACATCGTAAAACCTCTATTTGAACCAACAATATACCCACCGTGTAAAAAATTGTTTGAATCATTATCACAGGCGTTTGATTTAGGTGTAAATTGTGGTAATTCAAATGAATTAAATGAGTCCATAAATAAATCACCAGATCCTGATGACCAAGTTAACATACCTGAACTAGGAGAATAACCGTCCGCATTAAAATTCCAACAAGACGCCGCACCCTCCAAATAAAAATCACATATTAAATAAGACCATTCAATGTCTCTTTTTATTTTTATTGCAAAACCGCTACTATCACAACCAGAATTTTGATGATTATATTGCATTCTATAAAAACCATTAGAATCATTACCAGAACTAGTTACTGTACCAATACCTGATGTTTGTATACTATCAACCATATTCGCTGTAACTTTTCTAAATCGATATCCAAAAAGTGTACCGTCTGGTGTTACTAATTCTGATGATAAAACTTTTCCTCCTATATCAAATCCCATATTATATTGAAAATTTACTTTTTTGTACAAAATAATTCTGATATATCTCAGCAGCACTCAACCCTCTATTATAAACCATAAACATGGATAATTTACCATCCCAACTTGATGATGATTCTGAAGAATAGGTGTTGTCACCACCTATATATAATTGAGTGTTATCTAAATTAATGTTAGCAGCAGAATTGGTGTTTTTTGTGTACATAACACCATTCATGTATATTCTTCTATCATTACCATTTCTCGTAACCGCCCACATTCTCCAGTTTACCATATCAGTAGAACTAAAGGTGTAATTGGTTCTAGTGTCGACATCACAACAACCACCCTGATCAAAATAGATTGTATTGTTTGACCAACCAGGATGTACAAATATTCCTCTAGTAAGCGTTGCTGAGGAATTTACAAATTTAAACGCCGCATTAGCGCCACCACTATTTGTTTGTGAAACCCATATTATAGAATAACCTGAGGTATTGTCAATACCATATTTATTTGAACCATACCCTCTACACATTCTACCTGATGTATTAAAATATGACGCGGCACCATTGTCAACCCAAGAAACCGAATTCCAACTAGCATTTAACCCAAATCCACTCATATCATACCAAGACGAACCACTACCAGGGTAACTATTTTTATCACTGGCATCCAAATAACATGTTAAACCATTTGTAACAACATTATTAATTAATGATGTGTTACCAAAAGAACTTGTACTAATAATATCTCCACTCACATTTATTGGCATAATTAACTCATATAAAAATTTACCGCTTCTTCGTTTGTATCAAAACATCTTGTTTCAACAAGAGCATTTTCTATTATTGTGTATTCAACACACCACATCCCTTCTTCATTTTCATAAAGTCTATGATATATTCTTTCCATGTTTAAATCTTTTTAGGTGGTACTATTGATGAATCAACTTCTTGTAATAAGAATTTGTACACCTTATTATTTTTATTATTATAAATAAATAAGTCTTCTTCACCTTCAACAATTGTATAATCACCAATACCGTTTGACATAGACAAGTCGGAAGTAAATACGGTATTCCACCTTAATGATGTTGAACCTAAATTATAAACACCATTTGAATTAGGTAAAAGATGACCTGAAGTATCCCAATATGCTCTAAGTGTGTTTGATGTTTTAATACCAAAGTTTGATGCTGAATATGTACCAACTGTACCATAACCAGATGTTTGATGTGCCCCTAATTGAACTTCAACACCATTTGAGTTACCATAAGCTCGATATATTGCATAACCCGAACCACCATTAACAGTATTAATACCATTTGTATAGGATGTTATTATTTCTCCACTAACAGTTCCACCACCTAAAGGTAAAGCATATGAACTATAGCTATTGGTATCTAAAACATCATAATATGTTGATCCGCCTCTTCTTTGTTTCCAAGTCCCTTCTGCCCAACCATTTGCGTTACCATTAAGATATATATCACCCGCAGTAATAATTCTGTAACTTGTGTTGGGTGACTGCCCAACACCTAAATAACCATTAATATTAGTATTTCCTGATGTATCTACAGTGATTCTCGCTGTTGCACTACCATTAGTATATACATAAACACCATATCCAGTTTCAGCCCAAATTCCTGGATCATAATTAGCATTTCCTTCCCATAAACCTCTTCTTGTAAAACCACCAGTATTTGCGGAATCTCCTGAGTTTCTTATTCTAAAACCACTATTAGCTTGAGCATCAAAATATGAAGAACCCTTAACACCAGCAAATGTCGGCGAACTTGTTGTTAATACCGCTTGATTTAAATAAGATCCAAACCCACTTGTTGATGATAATGTAATTTGCGCTGAACCAGAAACTGTACCACTTGGTAATGCCGCAACAACTTGTGCAGAACCTGATATAACGGCTTCAGCATTTAACCTTGTTTTAATACCAGACGAATAGTTTGTTGTTGATGTTAAATCAATTTGAACCGAACCAGAAACAATACCTGAAGGTATGCTTGAAATACCACTATATGTAATTTGTGATGATCCCGATACCAGTGTTGGTTTATCTGTTATACCATTAAATGATATTTGAGACGAGCCTGATACCACACCACTTGGTAATTGAGCAGATCCTGACCAAACACTACTACCATTTAATACTTGTGATGAACCTGAAACAACACCAGATGGTAATTGGGCTGATCCCGACCAAACACCACTACCATTTAATACTTGTGATGAACCTGAAACGGTTCCACTTGGCAATGCCGCAACAACTTGTACTGAACTTGATAATACACCATCACTATTCAATTTATTTTTAATTGTTGTATCAATCGAATTTGTAAATGAATTCAAACTACCCGTACTAGTCTCGATTGATATTAATCTTGAATTTGTACTAGACGTATATGAATTTAAAGAACTCGTTGCAGTATGAATAGCATCAATATTTGTTGTATTACTACTTGTGTATGCGTTTAAAGAGCTTGTTGTACTTTCTATCGCTGTTATATTTGTACCACTAATAGTTCCAGTAGCACTTAATGAACCAGTAATATAAATAACACCACTTGTTTCATTCATGATTGAATTATCTAAGTGATCTCCTCCAACAGATTTAGCTATTTTACCTGAAGTTAATCCAACTTCTTGACCAAGACTACCCGTATTTCTAGGACCAGAAAGTAGCATACCACCTGAATAGTTACTACCAGATGCATTTTGATATATCCAATGGTTATTTTGTGAATCCCACAATAAAGACGCAGTTGCTAAATGCGATTCTGAACCACTATCATATACTTTTAATCCTCCAAATCTTTCGGCAGGTTCGAATATGTTTACCGATATTGTAGATGAACTAAGTGCTAGTTGTGACGATGTAACAATTAACAACGACGAAGATCCCAACACAGTTAAGTTTTGCGTAATAGTTAAACTACCTGTGATTGTTTGACTACCATTAAAAGAATTACTACCTGTTGTTGCGTAGCTACCAGTTTTTCCTTCTAAAGAATTTAATCTATTATCTTGAGCTAAATCTGTTGTTGCAATTGACGAACTAAATGTTGAATAATTAGTTGTATTTGTTAAATCAACTTGAATACTACCAGAAATAACACCGTCATTGTTAAGTTTATTTTTAATTGTTGTATCAATCGAATTTGTAAATGAATTCAAACTACCTGTAGATGTTTCAATTAAATCTAATCTACTGTTTTGTGTTGTGTTTGTTGAATCATTTGAACCTGTATAAGAATTAAAATCATTTCTTATACTTCCGGAAGCTGTTTCTAAACTATCTAACCTATTATTTTGATTTAAATCTGTTGTAGCAATCGATCCACTAAATGTGGAATAACCAGTTGTTCCTGTTATATTAATTTGCGAACTACCTGATACTAAGGTTCCATTATTAACAACATTATTAATTGTGGTATTAATTGATGATGTAAATGTTTCAATGCTATTTAATCTGGAATCTGTACTACTAGTAAATGTGTTTAAACTACTAGTTGATGTTTGAATACTGTCTAATTTAGAACTAACTGACGAACTAAAATCTGTTAAATTAATTCCTTCAATCGTCCCCGTTAGATCTATTGACCCAGATACCACAATATCATTTGCAAAAACCACCGGTGTTCCACCAACTGAAGATTGAATTTTACTTCCGTTTAATATTTCAACGGGGCCTTTCAACATTATTTTACCATTTGTTGGGTCAAGTAGGATATCACCATCAGCTGATGATTTTAATTCTATATTACCGTCGGCAGTTTGAAGAATAATAGAATCGGTTGTACCTTCTAAAATCTTAATTGATTGACCGTTATCGGTGGTGATTTGTAATTCTTGTGCTGTACTACTAAGAACTTTTGTTCCATCAACATATAATGAACCTGAAGAAATATAAACATCTCTCCATTGATATGTTGAACTACCTAAATCATATGCGTTATCGACCGATGGAAGTATTGAACCGGATAATGTTTGTGTGCCGATAAATAAATTAGAACCAGTTGTAGCAAAACCATATGCTGTAACTTGCACTGAACTTGAAACAATATTTGAAGAATTTAAAATTTGTGAAGAACCTGAAATTACACCATCATTATCTAATTTAGATTTAATTGTTGTATTAATAGAAGATGTAAATGTATTAACCGAACTTGAAAACGCACCAAATTCTACCTCATTAACAAATGATGTATCTAATGAGGCACTAAATGATTCTAAATTATCTATTCTAGAATCAAAAGATCCACTATGACTAATATAAGATGACGTAAAGGATTCGAATGTGGTTTCATCCAATTTACCAGTACCAATTGCTTGCCCATTTAATGTGATTGAACCAGTAATATTAACTGATCCCGTAAGTGTGTGGGTATCGTCAATTGAATTACCGAAGGCTGTTGACCCCGATTCAAACATTACTGATGATGTGGTGATTGAAGTATGAAGTTCATCTACCGTTAATGTACCCCTAACCCTTAAATCCTGCTCAAAATCGGCAGAACCGGACACAATAAGTCCGTTTTTAACTTTAAATTCGTTTGCCATATTATATTAGTTTCACTGTCCACTAATGTGTTACTAATAAATACTTACTT
>JACCDL010380005.1_pt1 | contig 10991 bp, 10 predicted proteins | sample 7441931 | NCBI WGS metagenome assembly JACCDL01 (sample SAMN15323437, study PRJNA562643) | freshwater metagenome | isolation source: river surface water | place: USA:Blue River Watershed | collected 2017-08-16 | reverse complement strand
CCATCGGGCCTTCGCGCCAGCCATCTTCCAGCATGATCTTGCCGCCTTCCAGTTCAAAGACGCAGCCGGTGACATCGCGGCTTTCGGTAGAGCCCAGCCAGACAACTGTCGGCGCGATATTCGCGGGGTCCATCACGTCAAATTCACTGCCTTGCGTTGCCATTTTGTCGGCAAAGGCCTGTTCGGTCATCCGCGTGCGCGCAGACGGCGCAAGCGCATTGGCAGTAATGCCATAGCGGCCAAGTTCTGCGGCCTGCACCAATGTCAGCGCGGCAATCCCGCCCTTGGCCGTGGAATAAGCGGCTTGGGCGATGGAGCCTTGCAGCCCTGCCCCCGACGAAGTGTTGATGATGCGTGCATCGACAGCATGGCCTTCCTTTTGCCGCGCGCGCCAATAATCGACGGCATGGCGCGAGAGGCAGAAATGCCCCCGCAAATGGACATGCATGGTCGCATCCCATTCCTCGAGCGTCGCCGACACAAACATCCGGTCGCGCACAATGCCCGCGTTGTTCACAACAACATGCAAATCGCCAAAGGCAGCAACTGCGGCATCCACGATGCGCTTGGCAGCATCCCAATCAGTAATGTCTTCATAATTGGCGATGGCTTTGCCGCCGCCTGCGATAATTTCTGCCACCACGCCGTCAGCGGCGCTGGTATCGCGGCCTTCGCCGTTCAGCGAGGTACCAATGTCATTAACGACGACATTCGCGCCTTCTGCCGCAAAGGCCAGCGCATAGGCCCGACCAAGGCCACGCGCTGCGCCTGTGATGACGACTGTTCTGTTCTCACAAATACCCATTAGAGCCTCTCAATAATCGTCACATTGGCCTGCCCGCCACCTTCGCACATCGTCTGCAGGCCATAGCGGCCGCCCGTGCGTTCCAGCGCGTTGAGCAAGGTTGTCATCAGCCGCGCGCCTGTGCCGCCCAAGGGGTGGCCCAGCGCAATTGCGCCGCCATGAATGTTCACTTTTTCATGCGGAATGCCGAGTTCCTTCATCCATGCCATCGGCACGGATGCGAACGCCTCGTTGCATTCAAACAGATCAATCTGATCCAGTGTCATGCCAGCCTTCTTGAGCGCATATTGCGTCGCGGGGATGGGTGCTGTCAGCATCCACACCGGGTCATCCGCGCGGACCGAAATATGGTGCACGCGCGCACGCGGCTTCAGCCCATGTTCCTTAACGGCGCGTTCCGAGGCGATCAGCAAGGCCGCGGCCCCATCGCAATTCTGGCTGGAAATCCCGGCAGTGATAATGCCGCCTTCTTGCACGGTCTTCAGCGCGGCCAGGCCTTCGAGCGTGGTCTGCGGGCGAATGGTCTCGTCCTTGGCAAGGTCCGCCATGGGGGCCACTTCGGCATCAAACCAGCCATTGTCCCACGCGGCTTGCGCGCGCTGGTGCGAGGCAACGGCAAAGCCTTCCATCTCCTCACGCGTTAGGCCCCATTTTTGGGCAATCATTTCCGCCGAGTTGATCTGGTTCAACAGACCATCGCCATAGCGCGCAATCCAGCCCGGCGATGTGTTGAACGGGTTGGAAAAGCCATAAGGCTCCCCCGCATACATGGCCGCCGAAATGGGAATAGCGTTCATCGCTTGGCTGCCACCGGCAACGACCAAATCCTGCGTGCCAGACATTACGCCTTGCGCCGCAAAATGAATGGCTTGCTGCGAAGACCCACATTGCCGATCAATCGTCGTGCCCGGCACGTGCTGCGGCATCCCCGCGACCAGCCAGACCGTGCGGCCAATATCGCCTGCTTGCGGACCAATTGTGTCGCAGCAGCCCCAGACGACATCGTCCACGGCATTGGCATCAACGCCTGTGCGCTCAATCAGCGCCTTGATGGGGTGTGCGCCCAGATCAGCAGGGTGAAGGCCGGCAAGGCTTCCCTTTTTGCGCCCAATGGGAGTGCGAACTGCGTCAATAATATAGGCTTCGGCCATGATCTATCCTCAGGCAAATGTATGTTCAGGGCCAATGGGCAGGCTGCCACCAAGGACAGCCGCATCGACGCGACGAAGGTGGAAGGCGCGGCTACCCCATGCGCCCGACAAGGCCCAGCTGCGCTTCATCCAGAAGTGCAGATCCACCTCATAGGTGTATCCCATGGCGCCATGGACCTGGATCGCGGTTTCAGAGGTCAATTGCGCGGCATCTGTTGCCGCAACCTTGGCGTGGCTGACATGCACAGCGGCACTCTCCACCCCATCGGCCAAGGCTTGGGCCGCGCGCCACAAAACGGGCTTTGCAAATTCAATGGCAACGGCACAGCTCGCCAATTGGTGCTTCAATCCCTGAAACGCACCAATGGGTTGGCCAAATTGCGTACGGATTTTGGCATAGTCCACCGCTTGCGCCAGCATCGCATCTGCCAGACCAACCAATTGCGCGGCGGACATCAACGCCCCCAAATTGAGGAGCAGCGGATCGTCCGACCGATCTGCCGGAGCTGCCGCCAAATTGCGCAACGGGTCAACACTGGTCAGCGCCGCCCCCGCGCCATCAGCGACCCATGGGTTGATGGCATGCGGCAATTCTGGCTTGGCAGTCCCAGCGAGGATCGCCGCCAGCTCCGACGTCCGGCCTTGGGCAACGAGCCACGGCACCGCGACAAAAGCACTTTCCACCAGTGGCTCTGCCAAGCACGCGCGGCCACATTCCACGGCAATCAGCGCGGCATCAGCCAAGCCCATGCCGAGCCCGCCTTGATCTTCGGGGATCAACAGGCCCGTCAGGCCCATCTCGACCAAGCCCTGCCAAATCGCCGGATCACGATTGCCATCGACATCCAAGCGACGCAGCACCTCTGGCCCGTGCGTGCCGGCCAGATAATCGCGCACCGTTTCCGCGAGCGCCAATTGATCATCAGTAAAGAGCATATCCATTGCCCGCCTCCCTTAGCCCGCGCCGACGCGCGGCAGGCCGAGCAGGCGCTCTGCCGTGATGTTACGTTGCACCTCGTTCGACCCCGCATAAATCGGGCCCGAGAGCGAGAAGATATAGCCTTCCAGCCACGCATTGATGGAGCCGTCGTCAAAGCGTTTCAGCTCAGCATGCGCGCCTAAAAGCTGCATCGCCGTGCGGTGCATCGCGCGGTCCAGTTCTGACCAAAAGATTTTGTTGAGGCTCGCTTCGGCGCCAATTTTGCCGCCCGCCATAATCTTCGCGGCCACGGCATAGGTGTTATAGGCATAGGCTTGGGCGGCCATCCACGCCTGTGTCACCGCCTCGCGCGCTGCAGGAGACGCCTCGGCCTCATGCTGGCGATACAGCTCCACCAGCCGCTTTGCCGTGGCTTGGAAGCGGCCTGGAGAGCGCAGCATCAATCCGCGCTCAAAGCCTGCGGTGGCCATGGCGACATTCCAGCCCTCACCCTCGCCCGCCAGACAATTTTCAACGGGCACACGGACGTCATCAAAGAACAATTCCGCAAAGCCTGTATCCCCGTGCAGCTGGCGGATCGGGCGGCGTGTGATGCCCGGGCTGTTCAAATCGAACAGAATGAAGGTCAGCCCCTTGTGGCGCTTGCTCTCGGGATCAGTGCGGAACATGCCAAAGCCCCAATCAGCAAAAGCTGCGCGGCTGGACCATGTTTTTTGGCCAGTGATCACATAATGATCGCCATCGCGCACGGCCTTGGAGCTAATGGCTGCCATGTCAGAACCGGCACCGGGTTCCGACCAAGCCTGTGCCCAAATCACTTCACCCCGCGCCATCGGCGGCAGAAAACGCGCCTTTTGCTCTTCGGTCCCAAATTCCATGATGGTCGGGCCAAGCAGGAAGATGCCGTTCTGGTTCGCCCGGTTGGGGCCACCCGCACGGAAATATTCTTCCTCAAAAATCAGCCACTCGATCAGGTCCAGCCCCCGGCCACCAAAGGCTTCGGGCCATGTCACCATGCCCCAATTGCCACTGGCAAGCGTGCGTTCCCACGCGACATGCTGGTCATAGCCTTCGCGGCATTCGAGCGTGATCAGCGGCTCTTTGGGCACATGCGCTTCCATCCACGCACGCACTTCGGCCCGAAAGGCTTGTTGTTCAGGAGTATAGGTCAGTTGCATTAGAAGCTGGCCGCCTTGCCGGTTTCCACAAAGGCGTCACGCGATTTCTGGCTGTCTTCATGCATATACATTTCCAGCGTGAAGCCCTGTTCCCAGCGATAGCCGCGATCGACATCGCGCGGCTCAAGCCCATTCAGTGCTTCCTTTGCAATCACCAGCGCCTTGCGGCTCTTGCTGGCAATGACGGCGCAAAAGGCGCGCGCTTCGGCTTCCAGATCCGCCCGCGGGACGACCTTTTCAACTGCACCCAAGCGATAGGCTTCCTGCACCGGGATATTGCCCCCCGTGAAAAAGGCAGCGCGCACTTTGTGCAGCGGCAACATGCGTGACAAATGGCTTGCCCCACCCATTGCCCCGCGATCAACTTCGGGCAGAGAGAAATAGGCATCGTCTGCCGCGATAATGGTGTCGCTGGCGCCGCAAATGCCAATGCCGCCGCCAATCACAAATTTATGGACAGCACTCACCACGGGCACTTCAGCATCACGAATGGCTTTGAAGGTCAGATAATTGCCGCGATTGAGAACGGTAATCCGCTCGGGATGCGCCTGCATTTCCTTAATGTCGACGCCGCCGCAAAAGCCACGACCTTCCGCGCGGATCAGCACGCAATTCACATCCTCACGCCGCGCGGCATTGGTGATAATCTCGGGGATCGACAGCCAAGTTTCGCTGTCAAAGGCGTTGACCGGCGGCACATCAAAAACGATTTCCGCAATGCGGTCTTGCACGGTGCATGTAATGGGCATGGGTTATTTCCCTGCTGTCAGCGCGGCAATGCGCGCGCGCGCTTCGGTTTCAATATCGCTCATCAACTGGGCACAACTGGGCAGATCTTTAAGACGCCCTGCGACAACGCCCGTCGCCATCAAGCCATGCTCGGCATCGCCGGACACAACCGCCCGCTGGATCATCATGGGGGCCGCCGCCGCCATCATGGCTTGCGCCAAAGGCATTTCGCCATGCGCCGTCATGCTGCGCGCAGTGGAGATCACCTGCCCCCAGCTCATGCCCGATTGGCGCTTCATCTCCAGCCCCGCCTCAACCGCGCGCAGCCACATGGCGAGCGTGCCCGAGGCTTCGATGCGCTTCAGAAGCGGGTTCAAAATCATCCGTTGGGGAATGCCATCCACCTTGGTGGAGACAGCAATATCGCCCGTGCCGGCCTTCACATAAGCGGCCTTAGGCGCTTGTGGCACTGGGCTTTCTGCTGTCATCAAAAAGCGCGTGCCCATGGCAATGCCCACCGCGCCATAAGCCAAGGCAGCCGCAAGGCCGCGCCCATCGCCAAAACCACCTGCGGCGACCACGGGCACGTCCACAGCGTCCAGCACCTGCGGCAGCAGAACCGTGGTCGGCACGGCGCCCGTATGTCCGCCGCCTTCCCCGCCCTGCACTGTTACCATCTCACAGCCCAGCTGCACCATTTTTTCGGCGTGCTTCACGGCACCGACTGTCGGGATGCAGAGGATGCCCGCATCGCGGAACCGGCCAATCATCTTGGTATCCGGCCCACGCCCAAAGCTGACTGCGCGAACGCGATCTTTATGGGCCAAAATCAGCTCGACAATCTCTGCCGCACCGGGCTGAAAACTATGAAAATTCACGCCGAAATTATGCGTCGTCAAATCCCGCAACCGGGCAATTTCCTCACCCGCTTCTTTGGGCGTCATCACCGCGCAGGCCAAAAAGCCAAAGGCCCCGGCATTGCTGGAGGCAGCGACCAATTCAGGCTTTGCCACCCAGCCCATAGCGGTCTGGATCACCGGCAAGCGGCAGCCCAGTCGCTCGGTCAGCGCAGTTGCGAGAACATCCGTCATCAGGCCTTTTTGGCCTCCGCCTTATTCGAGGACGCCGCAGATTTACCGCTGACCCCACCAATGGAATCGCCTGTCACCAAATCATTCTGCGCATGGGCAAAATGGTGCATGTGGAAGACAGCATCCATGGCCGCACGCTTGCCGCGCAGTTCTTCCACATGGTTGATGGCTTGCTTGGTTAGCCAATTGCCCAGACGGCCTTGGCCCGCGAGCTTCTTGGCCCAAGTTTCAGTCGCGGCACGCAGCTCATCGCGAGGGACAACCTTGTTGACCATGCCAAAGGAATAAGCGCGCTCAGCACTCATCCGCTCACCCAGCAGCAGAAATTCCTTCGCGACGCGCGGCGGCAGTTCATAAGCATGGGCGAAATATTCCACGCCCGGAATGCCCATCAGCGGATTGACCGGATCTTGGAAAAACGCATCTTCCGACGCCACAATCAAATCGCAGACCCAAGCGAGCATCAGCCCGCCGGCAATGCACGCGCCCTGCACCATCGCAATGGTGGGCTTCGGGATGTCGCGCCAGCGGCGGCACATGCCCAAATATTGCTCTTGCTCACGCGTGTAGAGCAATTCAGCTGCTGGCTTGTTGATATGCGGCGGGATCATCAAGCGATTGTCAAAATGCTTGTGCAAGTCACGCCCCGGCGTGCCAATGTCATGCCCGGCAGAGAAATGCTTGCCATTGCCAGCCAGCACGATGCAGCGCACGTCATCATCCTGCACCGCGCGGTTAAAGGCATCGTCCAGCGCATAGGTCATCTGCCCATTTTGCGCATTGTTAAAGCCCGGCCGATCCATTGTGATCCAAGCGACATTGTCCACCACCTCGTACAGAACAGGGGTGTCAGTCTCGTAGTTAATGTCGACTTGCTTTGGCGTGACAAGATCGCTCATGATCGGCCTCTCCTCAATTCGCCCGAATGGCGGGCGGATTATCTTTGATAACGCTGGCGCGGATATTGTGTGGGTCCAGCTGGGCGATGATGGCCAGCGCCTCGGCATCGGGCAATGGCGTCTCAGTCAACGCACCTTTTTCTAATGGAAACCCTGTCGCGGCCTGAACTTCGTCAAACGTCACGCCGGGGTGGAGCGAAACAACGCGGATCGCATTGTTCGTGCCGCCAAAATCCATCACGCACAAATTGGTGACAATGACGCGCAGATCGACGCCGGAATAATTGCCGCCGGGCACGCGCTTGGCGGGGTTATAGCCCACGCCCGAGACCATATCGACTTCGCCTTCCACAAAGACGCGCGCCGTGTGCGCCGGGAAGAAAAAGCTGTTGGGGTGGTAAATGGTGTTGCCCGGAAAACCACGTACGCCCAGCATCTGGGTCTTGGGCTGCTTATGCGTGCCACCCAATTGCGAGAGGTTAATCTGCCCAAAGCGGTCAATTTGCGTTGGCGTCACCATGGCATGGCGGCGTCCTGACCACACTGCGCTGTCAAAGAAGCGCGAGAAGGGCAAATAGCCCGCAAATTTGGGCTTATACTCGCCGCGCGGCCCCAAAGGCACAGGCTGTTCAACCAGATAGGCTTCGCCATCAGTCATCATCAGCTCAGGCGTGTGCGTCAGCTTGGCGAGGCTCGCGGCCAAGCGCGGCACTGGCCCAACGCCTGTGGCGACAACTTCTCCATTGTTCCGAAAAGCTTCGGAGGCGGCAAAAATGCAGAGTTCTGCAAGGGTTACGTCAGTCATCAGAAAATCGGCAACGGCAGAGCCGCAACCGCCTCCTTTCCGCCTACGGAGTTAAGATAATCGGCCTCAGTCTTGCCGACAAAACGGTCTGCGACAGCCGCCCAATCGCCGGGGTCTTTCGCCGCATCAGCATAGGCCTTGAACGCCTTCATATCCCAGCCATAGCTGGGCGGCATTGAGCTTGGGTGCGCGCCACAGGGCATTTCAACAACGCCCGTGACAAAACAGCGTTCAAAGATATTGGCTTGCGCTTGATCAGGATAATGGTCTTCCATCCGGTCGACCAATTCTTCGCAGCTCACAAAGGTCTTGGCAGCTGCCTTCGCAAACCATTCATCATAATAGACGTCCGGCCCAAAGAGATGAACATTGCCGCGCCAGTCAGACCGATTGACGTGCAGCAAAGCTGCATCCAGCTTCAAGGCAGGCATGGCAATCAGCGTTTCGCCATCGGCATAGGGCGAGGTGACCGTTTTCAGCCCACCCAATTCTGCCAAGTCGGTGCCCAAGCCCACCCGCGTCGGCAGGAAGGGAACGCCAAAAGCCGCGGCCTTCAGCCCCCATTGGAACATGCCTTCATCAAGTTCCAGCACGTCAATCTGACCAGCTTCGCGCGCCTTACGGAACCACGGCTCCAGCGGAATGGCATCCAGCGAAACAAAGGCGAAGACGAGCTTCTTTACCTTGCCCGCCGCACACAGCATGCCAACATCTGCACCGCCATAGGCAACGATGGTGAGATCTTTCAGGTCAGAGCGCAGAATTTCACGCACCAAGGCCATCGGCTTACGCCGGGGGCCCCAGCCGCCAATGCCCAGCGTCATGCCATCGTGCAATTGGCTGACAATGTCAGCCGCAGTCATCCGTTTATCAAGCATTCGCCTGTGCTTCCTTCATGGCCTTTTGCCAGGCCCATTCATGACCCCAAATGCTGATCGCCTCATGCTTGGTGGTCTGCCAATTCGCGGGATCAATCACGAGGCTGTCGCAGCCAATTTCCAAATCAAACCCGCCCGGCGTCTGGACATAAAAGCCCACCGTTTCATCATTGACATGACGGCCGAGCGACGCGCTTTCGGGATAGCCCAGTGCCTTCATCCGGTCATGCGCTTTGCCGACTTCAGTCAGATTGGGATATTCCAGCATGACATGGACAGCGCCTGACGGCGGCACTGGCCCCTCACCCACGGCGATGCTGTGGTGGCGGCCATTGTCTGCGTGCATAAAGGCAAAGCCCATGGAGGGGCCATCTGGCCCCATCAAGTTAAAGCGCGGCATATCCGTTTCATGGAAGCCGACAACATCGCGCAAAAAGCCAATGGTTTCGTCAAAATTGGGGGCCGAGAACACGGCATGGCCCATGCCCATATTCCCCGTGACGAAATTGGGCACGCCCAGCGGTGAGACGAAAGGCTCTGCCGCGCTACCGCGCCCATAATAAAATTCTAGCCCATTGCCTGCAGGGTCAGAGGTACGAAAACCCGCTGCCACATGGCGCAAGCCCGCCTCTTGGGCCGTCAGCGGCGCGACTGGGCGGCCTGCTGCGGCAACAGCCTGCTGCAAGGCAGCCAAGGCAGCGGCATCAGCCACTTCATAGCCAGCGGCCTGAAACCAATCCCGGCCCGACTTTTCAATGCGGAAGCGGAAAGGGGCTTCATCAATGCGATATTGCGCCGCGCCATCGGCTGCATCTGCTGCACGCATCACGCCTGCAACCTGCGTCAAAAATTCATCCCATTTATCTGGTTGTGTCGTTTCAATGACGACATAGCCAAGTGCCTTAATCCCCATCGGCCTTAGCCTCCCTTCACAAGATCAAGAAAATAGGGCCGTTCACCACCGCCATCGACTTGAAGGCGGGCCCCGCTGACCCATTGCGCGTCCTCTGAACTCAGCCAGAGCACGGCTCCAGCCAAATCATCCCCCGTCCCCATGCGCCCCAGCGGCATGGATTGACCCACAGCAGCCTGCGCTGCAGCATCGCCATAGGTCGCCTCGGCATTCTCCGTTGTCATCAACCCCGCGATGATCGCATTGACGCGGATCGCATCGCGGCCCCATTCCTGCGCCAGACTTTGTGTCATGTTAATCAGGCCGGCCTTCGCCATGCCATAAATCGTCGTGCCGGGAGACGGCCGCGCGCCTGAGACGCTGGCGATATTGATGATGCTGCCGCCCTTTTGCGCCGCCATATGCGGGTAAGCCGCCTGGGCCATGTAAAGAGGCCCAACCATGTTGAGCTTTAAAATGGCATCCACGAAGCGCGGGCTGGCCTCTGCCACTGCGCTGGCAGGCGATCCGCCCGCATTGTTCACCAGAATATCAAGCCGGCCATGCTGGGCCACGACAGCATCCACAAAGGCCTTGGCCTGTTCTGCATCACGGACATCTGCTTGGTAAAAGCTTATCCCAGCTGGCAAATCATCCGGCGCAGACCGGCCGCAGACAGCAACAGCACAGCCCGCTTCTGCCAGCCGGGCTGCAATTTGCCGGCCCAGACCGCGCGTGCCGCCCGTGACAATCGCCACCTTGCCGCTGAAATCATATGTCACTTGGTGCGCCAACTACTCTATAATCCTCTCAAAGCAGCAATGCTGAATCACGCCATACTTGCCAATAAATTACGCATTATCGCCTAGACACCCGGAATTCAATTGACGATTTGCGTATTAGATGACAAAAAAAATTACGAATGCCCTCATCGACTGGAGAGAGCGAGTCGGGCCAGATAAGGAGGAGGTTGTCAGACCATGGCTACCGTAGTTTCGATGAAGTCGCGCGCCGGCGACATCCCGACGCCCCAAGAGCTGGTTGATCGCGCACGCGCGATGATGCCGACGCTTAAGGCGCGGGCGCGCCAGTGCACTAAGGATTATAACGTTCCTGCAGAAACCATTGCCGAAATGAAGGCAGCTGGTTTCTTCAAGATCCTCCAGCCAAAGCGTTGGGGCGGCTATGAAATGCACCCGAACGTATTCTTCGATGTGCAAAAGCTGCTGGCAGAAGGCTGCATGTCCACGGGTTGGATGTATGGCGTTGTTGGCTGCCACCCCTATGAGCTGGCTCTCTTCCATGATGAAGCGCAAGCCGAAGTCTGGGGCGAGAATAGCGATATGCTCGTTTCCTCGACCTATCAGCCCGTGGGCAAGGTCGAGCCGACAGAAGGCGGTTTTTATCTGTCTGGCCGCTGGGGCTTCTCAACAGGCTCGCTCCATTGTGGCTGGGTGCTGCTGGGCGCGCTGGTCCCGCCGCAGGAAGAAGGCGGAGCGCCAGATATGCGGACCTTCCTTCTGCCGCGCAGTGATTATCAGATCATTGAAGGCACTTGGGACACTTTTGGCCTGCAAGGCACGGGCAGCTTTGACATTGTGGTCGATCGTGCTTTCGTGCCTG
>JACCDL010200151.1_pt1 | contig 10991 bp, 16 predicted proteins | sample 7441931 | NCBI WGS metagenome assembly JACCDL01 (sample SAMN15323437, study PRJNA562643) | freshwater metagenome | isolation source: river surface water | place: USA:Blue River Watershed | collected 2017-08-16 | reverse complement strand
TTATTTAAAATACCCAGTAGCAGAACATGAATAAGCCGTTATGTATAGTAAGCTCACCCGTAGACACATTTAGTGGCTACGGTGCACGCTCAAGAGATTTTATTAAATCATTAATTAAAGCCAAAGGTAATGAATGGGATATTAAATTATTATCTCAACGTTGGGGATCTACTCCATTTGGTTTTTTAAATGAAGAAATTGAAGATGAAAAAGATCTATTAGATCGAATTATTCCTCAATTAACAACACATCCTGATGTTTGGTTCCAGATTACAGTTCCGAATGAATTCCAAAAAATAGGAAAATATTTGAACATAGGTGTTACTGCTGGTATTGAAACTACTATTTGTGATGCTTCATGGATTGAAGGATGTAATAGAATGGATTTAAATTTAGTTTCATCTCAACATGCTAAAACAGTATTTGAAAATTCTAAATTCGAGCAAAAGGATAAAACAACCAATAAAACAATTAGTATAGTTGAATTAAAATCTCCAGTTGAAGTTTTATTTGAAGGAGTTGATTTAAATAAATACTTTAAAACAACACCAGCAAAAACAGATTTAACATCAGAGTTATCTAAAATTAAAGAAGATTTTGCATTCTTATTTGTAGGACATTGGTTACAAGGTGAATTTGGGGAGGATAGAAAGAATGTTGGTTATATGGTTAAAGCATTTTTAGAAGTGTTTAAAGGTAAAACAAACCCACCAGCATTAATTATGAAAACTAATTCAGCTACGACTTCAATTATGGATCGTAATTCAATGTTGGAAAAAATTGAACAAATCCGTAAAACAGTAAATGGGCGCTTACCTAATATTTACTTATTACATGGTGATTTAGAAGATGAAGATATGAATGATTTGTATAATCATTCTAAAGTAAAAGCAATGGTGTCATTTACTAAAGGTGAAGGATTTGGTCGTCCACTATTAGAATTTTCAGTAGTAGAAAAACCAATCATTGCTTCAGGATGGTCAGGTCATATTGATTTTTTAGATAACGAATCAGCAGTATTAGTAGGAGGTGAATTAAAACCAATTCACAAATCAGCAGTAATACCTAATATGTTAATTGAAGATTCACAATGGTTTGCTCCAAATGATGGGCAAGCAGGATATGCTTTAAAAGAAGTATTTGAGAATTATAAAAAATATCTGCCAGGAGCTAAAAAACAAGCAAGTATATCTAAAAATAAATTCTCATTTGATAAAATGACAGAGTTATTATCTACAATAATAGAAACAAAAACTCAACCAATCCCAGTATTTGTACCTTTAGAATTACCTAAACTGAATAAATTACCAACACTTAAAAAAGCTGAATAATGGAAGAATTACATGATTGTCCTATTTGTGGAACTGAATCTAGTGTATTTGAAGTCAAAATGGGTGGAGTAGATACTCGTATTTGTCAAAGCTGTGGATACCAAACAAATGAAGGGATGGTTGAAGGATCTGATGTAGAAAAATCAATATTTGATTCACAACCTGAATTATTTAAAGATTTAAAATTGGTTGATGATGATGGTTTTGTATGGTACCCTACAGTATTAAATGAACAAAATGAAGCAATGTTGTTTCCAGATGGAAAGAATGCGGATAGTTGGGGATGGCGAGTTGCTCAATATGTTTTGATTGGAGAAGATGATAAGGCATTAGTAGGTCAAACTCATAAATTAGATATGGCTAATTCAACATTATTTCCAAATGTAATGTTCCCTGCAGCTTTATACTTATATTCAACTTTAATTAAAGACAATAATGAAGTTTAGTTTTGCAATTCCAGTTTGTAATGAAATAAATGAATTACAAGCATTAGTAAATAATATCTTAGATCATAAACAAGAACAGGATGAGATAATCATCCTGTTTGATCAAGATAATGGCACTAAAGAAGTAGAAGATTATTTACAAACATTAGTAACTAATTCAAAAGAAACATCTTGGTTTCCCGCTTCATTAAATAATGATTTTGCTACATTCAAAAATAATTTCTTGAATTATTGTTCAGGTGATTATATTGTTCAGATTGATGCTGATGAATTACCATCAGATGAATTTTGGGCATATTTACCTGCTTTATTTGAATCAAATAGAGGATTAGCTGAATCATTTTATATTTCAAGACGTAATACAGTTGATGGATTAACTCAAGAACATATTGATAAATGGGGATGGAGAGTTCAAAAAATCGACAATAAAGATTTAATTAACTTCCCTGATTGGCAACATCGTATTTTTAAAAATACAGGTAATATTAAATGGAAAAATAAAGTACATGAAGTACTTGAAGGATATAAATCTCTATCATACATTCCAGCTGAATTATTTTTATGGCATCATAAAGATATCAAACGTCAAGAAAAACAAAACGCATATTACGATACCCTATAATGACTTCAGAAATATTCCAAAATGAAGATGGTAGATTTATAATCTTTCCGAATGATGCTATTGCTCAACATTTAAAACGTGGTCAACCTTGGGAACCACATTTCAAAACAGTAATACAACACTTAGTAAAAGAAGGTGATACAGTAATTGATTGTGGTGCTAATTTCGGATATAATTCCGTAATAATGGGTAAACAAATTGGATCTACAGGTAAATTATTTGCATTTGAACCTCAACGTATCATTAATCAACAATTAAGTGGTAATTTAATTCTAAACAATATATATAATGCTACTGTAGTTCAAAATGCTTTAGGTAACGAAGAAGGAGAAACAACAATGAGTTCTGTACCTTATGAATTAGATTGGGTAAATATAGGAGACACATCAGTTGGTGAAGGTGGAGATGCAGTTAAAATTACTACATTAGATGTTTTAAATGAACAACCTAATTTTATTAAAATGGATGTTCAAGGATACGAACTATTTGCTTTACAAGGTGCCGAAAATACAATTAAACAATCACCACCAGATATATTCATTGAAATCGAAGAACATCAATTAGCTAAATTTAATGTAACTAAAGAACAACTATTAAATTACATTAAATCATTCGGCTACAGAATGTTTAGAATCGATAATGAATATCCTTGTGATCATATTTGTACAGTAAATAGTATTGATAAAGTAGAACAACTAAAACAATTATTACCTATAGTTGAAATATGAAAACCATTTTATTCTACGATCCAAACCTAAATGAACGAGGTACTAGTATAGCAGTATATGATTACGCTCATTATAATGAAAATATATTAGGTAATAAATCTATCATTGCTACTACTCAGAATGCTGAATTAACTAGTTATGATAAGTTTAAGGAGAGATTTGAAACGATAGTAGCACCAAATATAGATGAAATATATAATATTGAATGTGATTACTTTCATGTTTTAAAGTATGGATTCAATGATGGAGTACTACATCCAAATGCTAAGAACTTAATACACGCTGTATTTCCATCATATGAACCTCATGGCGATGTTTATGCTTATGTATCTAAATGGTTAGCTGATACTCATGGTAATGGATCTCCATTTGTACCTCATATGATTAATTTACCTAATATTGATTCAGATTATAAAGATGAATTTAAAACAGATGGTCGATTTGTAATTGGGTATTATGGTGGTAATAATTTTGAAATACCATTTGCACGTCAAGCAGTAATTGATGTTGCAAATGAACGTTCTGATTTATTATTTTTGTTTATGAATCAAGATCCATTTTGTGATTTAGATAATGTAAAATTTATTAAGGGAACTACTAATATGGATGAAAAAGTAGCATTTATTAATACGTGTGATGCTATGATTCATGCTCGTGAACGAGGCGAAACATTTGGTTTAGCAATTGCTGAATTTTCATCTAAAAATAAACCAGTAATAACCTATAATAAATCCCCAGAACGAAACCATCTCGAAATATTAGATAATAAGGCAATAAGATATAATGATTACAATGAATTATATTCAATGTTATCAGTTATCAATCATGATAGAATATCAGATATAGAATGGAATTGCTACCAAAATTTCACTCCAGAAAACGTAATGAAACAATTTAATGAAGTATTCCTATGCAAATAGAAAAAATAAAAGAATTTATAGAACCAAAACGAATATTAGATATAGGAGCAAACGTGGGAAGATGGTATAATGAATGTCGACCCCATTTTCCAAGTAGTTATATATTCTCGATTGAAGCCAATGAAGAATGTGAAGAAGCATTAAAAGCTGCGAACCCAAATAGTCTTATTGCATTACTTACTAAAGATAATAAAGAATACGATTATTATATAAATAATACATACCAAAGTACAGGCAATTCAATATATAAAGAATTAACCGAACATTATACTGAAGCGAATACTCGTATTATTAAAAAACAAGGTACTCGCTTAGATGATATATTCACAGACGAATACTTTGATTTAATTAAAATGGATGTTCAGGGAGCTGAATTAGATATTATTAAAGGTGGACCTAAATTAATCCAAGCAGCACAAGGATTAATTCTAGAAATAGCACTTAAAGAATATAATCAATCATCTCCTATGCATGATGAAATTGTTGATTATTTAGAAACAATAGGATTCAAAAAGAAATTAATTTTAGACGACTTGATGTATAATAATGAAGTATACCATCAAGATATATTCTTTTTAAATGAAAATATTATACGTAACTAATTATTTAGACATAGCTAAAGCAAGTGGTGGATACATTAATGATTACCAGAATGATCTATTATTTTATGGATTAAGGGAGTTATTCGGAGATGATGTAGTAGATAGTACTCAAATCCCCACACTATATAAGGAAAATGAAGGTAATATACCACAACAACACTTATGGGGTGGGATGACTTCATTTTGGTTAATTGGAGAAAATAATATTGATCGAACAGATATTGAGCAGAAAATTAAAGATCGATATTATGATTATATTATTTATGGTGCTATTAAGCGTTGTATGGATTATTGGTACTTAGTATCAAACTATTATCCACCAAATAGAATCATACTAGTAGATGGTAATGATGAATCTGAATTACATTCTGCATATACTAAACATTTGTATTTTAAGCGTGAATTAACAGATAATCATCCTAATTTATTACCTATTACATTCGCGTTTCCAACTTCAAAATTAGCTATACCAAATAAAAACAAAACACAAGAATACGGCACAGTAATCCCAGGTCAACCTGAAACATATATTTTTAAAACTGAAGATTCATATTATAAAGACTATCAGAAATCATATTATGGAGTAACAATGAAAAAGGCAGGATGGGATTGTATGCGCCATTATGAGATATTAGGTAATTATTGTATGCCTTACTTTATGGGATTAGAAAACTGCCCTAAAGATACATTAGCTAATTTTCCAAAAGAACTATTATTAGAAGCTCGGGATTTAGCAAATAACTTTGATGAAAGTAATTTCTTCCGTATATTAGATCAAGTTTACGAGCATACAAAACAACACTTAACCACTAAAGCATTAGCAGAGTATTTAATTTCAAAAATATAATAAATGGTCAATTTAGAAAACATTCAATCACTAATTGGTAATCACGTAGCACCTTATATCTATAATGCTAAAAGTTTTGAACCAGGTAAAACACCAATTTACTACTCAGGACCATATTGGGATAATAAGGAAACAGAAGCTGCTATTGATACATTCCTAAACGGAAAATGGATTACTACCGGTGAAAAAGTATTTAAATTCGAACGTCAGTTCTCAAAACGATTCAATGTTAAACATTCTCATATGGTTAACTCAGGATCATCAGCAAATCTAGTATTGATTGCTGCTTTAAAACGTAGATTTAATTGGAAAGATGATGATGAAGTTATTGTATCTCCAGTTGGATTTGCTACAACTATTTCAGTATTATATCAACATAGATTAAAACCTGTATTCATTGATATTGAGTGGAATACATTAAATTTTGATTTAGATCAATTAGAAGCTAAAATTACACCTCGTACTAAAGCAATTTTTGTATCACCAGTATTAGGTAATCCACCAGATATGGATCGCTTACTTGAAATTGCTACTAAACACAACATTCAATTAGTAGGTGATAATTGCGATTCATTAGGTTCTAAATGGGGTGAAGAATATTTAAGCGAGTATTATGTTGCATTCTCAAATTCATTCTATCCAGCACACCATATCTCAACTGGAGAAGGTGGAATGGTTTGTACAAATGATGATGAATTAAAGAAACTATTCGTTTCGATTTCATGGTGGGGTAGAGATTGCTATTGTATTGGTTCAGCTAACCTATTATCATGTGGTACTTGTGGTAAACGATTTGATAAATGGTTAGAAAATTATGATGGTATAATTGATCACAAGTATGTGTTTTCGGAAATGGGTTATAATTTAAAACCATTAGATTTACAAGGCGCTATTGGTATTGAACAATTAGCTAAATTAGATGAAATCGAAGCTAACCGCCGTACATCGCATGATCGATTAACTAAAATATTCATTGACAATATCCCAGGATTAAGAGCTCCAATCTCATTAGATAAAGCGGATCCATGTTGGTTTGGTACACCATTTATTTGTGATGAACCAGGTCTAAAACATCGTTTAGTTGAATATCTAGAGGCAAATAAAATCCAAACACGTAATTATTTTGCAGGTAATATTTTATTACATCCAGGTTATGCATTTTTAGATGATTCAAGCCAATATCCAGAAGCAAATAAAGTATTAGATAAAGTATTTTTCATTGGAGCTGCTCCTCATTATACTGAACCTGTATTTGAGTATATTGAACAAGTAATTAAAGCATTTAAATAATGGATTTACAATCAAGTGTTAAAAAACAAGGTAAATATGTTACCCAAATTATTCACTTTGTAGGTGGTGAAAAACGAACATTTGAAGATATTGAATCATCAGTCATCAAGCAGGGCCAGTTTACAAAACTGGTTACTGCTGATGGTAGAATGATAATGATAAATGATAAAAATGTGTTATGTATAGAAGTATTCCCACAAACAAAATCTTAGTATTAGGAGATGGTTTATTAGGTTCTGAAATTGTTAAACAAACAGGATGGGACTATTTTTCTCGTAAGAAGGATGGATTTGATATTACTGATTATCAGTATATGATAAATATATTTCCTGATTATGATATAATAGTAAATTGTATTGCTAACACCAATTCATATTCAAATGATAAAAAAGCACATTGGGATACAAATTATGAATTTGCAGCATTAGTATCTGATATCACAAATACAGAACGCATTAAATTAGTTCATATATCAACCGAATTTGTTTATGCTAATAATACAACTCCAGCAATTGAAGAAGATTTACCACAACCAGATACTACGTGGTATGCTTATACTAAATTATTAGCAGACGAGTATATTAAATTAAACCACTCAAATTATTTGATTTGTAGAGAATTACATAAACCAAATCCATTCCCCTATGATAAAGTATGGAATGTACAAACAAGTGGTGATACAGTAGATAAAATAGCAGAGTTGATTATTAAATTAATCAATACAAATGCTCAAGGGGTATTTAATGTAGGAACAGGAGATAAATTTTTAAAAGAATTAGCTCCAAATGCTGAAGAAATAGAAGCACCTATTCATGTTCCCAAAGATACAAGAATGAATTTAGATAAATTAAACAAATGGTTATCAGAGAATTAATAAATAAAAGTGTATACGGTACAATCGGCTACATTGATTCATCAGAAAGTATTGATAGAACCGAACAATATATTTTATATAACCTACCTATACTTCAGGAATATAAGAACATAATCGTAGCTACTAATTTTAATTCATTAGAATGGGAAGAACAATACAACGCAGTATGGAAGGAATACTTCCCAGAATGTGTATTGATTACATCTCCAGAAAATAGAGGACATAATCACGGCTACGTGGATTTAGATAATTTAGTATTCAACTACTGTAAGGAAAATAATATTGAATGGTTATGTAAATCAGCAAATGATACAATCGTTACCCATGAGTTATTAGATAAACAAATAGGCGATGCTGATTTCTATTATTTAAATGGAATCGGATATGGTGGTATGTTTAAATATGATTTTGATTTTGAACGTATAGTAAATGAAGATTTCTATCCACAAACAAATTTTTATTTTATAAACGTATATAAAACAGATTATTTAAATGATGCTTATTATGCTGATGAAACATATAAGTATATCAAATCATTAGACGAGTATAATGGACGTATTTGGGAGTATATTGAAAATTGGAGTTGTGAGAAATTCTTACGTGATTGTATAGAACGCAATAACTTATCGAAAGAACATTTGATATCGCCAGATAAGTATCTTTCTTTATTAAATTTAGTTAAAAATTATAATATACACGATTCGAGTCATAAGAACATAATGATTGAAGGTGTATGTCATTACCACGTATTAACAGAAGGAATATTAACAATATGAGAGTAATTTATAGAATATCAGATACAGGATATAATAAAGTAAAACCAAAATATATTACTAATCGAAATTGTCTATGGAATGCAATTAATACATTTAAAGATGCGGATTGGACTATTATAGCAGATAATACATCCGAGGAAACAAATACAATGATTGCTCAATACTGCCCATCAGCAGATATTAATCATGTTTCGGTAGGACATGGTGCGGGTACATTTAATTTAGCATTAGATTTAGCTCTAACACTAGATGATAACGAGATAGTATATTTTATTGAAAATGATTACCTACACAGACCAAATTCAATGAAGTTAATTGAAGAAGGATTAGAAATAGGCGACTATGTAACACTATATGACCATCCAGATAAATATATTAATGGAGATGTAGGTGGTAATCCATATATTACAGAAAATGGTGAAGTTACTCGTGTATTACTAACTGAATCAGTACATTGGAAGATAACTAATGCAACTACAATGACGTTTGCTACTAAAATAAAAACACTACGTCAAGACGAACAAGTATTACGTCATTACACTTCAGAAACATATCCTCGAGATTTTCATATGTTTATTGATTTACATAGTAGAGGCAGACAATTACTATCCTCAATTCCAGGATATTCAACTCACGGTGAAACTGCTTGGTTATCACCATTAACAAATTGGGCAAAAATATGATATCAGTTATAATACCAACATATAAAGAACCAGAAGCACTTGATTTATGTTTAAAATCATGTATTGAAGGACAAACTAATAAAAATGAAATCATTGTAGTTGTAGATGGATTTTATGATATCAATAAGGAAGTATTAGATAAATACAAAGAACACATATCAGTACTCAACTTGGAGGAAAACGTGGGAATGATACGAGCTATGAATCTCGGCCACTACAATGCATCAAATGAGTTAGTGCTTCATATCCAAGATGATAACGTGTTTCCTGTAGATTGGGATACAAGATTAGAATCCCAATATAAATCTGGATGTGTATATGCTCCTAATCAAATCGAACCATACCCAAGTATGTTTTCACAATTCCATATTCAGGATTTCGGACGCACACCTGAAACATTTGAATTAGAGCGTTTCAGAGTAGAGGAAGTACAATTATCAAAACAATACCAAGACGAATGTGGTTCTACATTTCCAATATTCATCTCTAAAACCGATTACTTAAAAGTAGGTGGATTTGATGAAACATATCCAGGACCTTGGGTAGTGGATTGGGAATTCTTTATGAAATGTAAATTAAATGGATTAAAGATGGTTCGCTTATATAATGTATCGTTTTATCACTTTGTATCATTAGGTACTAAATCAGACGAACAGAAAGCTAAAGCAGCAATTACCGAACAACAATGTCATGAGTATTTTAAATATAAGTGGGGTGGTTATGCTAGACATAATTCGACAAATAATGAAAAGTTTGTTGGATAATTAAAATGTCCTTATTAGATTTATAACATGACAAAAATCTTAATTCAATACGCTGTAGTAGCTGTTTTAATTTCATTTGGAGTATTTACATTAATTAATTATGATGTTGCTCCAATTGAATGGAATAACTCATCCAAATTTGGATGGGTATTACTTACGTTTTTCATTTATCATAATACAACTAAACACCATAGAGACGAATAATATGTTTTATTACTTAATGCTCGCGTTTATTATTTTCGTTGGATTTCTTGCCCATTTAATGATTGCTCATATCACTGATAGTTTATTAGAGGATTTTGATGAAAATGGATGGTATAAACCAAAATATAGAAAATATTTGCTGATACCTGGATTAGCAGAAATTATATTAGTAATATTATCAATGGCGGTAACTGGAGTAATTGCCTATGCTTATACTATTGATTTACTTAAAGATTTTAAAGATTAATTTTAAACCCAAACCCAAACAATTATGTTTATTGCAATTTTAGTGTTGTTAGGTATTGCTGGTGCCATTTGGTACTTTGCTCGTAAGCAGCAAACGCAAACCGTTAATCTCTCACATGGAGATGTTACAGCTTCAGATCCATCATTTGAAGAATCAGAAGCTAAGTTAAAGCAAGCTCAACAAGCTGCTTTAGAAGTTAATTCTCGTTTAGAGAAAATGACTCAAAAGATTGATGAGGCATTAGCTACTGCTACTACTGAGTTACCATCTCAAAAGGTAAAAGCAGAAATTGCTGAAGAACAAACTCCAGTAGTTGAAGAAACGTATGAAATTACTGAAGAAGAATTCCAATCAGAAGTAGCTGCTGGTTCAACAGAAGTAGTATCTGAAGAAGTGGTTGACGCAAAACCAATTCGTAAGAAAAAACGTCGTTATTATCCTAAGAAGAAGTAATAGCACACAGTTAAAAGTTAAAGGTCCTAGTTTCTAGGGCCTTTCTTTATTATATTTATATTAAGAAAATAAATAACAAAATATGCATCACTTATTAGAAGACGAGATTAAAGCTATTATAGGTGAATTAGAAGGTGAAGAAGCTGCTGCTGAAACTCAACCAGCAGTTGATACAACACCTCCTGAATCGCCAGATAGTGGATT
>JACCDL010216429.1_pt1 | contig 10994 bp, 10 predicted proteins | sample 7441931 | NCBI WGS metagenome assembly JACCDL01 (sample SAMN15323437, study PRJNA562643) | freshwater metagenome | isolation source: river surface water | place: USA:Blue River Watershed | collected 2017-08-16 | reverse complement strand
AGGAGAATTTTAATTCATTCAACGCCTACATTTTTATGCAAAGCATTCGTAACATTGCCATTATTGCCCACGTTGACCACGGTAAAACGACTCTTGTGGACAAAATTATTCATGCCTCTAAAATCTTTCGTGAGAATCAGGAATTTGGGGATTTGATCCTAGATAATAACGACTTAGAGCGTGAACGCGGTATTACGATTACGTCAAAAAACGTATCTGTTCGTTATAATGGAGTTAAAATTAACATCATTGACACACCGGGTCACGCCGACTTTGGTGGTGAGGTAGAGCGTGTGCTACGTATGGCAGATGGCGTTATTTTACTAGTAGATGCTTTTGAGGGACCCATGCCTCAAACGCGTTTTGTATTGTCCAAAGCAATTGCTTTAGGTTTGAAGCCTATCGTAATCGTGAATAAAGTAGATAAAGAGAATTGCCGTCCAGATGAAGTACACGAAAGTGTGTTTGATTTGATGTTTAACCTAGATGCAACAGAAGATCAATTAGACTTCCCTTGTATTTACGGTTCTTCTAAGCAAGGCTGGATGAGTACAGATTGGAAAAAGCCAACAGATAACATTATTCCATTATTGGATGCTATCATTGAGCATATTCCAGCTTCTAAAGTGCAGGAGGGTACTCCGCAAATGCAGATTACGTCCCTAGACTATTCTTCTTTTGTGGGCCGTATTGCGATCGGACGTTTGGAGCGAGGTACGCTAACAGAAGGTATGCAAATTTCACTTTGTAAATCGGATGGGTCAACAAAGAAAATGCGGATCAAAGAACTTCAAGTATTCGAAGGTCTAGGAAAAGTAAAAGTTGACAAAGTAGAATGTGGTGAAATTTGTGCTATCACAGGTATCGAAGATTTCGAAATTGGTGATACCGTGGCTGATGCTGAGAATCCAGAGGCTTTAGCTCGTATCGCAATCGACGAGCCTACGATGAACATGTTGTTCACAATTAACAACTCTCCGTTCTTTGGCAAAGAAGGTAAATTAGTTACTTCGCGTCACTTACGTGATCGTCTTTTCAAAGAGACTGAGAAAAACTTAGCTTTGAAGGTTGTTACTACGGAAAGTGAAGATAAGTTCTTGGTATTTGGTCGTGGTATCCTTCACTTGTCGGTACTAATCGAGACAATGCGTCGCGAAGGATACGAATTACAAGTAGGTCAGCCACAAGTTATTTTCAAAGAAGGTCCAAACGGCGAGCGTTTAGAGCCGATCGAATCATTGGTCGTGGACGTTCCTGCTGAAGTAGCTGGAAAGGTAATCGAATTAGCCACTCAAGGAAAAGGTGAATTGTTGATCATGGAACCGAAAGGCGACTTGCAACATTTAGAATTCAACATTCCATCGCGTGGATTAATTGGTTTACGTTCAAAAGTGTTAACAGCTACCTTTGGTGAGGCCATTATGGCACACCGTTTCATCGCGTATGAAGAGTTCAAAGGAGCTATTCCAGGACGTATCAATGGTTCATTAATCTCTATGAATACAGGTCCAGCGATTCCATATGCGATCGATAAATTACAAGATAGAGGGGTATTCTTTATCGATCCAGGTGAAGAGGTATACACAGGGATGGTTGTAGGTGAGCACAATCGTCAAAATGACATTGAGGTTAACTTACAAGCCTCGAAGCAATTGACGAACATGCGTGCATCGGGTACGGATTCCAACACGAAAATTGCTCCAAAATTAAACTTCTCATTAGAAGAGTGTATGGAGTTTATCCAAAAGGATGAATACTTAGAAATTACACCTAAATCTTTACGTATGCGTAAAATTTGGTTAGATCCAAACGAACGTAAACGTAACGAGAAGAAACCTAGTTAATCTAATTCAGGCTGCCTACCAAAGGCAGCCTTTTTTTTGAAATATACAGCAGGAACTTCGTCTAAAAAGGTAATCCCTTTAGCGGGAAAGCCACGTAGTTGGCCCAATCGATACGCACTCGGCCTCCGAACAAAATACCAATGTGCATGAGGCCATGACTTCAACCAGCGTAAATCACGTGTCGTTTGATTGGGCTCAATAATCAAGTCGGTGATCATATGTGTCGATGGAACGCAAGGTCTCCTAGCCACATAAACGAAATGATTCGCATACCGCCAGGCCACAGGTAAACGTCGAGAGACAGTATCACGTATATGTTCATGTGTGAGCAAAGGAATCACATTCGATTGGATCCAAGCAGGGTTCATATTACCATATAAGGCAGCATGTGCATTCGCTAGCTGAACTACAACAGCATGGCCTTCATGAGCTGTTAGGTATAACCCTTTTTGAGGACCCCGAACCCACCTTTGTACAAAGACCAAAATCAATAGGCTAGCTATGCCATATAGGAAAATGTGCATGCGATATTGCCACCAAGCAGCCACTAAACTGATCATTACAAAATAAGCAATTAGCTCTCTTTCATTAAGTGCTAGCATTGCGAGCGTCGGATGAAAATTGTCAGCAACAAAAAATAGTATTCCATGAAAACACTGAAAACAATAATTCAATGCATAGCCAAGCCATGAAAATGTAAAAGGGCTTAAGGCCAAAAAAACAAATCCCACGCCTAATGTGATACTTGATACAAGGATTAACAACGGGTTCAACAGAAAAAAATAAAATGGATGTGGAAACTGATGAAAGTAATAAATGACCAAAGGCCACGTAAGTGCCTGCGCTGCGATCGCCACACATGTGACCTCCCACACGTGATCAATAAGCCAAAACCTACTCACATAGCACTTTTTCAGCCTGTCTTGAAATAAAATCAATCCAAGAACAGCCGCATAGGATAATTGAAAACCTGCTTGAAACAAAAACTGCGGATCCCAAACCAAGAGAATCAAACAAGAAAATGCCAATGTATTTACAGGATGGTGCTTGAGTCGAAATGACCTGGCCGCCAAAACAACCGTAAACATCCAAGCCGACCGTAAAACTGGGCCAGAAAATCCTGTCATGCCGGCATATGCCCATAAAAAGAATATAATTAATAAAAAGTGTACCCAAGGCCACCGGCGAAAAAAACCAAAAATAAAAGCCAATCCCAAATACAAAAAACCAACATGCAGGCCAGAAACAGATAAAATATGGATAGCCCCTAAGGAGGCATAACCCTGCATCGTCTCAAAATCTATGGATGAAGAAACTCCTAAAAACATTGCCTCCGCAACATCGCGGTTTACGCCAGCAGGCATGGCGCTACGAATCTTAGTTTGAAAGTACTTCTGGACCCGTGCCAACCAGGCCCAGGGGTCGTCTTGAGGATCAAGTAGTACCCAAGCGCCCTTTTTCGCATATATTTGACCTCCTACCCCCTTTTGGGCATAATACCGCGGCCAATCCATTCCTCCAGGCAATAGTGATGGGGCAATTGGGTTTAAATAACCCATTACAAGATATTTTTCGCCTTGTTTAGGTGTAAAGGCTGATTTCTCAAAATACACCTTCCAATAACCTGATCCAGATTTCCACGTACCTTGATCGCGTAAGGCGAGTGCTCGGCCAACGGCCGACCAGGAATTAGCTTTTTCTATTGGCTGGCCGATAATTTGAATAACACAAGCCCGTTTTGAAAGATCTGCAAACAACGAACTTGAAATTTGTACCTGTTCAAAGCGAAAAATACTAAGCGTTATAAAAAAGAGAGCAAGTAAAAAATCACGTTGAAGAAACAAAATCGCTACGCCCAAACTTGCTGTAGGCGCCCAAGCCCATAGAGGACAAAACCGAGCCAAAAGGATTCCGATGACCCAATAAATCAATAAACGTATGTAGGGGAAAGGGCTAAAAAATGAATGCACGACCTAGGCGAATAGGCCTAAAGGTAGAACTTCTTCATTGCGATTTGATCCGCCACTTGATCAGGAACTAGATATTTTATGGATTTCCCCTGCTGAATACACGCACGAATATAGGTTGCCGAGATATTCAAAACAGGTGCATCGATGCGGGTCACTTGTTTATGTTGCCACAAATCACTCGTAGGCTCCTCCCCTCGTCCGTATACGAAAAGCCCATAATAATCAAGAATTTGGGTGTAGTTTTTCCAGCTTTTAAACTGTTCCAAGTTATCCCCCCCAAGGATTAAAGAAAATGTATCGTTTGGGTGACGTTCAGATAAATGGGTAAGGGTATCAATTGTATAGGATGGCTTACTCAGATGAAACTCAATATCGCAACTTTTGAATTTGAAATTATCCGCGATTGCTCGCTCAACCATAGCGAGTCGATCAAATTCATGCAACAAGGTTTTGCTTTTTTTTTGCGGATTCTGTGGCGAAACCACAAACCATATTTGGTTCATATCGGTCTGATTCAGAACAGCCTGCGCAATCATCAAATGGCCATGATGAATGGGGTTGAATGAACCAAAAAATAGACCAATTTTCATATTAATGTGTAAGTTCGTCAAATAAACGCTGTGCTTCCATTACGGCTTCTTCCAGTTGATCATTCACCAAAACCACATCAAATTTATCCTGGAAAGCCCATTCAAACTTCATTTTAAAGATCCGCTTAGAAAGCGACTCTTCAGATTCTGTACCCCGGCTACGCAAGCGATCTTCCAATATTTCCAAAGAAGGTACTTTGACAAAAATAGCTAAAGCGCGCTCTTTATAATAGTTTTTTAAGGCAAGCCCCCCTTTAACATCTACATCAAAAATTACATGTTTTCCTGACGCCCAAATACGCTCAATTTCAGATTTTAACGTACCGTAATAGGCCCCGGGATAAACTTCCTCCCACTCTACAAAGGCATCCTCATCGATTTTTTTGCGAAACTCATCAGGCGTTAAAAAATAGTAATCTTGTCCATCCTGTTCCGAACGACCACGCTTATCGCGCGTACAAGCCGAAATAGAAAATCCAAGATTGGGATTGTTCGCCAGTAATTGTTTAACGATTGTTGTTTTTCCTGAACCGGATGGTGCAGAGAATATAATTAATTTACCTTCCAAGGTGCTTCGCTTTGATTTAAGCTAACAAAATAAGGGAATTAAGATGGAAATTAGGATTAAAACCAAAAAAAGTTTTGCCGTGATGCGTGTAAACAAATCCGATGGACAAGAAACTGAGCAACTTTTTTTAATCGCTTTTTTCATAGATAACTCTAATGCGTAGTTTTCTTGACACGACAAACACTGATCTTTAGCAGCCATAAACACAGCCTCTTCCTCAGCTGTGGCTTCCTTATCCAAAATTCGCTGAATAAGCTGAAGGCATTCCTCTTGATGTGTACAATTCGATTTCATTCCTAATAACTTGCTTGTGCGACCCATACCCAACAAAATATAAGGTCAATTTAGTTCAATTTACAAATGACAAAGTGTCAGACATATCCTTTTGATTTGGCATAAGTTGCCAAGGAATCCTTTAAAAGTGCTCGAGCTCGGTGTAAGCGAGAGCGAACTGTCCCAATCGGTATATTTAAAATACGTGCCATTTCCTCGTAACTAAATTCTTCTAGATCGCAAAGTATGATGATCATCCGAAAATCTACAGGAAGAGCTTGAATTGCTGCAGTAATCTCATCACCCAACATTTCATTAACTGTCTCTGCTTGTAAATCAGCCTGAAAAGCAGGTTCACTTTCTTCATCACCTGTAATCGATTGTTCTACCCATTCAAACTCAACTTTGGCTGGACCGCGTGATTTTTTGCGGTAATCATTAATAAAATTATTCTTTAGAATGCGGAACAACCATGCTTTGGCATAGGTACCAGGCTCAAAGGAATGAATAAATCGATAGGCTTTCATGCAGGTATCCTGCACCAAGTCTTGCGCTTCATCCTCGTCATTCGTTAGTTTTAATGCGAAATTGTACATCGCATCCATATGTGGGAAAAACTCCTGTTGGAAAATAGCATGCGCCTGTTCAGGAGAAATTTTTGATTCTACTACTGGAATATCCATAGGTTAGGCATTTAGGCAATAATTTGCATATACTATTACCTACAAATTAGAATCCAAAAAATAATTGACTAATTATCTGCCAAAAAGACTTATTGGCCTCGATCAAAAAATTCAAGGAGCCCAAAGACGATTAAACCTAACAAAGCTGAGCTAAACGCACGCAAAAGGCTTAATCCCAACAAGGCAAAATCGCTCGCCTCAAAAAGAAATAGAACTGCATGATGCGATACGAGCATCAAGCCCACATAAGGGAAAAACCAAAGCCACTTCATTTCTGCTAATGAAATCTCCGAACGCTCGTCATATCCATTTGCTGGAGTTAAAATCCGAAAAAAGGTCGGCCGAAGTAAGGCTATTAGTACCGTCCCAAAGGCGTGAAGACCATGGGTATTATAAAATACATCTATAATCCAACCTGAAAAAAAAGCGACCACCAGTAATAAAGGGGTCGATGTACGCATAGGCGCCTTGATAATTACCCAGAGATAAAGAAAGCAAAAAGCAACATTAGCCAATGCAATATCTCGTAAAAATAATACTTGCAAAGCTATCGCAGCCATTGCACCTAGAAACCATCTCACCGATAAGCTTGCGTTCATGCTATTCCGTTTGGGGTTTATTTTGTTCCAATTTGGCTTGCTGGTACGCCATTCGATTCTTAATCACATACACATACTGCAATGTCGAAAACTGCGTGAGTAACATTACTTTAATATCATGAAATGTGTCATCTTTCTCCTTCCCAACTTTAGCCACAATACCGATTGGGACATTAGGCGGAAAAACTGCGTTGTAGTCAGAAGTTACCACCGTATCACCTCTGGTTACCTTTTTATATTTCGAAACATCCATTAATTCCCCTACTTCGGCCTGATAGCCTGACCACTTCATATAGCCCAATTCTCCCGATGACTTCAATTTAGCAGAAACGGTATTGCTGGTATGTAAGACCGAAACAATTAATGAAAGATTTTGCGTACATGACATGACTTTCCCGACTATACCTGTAGATGAAATAACTGCCATTCCAGGCTTAATTCCGTCAGCTAATCCTTTATCAATCGTCAAGTAATTTTGAGCTAATTGGGTCGTTTGGTCTATTACCTTGCAGGCAACTGCCTGGTAGCGATTTAACAAAGCGGCACTAGCGAAATAAGGTACTTTCCCGACAGGCTGTTGCTGCGTGCGCAACTGTAATACCTGTGCGTGCAAGCGAGCATTCTCAGCGGCTAGTTGGGCATTAACTATCCGTAATTGATGGTATTTTTTGACCTCTTGCGTGGTAGATAAAATAGAAGCCGCCCACTGATTTGTGGTATTAAAATACAGCGTATGCTGGTATGAATTATAGCTAAAAATGGCCCAAAGATTCACAATTTCCAACACCAAGAACAGGAGGAATGTCCGCTGTCTCAGTAGGAATTGGAACAATTGGTTCATGCCAAACGTGATTTAATATGCGAGGAAAAACTAGGTAATTAGAACAGGCTTATATTTTTCTAAGTTTTTCAAGATCTCACCTGTGCCACGAACAACTGCTTTCAAAGGATCGTCTGCTACATGGACTTTTAATTGGGTCTTTTTCTCAATACGCTTATCTAAGCCATGCAACATCGCGCCACCGCCTGCTAAGTGAATTCCATTATGAAAAATATCACCTGAAAGTTCTGCTGGAGCACGTTGTAACGTTTCCATAATTGCAACCTCAATCTTCGTAATCGAACTATCTAGCGCGTAGGCAATCTCAGAATAATTGATTAATATTTCCTTTGGAATTCCAGTCATTTGGTCGCGACCTCGAATCTCAAAATCAGCCGGTGGATTGTCCAATTCTGGTAAAGCAGCACCTACTTGAATTTTGATTTGTTCCGCAGAACGCTCGCCAATTACCAATTTGTGCTCACGCAATAAATAATCTTTTATGTCCCGCGTAAACTCATCTCCAGCAACGCGGATCGAGTTTTCCACGACAATCCCACTTAAGGAAATAATCGCAACCTCAGTTGTACCACCTCCAATATCTACGACCAATGAACCATTGGGCTGTTCAATATCAATGCCAATACCAATAGCCGCCGCTATCGGTTCATGCACCATGTAAACTTCACGTGCACCTGCATGCTCCGCTGAGTCTTTTACCGCACGCTTCTCAACCTCGGTGATCCCTGATGGAATACAAATTACCATGCGCAATGCTGGCGTGAAAAAGGAATTTCCTTTATCCATCATCTTAATCAAACCGCGCATCATTAATTCTGCCGCGGTAAAATCCGCGATTACTCCATCCTTCAATGGACGAATTGTCTTGATGTTATCATTGGTTTTCTCGTGCATCATCATTGCCTGACGACCAACAGCCAAAACTTTGTTGGTGTTACGATCGAGGGCAATAATCGATGGCTCATCGACAACCACTTGGTCTTTGTGAATAATTAAGGTATTTGCCGTTCCTAAATCGATTGCAATATCCTTAGTAAGGAAATTAAATAGTCCCATGGTGCTTCAAAAAAAGGGCGTCGTTGCGCCTCCTAATTTCATAAAAAACAAATTTACAGATAAAAAATGACCTAATTATTTATTTTATTTCAATTTTCTTCCGACTCTAAAAATAATTATAAAAAATGCCCTAGGATAGATTTATAAAGTCGCAAAATACCGTTAACACAGCTTATCGGTATATTACAATAAAATGTAGCAAAAATGATTTGTCATTTTAGCCAAAAAATTAAGCAAAATAATTTGGAATTATTATCTGATTTATTAGTTTTGTCCAAGTTTTGTAAATCAAACTAGTGTTTAAAGCCAATAATTGGGAATTATATGGAAGATTACAATAAGATCATCGAATCGCTTGGGGTTAAATTTATCAAGGCCCGTAACATTAGAATATTACAACCTATTCGCATCAAAAATTACTATGATGTCGAAAACTCCCTCTTGATTTTGTACAAAGGCGAGGTTTCTTTTGGCGAAGAGGAGACCCCAGTGGAAGAAGGCGACATGCTCTTTATTCCTGGAGGAAAGATGGTTAGTGTGACCTACGGAAATGCTGAAAAGCCGAAGGCCGTTAATAACGAAGAGTTTATGACACATCGTGAGATGTATTTTGATTTAAACATGGATTCGTCCTTAATCGGTTCGCACAACAATTCCTTTGGTATGGTTGCATTTGAGGCGAAAGTGTTTGACTCGGTCAACTTCTTTACGTCACTTGACATCCCACCTTTTTTAATCAAGAAAGACGAGAAACTTGCCCAAACGATCAAAGAAATCTTACTTGAAGATATGTCTGATGAAATCGGAAAAGGGCGTATTATCAAGATCAAAACGGAAGAAATCGTTATTGAAGTCATTCGTTATATAATTCAAAACCGTTTGTTTGTTGAACAATTAGCTACCAATAGCACTTACTTCAAAGATCCGCGTTTGATTGATATTTTTGCCTACATCAAAGATCATATCGGTGGTGATTTGTCAAATAAGGTATTGGCAAATGTGGCCAACGTTTCCGAAGATTACGTAGGTCAATACTTCAAGATGTTGACAGGAATAAACCCACAAGATTACATTGAATATCAGCGTATGGAAGCAGCTGTAGGCTTATTGCGTACAACTAAAAAATCAATCCGTGCGATTGGTTCGGAAGTGGGCTACAAAGACACAGCCTATTTCTGTCGTCGTTTTAAAATGATGTTTGGTATTCCTGCAGGAAAAATGAGACGCCGTGAATCGTTGATGAATATCTAAACGTATTTGCTTTAAAAATAAAAAAGGCCCGATGAAAATCGGGCCTTTTTCGTTTACTATAGTAAGTACTTCAACTTCACTAACTCGCGCTCAGTTAGGTAGCGCCAACTTCCTCGTGGTAAATCCTTTTTAGTCAAGCCCGCAAATGTTGTGCGATCTAGCTTAGTTACCTCATATCCTAGGTGTTCAAAAATACGACGTACGATGCGGTTTTTCCCGGAGTGAATCTTGACCCCGATAACATAGCCATCTGGAGTAACTTTTGCTAAATCATCAACTTTAATTTCACCATCTTCTAATTGTAAGCCTTCTTTGATTTTCTCAAAGTCCTCATCCGAAAGTGGTTTGTTTAATTCAGCTTGATAGATTTTCTCAATCTCATTTGATGGGTGGGTCAATTTATCAGCTAACTCGCCATCGTTTGTCAATAAAATTAAGCCGGTTGTATTTCGGTCCAAACGACCAACGGGATAAATACGTGATTCGCCCGCATTTTTCACTAATTCCATAACCGTCTTACGATCTTGTGGATCTTCCGTTGTTGTCAAGAAATCCTTGGGCTTATTTAATAAAACGTAGGCTGGCTTTTCACGGTTTAAGCGGCGATTACCATACTTAACTACGTCAGTTGGCATCACCTGGTAACCCATTTCCGTTACTACCTTATTGTTAACCTTGATTTCTCCAGCTTCGATCAACTTATCAGCATCGCGACGTGAACAAATTCCGGCATTGGCAATAAAGCGATTTAACCGTACTTCATCCCCTCTTCTTTCTGTTTGCGCAATTTTCTTTTGGATTTTGGCAGGAGCACGCTATTTGTAACGATCTAATTTATATTGTGGCGTAAACGCAGGTGCTTCGTCATGGCGATTTCTGCTTTTGAAGGTCTCGCGTTGTGAAAATTTAGCTCTTCGGCCACCATCCTCACGCGGGGTAAATGAACGGCGCTCTTCTTTCTGCTCAAAATTGGGACGCGCTTCACGCTCAGGACGCGGCTCAAAATCTCCCCCTTCCCGGCGGTAAGGCGTTGGCGTATTTTCGCCTCCATCAAATTCTTGACGTGGCGCTCGCGGGGTATAGGGTTTTCCATTATAAGCACGACGTTCGCCACCTTCGGCACGTGGTGCACGCGGAGTGTAGGGACGATCGCTAGCTCCTTCCCGGTTGTATGAACGACGTTCGCCACCTTCGGTGCGTGGTGCACGCGGAGTGTAGGGACGATCGCTAGATCCTTCCCGGTTGTACGGACGACGTTCGCCTCTTGACTCGCTGCGCGGGCCTGTAGAGCTATCACCAAAATTTCTTGCTGTTGATCT
>JACCDL010867367.1_pt1 | contig 10995 bp, 8 predicted proteins | sample 7441931 | NCBI WGS metagenome assembly JACCDL01 (sample SAMN15323437, study PRJNA562643) | freshwater metagenome | isolation source: river surface water | place: USA:Blue River Watershed | collected 2017-08-16 | reverse complement strand
GGTTGCGTGGGCGCTTGACGCTAGGCCAGCAAAGCTCGCAGTAAGGGCAACACTGAGGCTTAGCAGGCGTAAAGATGAGAGGCGGTTATTCATAGCAAGGACTCGATCAAGGGTTTGGGGTTATCGGCGAAGTACACCGGATCAGGCGCTGATCGGGCGCGCTTATTAGCGTTTTGATAAGCCATAAAGCGGCGCGTGAGCGCTGAAATCAACGCAGCGCGATCAGATTTGAGTTTCTCAGGCAAAGTGACCAGCTCGTGCTCGGTAGATCGCAGCTCTTCCTCAAGTTGCTTAAGGGCGCTCTCGCGATCAGAGAGGCGCTGGTTATGGCTTCGGATGATCTCGTTACGCTTGGCTTCAAAGCGCTTCTTATAGTTAACGAATCGCTGCTCTTGCTTACGGGCAAAGTTAACCGCCTTCTCATAATTGGGGTGCGGATCATGACGACGAAATGCGGTCACGACACCCATCGCAAAGATGGCAAGGTTCAGTAAAAGTAGCGTAAAGCCTTTTGAGCCAATCAATAGATGATCGGCTAGGCTCTTTGGGCTCTTATCCAAGCCCGATAGGTAAGCCTCTAGATTTAAGCTTCCCGCTTCGCTCACATCTACCCACATCTCACGCATAAGCCCTAAGAAGTACATCAGGATGAAGGCTAATAAGGAAATCAGCGTGACGGTTAAAAACACCTCATCTCGGTTAATGGCTACCTCCTTGCACTGGAGCCGGCGCACCATAGAGCCGATCGTATGGGCAAAGAAGATAAAAATTCCCCCAATAGCGGCCGATAAGAGTAGCGAGACCAGTGGCATTGACTCAAAAAAGAGTTCGAACGCCAATCGGTTTACAGGAACCTCGGCAATTGCTAGTGCTATTAGAACAGGCACATAGAGCTCGGCATGGTTCACGTCTAAGGGACGTGCTACTAGTTGCTCAATTTTCACTTTCTCTTCGCGGGCTGCTGTGTACTCCTCTTCAGCAAGCCGAAACTCTGTAGACAGGTGTCCGTGCTGCTGATCCAAGAGCTCGAGATCTTTATTGTGTGCATCGCTTAAATCGCTGTCGCCCAGGGCGCTTGCCTGGGCTAGCCGTGAACGTAACTCTGCCGTATGCTCGGTTAATGCTGCGCGGCGCTGCTCTATGGCCGACTCGTATCGGATCCATTCACTTTTGGCCTCGTACAGAATCTGGCGCTCATGATCACTCGGCTCGCTCGCAGTGGGTGAGGGGATCTCTTTATTCCCATCAGACTCACCACAGCGTGCGTGGCGCAAAATCTCAGACTCCTCTGGATTGATTAATTTGTGAAAGGCGCGTTGATGTTGAGGGTCAAGGGCCATTTGGTTTCCTCACAAGAGTAGAAGAGGGTTTAGGGGTAAAACGGGAGAGAGGCTCACGGGCCATCTCCCAAAGCCCGCCAGCCGGGAGACGTTCATTGCCCTTGGCGGAGTGGAACCGATCGTGGCTATAGTTCTGTAAGCCCGCCTTATCCCAATAAATTAGTACGAAGAGTTCGTCGGCAGTCCAGCACCCGAAGTCGACCGCGCCGTCTGGGTGGGTGGTGTAAGCGTTAAGCCCTGTATTTTTCTCACAGGTATTGGTAGTCAGCACAATCTTTCCACCTACGTCGTTTCGGCTGTACGCTAAAGCAGTTGCGTTAATGGGTGCTTTTACTGATTTGCTAGCAGTAGATTGCGAACTAACACTTACAGGCGGGCTAATTGCGGGGGAAATCCCCATAGCAGAACCTGAGGGTGTCGTGTCTGGCGGTAAGACATCCGCTTTTTCTGGACCCTTTGCAACTTTGTATTGCCGAGGCTTCTCCGAAGCCATAGAGATGATGATCAAGATGGCAAAGAGTCCAACCAAGGCGTAGAGGAAGTGGCGCATAGGCTCCCACTGTGAGCCACCCAAGGCTCACAGAATGAGCCTCCAAGTTAAGATTTCTCCGGGATGTATTCGAACAGTGTCGCTCGGGCTCACTTTATGAGCCTCACGAGGAATAAATTTGAGCCTATGTAACGCACCGTCTTGCTAAGTCATGGTGAGAAATTCAGCCCGTTAGGTGTGAGTGGGGCTGAATCGGGAGGCGCCGTGCGGCTCGCAAGCCCGAAAGAGCGCCTTTCGCAGTAACCGCACCAACGGGCACGGTCACTCCTTGGGGAATACCTCCGGATCGGGACCCCGTCGGCAGTAGCAATTGTTTTGTGAGCTTGAACGAGCACCGTTACTTTAAGTAACGGTGCTCCGACACTCAGATGCAACCGGTAGGAATTATCGGTTAATGACCAAGCGCTCCGCTCCCCACCCCTCTGGCGTAATCGAGTCGAGTGTTCGCTCAAAGAAGGCAAATCTGTCACAGAGCTCAATTGGGCCTGGTTTCATTCTGATCTGGGAAATTAATCGAAGAGCATGCCGAGTTAGTCGGCACCGTCTGAGCGCTTTTTCCTCACTGATCCAGACAAGCAGAATCGTGAGATTGAGATGTTGATCATCCGAATATTGATTTAGCTCTTCAATCAAGCAGTGAACAATATCTCCTCGCAAACTCTCAACCAGCTGATCCAGAGCCTCTTCGGCTTGTGTATGCCGCAGCGCAAGCCGGTTAAAAGTCTCAATCAGTAGTGATGGAGAGGTTTCCGGTGAGAAATAGTCATCTGTCTGTTTCCTCAAAAACGCAGGAATATCAAGCTTCTCTAGCCCCTCCTCGGTCATGGCCTCATGGCGATCGAAGATACCCTGCTTCGGCGCGCGGAATACTATGGGCTGCTTTGACGATTGATAGTAAGAAACATCGTTTGACATACGCGAGGCATTAAGAACCCGGCTATGACTAATTTGATATGACGGCGCACACGCGAGAATCTCACTGTGGGCAACACCGAGGCCAAACTGTCCTGCAGCCGTCATCTGTTTGATCTGTTCTAGAGTCGGTAACTCGGTCGTTTTATCCTCGTTGGCGCGCATGTAGACCAACAAAAAGTTTGTTTGCGGGGAAACAAGGCTGTACTCCAGAGCCGTTTGAAGGGCCGTCTTGGCGTCTTCAAGGAGCATTCGATCGTGAGCAGCAATACGTGCAAGCGGACCAAATTGCGTCACCGAGGTAGACGACCCACCTGTGATTGTTCCTACTATTGGGTAGCTTGCTGTCGTTACAACGCCGTTTGGTGTGTCGATAGTCAAGACGGGCATCTCGGTAAGTTCTTGAGGCAGGCTAGCAAATGCATGAATAGTTTCATTACTAAACACTGTCGATTGCAGTTGGGACTTATGCGTGCAACCTTCTGGCCAGTTCACGCTCAGTTTGGCGATCTGAGCTGAGCGCATGCTTTCCACCATCCGTAGCGCGACCGGAGCGATTGGCTCGCCGGGGGTTACAAACTCGCACGCTCCGCCGGTAGTCTGAGTGAGCTCACGAAGGAGGCTCTCTGCAGGGGCACTTCCAACGCCAATAGTGAAAATGCGAAGCCCACCACTTCGGGCCGCACGCACAACGCCCGCATGATCCCAGATATCTCCGTCTGTAATAAGCAGTATGCATGGGACAAACTGCGTAGATGACAGCATATTGCCAAGCACAACCTGATTGATGGTCGACAACAGAGCAGAGCGCATCTCAGTGCCGCCCATTGACGCTTTTGTGCTCTTAATTAGCCGCCCAAGGTTGGCTAGTTTTTTATCCGTTATGGGCAGCATTACCTCAGACTCGCCGTTCTCATCCTGAATAAGGCGTCTGAATTTCTGTATCCTTGGACTATCGGAGCCCGCCATTGACTCTGCGTTCTCAAGTGCTTCGGGATCGTAGCCGTGTGGCTCGCCAAAATTATGGGCAACATGGCTTCCAAAGCGGCTATAGGAGACGAAGTCGCCTTCATTTAGCTGTTGCAGTACCTGATGTACCGCCTCTTTTGCCTGTTCAATGGATTCACCCTCCATCGACCCGGAGCAATCCACTAATATTTTGAGGGCAATTGGAGACGATTGCCGAGAGAGGGTCGGGTAGAAGCTCGCTAGCGCGGTGATTGATCCATCTGGGTTTTGCTCGCTTGTGTAGAACTCATTTTTTCTTAGGTCGCTAAGCGTGATTACAACATCACGATCTATAAATGCGCCCGAGTTGAGCGTGACGATCTTAGTTGTACCGAGGTCGGATTCGGCAGTGTTAATTTGAGCAGCATGGGTTGCACAGGAGACCTTACTTTTTGCAAGCTCTCCATTAATAGTGAGAATGAATGAGAGTGGGTACTCTACAAGCGGACTCACCTCATCTGTTTGGTGGGCTGCAAGCTCGCCTTGCGTATGCGCATCACCATAGCGCTTTCCGATTACGGTAGGCACTGCGATCCGCACTGCTTGGTTACGAACGCATAGTAGTTGCGCCCACTGCACCTTGATTGCGACCTCCTGCCCACGTTTAAGGTTTCCTAGATTGGCGGTGTAAAGACCTGGGCCGGAGCGCTCAACCATGACCGGGAGGTCGCCCTCTCGAATGGCTTTCTCGTAGTTTTCCTCTGCGTTTGACTTCTCCATGACAACGCCCTTGAGCGTTTTGTCAGCGATTTTCAACTCCACTTCAAGAATCACCGCATGGTCGGGCAGCGGAAAGGTGTAGACAACCTCAAGGTTGCGACGCGTTTTATTCACATAGTGCTGCTGGGTGGTGACGTTTAAGAGCAGCCCATTGACTTCACCTTCGATGTGGACCGATTTGAGCGATACAGCATCGCCCTCGATAGTTTGCATTCCGCTTTCGTTTGACATTAGGTTTCCTCGCTATTTTTTGTACTAGGTTGTTTTGTCTGGGCAATGGCGGCGACAACTGACTGAATTAGATGTCGCACCTCTTGGGCACTTAGCCCGGCCGCATGGGGATCAATCAAGAGTTCCACGCCTGGAGCGACATGGACATGACTTTTGACGGTGACATCCCCAGGCGAGAGCGCCCGCGGGGTAACAGGCGCCTTGGCCCCTTCTAAAACCTCTCGAATTCGCTCCAGATTTACACCCGCCTGGGTTAGTCGCTTGATTTCGACTAACTGCTCGAGATGGCTTGCTAGGTAGAACGCGCCCTTGGTTTCGCCCTCTGGCCGGTCCATAAGCCCGATTTGGATGTAGTAGCGCACCGTTCGTTTGGGCAGATCGGTGAGGCTGCACAGCTCGTCGAGGCTGAAGCGTTTTGGCTCGGAAGGGGTGTTCATGCGAAAATATTAACATTATTAGTGTATAAATCAACTGTGATAATAAAAGATAATCGAATCCCAAGTACCGCAGTCAACATTTGGGACGTCTGGAAGCGGTGGTCTTTAAAGACCGTTGGCAACCGGAGCAGTAAATCACCCATGAGGCTCATTCGATGAGCCTCCATCGGAGGAGACTAGGAAAAACTGTAAAAGGGAGGGACGTAATGCCGAATACCTATACAAACCAGGCGGTAGAGGAACTAGTCTGGTCAGTGATTAAAGACAGCCCGCACGCGATGGACTTTTTGGATTTCACCTCCCAGTTCAGCGCATTAAACTCAGCGCATTACTGGCAGGCGCTCGATCAGGCGGTTAAAACCTTTAACCCCGCAAACCCGAGAGGCGTTAAAGAGGCGAGTCTCTATCCGGCCGCACTAAAGTCGGTTCAGGCACTTGCAGCAAGTGCGCAAAGCGATGAGATTAGGGCGCAGGCGCACTTTAATGCGGGGAAGATGTTTCAGCTAGGCCTAGGCGCTGCAATTAATCGAAACGAGTCGATTCAACACTATAAAAAGGCTATGGCCCTTGGTGAAATTAGATCGCTAATTAACTGTGGCGGTCTATACGACGGCGAGGATGCAACCCCTGAGGACCTCGAATTCGCGCACGAACTCTATTATCGGGCGCTTGCCCAAGGCGAGCCCATGGGGTTAGTTCGCATTGCCGAGAGGTTAGATAAAAAAAATGACGCTCGCCGCTACGCCCTCTATCTTCAGGCCGCTGAGATGGGCTTACCGATCGCTCTTCATCGAGTGGGTAAGGCGCATTACCTGGGCGATCTCGGTCAAACCGAGGATAAGTCCCTCGCGATCAGCTGGCTTCAGCGCGCAGCGCGCGCAGGCGAGTCAGAGGCCAGCGTGATTCTCGGGCAGCACTACGACCGCCCAGAAACCGAAGATGAAGCCCTCGCTCACGAGTGGCGACTACTTGGTGCGCAGCAAGGTAGTGTCTTTTGTATGCGGGTAATTGGCTTTCATTACCTTATGGACGGAGAGTTCGGTAGCGATAAAGAGAAGGCCTATTACTGGCTTGATCGCGCAGCCGTCCAAGGAGATAACAAAGCGCAGTATCTGATAGGGCAAAACATCTACACCCGCTCCGAACCCCCAAATCCGACGCTTGGTCTTGACTGGTTAAAGCTTTCTGCTGACTGTGGCAATGATTACGCTGCCTGGCGGGTTGCGGTCGCTTATCGAGACGGTGTGGGGTGTGAGAAGTCGGAGAGCATCGCGCATCGATACTGCGAGATTGCAGCGAAGGGCGGCTACCCTGAAGCTCAGGGTCAGCTAGGTCTAAACTACTTATACGCCCGCGGGGTTGAGCGTGACGATACTCAGGCGTATAAGTGGGTCAATCTATGTGCGCTGCAGGGTGATGCAACTGGCCTTCATCTACTTGGACTCTTTAAAGACGACGGCATTGGATGTGAGAAAAATGAAGAGGAAGCGTTTGAGCTCTTTCGCGAAGCGTCAGCGAAGGGCAACATAGATGCTACACGTCAGCTAGGCGAGTGTTACTACTATGGCCATGGTGTTGAAAAAGATCTCGCCCAAGCTGCAGTCTGGTATCGACACGCAGCAAAACAAGGCCAAAAAAAGGCGATGACCGATCTAGGCTGGATTCTTTACGAAGGGGAAGGAGTTCTCGTTAACTATGAGGAGGCGTTTAAGTGGTTTACGAGAGCTGCCGAACAAGACGACCCTCGAGGGATGTATATGCTCGCCATGATGTACTTAAAAGGCGATGGCGTTGAAGCTAGCGAACTCCTAACCCGCCGATGGATGAGTCGGGCCGCTATGCTCGGGTACGCACCCGCAACCGAGTGGATCGAGGAACATCTGCCAAAAGTGCCAAACTGGCTTGAGCAACTCGTAGCGAACCCCGGAAAACCCATTGAACAACAACCGAATGATTAGGCTTGCCACTCTCATGACCACCATGCTGGCGCTCGCGCCATTTACCCCAACTACTGCGCAAGAAAGCTATCGCCCACCGTATTCCAAACAAAAATCGGTCGATACCATCATCATTCACGCTGATGGTACCCATGACCACATTATGGAGAGCGCGGAGCGAATCGAGAGCGAACTCGGGGTAAGCGAGTTTGGGGAACGAATCCTCGGCTTTAACTCGAGCTTGGAGAGCATCGAGATTCTCGAGGCCTACACCATCTCGCCCAAGGGCGAGCGAATCAAGGTTGAATCACAAGCGATACGCACCGTTGAAGAGGAAATTACGGGCGGGGCACCAATGTTTTCAGATATGAAAAATAAGGTCATCGTCTACCCGAATATTGAGGTGGGCTCGATGCTTTATCTGAAGGCCAAATCTCGCCAGCATTCGCCACATTTCGGAAAAGAGTTCTTTTTCCATGAGGTGTTCTCACCCCATGTTCAATACGATGATGTGAGCTATCACGTGATCGTTCACCCTTCAGTGGATTTAAAAATCTCGTCAGAAGGGATGCAAGGGGGCGCAATTACACCCGATGCGGCCGCTTTAGCCTTGGCGCCCCGGGACTATCGGCATTACCGCTTTCGCTTCAGTCAGCGCACCGCCTACCCGATGGAGCCCGGTCAGCTCCACTTCACGTATTTTGGCCCCCACCTCATGCTCTCCACATTTCCTGACTATATTGCAGTAGGTCAGGCCTACGAGCGCTACGCAAAGCCTAAGACTCGCATCAGCCCTCGGGTTCAACAGCTCGCAGACGAGATCACCAAAGGGATGACGGCAGAACGCGACCAGATCCAGGCGCTTTATCACTGGGTAACACGCAATATCCGCTATGTTGCGATCTATCTTGGTGATGGGGGGTTTGAGCCTCACGATGTCGATGCCGTAATTAAAAATCGTTACGGTGACTGCAAAGACCATGTGGTGATCCTGCAGGCGCTTCTTGCTGCAAAAGGGATTGCCGCCTCGCCAGCATTGATTAATGCGGGAATGGGGCAGGAGCTCTCTCCCATTGCGGTAACCTTTCCCTTAAATCATGTCATCTTGTATCTCCCAAAGATCGATCTTTATCTCGACCCGACCGCTCAGTTTGCAAGCTTTGGCCAGCTTCCGGATAACCTCCTGGATAAGCCCGTAGTGCTCACTGCGCTAAATCGTATTGGTCGCACACCGAAGATGGTTGCAGGCGATCACCGAACGCTTTCCAAGATGCAAGTCGATGTACTGCCCGATGGCCGATTACGTGGGGTGAGTAACACAGTGTTTCATGGATCTTCAGAGGCAGAGGCAAGAAGCCGACACTTTGATCGCGAAGGCAGATCGCCCGAGCGCACTGTTCGCAACCTCTTAGCGCGCTTTAACGAGATCGGCTATGGCGTGATCTCAGATTCCGATGCCGTAGATATTACAAAACCATTTACGCTAGATGCGCGCTTTGAGCTTGATGCACCAGTCAATATCCCGGGGCCGTCGGCAATGATGGTTCCGGTGGCGCTATCGCCTGGCCGTATTGCATCGATCGCCCACACTAAGCCCATCGCGAAGCGCAGATTTCCGGCAGGATGCAGTTCAGAGGAAATTATTGAAGAGGTTGAGCTACGGTTTGTCGACTCCATTAACGTGACGCGTATCCCGAACGGCGTTAATTTCGAGTCGGGCTCTATTCGCTATCAGTCGGTCTATACGCTTAAAACCTCAGGCAAGGAGAAACACCTATTTGTTAAGCGTACGTTGAGTCTGCAGTACGCATCGGCAACTTGCTCGGAGCAGGATTATAAGGAGTGGCAAGAATTTCATCCAAAGCTCTACCGCGATGTTCGAGCGCAGATATTTGTTGAATAAACGCCTCTAAATGTTCTGAATCAATGAAAACTCTATTTCTTGATTTTGACGGAGTGCTGCACTCTATGAGTGATTACCTAACTAAACCTTTTAACAGGTTGCCTCTAATCGAGGGTCTAGTAGATATTGCGCCTCTTGAAATTGTTATCTCGTCTAGTTGGAGATTTCATTATGAGATGCCAAACATTCAAAGTCGGTTAGGGCGCCTTGGGCCCTGTGTGGTCGGCACCACCGGAGACGCGATCCGAGAGACTTATGCGCGATATAAGGAAATACACGCGTATGTCTCTGATTATCACGTGAATGATTGGAGAGCGCTAGATGACTCACACTGGGAATTCCCACCGTCAACCCCAGAGCTAATCATTTGTGATCCAGAAGAGGGTATCACCGCGAGAGAAGTCAAAGCGCTTACCGACTGGTTGCAGGCCTGATCCAAATCAGCTTATGACGCGATACCTAACCAAGTCACGTTTCAAAATAGCGGTGGAGTGTCCGACTAAGCTCTTTTATACCGGCAAGGAGGCTGTCTATCGAAACCTGAAACAAGAAGATACTTTCTTACAGGCCCTAGCCGATGGGGGATTTCAGGTGGGTAAGATGGCCACCATGCTCTACCCCCAGGGCATTGAGATTAAATCTCGTAGCAACGCAGAAGCGGAAGCCGAGACTACAAGCTTACTTACCCAACATGATCAGATTGTGCTGTTTGAGCCTGCGATTCGATTCGGCAATCTTTTCATCCGCATCGATATTTTAGTGAAGCAGGGCAAGTGCTTTGAGTTAATCGAGGTAAAGGCCAAGTCTTATAACTCCATTCACCCGGAGATTGCCGGCGTTCGCGTGCCTATTAAAAGCGAAATGTTGCCCTATATTCAAGATGTTGCTTTTCAGAGGTTTGTACTGCAGTCGGCTCATCCTGATTCAACTGTTTCAAGTTTTTTAATGATGCCCGATAAGGCGAAGGTCGCTGCCATTGATGGTCTGAATCAGTTATTTAAAGTGCGCCGCGATGGCCGTAGCACCGAGGTGATCGTCATGCCCGGTGCTCAGGCCGCAGTGGAGCAATCCAGAGACCTTTTGGCTAAAGTATCTGTGGACTCGTTTGTCGATATCGTGATGCGGCAGGGTATCGAGTTCCCGGGCGGCCATCTGCCATTGCCCGAGGCCGCTGCAGTCTGGGCTAAGGCCTATGAACAAGATGCACGCATAGCGCCTACGCTGCATAAAGACTGCGGCAAGTGTGAGTTCAGAGAGCATGCCGGGGGATCACTTAAGAGCGGCTTTCATCAGTGTGTGGGTGAGGTCATGCACCTGACCCCCGCCGAGATCGATCAGGGCACAGTGCTTGATATTTGGCACTACAAGAAAAAAGACCAGCTGCTCGCGCAAGGGATCTATCGCTACAACCAAGTTCAAGAGGACGACATCAAACCCAAAGATGACCGCGATGGTTTGAGCCGGTCCCAGCGTCAATGGATGCAGGTCAGCGGTCTGCCTAAAGAAGAGGCGGCACAAGGTTTTCATCTCGATCGTGATCTAATCCGCCAGCATATGCAGAGCTGGCGTTATCCGCTGCACATGATTGATTTTGAAACGGCTACGGTGGCATTGCCATTTTTTAAGAATATGCGGCCATATGAGTCGATTGCTTTCCAGTACTCACACCATGTGGTTGAGCAAGACGGCTCAGTGCAGCATTTGGGGGAGTACTTGTTAGCCGAGCCAGGCGTATATCCAAATTTCGAATTCGTGAGAGGCTTAAAAGCTGCGCTTAGTCATGATGATGGGACAATCTTTTGTTGGGCTAATCACGAAAATTCAGTGCTCGAGCATATAGCTACGCAGATTCATAAGTCTGCCCCCGTCTTGCCTGATGCAAATGAGTTACTGGCTTTTATAGAGAAGATTACAAAGGGCGGTACTAGAGAAATGGTGGACTTGGCAAAGATTGCCG
>JACCDL010245749.1_pt1 | contig 10997 bp, 9 predicted proteins | sample 7441931 | NCBI WGS metagenome assembly JACCDL01 (sample SAMN15323437, study PRJNA562643) | freshwater metagenome | isolation source: river surface water | place: USA:Blue River Watershed | collected 2017-08-16 | reverse complement strand
GCGTTGCTCCGGAACTCCGAGGGGGCCTTCGTATTCGTCCAGAACGGCCAGCGCTGGTTGCGCACCGAGGTGAAGCCAGGCGTCGAGTCTGACGGCTCGATCCAGGTCGCCGACGGTCTGCTCGAGGGCGACGTGATCGCCATCGCGGGCGTGTGGGGCCTCTGGCTCGCAGAACTCCAGGCCATCAAGGGAGGCGTCGGCTGCGCCGACGGCCACTGAGATGATCGCAGCCCTCGCTCGCTGGTCCATCCGCCGCCGCGCGGTCGTGCTCACCTGCGCCCTGTTGCTCTGCCTGCTCGGAGCCTGGTCCGCCACGCGCGTCCCGATCGATGCCATGCCCGACATCACCGGCCCGCAGGTGCAGATCAACACCGCCTTGCCTTCCTACGCCGCCGACGAGGCGGAGTCGCGCGTCACCATCCCGCTCGAATCCGAGCTCTCAGGCCTACCGGGCTTGGTCGAGTTCCGTTCGCTCTCCAAGACCGGGCTCTCGCAGGTCACGCTCATCTTTGCGGATGGTACCGATATCTTCCGCGCCCGCCAGCTCGTGACCGAACGTATCGGGCAGGCCTCCGGCAACCTGCCGCCGGGTGCCGTACCCGTGATGGCGCCGATCAGCACCGGACTCGGGGAAATCGTCTATTACTCGATCGGCTACGCCGCCGATGCCAAGGCGCCGGCCGACGAGTCCACGCGCCTACGTGATTTGCGCCTGTTGCATGACACGCGCGTGCGCCCGGCGCTCCGTTCCACGCCGGGACTGGCGGACGTCAACGTCATCGGCGGGCACGAGCGCCAGATGCTCGTCGAACCCGACCTCGCCAAGCTTGCCAAGTCAGGCGTACCCATGTCAGAACTGCTCAGGGCCGTCCGTCGTAACACCGAGAACGCCGGGGGCGGTGTCGTCACGCTCGGCGGCGAGGCCTTCACGGTCCGCGCTGACACTCGCGTGCGGACCGCCCAGGATATCGCTGGTATACCGCTTCGCCCCGCCGGCCTCGGTCCCGCCGTGACCGTGGGTGACGTCGCCCGCGTTTCGGTCGGCAACGCCTCCCGCATGGGTGCGGCCACCGTCGACGGGCAGGAGGCCGTCGTCGGCGCCGCCATCATGCTAGCCGGTGAGAACTCCCGCGAAGTCTCGAAACGCGCGGTCGAGAAGCTCGCCGCCATCGGTACCCACCTGCCGGAGGGCGTGAAGCTTACCGTGCTCTACGACCGCTCCGACCTCGTCGGCGCAACCATCCGCACCGTCGAGACGAACCTCTTCGAGGGTGCGTTGATCGTCGTGGTCGTCCTGCTGGTGTTGCTGGGGCATTGGCGGGCCGCGCTGCTCGTCGCGCTGGCGATTCCCCTTTCGTTCCTCCTGCTGCTCACCGGCATGGCCGCTTCCAAGGCCAGTGCCAACCTGATGAGTCTGGGCGCGATCGACTTCGGCCTCATCGTCGACGGTTCCGTGGTGATGGTGGAGAATTTCCTGCGACGGCTTGAGGAGCGTGTCCGGGCCCTCGGACGACCCCTGTCCGAAGATGAGCGTACGACCGAGTTGTCGGCTGCCGCGGGTGAGGTCGCCGGCCCGATGTTCCTTGGCGTGACCGTGATCACCTTGGTCTATGTGCCGATCTTCGCCCTCGAGGGTATCGAAGGGAAGATGTTCAAGCCCATGGCCGCGGCCGTCGTGGTCGCCTTGGCGGCTTCCGCGCTCGTCGCCCTGACCGTCATGCCTGCCCTGGCTTCTTTCTGGCTTCGGGCTGAAGGTCATGCCGAGGAAGGTGGCCTGATCCGCCGTCTCAAGTCGGTCTTCTCGGCGATGCTTGGATGGTGCTTCGCCCATCGGACCGCGGCCGTCGTCGCCACTTCACTCGCGGCCCTCGCAGCCGCCGTCGGCTACACGCGTCTCGGGGCCGATTTCATCCCGCAGCTCGACGAAGGTTCCATCAGCATCCAGTTCGTCCGAGCCTCTAGCCTAGATCTGGCCTCCTCGGTGGACCTGCAGAAGCGCGCGGAGATCCTCCTTCGTGCCAAGTTTCCGGAGGTCGACCATGTCTTCGCGCGCATCGGTACCGCCGAGATCGCCAGCGATCCGATGGGGCCGAACGTCGCGGATAGTTATGTGAAGTTGAAACCCCGCGACACGTGGCGCCGTGAAGGTGGTTCGCCCATCAATAAGGCAAGGCTCGTCGAACTCATGTCCGAACTCCTGGAGCGGACCGTCCCCGGGCAGACCACGATGTTCTCCCAGCCGATCCAGTTGCGTTTCAATGAAATCATGGCCGGCTCCCGAGCCGATCTTTCGCTGAAGATCTTCGGCGACGAACTCTCCAATATGGAAGCCGTGGCCGAGCAGGCGGTGGCCGTGCTCCGTAAGATTCCCGGCGGCGGAGACGTCGAGTTCGAGGCCTCAGGCTTATTACCCTCGGTCGACATCGTTCCAAAGCGGGACCAACTGGTCCGTCGTAACCTGCATGCCGAGGAGCTCAACGACATCGTCTCGACCGCCTTGGGCGGCGCGAGGGCGGGGCAGCTCCCCGCTTCGGGGCGTCCCATGGAGGTCGTCGTTCGCCTGCCTGGCGCCGAACGTACTTCGCCTTCGCTGATCGGCGAGCTTCCGGTCTCTGCCGAGGATGGCTCCGGCACGATGGTCGCGCTCTCCAAGGTGGCTGACGTCAAACTGGTCGAACGTCCGGGCGTCATCACCCGCGAGGACGCGCGCCGCCGTCTGGCCATCCTCATCAACGTCCGCGGCCGTGACACCGAGGGCTTTGTGCGCGAAGCCGAGGCCAAACTCAAGTCCGAGGTCAAGCCGGTCGGCGGCGTCTATTGGGAGTTCGGTGGCCAGTTCGAGAACCTGCAGCGGGCGCGCGAGCGCCTGACGCTGGTCGTCCCCGCGGCGCTTGGGCTGATCCTGCTCCTCATCTATGCCGGCTTTGGCAGTTTTCGTCAGGCGGCACTAGTCTTCACCTGCGTGCCGCTCGCGGCTATAGGCGGCGTGCTTGCACTCTGGCTGCGAGGCATGCCCTTCACAATCTCGGCCGGTATCGGCTTCATCGCGGTGTCGGGCATCGCGGTCCTCAATGGCATCATGCTGATCAGCTTCATCAACCAGCTGCGGGCGGAAGGCCGCCCGCTCCGCCTCGCGGTGGTCGACGGCACCGTCACCCGGCTGCGTCCCAAGCTCATCACCGCGCTCGTCGCTTCTTTGGGCTTCGTGCCCATGGCCCTTTCGACCGGTCCAGGGGCCGAGGTGCAGCAGCCGCTGGCGACCGTCGTCATCGGGGGAATCTTCACTTCCACTGCCCTGACGCTCCTGCTTCTCCCTGTCCTTTATGACTGGGTCGAGGCGCGTTTCTCCTCTTCTCCCACCCCAACAACCACCCAACCATGAAAATCCTCCTTCTCTCCCTGTTTTCAATCGGCGCCCTGATCGCCGCCGAGCCCGCCAAGCCGGCTACCGACGTCCAGCCTGGTCGCCGTCTGGAGGCACCCGGACTGCGCGCGCAATTCGTGATCCAGTCGGACCGCAAGGCCACGGTCACCTTCGCCGACGCCGCCGGCAAGCCCGTGCCCAGAGGCGACCGCATCGTCGTCGTTAAGGTCGACGGTAAGGATGTCATCCTTGAGCCCCATCCGAATGGATTCATCACCAAGGAACCGCTGCAAGCCAAGGAGCCGGCGGCCATCGTGGTTCAAGTCCGCGCCGCGGCGGACGCCAAACCGACGAACTTCCGTCTGACTTTGAACACCGCCCTCTGCGGAGAGTGCAAGCGTCAGGAGTATGGCTGTACTTGCGCCCACTGAGCGATCTGCCTTTAAATCAGGCGGCGTGGCAATTGCGCTGGATTTATAGGAGGCTTGTGATCAGGGACGGTTTGTTGGGCCAACCGTAATGTTACAGTTGGTTCGCTTCTGGCAGGAGTAGGTCAGTCCGTCCGTCGACTCGACCGTGCAGCAAGTATTGTCACCGTCGGCCTGGTCGGGAGCACGCAGATTCTTGTCCGGAGCCGCCTGGAATTTCCGCAGGCAGCTCGGGTTACAGAAATAGTAGGTCGTTCCCTCGTGCCTATGTCGCAAAGGAGAATAAGCACCGCCCGTCATGTCACACGCCGGGTCGCACTGTTTGGAGGTCGGAGCATCGTTCATCAGGTCAGCACATCCTGATACTCATCGGAGGCGAGGAACGCTCGCGGTCTTGCCCAATAAAAAGCCCCGCTTCTGCGGGGCTTCGGAAGGCTTATTTGCCTTCGAGCTTCTTAAGGTACTTGGCTGGATTCTTCTCGAACTTCGCGATGCAGGGCTTGCAGCAAACCTTGATCGTTTGGCCTTGGTAGACGAACGAAGCCTGTTCGCCCATCGAGTCTAGGTCGTTGTCGGAGACGATGCAGTTCTTCAGAGGGTAGGGCTTGGCGGCCTCGGCCTTGTCGGCGCTCGTCGCCTTGTCGCCGTGCTCGTGGGGCTTGGCGGCGTCCGCCGGCTTCGCGTCATGGTCGTGGCCGTCGGCCTTGGCTCCGTGGTCCTTGCAGCAGCAGGAGCAATCCGGGCACTTCATGCCGGCCTTGTCACCGTGCTCATGGGGCTTCGCCGCTTCCGCCGGCTTGGCGGCGTCGGCGCAGCAGGCGCACATCTTGTGCTCCGCGCCGGCCGGCTTGGAGTCGGCCTTGGGCAGCTTGGCCAGGTACTTGGCCGGGTTGGCGTCGAAGTCCTTGCGGCAGTCCTGGCAGCAGAGCTTGATCTCCTGTCCCTCGTGGACGAAGACGACGGGCTTGCCCTCGGCGCCGAGCTTCTCGTCGGAGACAATGCACTTGTCGAGGGGGTAGGGCTTCGCGTCGGCGGGCTTGTCGGCGGCGATCAGGCCGCAGGCTGAGAGCATTAAGGCGAGTATGGCGTGTTTCATGGTGGTGTGGGTTGGTGGTGGTCAGAAGCGGATGAGGATGCCGGCGCCGGCCCCGAAGTCGGAACTATAGCCGGCGGTGAGCGAGAGGTCCTTGGTGAGGAGGTAGCGGAGGTCCGCCGCGGTGGACGCGTGGGTGCGCCTGCCGTAGCGGTAGGAGAGGTCGAGCGAGAGCCGGTCGGTCAGCTGCAGGCTCTTGGCCAAGGCCGCCCGGGTTTCCCCTCCGGACTGCTGGGTCAGGCCTAGGTCGACGAAGTAGGGCAGGCGGAAGGCTGCGCCGGCGAAGGGTCCGTCCCGGTCGCCGTCCAGGTTGCCGAAGCGGTAGCCGGCGACGAGCGACAGGCGCGTGTCTAGGTAGCGCTGGTAGCTGATCTCCCGCTCATGACCGTCGCCGCGGCGCAGGCCCTCCTCCCACCTGACGTAGAGGTTGTCGCGTCCGGACTGGATTGTCGCGTAGCCCGTCGCGGAAGCGTTGGTGAAGGCGGCCTGGCCCCAGGCGTAGGTCGTCGCCATGGCGTGCGTGGCCGCGGGATGCGGCGGCTCCGCGCCGTCGGCACCGGTCACGCGGATCGTGCGCACCATGCCCGTAATGTGATGGTAGAGCAGGTGGCAGTGGATCAGCCAGTCTCCCTGGCCCTCGTCGGCCGTGAACTCGATCGTCCTCACGCTCATCGGGGGGACGTCGACCGTGTGCTTCAGCGGGGAGGTCGCTGGGTCCTTGTCGGCTGCGTCCACCAGGCGGAAGAAGTGGCCGTGGAAATGGATCGGGTGATGCATCATGCTGTTGTTCACCAGGCGCAGCCGGATCGTCTCGCCTTCCTTGACCTTGATCGCCTCGGCCTCGCGGGGGTCGAGCCCGTCGAAGCTCCACTCGTAGCGGATCATGTCGCCTGTCAGCTTGAGCGTCAGCTCCCGGTGGGAGGCGGCGACGGCGTGGGGCTTGGCGGCGCGCAGCTTGGCGTAGGGCGAGATCGGTCGCTCAGGTTCCTGGGCGCCGGGCTCGGGGTCGATCTGGTCGAGGATGGAGGACAGGTAGGCGCTCATGCCATAGCGGTCAGGCTTGGGCGGAGGGGCCGCCTCATGCGGTGACCCTTCGCCGATCCAGGCCGAGACCGACCCGCTGCCGTCCTGCGCGGTGGAGCGGAGTTCCCAGGAGCCCGAGGCAGGCACGGTGAGAAGCACGTCGTAAGTCTCGGCAGGCCCGATCAGCAGGCGCTTCTGCTCGAAGGGGACCACGTCCTGGCCGTCCGCGGAGATGATCCGGAGCGGGCCCGCAGCGGCATCGAGGTAGAAGTAGCTGGCTGCCCCTGCGTTGATCAGCCGCACGCGCACCTTCTCGCCCGGCTTGCCGGGAAGCTGGAGGCGGCGCTGTCCGTTCATCAGGAAGGCGTCGTAGGCGACGTCGGAGAGGTCCATCGGGGGAACCAGGGACTTCTGGCCATCGAGGTATTCCTTGAGCTTGCCGGCCTGGTAGGCGCCGATGAGCGACTGCGCCGTGCCCTTGCGGTAGGAGTACCAGTCGCTTCCGCGCAGCAGCGAGCGCTGGACCTCGGCCGGGTGCTCGTTCGTCCAATCGCCAAGGATGACGACCTGGTCGTGGTCGGCCAGCTTTTCGACCTCCTTCGGTTCGATCACGATCGCGCCGTAGACGCCGCGCTGTTCCTGGTGGCCAGTGTGGCTGTGGTACCAGTACGTGCCGTTCTGGCGGATCAGGAACTCGAAGGTGCGCGACTGCCCGGGGCCGATCACGGGTGTGGTGACGACCGGCACTCCGTCCTGCAGGTTGGGGACGAGTAGCCCGTGCCAGTGGAGGGACGTCGAGTCGTCTGCCAGGCCGTTGACCACGGTGATGCGGGCCACGTCGCCTTCCCTGAAGCGCAGCACGGGGCCTGGCGTGCCCCCGTTGATGGTCAGGGCCTGCGTCGGCTGTCCTGCCGGACTCAAGGTCTGCTCGGAGATGGAGAGGCGGTATTCGACCACGCGGGCTTCCGGGTGAAGGGCCGAGGCCTTGGGGGCCGCTTCCATCGCGTCGAAGTAGGCCTTGCGGCAGATCTCGCAGGCCTGCGCAGGGGCGGCCAGTAAGGTCGCGAGCATGAGGAGACCCCACGCCGACACCCGCTTGATTGGCTGCACCGTGTTGATCCGCATACCTATTCATGTGCGCATCCCCGGTTCCCCCCGGAATGTTTTATGGTCACCCGAATGGCTTTAGGGGGGACACCGGGGTGTCCGGACATTAAACAGTCAATATGAGCAACAAACCCATCGACGAGTTGATGTCCGCTTGGCAGGTCTCCCCCCGCCGTTGCGAGGACTTTTCCCGCGACATCCTCAGGGGGCCCAGGCCCAGTCCGGTGCTTCGCGTCTCGGCCGTCGCCATGGCGGTCTTCTTGGTCGGCGGACTGGCTGGCTGGCGCTCGAACAACCAGGACTCGCAGCAGATGGCCAAGCTTCATGCGCGCTCAATCGTGGAGGCTTCCGCCCGATGAGGGGGCGGCTCCTGATCACCGTGTTGGTCCTCTCGCTCCTGGCCGGGTTCGCAGGTTGGTGGGCGATTCGGGACTTCAGGATGGCCGCGGCGTGCGAGCAGCGTTCGGAGGCCGCGTGGCTGCGCGCCGAGTTCGGGCTCGATGACGCCGCCATCGGCCGGATCGCCGCGCTCCAGGGCGAGTTCGAGAAGGAGTGCGAGGTTCACTGCGAGGCGGTGAGGCAGGCCAAGCTCGCCATGGAGGCGAAGCCCGGCCCCGAGTCCAAGGCCGGCCTCGAGGCCGCTCTCGGACGCTGCGAGCGTTCCCGTCGCGAGCACGTGCTCGCGATTGCCGGCTGCATGCCGCCCGAGAAGGGAAAAGCCTACGTCGCGCTCATCCTGCCGCAGGTCGAAGCCCTCTCCCATGAGGGCGCTCCCGGCGTCGACGGACACCACAAGGCCCGATGAACGGCCTGCCTGCAAAGGACGACCAGGCTGGATGGCGGGTGCTCTTCGATGAGCTGAACCCGCGCATCCGCGGCTACCTCCATCGCCTGCTTCCCGATGCGGCCGATGCGGAGGAGGTCGCCGCCGAGGCCTTCGCGACGGCATGGCGGACCTCCGAGCGTTTCACCGGTGGAAACGTTTCCACCTGGGTCTTCGGGATCGCGATCAACCTGGCCAGGAACCGGCGGCGCAGCTGGCTGCGACGGCTGGCGAGGTTTACCGGCCTGACTCCGGAGATTCCCGAGGGTTCGGTCGAGGACACCGCCGATGCCGATGAGCGCGCCGCCATGGTGCGTGCCGCAGTCCAGCGTCTGCCTGAAGGTTTGCGCGAGCCATTGATCCTAACCGCCTATTCAGGTCTGTCGCATCAGGAGGCCGGGGAAGCCCTCGGGCTGACTGCCAAGGCGGTCGAACATCGCGTCGCTTCCGCGCGAGATCGATTGCGTGAAACCTTGTCGCTTTGATCTGAGTATTTTCTGCAACGGATTTGCGGATAATACTTGCGCGCTAAAATCACTCGGGTAAATTAGCAGAGTTGGCAGTTAACTTGTCCGCAAACTGTCCGCAAAAATCCTCGGTCGTTGGAGTTCAACGACATACACACGAGGAATTTTCCTTCGAATCCCATCCTCTCCGCCACTTTAACCGACCCATAAACGTTGGCTTGGATGGGATGAGAACTCGTTCGGTGAGCCCTTTGGGCGAACAGGCGATGCCGAAGGCATCGGGCGAAAGCCCGGAGCGAAGCGGAGCCAATCCCATCCTCTCCGCCACTTTAACCGACCCATAAACGTTGGCTTGGATGGGATGAGAGCCCGTTCGGTGAGCCCTTTGGGCGAACAGGCGATGCCGGCCCGTATGCCCACCAACGCCAAGTCCGCGAGGCCAGCGGGTCGCGGAGGGGCAGGTCCGACCTCGAAGCAGGCTTGTTTTCGTGGACATCGTCGCTGATGTTGGGCGCACCCCCATGCGCAGTCTCCTGCTTTGTGCCACGCTCCTCGCGAACGCCGGACTGTCGGCCGCCGAGCCGGGCCTGATCCAGTCCGGGTTCATCTTCGAGACGAACCCCGTACCCAGCTGCCACGCCACCACGATCGTCGAGGCTCGGGACGGCGCCTTGGTCGCCGCTTGGTTCGCCGGCGTCGCGGAAGGCCGGCCCGACGTCTCCATCTGGACGGCGCGGCGGGTGGACGGTAAATGGACGCCGCCGGTCAAGGTGGCCGAAGGCACGCAGCCGGACGGCTCCAGGTTCCCTTGTTGGAATCCGGTGCTGTTCCAGCCCAAGGACGGACCGTTGCAGCTTTACTACAAAGTCGGGCCGAATCCGGTCGGGTGGTGGGGGATGCTCCGCCTCAGCGACGACAACGGGAAGACTTGGGGTGCGGCGCGCCGTCTGCCCGAGGGCATCCTGGGGCCCATCAAGAACAAGCCCGTACAGCTCAAGGATGGCACGATCCTCTCCGGCGCCAGCGCCGAAGGGCTCAAGGTCGGTCCCTCCTGGCAGATACATTTCGAGCGGAGTCGCGACAACGGCTCGAGCTGGGAGCGGATCGCCGTCGCGCCGGGGCCGGACGCACCGGCTTCCATCCAGCCCAGCATCCTGTTCCTGCCGGATGGAAAACTGCTCGCGGTTGGCCGCACCCGGAACGGCAAGGTCTTCCGCACCGTCTCGGCCGACCAAGGATCGAGCTGGTCGCCGGTCGGACTCACCGCGCTGCCCAATCCCAACGCCGGCACCGACGCCATCACCCTCAAGGACGGCCGTCACCTGATCGTCTACAACCACACCGCGAAGGGGCGCAGCCCGTTGAACCTCGCCGTCAGCAAGGATGGCGTCACGTGGCAGGCCGCGATGGTGCTGGAGGATGAGCCCGCGGCGGAGTTCAGCTACCCCGCGATCATCCAGTCCGCCGACGGGCTCGTGCACGTCACGTACACCTGGAAACGCCGGCTCGCCAAGCATGCCGTCATCGACCCGGCCAAGCTCGTGGCCCGCCCCTTTTAGCGTGTTCCGAACAGGGCCGGGTGCGTAGATTAGCGGGCATTAATCTACGCAAATTTGCGTAGATTAGGGCGGCCAATCTCCGCGCGGGCGGACCCGGGCGCGACTCCGCACGGGCCGTCCGGCTGCTAGTTGACTCAAGTGGCCTGTTAACCTCGGCGCGCAAGCCTCGCCCGGTATCGCCCCCACGCTGGACCAAAAAACCGTGACTACCCACGATGGCGATGGGGCCGATTCGCCCGCCCGACCGCGGGCCTTAAGGGTGTTTACTTGGAGGAGGGTGGGGCTTTGATGAGCGCATGCCCCGATTCTGGACCCTCTGTGCGTTTTTCCTGTCCGTCGCCCTCGGTTCCGCCCAGACCTTGCGGCAGGCCTCGCCCTGGGCATCTGGCGTCGGCCTGTCCGACCGGATCCCGGAGCGCCCCGAGGATTGGCCTTTGCTGATGGCCCAGTTCGGCCATGTCACCCCGGAGAACTGCATGAAGCCGGCCGCGATCCGTCCGACGGAAGCCCGCTGGAATTTCGACCTCCCCGATAAGTTCGTGGCCTTCGCGAACGGCAAGGACCTCAAGGTCGTCGGCCATTGCCTGGTCTGGGCCAAGGACGACCGCACCCCGCCCTGGTTCTACCAGGACGGCGCCGCCCCGGCCTCGAAGGAGGTCCTGCTGGCCCGCATGGAGGCCTACATCGCCAAGGTCGTCGGCCGCTACCAGGGCCGGATCCACGCGTGGGACGTGGTCAACGAGGCTCTCGACGACGGCAAGGGCGAGCTCCGGGAGTCCGGCTGGACGCGCGCCGCGGGCGACGCGTTCATCGCGCGGGCCTTCGCGGCCGCCCACGCCGCCGATCCGGCCGCGCTGCTCATCTACAACGACTACAACAACGAACTGGACGGGAAGCGCGAGAAGATGCTGCGGCTGCTGGCGAAGCTGAAGGCCGGCGGCGCTCCCGTCCACGCCATTGGCCTGCAGGGGCATTACGAGATCGACCGCGTGCCGTACGAGGCGCTCGAGAAGACCTTGGTGGCCCTGCGCGCGCTCGGCCTGAAGGCCGTCGTCAGCGAACTCGACATCGACGTCATCCCCCGCGGCCGTTGGTGGGCCGACGGCAACAAGCACCGGGCCGAGATGGCGAAG
>JACCDL010833717.1_pt1 | contig 10998 bp, 11 predicted proteins | sample 7441931 | NCBI WGS metagenome assembly JACCDL01 (sample SAMN15323437, study PRJNA562643) | freshwater metagenome | isolation source: river surface water | place: USA:Blue River Watershed | collected 2017-08-16 | reverse complement strand
TTCAATAAATTTCCAGTCGCCGTAAATTCACTTGGTCCCCACATGAAGTTGTAGACGTTTTCACCAAAAAACTTTGCTGCTGTATCCTGCTGCGATTTAGACTTGTCACTACGTCTTACGTAGGCTTTGTAATACACTTCCATCGCCTGTTTATAGGCTTCATTATTGAAATTCTTCTGCTTTTCACTTTCCTTGATAGATGACTGAACGGCCAAAGGCAACGTAGCAATTAAGGTATCGGCATCATCTGTCCAAATTTTGGTACTAAATAAAGGACTAGAAAAAATCAAACCCTGAATGCCTTTTGGATATTTTAAATAATAATCCATTCCGAGCATGGTTCCCCATGAATGCCCATATAAATAAAACTTTTCGAGCTTCAGCGCTTTTCTGACTTGCTCTAATTGCTCTACATTTTTCTCGATAGTCATCAAAGTGGTATCCGTTATCCGAGTCGAGCGACCACAACCTAATTGATCAATAAATATGACCGGACGATCATCACTCAACTCTTTTAGAGGTTCTAAATAAAAACTGGATGATCCTGGGCCTCCATGCAATAAAATAACAGGCGTTTTATCACCTTCGCCATTTATTCGATACCAAATTTTTCCACCTTCCACCTCGACAAAACCTTCCTTAGGCTGAGAAGAAGAGGTGCAAGCATTTAACAGAAGAGTTCCGACGAAAAATAAGATGATTTTGTTCATGCGATCAGGTAACTTAATCTATATCTAAAATGGTTTAGGGCGTAATTTATAAACTACTGATTTATTACATTGGTTTGATACCAATTTTATTTTTGGACTTATTTAACTTACTTTATTTCAATAAACCTACTCCTATGAAAAACATACTACTCATCGTACTTTGTGGAATAGCCTACCTTTCCTCGGCATCACCTAAAAAAGAAAAATGGATTCAATTGTTTAATGGGAAAAACCTAAAAAATTGGACGGTCAAAATCCACCACCACGAAGTGGGAGATAATTATGGGAATACCTTTCGGGCGGAAGATGGGATGATCAAGGTCCGTTATGATCAATATGATCATTTTAATGAACGTTATGGGCATTTGTATTTCAACAAACCCTTCTCTAATTATATTCTTCGATTGCAATATCGCTTTACGGGACTTTGGCGAAATGATGCACCTAGTTATACCGAAAGAAATTCCGGTGTCATGTTTCATTCACAAGACCCACATACCATGCCTAAAGAACAAGACTGGCCCATTTCTGTGGAAATGCAATTCTTAGGCGTGTTAGCAGATGGAAAACCAAGACCTACTGGTAACATGTGCTCTCCTGGAACCGACGTCGTTTATCAAGGCAAAATCGATCCCAGACACTGCATCAATTCTAGCTCAGAAACGTATGAAAATGAACAATGGATTACAGCAGAATTAATCGTTCGAGGAGACTCAGTTGTTACCCATAAAATCAATGGAAAAATAGTATTAGAGTATACTCAGCCACAAATAGGGGGCGGTGTTGCGAATCGATATAACCCTTCCCTTAAGATCGATGGCAAATTGTTAAAAAGTGGATTCATTGCCCTACAAAGTGAGGGTCAAGAAATTGACTTTAGAAATATTGAGCTACTGGATTTGTCAAAAGAATAGACTGATGATTAAAAATAGCATAGGGCTACTATTTCTTTTTTTCATAAGCGATGTGAACGCGCAGTTTAAAAAATACACCTACGAAACCCAGCGAATGGGCTCCCCATTTCGCATCACCATTTCTTGCGCGGATTCAAACGGAATTTCAAAAGCTGTAAAACAGGCATTCATGCTAGCCTCCCAGCTTGAAAGCGAACTAAGCGACTATCAAACACAATCCGAACTAAGCCATGTAAATCGCCTGGCAGGAACGGGCTCCTTCTACCCTATTCATGAACCTTTCCGGGCTATATTAAAAGAATCTCTACGTGCCCAAAAACTAAGTAATGGTGCGTTAAATGTTTTCGTAGGAAGGCAGGTTGCCCTTTGGCGATTTGCCCGTCAGCAACAGCAAATGCCTGATGTAAATGCCTTAGCTGAAATTGCAAAAAAGATTCAAGGTGATTGTGTCGAATTTTCATCTGACTCCTCTAAAATTCGCCTAACTGATGTAAACTGTCAGCTCGATTTAGGATCCATAGGTAAGGGTTTTGTGGCACAAAGAGTAGTGAATAAATTAAAACACACAGGATTTCCATACGCTTTAGTGGATGCGGGAGGAAAATTAGCGATGACAAGCCAAGATCCCACCGATTTAGCTTGGCAAGTGGCTATTGAAGTGCCCGTATCGAAAGCGCTTTTACCCGAAGTTTTAGCATTGAAAAATGTTTCAGTGGCAACAAGTGGAAAAACGTATCAATCGATTCGTCTAGGGGATGCTACCTATTCTCATGTGATTGATCCGAGAACGGGAATGGCGCTAACTCATTCACGCTCAGCGACAGCCATAGCAAAGGAGGGAGCTTTAGCTGACTGGCTAGCCACCGCTGCCACCGTAATGACCGTGCAAGAAATTGAAGAATTATTAGTAAAATTGAAAGATGTTCGCCTACTCGTTTTCGATAACGAAGCGGGTGAAACCAAAATCCTATTTAACCATCAACTAATTCCACATGAGACGCCTCGTCTTCAGTAGTCTTTTGTTTTCATACTCGCTTTTAGCGCAGGATTTGAAGTCTTACAAACAAGTAATTCCTCAAACAAGCGTTTCTTTCGATATGGTAGCAATTCCCAAGGGAAGTTTTGAGCTAGCTAAGTCGAAGAAAGTACCGGTTGCCGCTTTTTGGATGGCTAAAACGGAGGTGACCTACGATGAATATCAATTGTTCTTTGAAGAATCCCGCGACCCGGAACCTAAACCCCCTAAAGAGGGTCCAGATGCCGTAACTAGACCGAGTCCTCCCTATATAGATTTTACCCTTGGAATGGGGAAAGTAGGTGGATTCCCTGCTAATTCCATGCAGCAATATGCTGCAATCATGTATTGCAAATGGTTATATGCCAAAACAGGTATTTTCTATCGCCTTCCCACAGAAATTGAATGGGAGTACGCATGTAAAGCAGGGGCAGATATCCCTGCGGATAAATTAGCGGATTATGCGTGGTTTCAAGGGAATTCAAATGAAAAATACCACCAAGTGGGGCTTAAAAAACCGAACGCATGGGGGTTACATGATATGCTAGGCAACGTTTCAGAATGGGTACTTGATCACTTTGACTCTAATCCAATTACCCGAAATGAAAGCCCTGTTTTCCTAGATAAATATGCTGATGCGGTTGTTCGCGGCGGTAATTTTCAAGATCCGGCTAACTTAGTTCGTTCTAATGCGCGCCTAGCTGCTGATCCTGTATGGAACAGACGCGACCCACAAATCCCCAAAAGTATCTGGTGGAACGCAGATGCTCCCTTTGTCGGATTTAGAATCATGCGACCTGCAAAACAACCGACAGCCACTGAAATTAGTGCCTTTTTTGAAAAATATTTAAACTAAACCTATTTATAAACGGATGAAAAATACAAGACGAGATTTTGTAAAGCAAACTGGCTTAACTGCAAGTGGATTGATTTTAGCTCCTTGGGCAGCTAATGCATTTGCTGGCCAAAGTTTAGTGAATGACACCATCAAAGTGGCTCTAATAGGCTGTGGTGGGCGTGGGACGGGTGCCATCACCCAAGCACTAAGCACCAAAGAAAATATTCAATTAGTCGCAATGGCGGATGTATTCCGTGATCGATTAGATGATTGTTATGCAAATTTGATGAAATCCCGTGAAAAGGATACTTCAGCAAAAGCAGTACCCATCAGCAAAAAAGTAGATGTACCTGAGGACCGAAAGTTTACAGGTTTTGACGGCTATAAAAAAGCAATGGAATTAGCCGATGTGGTGATTTTAACAACTCCTCCCGGTTTCCGTCCCCTGCATTTCGAGGAAGCAGTGGCACAGGGAAAGCAAATCTTCATGGAGAAGCCAGTTGCAACCGATCCTGCTGGAATCCAGCGTGTATTAAATGCAGCTAAAATTGCCAAGCAAAAGAAACTAAATGTAGTCGTGGGCTTACAACGTCATTACCAGAATTCTTATCGAGAGATTATGAAGCGTATTCAGGATGGACAAATCGGCGATGTCGTTTCTGCCTCCTGCTGGTGGAATAACGATGGTGTTTGGGTAAAGCCCCGCAAAGAGGGTCAAACAGAAATGGATTACCAGTTACGCAATTGGTATTACTTTAATTGGATTTGTGGAGACCACATTACCGAGCAACATATACATAATATTGATGTTATCAACTGGGTGAAAAATGGCTATCCAATTCGAGCTCGTGGAACAGGAGGTCGTGAGGTACGTAAAGGCAAAGATAATGGTGAGATTTTCGATCACCACATCGTCGAATTCGAATATGCAGATGGAACTATTTTAAATAGCCAATGCCGCCATATTCCAGGGACATGGACAAGAGTGGATGAGCATGTCATAGGAACAAAAGGTAAGGTACATTTTGATGCGGCTAAGATCCTTGACAGTAAAGGAAATGTTCAATATGCATTTGACAAAAAGAACAAGGAAAATAATCCTTACCAAACTGAACATGATGAACTTTGGGCAACTGTGGCCGCGGGGGAATACAAATATGCAGATGCTGAAAATGGGGCTTATTCAACCATGACATCCATCTTAGGTCGAATGGCAACCTATTCTGGCCAAGTTATTGAATGGGACAAAGCGATTAATTCGGGTATCAATATTGCTCCATCTCGTTTTGCTTGGGATGCCGACATGCCTTCAAAACCCGATGTGAATGGATTATATACCGTCGCTGTGCCGGGGAAAACGACTTATTTTTAAAGGCCGACGAAAGGATGAACCCCTCGTTTAAAAGAAAAGCCACCTCGTAATCTAGGTGGCTTTTCTTTTAAACTTAAAGCAATAAGCGCCTCAACAGCACTACTTTAATTTTTATTTAACGGTCATCATAATGCCCGCAATACAAATTGTTACCACATAAGAGATCTGAATAATTAATCCAGTCTTGTAATTACGACGCAATTTTTCACTTTTAATTTGCCTTGCTTTTTGCTTATATCCCAAAGCATATTGTTCATTTTTCATCAGATTAGGATCCGGGTAGCCTAAGTTCTTTTCAAGTGGAAAATTACTATCAGAGGCCAGCAATGGGGTTGCCCTGAAAAAAAATCCATAGCCAGGTAAAATGGATGAAATTAAAACTGCGGTGGAGGCTAACTTATATCCTTTGTAATGAATTAAAGCATCATTTTGACCCTGCGTGTAAAAATCAACGGTATTATTCTTCAATGCCGAAGATCCTAATTCCTGCACATTCGCCTGGCTATTTACTACAGACTTTAAAGACAAAGAATCTTGCGCAGGTACAATGAAAGATGAACATATAAATAGAGCAATCCAGCTTAAATTTTTCATACGAATTAGTTTAGACCTGATACTTAATTTTGAACGATAATGCACGCCAATTTTTAGGCTTTTCTAAATTATATAATTGTAGAAGCTATTAAAGCCCCAAAACCTAATACAACATAAAGCGGCTGAATTGCAAGTCCATATAAATAATTATTGAGTACTTTTTTCCGCTTTATTTGTTTAGCCTTTTGTTTATATCCTTTTAGATATTGTTCATTTTTCATCAATTGCAAATCAGGGCAACCTAAATTTATATCCAACGGCATAGTTGAAGAAGTGATTAAGGCCGGAACTACGCCTAAAAAAATTCCAACCCATGGTAATGCCGTTGTAAATAATACAGCAGTACCAGCCGGCTTATAGCCGCGATAATAGAGTTGTGCGTCCATTTGACCTTGAGTATACATATCGAATGAATTGACGGTTTTACTACTCTCGCTATGGTCATTTTTTAAATTTAATACGTCAGATTCTGGAAGAGAAACTCCTGATTCATTCATCTCTTCAATTCTATTCTGCTTCGACTCGAATGATCCAATTTCCAAAACCTTGTCACGGACATTTTCACTTGAGGCTAAAGACAAGGAATCCTGTCCATGTACAATGAAAGAATTAACCGATAAAAACAGAACAATTGCAAAAGAGAAAAATTTCATGATAAGTATGTTTTAGGTTTATTTTGATTCTCTATTTTTCTTCGCGGTTGCTAAGATATAACCCTTGATATTAGAGATGTCGGCATCGCTTAATCTTCCACCAAACTTCGGCATCCCTTTAGGCAAGAATATACCATCTCTAACTATCGAATGGAAAGCCCCCATAATATCCGGATGTGAATAAGTTAAATTAGGAATGGTTCCTCCCGGATTACCCGCATTCAAATTATGACATGGCCCACAAAATTTCCCGAATAGCCCCGCACCTTTCGCTACTTGATCGTCTGAAATTTCCACAGGCAAAGTCAAATATTCTTTTTTGGCCTGCTTCTCATAAACCGGCATCGCTACATTTTTCCCGATGGCAAAGGTGTATACCGTACCCGGATTAATTTGCTCTGTACTCCGGTTAGACAATCCTGATACTCCACCCCAACCTACGGCAATCGTTACATACTGAACTCCATCCACAAGGTACGTAATAGGTGGCGCAATGATTCCGGTTCCTAAGTTTTTCGTCCAAACCACCTGACCCGTTTTCGCATCCAGTGCATTAAAATCCCCTTCGGCATTTCCCTGAAATACTAAATCTGAGGTACTTAAAACCCCTGAATTCCAAGTAGTTTTCTCTATTTTACTCCAAACTTCTTTGTTCTGAACAGGATCCCAAGCGATTAATTTACCATAAGATTTAGGGCCCTTCGGATCTACATTTGTTGGATTGTTTGGGTTACTCTTATTACCTGTGCTCCAATGATCCTTGTCATAAACAAAATCTTTTTGATTGCCATGAGACGAAGAGCGCTCCCTTGCTGGAATATATACTAAATTTGTTTTAGGGTTATAGGCCATTGCTTGCCAATTATGCGCCCCAAAAACACTTGGATAAATTTGCTCATTACTGTTTACATATCGCGCATTTGGATTCTCCACCGGTCGTCCAGTTTTTAAATCCACTTTAGAGGCCCAGTTCACATAGACATAAGGCTCGGCAGAAAGTAGTTCACCTGTATTACGATCTAAGACATAGAAGAATCCATTTTTAGGCGCCTGCATCAACACTTCGCGTTTTTTACCTTTAATTTCTAATTGGGTTAAAATAATTTGTTGAACGGCCGTGAAATCCCAAGAATCCCCTGGTGTAGTTTGGTAATGCCATTTCAATTTTCCGGTCTCCGCGTGAATAGCTAAAATAGAAGAAAGGTATAAATTATCTCCCCCACCCGGACTTCGAATCTCTCTATTCCATGGGGAACCATTTCCTGTCCCTACATAAATAAGTTTTAATTTAGGGTCATAGGCAAAGGCATCCCAGGCCGTTCCACCTCCACCATATTTCCACCACTCTCCATTCCATGTTTTAGCTGCCTCCTTCATTTCGGGATGTTCAAAACCATTGGCTGGATTTCCAGGAACCGTAAAGAATCGCCAAATTTTCTTACCCGTCATCGCATCATAGGCCGTCACATACCCCCTTACACCATATTCTGCACCACTATTACCTATCACAACTTTACCATCCATCACGCGAGGAGCACCTGTAATCGTATAAGAACGATCATGAGTAACGGATTGTACTTCCCACTTCTTCTTTCCAGTAGACGCATTAATCGAAACCAAACGTCCGTCTAATGTTCCTACAAAAATATTTCCTTTGTACATCGCAAGGCCGCGGTTAACCACATCGCAGCAAGCTTTTTCTCCAAAACCTTTTGGCACCTGTGGATCATAGGTCCACAACAATTTACCCGTCCTTGTATTAATGGCATAAACCACACTCCAAGGTCCACTTAAAAACATGATCCCATCCACGACTAAAGGTGTGCCTTCTATTCCCCGGGAAGTTCCTAAATTTAAACTCCAGGCTAGTCCTAATTGACCTACATTTTGTTTCGTAATTTGACTTAATGGGCTAAAACGTTCCTCCCCATAATTACGACCATAGGTAAGCCAGTCACCCGAATTGTCATCAACATTTGCAATTTGTTGATCTTGGACCGCTCCCACCACTTTCGCAATGTGTAAAGGAGTGCCCGGAATAGTTTTAGTGATAAAAGCGATGCTTCCTAAAATCAGGACAGCTGCTGAAAATAGTAGAACAAGTTTTTTCATAATTATAAGGTTAACAGAACTTTAAGTATCTTTTATATACCAATTATAGCGATTAAATTTTAGAATTGAAAAATTCTCAACCAAAATATCGATCGCAATAATTCCCCTCTATCTCCGGGTATGGTGTTCTTCCGATGAAACTATTTGGCACATATAAATACCTGACTATAAAGGGATAAGCTTCATGAAAACTAACCTACTCTTAGGTCTACTCGGAGTGATCTTCGTATTAATCAGGGTGCTTAATCAGTATAAGCTTGCTTCTCGCGCGTTAAGTCTGCAGATTCGACTACCTTACCTTGCTACAAATAGCTCAGCCACCATTTTTCCTTGTGGGCCGTTTTATAAGAATCATACCATTTACATAAAGGATACAGGCTTACAATTAGCAGAATCCAAATAAGGTATACGAGTCCCAGCCCCACTCCTTCACCTGGAATCGAAAAGAGGAAAGGGATTTTTTGAAGGCCTTTGATGGCATCATCGAAGGAATGGCCTTTATAGAAAAACAATAGCATGGCTATCAGGTGCGCTAAATAGAAATGTATGATGTAGTAGAAAAATGCAGTTCTACCGAATACACGAAACATAGCTGAAATTTTGTTCTGGATATTTTCCAAAAATGCTAGTGCTAAAATAGCTATCCCCATCATCACGGACATATAGGCCAAAGAAGGCGGGTATTTGTGAACCGTCATAAAAGACAAAAAGGTTTGAAAATCACTCGCTTGAGGAGTCCATGGATGTGGATCACCATAAAGATTAATTGACCTTAAAAGAACAAAAAATACAAGCAATGAAAATCCGTAGGTCAATAATACTTTCTGTCTTTGAGATGAACTAAATTGATTCGTAAAGTAAACGCCAAAACAATAGCCCAATATCATCAAACCTGTCCAAGGCAAAAAGGGATACATAATGACAAGAAAATGCTCTCCACTCATTGGATAAATGGCAAAAGAGCCATGGTGCATCAAGTCCCACAAAAAACCAGCCTTAAACCCGGGTTCAGCCTCATAAAAGTCTAGAAAATTATGTCCCAGCACGATTATTAATCCAATGGCTAGCACTAATTTAAACGGCAAGCGAATCAGAAAACCCAAGATGATCATACTAATTCCAATCGCCCAAATCACCTGCATAATGAGCAAATTATACAGTGGGTTGAAGGTCATAGCCAAAGAAATCAAGCCAAATTCAACAAAAATTAACCAGATTCCCCGCTTAAAAAGAAATGAACTTAATTCAGCTTTCGTCTTGCGAATGCTTTGGAGGTAAATCGAAAGGCCTGAAAGAAATACAAACGTAGGAGCGCACAAATGCGTTATCCATCTCGTAAAATAAAGAACTGGAGTTGTCGTCAAAACATTCAAAGGATCATCCGTAAAAGCTTGAACATGAATAAATTCCCGAACGTGATCAATCGCCATAATGACCATAACGATACCCCGTAATACATCGATAGAATCGATTCTTTTTGTAGTGCTCCCTGATAAACTGGATGACATAAATGCGTCTAAATTTTATTAAATAATACGTTTAAAGCTACTTCTGCATATTATACAACAGGGTTTGGATCTTAAACTCCTCCCCTACTTTAACCAATATAAAGGCATCGACACCTTTGTGGGTAAACTTCCCATTTAGATAAAATTCATAGGGTACCCAAGCCGTCGCGATTTCATGATCGACGAGAATAGGCCCCCAAGATAGAACTCGCTCGTCCATATCTCCCGCTTTTCTGTTCATGACATTCTTGACAAAATTAGCAATGGGCACTTCCTTTACAATGTTGCCCTCCGGTCTAATTTGACTGATTTGCAATACCGCTTTCTCCGTAAAACAAGACTTCAAAGCGACGGAATCGGTCGATTTCATGGCAGAAAAAGTTTTAAGAATAACGGCTTTAATTTGATCTTCGTCCTTGTTGATTTGATTTTGGCCAAATAAAAACAAGGGACTGAATAAAAGAATTAATACACGCTTCATAGTTGAGATAGTTTGTCTAAATACGCTGCTAATTTTCGGTCTTTCTCCGTGACTTTATTCCCCGCATCATGAGTCGTCAGCCTCACCTCTACCCGGTTATAGGTATTCGACCAAGTGGGATGGTGATCCGTTTCGCTAATGAATGGAGCTGCATTCTGCATGAATTGCATGGCTTCTTCGAAGCTAGCAAAGGTAAACGTCTTGAGTAAGACTTGATTTTCTTCTTTCCAAGGGGACATTTTACTCTGGGTTAAGGAACACAATTTTGTCGTCTTTCAACACGACTAGTTTAGAGTTCTTTGCTTTTTTATAGGCCATTAAATCGGCTTTGACGAGTTTCATGCCTTCTTCTATTTTGTCCAAAGTAGACTTAGATACTTTTACTTGTACTGATTTAGTACTTTCCATAAAGCTAAGTTTTTAAGTTGAATCCCTTGCCTGGGATCGTAACGACAAATTTCTAAAGGAAGAAAATTGGAGTTATCGAACACAATCCACTCATCCACTAAAGGCAAATATATACGAAACAAATTAGTAATACCTGATTTATAGCGCCTTTCTATTACATCAGGTGGGATGTTGTGCCCACCTTCGAGGACGCGCGTGGCTACGCGGACTTTGGCAAGATCAATAGTCCTAAGCCAGAAAAATAGTAGGGTAACGGTGAATCCTCGTTCTTTGGCCCTCTTAATCAACAAATGATATGATTTAGCTGATAAGGTTGTTTCAAAAGAAAACGATTCCTCTCTTTCCATCAAAGCATCAATTTTATTCAACATGATGCGACCCGCCTCGAAAGCA
>JACCDL010346341.1_pt1 | contig 11010 bp, 12 predicted proteins | sample 7441931 | NCBI WGS metagenome assembly JACCDL01 (sample SAMN15323437, study PRJNA562643) | freshwater metagenome | isolation source: river surface water | place: USA:Blue River Watershed | collected 2017-08-16 | reverse complement strand
TTTCCTTTTACAGATTTCTAAAGCATAAGCCACCGATCCAAAAGAGGACCAACGTAATCTTTGCCCAAGTCGTGACCGCCGCCAGGAACCACGTTGACCGGAATGCTGGTCAGGCGCCCCAAAGCCTGCACATTGGCAGGAATGCTTTGCCAGTCTTCTTCCCCCACATGCATCTCACACTCCCGGGGCACGGTGAGATCGCCCGCCTCTGCCAAATCCTTCAGCCGTGTTGGGCGGGGTGGAGAAAAGCTGGTGCGAGCTTGAGCATTGGTGAACTCACCCACGATAGGGGACAACAACAGCACTCGACCCGGAAAAGATGGCAGCTGAGTTTGGGCGTGCAAGAAAAGGTACGCGCCAAAAGAGTTGCAGATCACTCTGGCTTCTTCGTGCCAAAAATGGTCTTTCAGGTCTTGACCCACCGTGGCGATTTGTTCGTCAAACGGCAGGCGGCGGAAGTCGCCTCGCGTCTCTCTTCCGGTGACATCAAACCCTCGGTCCATCAGCGCCCGGCCCAGACCGGTGGCCAGTTGACCGCCATAGCCCGGCAGGTAATAGAGGGTGTTGGTGAGCAAATTTGGCATGTCTGGATTGTGTCTCAGGTGCAGGTCCACACAACATTTTTTAAATGACAGTTGTATTTGACAGTTTTACTGTATGATAGAAAACATGGACACCACTTTCACCCTGGACCAACTCAGCGCGCTGACCGATTTGCCGCTGCGCACCGTCCGCTACTACATCCAGCTGGGCCTGGTTGACCGGCACGAGGGCGACCGCAAACACGCCCGTTACACGCAAAAGCACTTGCAACAGCTGCTGCAAGTTCGCGCCATGGCCGACCAAGGCACGCCGCTGGATCGCATCAAGCAACAGATCCACGGCATCGCCACACCCCCAACACCGCCCAAGGCTGCGGGTGACATCTCTGTCATCAGCAAGGTGTTCATCGCCCCCGGCGTTGAACTGAATTTAGACCCGCAATTGGCAGGTTTGACGCCTGAACAACTCCGCCTTTTTGTCCGATCCGTCCTCTCCACTTGGGAAGAAATCAATGCAAGCAAATAACAAACAAATGGGTCTGCATGCCCACGATTGGGATGCCGACATTGGGCTGGTGTCGGCCCACGTGACAGGACGCCTCAATGGCTTGGTGGCCCAGATCAAGGTGCGTCAGGTCTACAAAAACTGGTCAGACGACAACGTCGAATGTGTTTACACCTTCCCAATGGGCTGGCAAAGCGTGTTGCTGGACATGCAAGTCGAGCTGAACGGCAAAAGGCTTGCGGGCACCGTCAAACCCAAAAAAGTGGCCGAGGCGCAATACGAAGAAGCCATCGCCAGCGGCGACTTGCCCGTCATGGTGGAGCGCTCTGGCAGAGACCTGTACACCGCCAACATCGGCAACCTCCAGTCCGGCGACGAAGTGGTCGTTGAGCTTTCCTATGCCCAAATCTTGAAGGCCGAAGATGGCGCAATCCGGTTCAGCTTGCCCACTACCCTTGCGCCCAGATATGGCGATGCAGCTGATGCCGGCTTGAAGCCGCACCAACACACAGACGCCCATCCCCAAGCCGAGCAGCGACTATTTCTGAGCCTTGAGTTGTCTGAAAATCTGAGCCAAGGCACGGTTTACAGCCCAAGCCATGAAATCCAGCTCAACCGCCAAGACCAGCAATGCAGCCTCAAACTAGAAGGGGCAGCTTGGTTAGATCGAGACTTTGTACTGGTCGTCGACCGACTGGGCGACATGAACTTTGCTGTCGCGTCACAAGACCCTGTTCGCGCGGGTGAGGCCACCGTGCTGACGGGCGGCATGTACCGCGCCGAAAGCCCGAATAAACATCAACCCGCCTTGATCAAAGTGCTGGTTGATTGCTCTGGCTCGATGCAGGGCGACAGCATTGAGCAAGCCAAAGACTGCCTCAACTGGCTGTTTGGCCAACTGAACAACTCCGACCAAGTTTCCTTCACCCGGTTTGGCAGCCACGTGGAGCACGAGCATGCACAACTCAAACCCTGCACATTGATTCACCGCCAGCTGTTGAAGGCCACTTCACGTCGGCTCAACGCCGATATGGGCGGCACCGAAATCGATCAAGCGCTGAAAGAAGTCATCGCCATCAAGAGCGGGTCTGCAGAAACATCCCAAAACGCGGTGATTTTGCTCATCACCGACGGCGAGGTTTGGAACATTGAAAACACCATCGCCAGGGTGCGCGCCTCTGGGCAGCGCATTTATGCCGTCGGCGTGGGCTCTGCGCCATCAGAAAGCCTGCTCAAAGACATGGCCGATGTGACGGGCGGCGCTTGCGAAATGGTCACGCCGCGAGAAAACATGCAAACAGCCGTCGAGCGCTTGCTGCACCGCATTCGACAAACACAAGCCATCCACCATGAAGTGACATGCACCGCCCCCATCGTCTGGCAATCCAAGCCTACAGGTCACGCAGCGACGGGCAATACCTTGATGTCGTGGACGCAGATTCAAATGCAAAACACTGCGCCAGAAGGGTTGCAGATGGTGCAAACCCTTCATAGCAACGACAGCAGCGTCAGCCCCACGCCCTGCCCTGTCGTTTGGGACAACAGCCTAGACCTCTCGCGCATTGCAGCGGCCATGCGCCTGAACGACATGGCAAATGCCCATGAACGCGAGCGCCTTGCGGTGGAGTATCAACTCGTCACCAGCGAAACCAACTTGATCTTGGTGCACGAACGCGCCGAAACCGAAAAGGCTGAAGACTTCCCCGAGCTCCACCAAGTCAGGCCCATGCTCGCAGCGGGCTGGGGAGGCCATGGATCAACTGCCCAATCGCGAATTGCTCCGATGCTTCAAGTGTTGCGAACCGGGTGCGACAACATGTCGATCAGTGAATCACTGAGTACCGCTAGCTACAGCACGTCTGCAGTGTGGCGTTCCTCAAGGAGCCAATCAACCGCACGATTGGATGGCATGTCCAACAGCGGCATGGACGACATCGAGATCCCCGCCTTCCTAAGAAGTTCTCGTTCCAGCTCAGATACAGAACCAGCCTCAAGTACTGACAAATCTATCGTTCACCAATTCATCGACAAGTTTTCCTCCTCGAAAACCCAATCGCCCCCCGCAACCTACAGCCGGTCTAACAGGCCAACGCAAAGCACCCGGGCCACCAAAACTCCGCAACTGACCTCTGCAGAGCTCAAGGCCATCTTGGGCAACCCCAGCCCTGTCAACCACCCCGTGCATGCACTGGTGGAAAGCTTTAACCAGTTTTCCTTGACCCACACGCGCTTCCGCTCTGCCCTTGCCGCGTGCCTTAGAACCAACCAAACTCAGTACATGGAATGGCTGATCACCAAGCACATGAAGACAGCTGGCTCGGCTGCTCCTGTGTGGGCTCTATTTATCCAATGGGCAGTTGACAAGTTCAGCTTGCCTCTGGACCACCATGCCACTAGATTGTTAAGTGATTTTATTAATTCCGTTACCCCGGAATTGAAGACTGCAGTGAACATTGATCTCGATGGTGTTCTTCCGCACAAACCACTCACAACAAATTAGGATTGAAAATGAACATTGATGAACTTAAAGCCCATTTGGTCAATTTAATCAGCAACATTCCAGATGAAAAGCTGGAGCACTTCGCCGCAACTATTGAAAAAGTTGCAGACTGTTATAAAAACACAGCTTTACGAGCCGTGTTGATGGTTCAAGATAACAGGGATCAGACGCAACTGATCTATTCCATCAACGCCTGGACGGGGCAAGCGACAGAGATGATCGTCGCGCTGGCCGAAGGTCTACGAAGTGCGGAAAAGCAGGGAAACAGGCCGCTTAATTGAAGACAGACTAGTTCGCGCTGTAGTTCGTGAAAAGTAAGGGGGTTGACAAGTCTGCAAAATCGTGAAACAATACAGTTGAATTATCTTATTTAATATTTAAGTATTAAATTTGATGTCGGGTAATTACCTAACAATTGTTAGGAATTCCCTACGGGTAGGAAACTTTTAACCCAGTTCAGAGAGATTTCTCTCTGAAGCTCTGAGAGAGAAGTTCTCTCTCAAAGTTTTTTAACTTTTAAGGTTAAAAGTTTGGGGAAATATGTCCCCGATCTTCTAGACAGATGCGGTGAGAAATCTCACAGTGTTTTGAAGAAAACTGGTGGGACATGATGTTCCACCAAAAAACGACCAGACCACCCAACGGTGGTTTTTTAAACAACGGGCTACCTTTGATAATTTTTGACGATGGAGATTGTGGCATGAAGAACATTTTAAAAACTGCGGCTAACGCAACCAAATCGGTTGCCCCTCGCCATACGTTCGATTTCGGTTTCCGGGATGCAAGCCGTGGCGCTGGATGTGATGTACGCAACGGCCGCATTTACGAGAAGACAAGCCGAAAGGTCATTTTTTTTAACAACCTAGAAATCGTCAGAGCCTCACGATAAAGGATAATGCAATGAAACTGTCTAATCACGTTGAACAAGAGCGCTGCCAGCAGCGCGCAGTACCGTCGATCATTTTTGAATTGGCAGTCTTTGCCGATGAAGTACGTGCATCTGGGCATGCCCAACGCCTTTACTTCAGTCGCAAAAGCCTGCAGCGCATGCGCGCTGCAGGGGTCTCCAAAAAGGACATCTGCCTGATTGAAAAGAAAAAGCATTTGCGCTTGGTCGCCAAAGACAACCAGGTGATCACCGCCATGTACGCCCACGAAGGCAAGAAAAGGATTCAGCACTATGAGCACTGAAACAAGCAAATCACTGTTTGAGTTTTTCGCCCGCGCTTACCGGGATACAAATGAACGCGTGGCCTTTAACTATCCTTCATGGATCACCCAGCTCAAATCCGATGCGCCTGCGGCACGGGTCTCACATGTTTGCCTGCAAAGTGCGTTGGTGAGCATGATGGCGCGCCCTGGCTGGGGTGGTCGCATTGCTGGTCTGGACTTTGATGATGAGCTGACCCCAGCTCACTACGTCAAAGCACTGGAAGCCATCAGAAAAATGAATTCGTCAGGTGCTGATGAGGTGATGGCACCAATGTTGAGCGGTTTGAGAGAGTATTTGGGTTTTGTCGGCGATATTCAAGGCGTTGATCGTTCTAATGGGGTCGATGGTGGAGCCAGCATCCTGCATGGTTTGGCCACCGAAGCAGCGGGACGTAACGCTGCTGCCGTCACCCCGGTTGATATCGTGAATTACATGTTAGACCTGTCACAAAGCTCGCAGGTTCACACGTATGCACTGGACGGACTCGGACTGCTTTACGGCTTAGATTCACAGCACAGGCGCGCATGGGCGGTGGGCGATGAGTTTCAGACAGAGGAAGCAATTGTTTGGCCTGAAGCATTGGACAAGACGCTTGAAGAAGCTTCGATCTGGTTCAAGGCGCCGGAGTTTTCCAATCGCGCATTTCTTGAAATTGAATCGCTTGTTGCTGCTGAAAAAAAACCAGCTTCAGCTTTATTGGTGAATGCGGCTAGACAGGATTTGCCCTTCTACCCGGCTGACACGAAGGAAGATGATCTTCCGCCCGATGCAGGATTGCTCAACCGATGCCTGACTGCGGGCTATCAAAAAGTGGTGGTGCTGGTCTCAAATCATTACCTTACTGCAGGTCGTGGACGGGCTGAGTTGATCTTGCGCCATTGCCTCCAGCATGGGCTGCGGCGGGTCATTCAGTTGCCCATGGGTGTATTGGGCTTACGGTCGCAGGCGCACAGCATTTTGGTATTTGAGCAAGGAGCCAACGTAGACGCGGTGGCGTTTGAGAACTTGATGGATGAGGCTTTGACCACGACCGCTGCCAAAGGCTTTGGCTTGCCACGACGGGCAAGACAATTTAATCGGGGCAATGCAACAAGAAGCGCGCATGTTCATTCGGCGAGTGTTCAAACCCTTTTGAATCGACGACCAGGATCGGGCAAAGCGCGGAAGATCCTGTCGTTTGAAGTAGGTCAGTTTTCACCTCTGGATGCGATTGCGCCTGTTCGCGAACTGTATGAATTCATGCGGCTGGGGTCGTTCATGGATGTTTTCCGATCACACCACGTTGTGGAGACGGGGGATGAAAAGCGAAGCCAATACAGCGAAATCGGCGCAGCTAATATCAGCGCAGATGGTTGGGTCAGCCTTGGAAAAATGAAAGATTGCCCCACGGACTCACTTGATCGCAGACAAGCGCAAATCCTTAAAGATGGGGACCTGATCATGTGCTTCAGGGGATCACCAGACTCGTACGCCAAAGCCGGTATTTACCGACACCAGCCCGGCGTCCAGGCTGTCCCAAACCAAAGCTTTGTGATCATCCGGCGCAAGCAAGACGCGCCTGATAATGCGCCGAGCCCGGAACTGGTTCTCTGGTGGCTGCAATCCCAATATGGTCAAAATTATTTGCAGCAAAAGGCGATAGCGCCCGACGTAATGCGAGTTGCACCACGCGACATCGATGCGCTAGACGTGCCCTGTGGCCCCCCTTCATTAATAGAAGAAGAAGAAAAGAGATTGCTGCGAGCGCAGCAAGCAAGCCAAAGAATCAACGAATTGAGGGCAGAAGTGGCAGCACTTCTAAAAAAAGCATGGCAACAATGAGAGCACCCCGCCTGAAGAACGAAGACCGGCCTGTAATTCACAAATATGCTGAAGTTTGGTTAGCGGAAGCCGTTGAACTGCTTCGCCCCATATTCAAAGAATGTGGGTATGAAATCCCGCCTGTGCATGTCTCTGTCGGCTTCAGCACCTTCGGTTACAACCCAAGCGCAAAGAAACGTGTCATCGCCGTGTGTCATGCCAAAAGCATGACACGCGATGGTACCAATGAGATCTACATCACACCACTAGTGTATGAACCCATTGATGTTCTAGGACTTTTGGTTCACGAGCTTATCCATGCGGTTGACGACTGCCAGAGTGGGCACGGCAAGACGTTTCAAGAAATGTCATTTGCACTCAAATGCTCAGATAATTTAAAGGTGCCGCTAAGTGCTTGGCGCGAGGGTCTGGATCGGCACAAAAAGATAGCTGATCAACTAGGCCGCTATCCGAGATCAGGAGTCAACTATGTAGACAGCTTCAATTTTGAGGTTAAGCCCACTAAGGAAGCGTTGACTTTTTGATTTCATCTGCAGTACTAGATGTCTTGGCCATGGGCCGTGATAGTAATTAGTCACTCCTAAACATGCAGTCGATAAGGTCCGCCATTTGTTCTGTGTCGTTGCTAGTGAGGTGAACATCTTTGATAAGCAGAGGCAACCCTTGTCAACTTTATCGCACAGCGGAAGATTTATGCTTAACAGCTTGGGAGATTCCAGTAATGGCGTTCTTCTTCACGAGTTAAGTCAATGCAGACTGATTCACTATCTCAATCTTCAGCAAAATATTTAATGAATGCAGTCTTCTGAGGTTTTGTAAAGTAGACCCTAAAGCTGCCACTTATGTGCCCAATAGAAGGTGGCAATGTCAGCACTTCAGACCAGTGCGCGGTGCCACTTTTGTGATTTTCAGTACGCGTCGTCAATGTCACTTGGTCTTGTTCGATGAAGAAGTCATATTGGCTTTCGCGAGGCATCGCAATCATTTTTGCGTATCGCTCAACCCTTTTCATTTGGTGAGCACGTTGAACTAACTTCATGTCAAAACTGCTCTGAATCAATGCAGAAGCTGCATTGCGGGTGACGGCAACAACCTTCCAGTTTTCGTCGATTGCGCGGTGAAGCCACTCTTCAAATCCGCCATAAACATCTTCAACACTTAGACCGCAAGAGGCTCTGAAAGATTCGGCTGCATCCAGTGCAGCGTAGAAAATTTCTTTGCGTCGTGCCGTGCTTAGTTTTTTCTTTGGCATGATTAACAACTTCTTCGCCAACAATTAGATATCAAACTCGATACCAAACCTGATCATCTAAAGTATCAGTTAAGTCTTCACAGGAATTAGCTGCACATCATGAACAAGTCTGTTCTCATCGACTTTCGCTTTCATCATCTGAACTGTAAGACCAACCAGCAAGAATCAAGGTAACTGGCGGTTTTTCTGCTCCCATCATTTCGGCGTGTTTAGACATCTGCTGATGAGGGCGATTCCACACATCAGGTTGAAGGCAAATAATTTCATTTTTTAATGATTGAATTGCAAAACTGTATTCAGCTAAAGCGTCCCCATTCGGATCAAGTCGCTTACTTTTTACCCATCTTGACGCACTTGGTTATTTGCCAAATTGGCATGTCACCCGATCTTGTCATGAATAACTAGGCTAAAGACGCCAAAGATGTCAGCGCTGCAAACGCCATCTGAGCGTTCAAAGCGTTGACTGCAGCATCAGAACCCATGACCTCTACGCCAATGTTCCTGCGCCAGGTCTTGATGCCAATCCGAACCTGGCCTTCTGCAGTCTCAGCTAAGTGCTCCACGTCGTACTGTGGAATCAGTTCATCCTCAACGTCAACAGAGCGTACAGTCGTGCGAAAGCTGCTGGCCAGCGCCGCAGACAGCTCCCATACGCTGATGGCTGCGCCAGCAGCTTGCTGGCGCAGCTTCCGGGCTACTGCCATAACTGCATCCTGTGATAACCCTGTAGCCTCAGGTACATCATCTGAGATGTCTCCACCAGCCTCGAGTCGAGCAATCACGCCATCGTAGAAGTTCACACGGTTGAGACTGTTCATGCTTGTTGCAAACGAGCGCTGAGCCATCTGTTCAAACAGTTCCTGCAACTGTTCTCGAACTGATTGTTCGGCCGTGAGATCAGGTCTAGTCATCTCCAGTTCCTCGCGTTCAGTTAGGGGCTGCGCCAGCAGAGGCTTGCGCTAAAGCCTCTCGCAGCTCATCGACTGCAGGCTTGTTCTGCAAAATCAGCGAGAGATTCAAACCTGTAGTCATCTCCGCAAAGTGCAGCATGTTGTCGTTAGGTGTGTTGTTGATGATTTGACTGATCTCATCACCCGCCTGCCCAGCACCTTGTCCAGCGAACTGCGCGGCGTTCATCAACGGCTTCATGTGGTTGTAGTACTTGGCAATCATTACCGCGCTGGTTCGGACTTGGCTTTGAATTTGCTCTGCTGTTAATCCTTTAGCAACAAGCTGCGTGATCGCATAGTGCCTGAGGCTGTATAGAGTTCGTTCATCCCCAGTGATAGGGCAATCCAACATCTTGAGTTCAATAAGCAATTGCTTGAATTGCTTGCTCAACTGATTGGGCTGGGTGCCATCCCTCATTCGGAAAATCTTAGCCGCATGCTTCTCTTCAAGAACTTGAGCCAACGTCTTGTCTGCAAACTCTGGCGTGTACTGACGAATCTTTTCTAAAAGTAACCAGCAACTGCGATGAAGAACCGCCCCCATGGGCTTGTTCTTCTTGACGGTCTTGCCCCGTTGAATGTGTGCGTACAAAACGGGCTCATCACCCACTTTGTGGATCTCAAGGTGTCGCCATTCCAAAAACTCAATCTCGGTGCCTGGACGCATGCCAGTCGCAGCTACAAAGGGTATGTAGACGGCCAGCAGCTCCCGAATCATTCGGCTGCGTTCCAAGCGGGCATCGTTGACCCAATCCGGCAAATGGGCACAGATAAGCTCTATTTCCCTCACGGAGAAGTCTGGACGTCTTCCCCCTGCCTCACCCGTATTTTTGAGCACAGGGCGCTGTAGGCTGGTCATAAAGCCTTTTTCCACAGCATGGTCGAATACCAAGTTCAATGCGGCATTGTGATTGCTCTGAGCGCTCTGGCTCAGTTCCTTGCCCACCTTGTTCCTGCGCCACTCGCAAAAGTCATTGAAAACCTCGGTAGTGACCCTGTCCACGTTGTAATTGCCAAAGAACGGGATCAGGTAGCCCCTGATGGTCGCCAGGTAGTCATTGTTGCTACCGCGCTTGGTCTTGTCTGCTGCAACCTTAACTTCTAAATCTCGCTGGACGATCTCTGCAACAGCTTTGAATTTCTTTGAAATAACTGGGTGGCCTGAGCGAGCCAGGATGCGCGCCTCCATCCATTGCTCTTCAGCAATAGAACGGGCTTTGTCCAAATCTGCAGTACCCGTAGCTTTACGCAGCCAGCGGCCAATGGCATCCACCTTGTAATGGGCTTGCCAGCGATCAGAGTCAGGCCTTCGCACTAGGCGAATTTCGTTTGATCGGACGACTACGGTCTCTGCTGCTTTTTCTCGCATAACCGTATTTTAAGGCCTGACGCGGGCTTTAGTCAACCTTAAAAAAAACGTGCAATTACCGTGTAATTGAAAAACCATAAAAAAAGCACCTAGCCTTTGGAGCTAAGTGCTTGTTTTACAAGAAGAATCTTGGTGGCCTGGGGCAGAATCGAACTGCCGACACGCGGATTTTCAATCCGCTGCTCTACCAACTGAGCTACCGGGCCGGTAAGCCTTATATTATAACAGGACTGTTTGCCCTTCCAGAGAGCAAAAATCCGCCGATCAACTGTTGCGTTTGCTGCGCGACAAATCAACACCCAATTGCTTGAGCTTGCGGTACAAGTGGGTTCGCTCTAGACCCGTTTTCTCGGCAACTTTGGTCATCGAGCCAGATTCTTGTGTCAGGTGAAACTCAAAATAAGCTTTTTCGAAGGCATCGCGGGCTTCACGCAAGGGGCGGTCGAGGTCAAAGCTTTGTTGAACTTCTAAGACGGCCGAGTTGTCGAAGGCCTCCGCGTTTTGGGCTTGCTCCAACACAGGGTTAGCGGGTGCCTGGGCCATGGCCGCGACGGCTTGCTTGACTTGCTCTTTTGCCAAGCCTTGCTCCACTGCCTTGAGCAATTTTTGCAAGGTGATGGGTTTTTCTAAAAAAGCTTGTGCACCGATTTTGACGGCTTCAACGGCTGTGTCGATGGTGGCATGGCCACTCATCATGATCACGGGCATGTTCAAAAGGCCTGCTGCCGACCATTCTTTCAAGAGGCTCACACCATCGGTGTCCGGCATCCAGATGTCCAGCAGCACCAGGTCAGGCCGCATGCGCAAACGGGCCTCACGGGCCTTGGCTGCGTTTTCGGCAAGGTCAACTTGATGCCC
>JACCDL011371769.1_pt1 | contig 11014 bp, 10 predicted proteins | sample 7441931 | NCBI WGS metagenome assembly JACCDL01 (sample SAMN15323437, study PRJNA562643) | freshwater metagenome | isolation source: river surface water | place: USA:Blue River Watershed | collected 2017-08-16 | reverse complement strand
CAAGCCTCGTCCCATTCTTGCTTTTGTATGGGTCCAGCGGTTTGGTAGCTGTTGCAATCCAAAGTCTTCTGGCAACTTCAGGAATCTTTTTGGCCTACCTAATTAGCCTGCTGGTCGCTTCCGTTATGAATTTTCTTGGGATGCGTTTTTTGGTGTTTAGGGGTTCTTCCAATGCAAGCTAATTCTGGCCTCGTTCGCAACCTAGTAGATGTCAGGTCCGCACTCATCGGCCTAATGCTGATTACCATTGGCGTGCTGAGCCGTTTGCCGCAACTTGGCTACAACCAGCATCCATTCGTCCAGTGCGATGAAAACATTTACTTTCTCGAGTCGCAAAGAATGCTCGCAGAGCAATCTGTCATCTTCAATGAGTTTCGCGGTGGTGGGATCAATTTTCTTCCGACCGTCATCGGCGTCCTGCTCGGGCTGGAGATAGACGAGTTAGGGCTGCAACTGTTTGGAAGAATTTTCCTCACGGTGGTAATTGGAGGCCTCGCTCCCCTCTTTGCCTATTTGGTCGCTCGTAAGTTATCTGGCGGGGTAGTCATTCCATTAGCCGTCGGACTCAGTGCCGCATTCTCGCCTTTGTTGCTGCTCAATTCCGTTTATTGGTATCCAGACAGCTACATAGCTACCGTGGCCCTGGCAACTGTCTGGTTTGGTCTTGGCTTACTGGACTCTGATTCAATTCCAAAGAGGCGTTTGATTCTCCTCGGCGTGCTCTTTGGAATCGGTCTTTCTGTGAAGGTCACTTTCTTGGCAGTGATCCTTTTTGTGGTTTTGGTCATCTGGAAGCAAAGCAAAAAAGGATTTACCAAAGCGAGCTTGCTGCCGCTCGGAGTATCAACCATGATCAGCTGGCTGATTATCAACTGGCCGGCAATTATTACTCCTTTTGATTTCATTAGAAACAATGGTGGAAACATAGTTGTTTACCAAGGAACCACTCGGTCTATCGAGGGCCTGGCTTTTTACGCCATTGCAGTTGGGCCGATGGCCATAGGGGCTCTGCAGTTTTGCATCGCACTAATCGGTGCCTACCTTGCAATTAAGAAGAGGGATTTCCCTGGCATTGTTGCGGGCGTTCTACTTGCCAGTGCAGTGGGCTTATTTGGCCTTCAGGCACAATGGCTGCACAGAAACATGGATCTGTTTTTCGTATTCTCCATTGTGCTTCTGACTTTGGGCTGCAAATACATCGCCGGAGCCATGGGAGCAAGCCGCACTGGGCTTCGTTTCCTGTCCGTTTCGATAATGGCCTTGTATCTGAGCCTTGGAGCTGCACAGTTTGTGCAGGATGCAATCTCTCGTCAGTCGTCGATTTCAGATCGGCCTTCAATTCATGCCCAAGCCACCGCTTTTCTCATGGATGCGAATCCGGGTCAGGTGTCTCCGACAGAGCCAGGTTGCCAGAAATCAATTTTTGAAGAGCTGGTCGAAAGAGGCTGGGTGGCAGACCCTGGCACTTCCCTGTCTTTCGAAGTTGTCTTCACAAACGATGACAGATCGGACTTCGTCTCAGATCCAATCATCAGCCTCTTGCCTGAATCGTTCTTGACCAACCTAACGCAGGATCTATATCGGCCTCAAGCCGGAGTTTCTTGGTTTTCATCATCTGGAACCAAGGCCGAGAATGAGAGGGTTGCTGCCGAGTTCAGCGATGGATTTTTCAAGTATTTGATACTGAGAAATTGATGCCGCTAGCAGGTTGACCCCGCCACCGCGCTCGATGAAAGACGGTGAGAACCTACTGCTCTTCGAGTCGAGGTTTCAGAACTGCAAATCAGGAAGAGTTACTGGTGTGATTCAGGTTTCTAAATTTCAAGCCTTGCTAAGCATCTCCTCACCAGTCTGACCTAGGCTTGAAGCAATGAGCAGAATCGACAATTTATCCCTGAAGTCGCTGTCTAGCGTCTTGCCCAAAAAAGATGTGCGAAAAATCTATTCTTTTGCGCTTGCGCGTGTTTTAGCAAACCTGCTTGACATCCTTGGCCTGGCTGGCATAGCTCTTCTGGCCGCTTCATTTGGCGCTTTTGCCGCGGGCGGCGGTGCCGGAGCGCCTGTCTCGATACCCGGGCTCGGCAGCATTGTGATTACCGAAACCCACGCGGTTGTTATAGCTCTAATAATCGCTTCCACCTTTGTCCTAAAGTCTGGATTTTCGATCTGGGTCAACCTGAGGACCGCTCTCTTTGCGGCAAGTTTGGAGACGAAGTTTTCCAAGCAACTTGCCACCGACTACTTCCTAGGTGGAAGCGAGGGAGAGAGTGGGTTTGGTGACAGTTTGAGTGAGTTCCAGAACGTGGCCTCACAGTCAACCGCAGCACTTTCAGCATTCATCAACGCACGAATTTCGATGATTGCAGAAGCATCGCTACTGATCGCGATGGTTGTTTCTTTCTTGGCCATAAACCCCGTGGCAACATTCGCGATGTTCATTTACCTTTCGGCTGTTCTATTTGCCCTGAGCCGACTTGTGACCCAGCGCATTAAGCGCAATGGTGTGAATCAACTCCAGGGTTCCGAATTAGCTCTGCAGTCCAGTAGGGACCTGTTTGGCGTTAGACGCGAAGCACGTGCATCAGGGGTATCTCCGCTCTGGATCGACCGCTTCACCGAGGGTAGAGCAAGGTGGTCGACCAGCACAGCCGTTATCTATACGCTCTCAGGCTTGCCAAGGTACGTTATTGAAACCTCTCTGATTCTAGGAATCTTTGCATTCCTGGCAGGCATCGTCGTCTTCAGTGACCTGCCATCTCAAGCCGTCACGATTGGTGTCTTTATGGCGGGTGGATTGCGCTTAGTCGCCTCCCTTCTGCCATTGCAGGCAGCAATTAACTCGATGATTGATGGGGCCAACCGAGGCAAACCTGCCTTAGAGCGCTTGAGGGTAATTGCGGCCCGCACCGACCAGCAACATGAGATCGAACTGAAGGTTGAACACGGCAAACCCCTGGGGCTCCGACTTGAGGAAGTTACCTTTGGTTTTGATAAGTCATCTGCCGTCATCCAAGACATTAGTTTCGAAGTCAAGGCTGGCACGAAGGTTGCCATCGTCGGTCCTTCAGGGGCCGGAAAAACTACCTGTTTTGAGATCGCGACCGGGTTTAGGTTGGCGGATTCGGGCAAAGTATTTATTGAACAACACGATCCTCGAGAACTGCTTGAGTATGGTCGCGGCCTGATAGGTATAGTCCCACAGCGCCCGCACCTGGTCTCCGGAACCCTCGCAGAAAACGTTTCACTTTCTAGCCCTGAACAAACCGACACTCTGAAGGTGGCTCAGGTGCTCAAGCTGGCTGGGTTGAACGCCTACTCCAATCCTGAAAATCTGCAGATGAATGTTGAGCCTGATGCCGGACAGCTTTCTGGCGGCGAGATTCAGCGCTTAGGTATTGCTCGTGCGCTCTATCGTGACCCAGGCATTTTGTTCTTGGATGAAGCTACCAGTGCTCTGGATGCTGAGACTGAGGCTCAGATTTCTAAGGTGCTGGATGGCTTGCGAGGCAAGATGACCGTGGTCCTGATTGCTCACAGGCTCTCAACGGTTATGAACTCAGACAAGATCATCTACCTAGACAAGGGTCGAGTAGTTGCCGAGGGCACCTTCTCTGAGCTGCAGGCAAAGGTTCCAGACTTTGCCAAGGCGGTAGAGCTAATGGGCATAGCCAAGGGCTAGCCCACTTTCGGTAGGTCAACTTTGGCTCATAGGCAGGCAAAAAGGCTTCGATCAGTAAACTTCGAAGCATGAATACCCGCACTAATCTGCCTGCTTTGCTGGCGATTGGACTTTGGGGAACTCTTGCACCAATCGGATCACTCCTCTCTGATCTTCCTCCTTTTTTTCTTACTGGCGTTGGCTTGCTGGTTGGGTCGACTCTGGCTTGGTTCATGGGGCTCAAGCCGAGGCAAGCGCTGACCATCCCACCTCAGACCCTGCTAGTTGGAGTCTTTGGGCTCTTTGGATATCACGCCGCGCTTTTCACCGCGCTTCAGATGGCACCTGCGGTGCAGGCCAACCTAGTGAATTACCTCTGGCCGCTCTTGATTGTGGTTCTCACACCACTGTTCCTCAAAGGAACTTCACTGACCCTTAGGCACGTGATTGCAGCACTAATCGGCTTCCTAGGTGCTGCGCTGGCTATATCCTCAGGCGGTGGGTTGACCGGCAGTGGCAGCTGGGGCTACTTCTTCGCCCTGCTAGCAGCCGTTATCTGGGCGAGCTACTCGCTCTTGACTAAGCGTCTTCCACACTTTGCAACATCGCTGGTTGGAGTCTTTGGTTTTGTTTCCGGAGGCCTCTCCCTAATTGCTCACTTCCTTTTCGAGCAGCCAGTATCACCCACCCTTGGAGATTGGGGCTTGTTATTGATCTTGGGGCTTGGGCCACTGGGTGGAGCTTTCTATCTATGGGACTACGCACTGAAAAATGGTGACCCGCAGCGGATCGGCTTGCTGTCATTTCTGACGCCGCTGCTCTCCACAACCCTTCTCTTACTGGTGACAGGGAAGGCTCTGACTTTACAACTCTTGCTTGCAGGAGTTCTGATAATTGGGGCTGCCGTCCTGGGTAATAGGGTGCAGAAAAAGCAAGATGGCTGAAAACTTTAGAAAGCGATCACTGGCATTACCGATCTATCTGCCGTCGTTATTCTTTGAGGCTGCGCTAAGCGCATTGCTGCCCATCCTCCCGGCAAGTGCTAGTGAATATGGAGTTGGCTTGGCTGCTGCAGGTGCTGTGACGGCCGCGGCAATGCTCGGAACATTTCTCTTCGAACTTCCGGCCGCTGGAATTGTGAACCGAATTGGTGAACGTGCCGCAATGCTGCTGGCAACAAGCACCGCCGCCTTTTTTGGGTTCCTAGGATTCCTAAACCTTGGCTACCTGCCGTTGCTGTTTATCGCAGCCGGTTTCGGTGCGATGTTCTCGTTGTATGGTCTGTCCAGGCACTCAATGTTGGCTATTTCAGTTCCGACGGCGCACAGGGCCAAGTCAATGTCTCTACTTGGGGGATCTTTTCGCGGTGGAGCAGCACTGGGCCCAATGCTTGGATCGTTGGCGGTATCTCAGTTTGGAACTGAAGCCGCCTACCTGGTAGCCAGCGCATTGTGCCTTGTGGCGCTTGTTGCCGTGCTCATCGCTCCTTCGGGGCGCTTTGCCTCTGAAGTCTCCGGAGAGTATGGAAATGTCTGGGCTGTTGCCAAGCGAGAGCGTGAAAAACTACTAACCCTCGGTATTGCGTCCGCCATCATTTCTGCGGGACGGACTATTCGCCTGATAGGTCTGCCACTCTTGGCAATTCAGCTGGATATCGACCCCGCGACTGCGTCCTTAGTGTTTGGCGTCACAGGTGCTATCGATTTCGCACTGTTCTACGCCTCTGGGCTGATTATGGACCGCTGGGGTAAGTTCTGGTCGTCGGTCCCCACCCTGCTGATGTTGGGAGTCGCATACCTGTTCTCGTTCCTTGTTACGGACCTTTCTAGCTTCTGGGTCTTGGCTGCCGTAACTGCTCTTGCCAATGCTGCGAGTGCGGGCATCAATATGGTGCTTGGGGCAGATATGGCTCCTCCGGGGGCAAGGAGCGAATTCCTGGCAGCCTTTAGGACTTTGACCTCAGGAGGGGTTGTTTTGGCACCGTTAGCCATCACAACCATGACTGCCGCGATTGCATTGCCGACTGCGCTTGCAATCACAGGATTGTTGAATTTCTACGGGGCATACCTATTCTGGAAATATCTGCCTGTTCACGCACCAGATCGCAAGCTACTCGACTAGAAAGCTCTCAGCTTTAGCGCTTCGGCATATCTCGCCCAGTGAGAAGACGCCCAATGGGTCTCGGTGGTCCGCACAAACGACAACCACAGAGGTCCTGCCATCGACCTGAACGGATACGCTCCGGACTCGCAGTTGCTGAGCACTGGGGGCAACACTTAGAAAGTTTGCTACTGAGCTGGAGAGCTTTTCTGGGTCAGGTATGCCCTTGGTCACGGCCCTGTCATGGGCGTAAAGTACCGCCGCATCTGCCACGCCCTGGATTCGATTTTGAGCAATCAGGCCGAGAGATACAGCGGCAATGCCCAGCAACAAAGTCAGTAGCAGAGCAAGATACCCAGCCACCAAGATTGCCAAGCTTCCTCGTTCATTCAAGTTCTAGGAAGGCCCATGGTCTGAATCGCGCTAGCCGAGCCCACCTTCACCTCCAGCGTGACCAGGGAACATCCGGAGCTGCACCAAAATCGGTAATCGACTTCTGTCGCATCCCAACTCTGAGCAAACAGCGTCACTGCTGCTTGAAACTCAGAGCTAGGTCTAAAAGGGTCAGCCAGTATTGCAAGTCGCAGCGCGTGACGCGAGATGGACTCGGCGGCTAGTTCATTCGACAGTTGCTGGAACAGCCCGATTGACAGCCCGATTGGGAGAGTTAGGAGTGCCGAATAGACAACAAGCTCGAGCGGGCTTGAGCCCGACTCAGGTGATCGCTTCACTCGCAGCTGACACCTGTACTTCCACCCTGGTGAGCTCGGAGAGGAATCCCAAGCCAGGCATCATTCCCTCAACCCGATATCCCGTCACTCCAGGCGCCGCAATCTCGGTTACACGAACTGAAACCATTGAGGGAACGCGCTTTCTAACCAGCTTCAAAAGGTATTCGGATTTCGAGGATGACTTCGCCAGCGCTGCCTGTTGGGAGGCATCGATTGCGGCGTCTCTGATTACCATGACGTTTACTGTCGCCATGCCGAAGGAAAGCGCAGTCAAGGTGATAGTGGTGAACAGAGTCATTCCGGCAAGCGAGGAAATAATGGCACTGCCGCGCTCATTCAAAACTTGACCACCCGATCCATGGCCTCATCGAAGACGCCTTGCAGGGCCGGTGCGGCGAATGCCCAAATGACCACCACTAGACCTGCAGTCATTAGGGTAATTAGAACCCAGCCGGGCACATCTCCATGTTCTGATTTGAACAGTTCTGAATTACTAAGTTTTCTAGCCTGAATTTTCATGGCGTAATTCTTGGCAAAAGCAAAGAATTTGGTTTTTGGTTATCCACAACCCACTAATGCAAAACCGCCACCTGCAGATCTCAGGTGGCGGTTTTGGGTCAGTTTGTTTACTTGAGTCCCAAGCGAGCTTCGCGGCGCTTAGCCTGCTCCGCTGGATCTGGAACCGGCACGGCGCTAATCAGACGCTGAGTGTATGGGTCCTGAGGGTTCTTTAGGATGCTGTCACGAGGACCGACCTCAACCAATCGACCCTGCTGCATTACTGCAATGCGGTGAGACAAGATGTCAACCACTGCGAGGTCGTGAGTGATGAACAAACAAGCGAACTTGAGCTTGTTCTGAAGGTCCTGGAGAAGTTCCAAGAACCTGGCCTGCACCGATACGTCCAAGGCGGAGGTTGGCTCGTCTGCGATTAGCAAGTCTGGGGTGAGCGCTAGTGCTCTTGCAATACCAACGCGTTGGCGCTGACCGCCGGAGAGCTCGTGGGGGTAACGGTTTCGATAGGAACGTGGAAGCTCAACGCTGTCAAGAAGGTCCTCGACACGGCTGTCCAGCTCTGCGCCTTTGGCTTCGCGAGCCAGGAACAGCGGCTCGCCGATGCTCTCTCCAATCGGGAGGCGTGGGTTTAGCGAGCTGGCAGGGTCCTGGAAGACAATTCCGGTGTGCCTTCTAATCTCTCGCAGTTCTTTGGCGCTTGGCTTGGAAATGTCTTTGCCAACAACTTCGATGCGACCCTCAGCGATTGGGAGTAGGCCAATCGCTGCGCGACCGACGGTGGTCTTTCCAGAGCCTGATTCACCCACCAAGCCAACAATCTCACCAGGGAAAATCTCCAGACTGAAATTTGACACGGCGCGGAATGCTGGTGCACGACCGTTCTTTGGGTACTCGATTGCCACGTTGTCGAGCTTTAGCACCGGAGGCAAGCCAACTAGCTCAGGAGCTAGTTCGCGAACCGCAACCGAGCCAAGCTTTGGCACAGAAGCTAGCAACTGCTGGGGATATGGGTGGCTGGGTCGGTTGAAGATTTGATCTGCCGTGCCATGCTCAACGGTGTTTCCGTCCTTCATAACCAGGATCTCATCAGCCAGGTCAGCTACCACACCCATGTCGTGAGTGATCAGCAAGATTGCAGAGTTTAGGTTGTCCTTCAGATTGCGAATCAGGTCCAAAATTTCTGCCTGTACCGTTACGTCCAACGCGGTAGTTGGCTCGTCCGCAATCAGCAGCCCGGGGTCACAGGCAAGTGACTGCGCAATCATGGCGCGCTGACGCTGACCACCTGAGAGTTGGTGAGGGTACTTGTCAAAAGATGCCTCAGGGTTCGGGATTTCAACCATGGCAATAAGCTCAATGGCTCTGGTCTTAGCTTCCTTCGGCCCCATGTCAAAGTGGGTGCGGAGGGTCTCCACAATCTGAAAACCAATGGTGTAAACTGGGTTTAGCGCGGTCATCGGCTCCTGGAAGATGTACGCGACTTCTTTACCGCGCACCTTACGAAGCTGAGCCTTGTTGGCGCCAACCATCTCCCGGCCGTTGACCTGGACGCTGCCCTTGATTCGAGCATTTGAGGCCAGCAAATCCATTAGGCCCAAAGCAGTGGTTGACTTTCCAGAGCCAGACTCGCCTACGATGGCAAGCACCTTTCCTGCTTTGACATCAAAGTTCATGTCAATAGCCGCTGGATACCACACACCTTCGACCCAAAAATCGATGCTGTAGTTCGATACTTTTAGAACTGACTCGCTCATTTACTAACTCCTGCGATGATTGACGTATGGATAAAACTTTTAGACCTAGAAGTAACTTCGTCTGGGCGACCGTCGCGCTTTTGTTGACAGTTCTTTTCGCTCTCAACAGCATCTTCGTTGGCGAGGATGCCGGACAGTCCGTCTTTGAGCTTGGCCTCAGCGCGGTGTTGGCCTTTGTGACCTACTTGGTTTGGATTCGACCCAAGTTGGTAATCGGCACAGACTCCGTCACAGTAGTCAACCCTGTTCAGACCGTCGCGATCCCGTATGACGAAATCATCGATCTTGAGACTAAGTGGGCGCTTTCTATTGTCCACAAAAAGGGACGAACCACGGCCTGGGTTGCCCCTGCCAGTGGAAAGCGTCGCTGGATTGCCGACCAGACTTTCCGCTGGTACGGCAGTGGCGTACCGCTCACCGAAGATCGAGGCGTAGAAACTGGAGCCATGAGTGCCAGTCTCGATAGCTTCAGTGGGCAAGCTGCCTACCTGATTCGCGAACAAATGAAGAGAAGACACTAGCTACGCCTTCTTAGCTTCCTTGGCGCTCTTGCGGTCCTTGATGGTAACTTTGCGACGCTGTCTAGGGTCAAACGCATCTCGAAGTCCGTCACCAATAAAGTTCACACACAGTGCGATGGCAACAATCAAGGCTCCAGGCCACCAGAACAGCCAAGGGCTGATGCTGAAGGTGTCCTGATACTGACTGATCAGTAGACCAAGCGAAACGTCTGGGGCAGAAACACCGAAGCCTAGGTAGCTCAACGCCGACTCGGTCAGAATAGCTCCGGACATCAGCAGTGTTCCGGCCACGATGATGACACCGATTGCGTTCGGAAGAATGTGCTTGAAGATGATGCGGCGATCTGAAGCGCCAGCGACTCGGGCTGCATCCACAAACTCGCGTTCACGCAGCGTCAAGAACTCAGTTCTCACAAAGCGCGCCAAACCCATCCAGGCAAAAAAGCCCAGCATTATCGCGAGGGGGAAGACTCCCAGGTTTCCAAATCGGAAACCAATCACCGCCCCAATTACGATCGTCGGAGTCACCAAGAACATGTCGGTAACTCGCATCAAAATCGCATCAACAATCCCGCCGTAGTATCCAGCGATGGCTCCGATGGTTGTTCCAACGCCTACACCCAAAAGCCCCACAACCAGCATCACCATGATGGACTGCTCAGCACCACGCATTACTAGGGCAAAGTAGTCGGTTCCAAGAATGTCTGTGACAAATGGGTGGGCTCAAATTTGTACGCCAGTCCCATCAATGAATTCTGGGAAAACGTCAAGAGTTGGACATCCGGTAACGCCGCCATTACAAGTTAGCTCGATGGCTGCGGCAGGATCAATGTCGGTAATTGAGTACGGCCACCACCCCGGAACGGAAATTGGTTCTTCCTTGGTCCCTAGGTGAATACCTGACGCTGTAAAAACGAAGAATATGATTCCGAGCAGGGATACCAGTGACGCCATAGCAGCTTTGTGCTTTACAAAGCGTCGAAGGATAATCTGACCTTGACTTAGGCCCTCGGTTTCACGATTGGCGATCTCGTTTTCGTTCTTTTCAGTGACAAACTCAGATTCGTTCTTTTTCTCAGACATGTGCTCTTACTTCCTGATTCGAATTCGTGGATCGACGACGCCGTAGAGAAGGTCGGCTACAAAGTTGGCTAACACTGTTAGGGTCGCAGAAATGATGAACACTCCCATGAATAGATTTAGGTCATAGGACCGAATCGCCTCATTGAACAGCGATCCCATACCTCGCCAAGCGAAGATGCTTTCGGTGATGATCGCACCGCCGATTAGGCCGGCAAAATCGTTCACGAGGATTGTGGTCAGCGGAAGCATGGCGTTTCGCATGCCGTGACGAACAATAACGGTTCGTTCTGTCAGACCCTTTGCCCTCGCGGTGCGAATGTAATCCATGTTCAAAACCTCGAGCAGGCTGCCTCGAGAGAAACGAACATACCCGGCAAACGAAATCAGAGTGAGGGCGATTGTTGGCAAAACCAGGTGCATGATGGTGTCTAGTCCGCTGACCCAGAAATTACCCATTTGCTCCGGAGTTAGAAGTTCGTTCGACTGGCCAAGAGTAGGAACCGGCCTACCGCTGACCGCGTCTGATTTGGTGTAGTCCGCAAATTCGCGCATGTAGCGGTCCAAGATAATCGGGCCAGTTGCCAAGAATGCAGTAAAGAGACCCACTCGAATGTAAACGCGCTTGTCAATCTTGCTCACCACGCTACCGAT
>JACCDL011177179.1_pt1 | contig 11023 bp, 4 predicted proteins | sample 7441931 | NCBI WGS metagenome assembly JACCDL01 (sample SAMN15323437, study PRJNA562643) | freshwater metagenome | isolation source: river surface water | place: USA:Blue River Watershed | collected 2017-08-16 | reverse complement strand
GTATCTTTTTTGGTTCCAAGATGATTCTGCCTTTGATGAAACAACATTAACAGGTAGTACATTTTGGATGTCTGCAAAATTTTTTAATGCTGAGGACGGGTCAATTGTCGACTTTACAAATAAAAATTTAACCACAGGAACAACCGCACCAACTGAAGGTAGGATTGGAAAATCAAATAATCCCGTATTATTTTATCAAAAAGGTGTAATTGGGGATGAGGTTAATGAAGAAGAGGATATGTACTATAGGGTTGTTATTAATCGATGTGATTACACCTATCAAATATATCGAGGAATTGATGAATGTGAATTGGACGGTTGTATTAAAATTGTTTATTAAAAATGAAAAAAAATAGATACGAATTTTTAAGAAAAGACAGTGATGTTGATTACAACATTCCATTATTTTTAAATTCATCAGTTGATGAAATGGGGGTAATGGTTGGTTTTGATGGTGACATTGAACAAGTTGAACAATTAATAAATTTTCATTATACAGGTACAACTGGTACAACAACTTTAACCATTTTTAATACAGTAAATCCTGATAAATTTAGAAAAATTATTGACCAAACATATACCATAAATTGGGGTGATGGTACCGAAACCTCAGGATTTGAGGTGAGTACGGGTGCAACATTAAATTCATTAAACCACACATATACTACTGGTGGAACATATAACGTCTCAATTAGTTTAGATACCCCTTGGACAAAACAAAAGTTAACAAAACAAATAACCGTACCGTTAATCGACGCAAATGATATTGACAATGAGTTTGGTCAATTCACGGGTGCAACGATACCGTCCGATGTGACATTAAATTATTTAAATAATCTTGACTACACAAATAACACAGGTTATACTACATTTACGTATCTATCAATCGGTAGAAGTAGATTAAATGAGTTAAAAAAATACGGACAAACGGGGTACACACAAACCTTAACAACGGGAGTTACAGATAACACTAATTGGACGGGTTACACAATTGAAAACTTACAATATCGAGATTATTCTGATGGGTACACAATGATAACGGGTACCACAAGTGGATTTACAAAAGAAGAAGTTTTCAATTTAGCAATAACAAGAAACGAACATTTTTTAGGTTTTGTGGACGAACCAACAGTTTATTCTGACGTTTTTGTTGAGAGAGGTAAACAAGGAGTTATGGAAAAAAACCTCAGGTTGGGGGAATTGGATAATGTTGGTGAAATAGATATCTACGGAAATGGATATTTTAAAGTAAGAAAACAATAAAAATTATATTTATTATTAAAAGATTATGGCAGTTGGAAGTTACGGTATTGTTAGACCAGCAGATGTCTCACCAGCGGACGTAGAGATTTTATATCACTATGTATCTGGAAGAACCACATCCGCTGATGCCACAATAAAAAAATTAGATTCCGAAGATGTATTAAGTCCAATATTTCACAACGGTGAAACTGGTGGAACTGACAATGTGGAATTGATTGGTGGTTTATATAACCTTAAATTATCCGCTGATGATTTTAGTGAACTTGGTATATATACATTACAAATTAGACCAAAACAAATTAGAACATCCATAATTGATTGTGGTATTTTAGCGTCTCTACCTTCCGTAAGAGGTTTGGTTATCGATTTATCAAACGTTCCTGATGAGGATAGAAATAAATTCACACCACAAGGATTAGTTGGATATAGGATTGAATATCTAAACAACGCTGATGGTACAAAAATAAATAATTTCTACAGAATTGTTACATCTTCTTTTTATTGTACCCCAATTGTTTCCAACTTAACGAGTACGACACAAAAAGCAATTAGATATCAATATACTGAAAGTGTATCAAATCTTATGTTTTTAACTGTCACACCTTCATCTGCACCATCAAGTAAACCAAATACGGTACCATTTATTGGTGAACCAGGTCAAAATATTATTATAACAAATACTTTCTTCAATCCAACAACAGTTGAAATTGAAATGGTTGAACATGACTCCTCAACATTGGCACATGCACTTTACGGTAACCAAAGTAAGGCGGTTAGTTCGGGTATATACACCATTTATAACAATAATGACAATAACAATATCTACAAACAGTATAACCTATTTGAAGTTAAAGATGAGTTTAACGAAACACTTTATGAGGTTAGAGAAGAAAGAACAGATATTGATGAGACATTAAATTTCGATGATATTACAGAATAATGGCAAGAAGAAAAGTTCCAAGTCAAGCTGCAACTGGTGCAGACACATTTAGTGATAGTATAGTTGGTAGACAAATTACTGACGGCACTAGTCAATTGACTAATACGAGCTTTGCTCTTGACAGGGTTATACCAGAAAAGGATACAAAAAATTTCAAATCAGGTAAGTTTTCGGATTTTTTAACTTTAGAAGACTTAAAAGAAGAGGTAAACACTTCATTTGAAAAAACCACCACTGAGAGAAAAAAAGAAATTAAATTTAAGTCATCAAAAAATGATGCCGGTAAATCTCTTTTTGGTTCTTTAAAAAGTAGAATCGGTGCATCATTAATAAGAATAATAAAAAATTACCCTGCCGGTATTCTAATCGATAAGGATAGTTTAGTTAAGTCAACAAATAGTGGTTTTACCGCTTATGATGTTACTTATGATTTGAATTTCAACACAACAGAGTTTAGTGTCGATTTTTCAAAATTATATAATCCTTTCGATGTAATTTTTAAAACTCCCGAAAGTTCCACTATAGTTAATAGTGAAAATAAAGTAAGAGACTTCTTCCAATCATATACAAAATATGTGATAGAAATCTCAGGTAACCAATACCCTATTCTTTTTTATACTGAACCAAATAATGTTAACATTATTAAGTTAAAAGTTTCGGGAAAACCGTTTACTACAAATTATTCAGAAAACATTTTAATTAAACCAAATAATGGTGTGGTTGAAGAGTTTTATGGGATGTTGGATGATTTAGAAAGTTCTCTACTTAATAGAGAAACTAACCCAAAGTATACTGCAACATTTAAGGTTCCACGTGATAGTTTTGATGGTTCTAAAACATCATTAATTGACGTAGATGTTACATGGCCAATATCGAAAGATGAATGGAACATAAAAATTATTGGTTTAGATTACGAAAACTATATCGGAGAATTAACCGATATATCAGATGAAATTGACAATTATAAATCTAATCTATTTGTTAGATTTATGTCTTCACCACAACTTTATGAATTCGATACTGATGATAAAAGAGTTGAATCTGTTTTTCAATTATACGGACAAAGTTTTGACAAGGTAAAGAAATACATAGAGAACATTGCTTATATGAGAAATATAAGTTATGATGGAGTAAACAACTTACCTGATATATTATTAAAAAACCTATCAAACACATTAGGGTTATCAACTGTTAATTTATTTGATGAGAAAGGTATTGACGAAATGTTATATACCAGACAAGAAAGTGTATATGATGGGGTCGGTGTGGGTACTAATTTAGTGGATGCCGAATATGAGTTTTATAGAAGAATTCTTGTAAATCTATCCTACATATATAAATCAAAAGGTACAAAGTCGGCAATTGAATTTTTCTTAAGATTTATCGGTGCACCCGAACCAATGGTTAAAATTGATGAATATGTTTATGAAATAAAATCATATCCAAAATCTTTCAATTTAGAAGATGAAATTTGGGACGTTATTGAGGGTGTTAAAAATTATACAATATTAGAATTTGATGTCGATAGTTACACATACACTACAGGATTAACAACACCATCAATAACATACGATAGAACTGAATACCCGATAGTTGAAAACACATCATACCCTCGTACTATTTTTGATGTTGAGAGTGACATGTTTTTTGAAAAGGGTGCGGGATGGTACGAAAAAACATTAGACCATAGGTCATCAAATATATTAGACACAGAAAATTCTGTACTATCTGGAAGAACAAAAACTATTAAAACTAAAAGTAAACCATTTACATATGGAGAAGATTACTTTGATGTATATAGAACATTACCAGGATTGGATACCGGATTCGAAATTGAATCAATAGTTGACAATAGAAAAAGAGAAATATATGGTGAAGAACCATCAAAAATTCTTAACAGAAAAAATATACACATCTTTTTATCAACTGCACAATCAGTTGATTATGACATTTATAGAAAGACAAGAGAATTAGAATTATCATTTGGAACTAATAACCAATTAACACCACAAACAGGAATTACATTTGCTGAATTTGTTGATAAAATGATACATCAACAAATTAAAAATTCACATTCAGTTAAGTATAGAAAAAATTATATCAGATTAGAAGATATTTTTAGAGACTATATTAACAGTACGCAATTTACCCCATATCGACTTTCAGATTTAAATCTGTTTGTTAAAAAAATGAGTCCATATTGGGTAAAAATAATTGAACAATTTATTCCCGCAACGACACAATGGTTAGGTGGTAATTTAATTGAAAACAATATTTTTGGTCGACCAAAATATCAATATAGATTTGGTTGCCAACCAAAAGAATTTATTGAACAATTATATCCCGATTTTGAAATTGCGATAGAAGAAGATTTGGAAACCTTAATGGGTGATGAAGATAATTTCAGAACACCATTAAGTGCAAGAACAATTACCTATACACCTGTAATCGTTATTGATGACATGGAGTATGTTGGTGAGGATATAATTGTTAGTGGTACGACTAGTGTAACGGGTGTTAGTGCCAAGTTATTTGATTCATTTAACGTCGACACATGTTCAGGTGAAGTCTCTGGTAACCCATTAAATGGATTACCATTAGTGTGTGATTATAAAGTTTATTTAAATCCTGATGTTACCGCGATAAAAGAATTATGGGTGGTATCTTTAGAGAATTTAATAAACGACATCAACACAGAAGATACAATTGATAAAGCTGGTTGTATTAGTGACTACGAACCATTTACTTCATTCACCGAATTATCATCTTGTACTCAAATACCAAAACCAAAAATAAAACATGAATTTTTTGTTGACGTTGACGGTATTGAAAAAATTAAATTTAATTCCATAAAATATGGGCCTAATGATTGTTCGTTAGAATATTTTGAATACAAATTTGATACAACAACAATACCTTTAACAGGAACTTGTGGTAGTGATATTGCCATCGAATCAGTTTGTTACATTTATACAGGAGCAACTGATTGTATAATGACGAGTGATTTAACATTAACAATAACTGGTAGTACTTTTTTAATACAGAGTGGTAACACAATTAATAATTGGCCAATTTACATACACAGAAATTGTGAATATGGACCGAATGTGGGGACTGGTTATGGTGAGGTAGGGATACTACAACAAACTTCTGAAAATACATGTCAATTTTTATTATCTGATGTTAGAGAGAATGATGTTATTGACTTATTATTTACTGATGCCAATAACTGTGATTTAAAAGTAAAAATTGAGGGTCTACAAATAAAGTATGTTGAAATACCACATGAGGATAATCCATTAACTGAAGATATTGAGTCTTACCCATTATTGATTAATACGGGGTATACTATTACACCTAAAGTACAATATAGAAATACATATAACTACGGATTAAAATCCGATTCATATGTTTTATTGAAAACAGGAACAACAAATAATCCCGAGAGTTGTGTACCAACATTGGTAAGAGATTTATTATCGGAATGTGACACATTAACGGGTAAAACTATTTTAACAGCAAATTACAAAGATTGTAATGAATATAACTACCAACAAATTAAAGACGGTAGAGAAGTTAACGATTTTAAATTTACCTTTGATTATTCGGCAAGTACTATTTCTAGTATTGAGACCTTAGGGTCGATAAAGAAAAATTCGATTACGGGTGAAACATCATCAGGGGAATATGAAGTATTTGAAGTTTTACCAACCACAAAGTTACGTGTTTACACCAGAAATCAAGTAGATGATAATGGGATTGTAACTGGTACAAGTAAAAATTATTTTTTTACCGAAAGATACCCCGAAGAACTTGTTCTTAAACCTGAACAAATTGAACCATGTTGTGATTATCCTAAAGATTATTATGAATTTGGTGATTTTTTAATTAACCAAAACGGAGAACTTATTGAAGTTCTTTCAGTTAATTTAGATTACTGTACACCTGACATTTATTATCTTATAAATTTAGATAATGACGTAGTGAGTGGACAAATCTACAATGAAAATTTCATTGTTTTCAACGGTAACCAAAATCAACAATTATTGTTAGAACACAATTACGTTAAATTTAGTAATGATAATTTTGATTTACAACAATATTATGCAAATGGTTGTGGAGATTGTGTTGATAGTAATCCAATAAATTCCATAGAATCATTAACAAGAAATTTAGATGAATTAGATGTTTGTGATATGGTTCCGGTGGTTGAATGTGGTGATGAACCTTACTTAGATTGTACGATAGACGGAAGTATTGTTGAAATAACACCAACTCCTACACCTACTCCTACACCAACGCCAACACCAACGCCAACATTAGATTGTAATTTGGGTGGTGACATTGTAGTGGTTGAGACAACCCCTACACCAACTCCAACGCCTACCCCTACACCTACTCCAACTCCTACACCTACTCCTACACCAACCCCAACACCTACACCAACATTAGATTGTAATTTGGAAGGTGAAATAGAATTAATTACCCCAACTCCTACTCCAACTCCAACCCCTACACCAACAGAGGTTGAAGTAACTCCTACGCCAACTCCTACACCTGTATCGAGTTTAACACCGACACCAACCCCTACGCCGACTCCTACACCAACACCAGTTGAGAGTTTAACGCCAACCCCTACACCAACTCCTACACCAACAGAGGTTGATGTGACACCTACACCAACGCCAACACCGGTAGAAAGTTTAACACCGACTCCTACACCAACGCCGACTCCAACACCAACATCTGAATTTTGTGTTGATTGTCCAGAAGGATATGTTTGGACATATATTGGTGATGATACTTGTACTGCAATTGATGTTGTTTCTGCAACCGAACCTGTAAGTCCTTACACAGCATTTACTAGAACATATTTTGAATATAGTATGAGTGGTACATCCATTTATGAAACGGGTTGGAATGTAAATGGTACGGGAATTGAAGAAGTTCATCTAGATACACCAGATTTATGGAAAAATACAACTGGTTATAATACATTTAACCCTGGTAATGGTCCATTAAATAGAACGGGATTATGGGCAAATTTGGATACGGCAGACCCGATTGATTATCCGTTAGAAACATGGTTAGGATTTAACTACTGTTTAACAGGAATAACAGGTGGTCAATATTATATTGGTATTGGTGCTGATAATGAATTTAGATTAGAAATTGATGGTGTAGTAATATTGGACACATTTGCTAATTCCGGATTAAATGAATTGGATAAATTTAGAAGATGGCATGTTTACCCAATAACTTTATCTGCTGGTGACCATATTATTGGATTATATGGTTATAATTTATTAGGTACCGGTAATAATCCTGCAGGATTTGGATGTGAAATTTATGATAACACAATAAGTGAGTTAACAAATGCAACATCGTTAAATGACCTTAATGTAATATTTACATCAACAGATTTCATAGGGGAAATTATTCCTGTTGTTAAGGATGTTGACGGAAATTATATTGCAAATGGATACACATGTGAAAATGGTTACGAATATGCTCAATGTGACGGTAATTGTTGGAAAGTAATTTACTGTCCTGAAATAACACCTACACCTACCCCAACTCCAACACCTACTCCAACACCTGTGGAAAGTGCCACCCCAACCCCTACACCAACAGAGGTTGAAGTGACTCCGACCCCTACACCAACTCCTACACCGGTATCGAGTATAACACCTACTCCTACTCCTACTCCTACACCAACAGAGGTTGATGTGACACCTACGCCAACACCAACACCAGTTGATAGTTTAACACCAACTCCTACACCAACTCCTACACCAACCCCAACACCAACTCCAGTTGAGAGTTTAACACCTACGCCGACACCGACTCCAACCCCTACACCAACAGAGGTTGAAGTGACTCCGACCCCTACACCTACACCAACACCAGTTGAGAGTTTAACACCAACTCCTACCCCTACTCCAACTCCAACGCCAACAGAAGTTGAGGCAACACCTACCCCTACGCCGACTCCTACACCAACACCAGTTGAGAGTTTAACACCAACTCCTACCCCAACACCAACCCCTACACCAACACCTACACCGGTAACGAGTTTGACACCTACCCCTACGCCAACCCCAACTCCAACCCCTACCGCAGGTATTAACTTTACCTATGAAACCACAACGATTTCATGTTATGGAGGTTCGGATGGTGAAATAGAAATAACCGAAATTAGTGGTGGTGCAGGACCTGATTATTATACAAAATTAGGTGTTAGTGGTACATACCAATTATTTGATGGAATTTCCAGAATATATGATAACTTAACCTATGGTGATTATACAATTTATATAAAAGATTCTGCGGATAATGAAAATTCGTTTATAGTTAACGTACCACAATCACCAGAACAAAATGTTACAATTGATAGTTACGTTACAACGACAACAACAACGGGTGAAATTACCGTAACATCAACAGGTGGGGTTTGGCCAAAAACATATTATATTTATGAAGATACGTCATTCCCTTATTCAACATGTGGTGAAGGTTCACCAATCAGTACAATTTCAAATGTAACAGAAGAAAATTCTACACAAACATTTACAGGATTAACATCAGGTTGTTTCTGTGTAACAGTTATAGACGATAATGGATGTAGTGAAAATTCAGGAATTCAATGTTTATCTGAAGGTAATCCTGACGAAATATTACCAGTTTCGGGATTAACATGGACTACCGATACGAATGTGACAGGATTCACCCAATGTCAATATGTTGACGATACACAACAGTTAGCGGCTGGTTGGGCAATTTCTAATTTAAACCAAACAATCAGATTTAACGTTTCAGACTCCGCGAACTGCGAGGGACCTTGTGACCAAACACAAACTGGTTGGGCACAGGCAACAATAACAGTTGGACCTGACGATACTGAAATGTCATTAGATTTTAGTGGTATTGCTGAGTTACAAGATACAGATTTTGAAAATATTATTTTTAAATTAGACGGTACACAAATTGCAAAGGCAACATCACAAGATTTAAATCAAGGATGTGACATGGGTCCAGTAATAAAATCATTTACAGTTCCATCACCTTATCTATTATTAGCAAATAGTGTACACACATTAAGAATTGAATTTACAACAAATGACCCACTTTACCATCTCGGTTCATACTACCAAGTTGAATTAGGTTTCAATGTTGTGACATAAATGAAAAACGTAAAAAGATATTTATTATAATGGGATTAAAAATAAGAATACATAATATACAACCTTCAGGAGTTATTTTCAGAGTTTCCTATAAAATAGGTGGATTAACTCCTGGCAGTCACACCGATGGTTGGACTGTGTATTCAACATCAAGTACCGACCCATTAATATTAACAGGGGCAACTTTTGATGAATTAGTTAATCAAACTGACGAAGAATATTCTACCCAAAGAGTTGTTTGGGTTAAATTGGATTATACAACATTAAGTGGTAATAATGAATATATCATTGAAAATATAAACATTCACGAGAAAGAATATTGGAATGATTGTTTTGCGGGTATTATCATGGAAGGTGAATTATCCGTAATTACACCAACTCCTACACCAACACCAACACCAACTCCTACACCAACATCGGTGGTTATTACCCCTACACCAACCCCAACACCTACTCCAACACCAACAGAGGTTGAAGTGACTCCGACACCTACTCCAACACCAACAGAGGTTGAAGTAACTCCTACGCCAACACCAACCCCAACACCTACACCAACTCCTGTAACGAGTATAACACCAACTCCTACGCCGACTCCAACTCCTACGCCGACTCCAACTCCTACACCGGTAACGAGTATAACTCCAACCCCCACACCTACACCTACGCCGACTCCTACACCAACACCGACAGAACTCTTAGGAGAATGTTATACAATAAATGTTGATTACTCACTTAATCAAGATAATTATGGTGTTGAATATACAGACCCATCTTATGGTTCTGTTCAACAATCTAAATTCAATATGTTACCAGACGACGGTCCTGGCGGTTCATATGCTGTATTCTACATTTGTTCTACCCAATATCCAACATTATTGGATTACACTGGTGGTTCACCTGTCGGTGTCGGCTCAATATCGGGAGTAAGTATTACAGGACCAAACGGTATTTGTGATAATTCGTCCGATTGTTCAACATCAATAACATATTGTTATAGTGATGGAACCAACCAATATGGACCATTTAGTAGTTTGGAAGATTGTCAAAATTTAATAAATAACCCGAGTGGATATGTTTGTAATCAATGTCTTGGTTAATCAAAAGAAAAGTATTTACTAATAAAGAATAATAGTATAAATTCAAATAATTAATATTTATAAAAATGGAAGTTTTAATAACGTTAACCTCAGTAGGTGCATCAGTAACGGACCCAATCACGGTAACAGCGGATACGGGCACAGTTGTTCCGGCAACATCAACAATATCTGAATTAGAATCAGGTGTTCAGTTTACCATTGATAATAGTGCAACTGAAATTACGTTAACAGGACAAGGTGGATGTGGTGAATTGGTATTATCGGTACCAAACACAATCACACCTACACCAACCCCTACACCAACGCCAACACCAACTCCAGTTGGGCCAACACCTACGCCTACTCCAACTCCAACTCCAACTCCTGCACCTGAACCTTCAACACCTACCCCAACCCCAACACCTACTCCAACACCTACGCCTACTCCAACACCTACACCAACTCCTGTAACGAGTATAACACCAACTCCTACGCCGACTCCAACTCCTACGCCGACTCCAACTCCTACACCGGTAACGAGTTTAACACCTACACCTACC
>JACCDL011378729.1_pt1 | contig 11025 bp, 11 predicted proteins | sample 7441931 | NCBI WGS metagenome assembly JACCDL01 (sample SAMN15323437, study PRJNA562643) | freshwater metagenome | isolation source: river surface water | place: USA:Blue River Watershed | collected 2017-08-16 | reverse complement strand
CCACCTCCGCCACCGCCACCACCTCCGCCACCACCGCCACCACCGGCGATGTACTCATTTGAGTTAGGATATAGTGCTGGAGATAGTGTAGCTGCATGTAACGCGGAAACATATACATTTAAGAGTACTTGTACTAGCTTAGCAGCTGGATGTACATTAAAATTAAGTGATGAAACCACAAATGCACCGGATGGATATTATTCGAATGGAACAACGGTTTATTATGTTGAAGGTAATGGATATATAAACACTACTTCAGCTTGTGTTGCGCCGCCGCCTCCGCCGCCGCCTCCGCCGCCTCCACCGCCGGGTTATACTCCAATTGAATTGGGATACGATGCTGGTTCACACCAAAACGCATGTAATTCATTGCAGCAAACGTATTACATAAATGCTAGTAATTGGATGGATGCTACTCAATTGTATAGTGACTCAAATGGAACAATTGCTAGTACGGGTTACTATTCGGATGCATTTAATGCTAGACAATGGACTGCTTCGAGATTTGGAGGAGGTTCGTTTGGCGCAAGTGAAATATGCCAACCATTTTAATATTTTATGATTATAAAAGAAAATTTAATTTATAAATACGATAATGTTATTACTGATTTAGAATGTGATAAGATTTTTAATTATTACAAAAGTAATCATAGTAACGATATAAACGATACAAGAGTATTACCCTGGTTTGAGGGTAATACATTGTATTGGAATTTTTTAAAAGATACATCTATTTCAAACGAAATTGAAATTAGTAGAAATAAAATAATAGATTTAGTAAGACAATCGTATTCAGTAGATGTTTATCCAAATGTGACAACATTAGTGATGTGGAAAGAAGGTAAATCAATGAGTATTCATAAAGATAATGGGTATGAAAATGATAAGCACATTTTACATATGAGAACTTACTCATCCGTTATGTATTTAAATGATGATTTTGAAGGTGGAGAAACTACTATTTTAAAAGAAAATTCAGATGAAACCGAATATATTTGTAAACCAAAAAAAGGTTCTGTTTTGATATTTAGAAGTGATGAAAGTTGTTTGCATGGCGTAAACAAAATTGAAAAAGGTGAACGATTGACATTATCGATGTGGTTTGCTATTGATGAACAATATTTAGAAAAATAATTTATGATTGTATTCATTACAACGGGTTACGGAAAAAATATAATAGGAGGTTCTGATATATGGTGTAATAACTTTATGGAGAATATCTTACCATTGGTTACAGAAGATTACAAAATTGTGGTTGATGGTAGAACTTTGTTGCCAGAAAAAGATGCAATCTACACTTTTCAAAACGATGAAGAAATAGATAGGATATTAGATGAGTGTGATAAGATAGTTTTTCTACACCATTCATACAAACCAAATCCTATAATCAAAAAGTATCTTCACAAAACTTATACAACATTTGTTCACGCATTTATCCCCGATATGCTGGGATTAAACGATGAGTATGAAAACCTAATGACAAGATTAGATTGGCATTGGCAAAAGGATATTTTAGATAATTCTAAAAATATCGTATGGATAGGTTATGAGAAAGATACAATACATACATACTTTCCAAATACTATAACGATTACAAATTATTATGAATGGAAAAATAACAAACCATTCGAAGATGTACAAAGTAATAAAATAGGATATGCAGCAAGGTGTGAAACGAGAAAGAATGCACATTATTTAGATGCAATACCTGCTTTCATATTTTCTAACAAATATGATTATAGAAGAATGTTAGAGGGTAGTAAGATAAACGCAGATGTACACACTTTTATAGAATTTGATTATCGTTTTCATAATAAATTTTTTGAAAAGAATTTTAAAATATTTCACGGAGCATATACCAAAGAACCATTTGGTTATGCAATATTTGATGCAATTGATAATGGTAAACTTCCAATATTAGATTCAAATTGGATGAGAGATATAAAATATCGATATAGAGCAATGAATAAAGCTCAATTTCATTATCAATATTTAAGAATATTAGAAGATGGTTTTGAAAAAAATAAAAAACAATTCGACAGATTAAAAAAAGGATTAGAAAAATATACAAATAAAGAAAAATGGATTCAACAAATAATGGAAATGCTATAAAAATTCATTGTGATTATTTTGAATTAAAAGGAATATTTTACGATTGTGATGTATCAAATTTTGAAGTAATTCCTAATTCATACTTTGATACTGAAAAAAATGCTATTGTTTTGTTAGATAGAACTCAATTAGAATATTTTTATGAATCATATAAAAATAATCAAATTGAATTTGATAGAATATGCAATATGTGGGAGGAAAACAATAATTTGATTGTTTTTTGGAGATGCCACTTTGAACCACTTGGGTATATTATGGATAAAGATTTTATTTTAAAGAAATGGAATTTTAAACACATAACAATTTCCGATTCAGAATTATTTAAAAACGAAGAAGGATTTTACTTTGACCATTTTGCCAATTTAATCCATATGGTTGGTTGTGATAAAAATGGATTATACGAATGTTTAGAAGATGCAATAACTCATACAAACGAAAAATCCTATGATTATTATTTTTCATTTTTCACACCTAGAATTCAAAAAATTCATTTCTTAAATAAAATGATTGATAATGGAATAGTTAGTAAATGTTTAGTTAGAATGAATAAACCATTTTATGATAATGAGCAAATTCTAACTAATCCTGAAAATGTAAAAATGATAAAACCTTCTATTAAAAAGTTTTATGAAGAGAATAAAATTTTCAGAAATTTCGATGAATATAGACCTTATGTTAGATTTAATAATTTTGAAATGAAAATGAACGAAACTCATAGTAGTTCTTTTATAAAAACGAAAGATTATGATGTATCGTATATAGATTTAAATGCTGAAACCCATTGTATATTTGATATTCCGCCAGCAAATACTGAAAAGGTTTATAAATCATTATTTACAGAAAAGCCGTTTATTTGTATTGGTTCTCAAAAAGTTTATGAAGAATTGGAAAAAATTGGTATAGATACTTATGTTGATAAATTTGATTTACATATATTAAGAGATACAAATGAACCAATAGAACATATAGATTCCATAATTGAGTTTCAAAAAAAGAATACAAATAACATACATAGTTTATTTAATGAATTAGAGGATGTTAGAAAGAAAAATAGAAAATTATTTATAGAACATTATAAAAAAATAACGAGAGAGGTTTACGATTTCGTAATGAGTTATTATGGAGAGCTTATTAAATCTTAATATTGTAAAAGATTATTTAGCAAATAATCATAAAATAGATGAAGATGGGAATATAATACATACTCCCATAAACTATCGTTGGACACATGGAGCTACCGATTTACATTTAGGCGATGGCTTACTCATATATTCGCTTATACAATTTAGTAGAGCAAAAGTATGTGTTTGTATTGGAACGGGTGGTGGATTTATTCCACGCTTAATGACTCAATCTAGAGTAGATTTATGGCATCAAAAAATATTTGAAGGAAATCCATCAAATGAGTGGGGTGATATCGGAAGCACGATTATAGTGGATGCATCAAATGGTGTGGGTGGATACACAGATTGGACTGAAGAAGATTCTTTTTTAAGACAACATTTTAGTCCTCAAATTATAATTGAAACTTCGGAAAAAGTATTTTACGATTATTTCGTTAGACAAGATATTAAAATTGATTATCTACACATAGATGGCGACCACTCATACGAAGGAGTTAAAAAAGATTTTGAATTGTATTCACAAATAATGTCAGAAAACGGAATCATAACAATTCACGATACAGACCAATTATATCACGATACATTTGTTGTTACCGAAAATGCTAAAAAAGATTTTGCATCATTTGATGGACCTGCAAAATTTGTTAAAGAGTTGGAAAAGAATATTCATTGGAATTTGGTTAATTTGAAAAATTTTCGTATATTTGGAGGCAAACTACCTACATCTACTGGGATTACAATATTAACACGAAAGTAAATGACACGATTATTAACTGTTACGGGTTCAAGAACTAATACACTTTGGCATATGCTAAATCATTATCGACACATAGTTGATGAAATGTATGTAGTTGTATATGAGTGGGAAGGTACAAATATATTACAAGAAGTTGGAAACATATTAGAAAACTTTCCAACGGCAAAAGTAGTAAAAGTTGAACGAAGAGAAAAATTCAATTGGGAAGTAGTAACCCAATTATACAATGAAATAAAAAACATGCATCCCGATGATTGGTGGGTAATTGCAGATGATGATGAATTTCATGTGTATCCGATACCACTTCCATTCTTAATAGAAGATTGTGAACAAAATGGTTGGGATATTGTGAGAGGTGGATTTGTTGATAGAATTGGAGAAGGTGGTACTTTTCCCGAAATCCAACCATATAAAAATATATTTGAACAATTTCCATTAGCAGGTTTTTTTAGATATCCATTAAGTGGAGCTTGTCCTAATAAAATATGTGTAATAAAAGGATATGTTGAACTTACAAATGGACAGCACTATGCTAAAATAAATGGAGAAACGTTATGGGGTGAGCAATTGGATAATAAATTAATAGCACCAATAGATGAATATTCAGTCCAAGTACATCATTTCAAATGGGATAAAACGTGTGTAGAAAGAATTAAAGCAGTAGCAGATATTAAAAAAGAATATGCTTATTCTAAAGAATATTTAAAAATGTATCAAGCGATAAGAAGAAACAATTTCGAAATTGATATAGCTAATTCAGAATTTATGATTGAAAAATCTGGCATTGGTTCTTATTGTAGATGGAATGAGTTAATTAAAATGATAATAAAAATTTGATTTGGAAATTAAATAAAAAAATGTTATCTTTACAAATATATTAAATAAGTTATTATGGCAAAAATTACATCAAAACCTGAAGTAGAATCCGCTAACGATGAATTATTATTGTTAGAAACTAGAAAAGTGAAAGCATTAGAAAAAATTGCTAATTCTTTAGATGCCCTTACTGTTTGGTTCGAAGAAATCGACAAAGAAGAATGGGGAGAAAGAATTCAATGGTATTTAGCTGAATTTCATAAAAAGGTTGTAAAGGAGGATGCAGAGTAATCACAAATTAGGCATTATTGTACCTTATAGAGATAGATTCGACCATTTAGAAAATTTTAAAAATCAAATAAAAAATTATTTAGATGATAGAAATATCAACTATGAATTAATTATAATTGAACAAGATAATGCCAAATTGTTCAATCGTGGAATGCTATTGAATATCGGATTTAAGTATGCTAAAAAACTAAAATGCGATTATGTAGTATTCCACGATGTGGACATGATACCATTAAGTGTAAATTATAATTATTCACACATACCATTACATTTAGCAACTGATTTTTATTATTCAGAAGGAGAAAAAGAAAGACAAATATTTGACTCTTATTTTGGAGGAGTAACTTTATTTCCTGTTGAAATATTTGAAGAAATTGATGGGTATTCAAACAAATATTGGGGTTGGGGGTATGAAGATGATGACTTACTTTTAAGATGCGAAAGACATCAAATATCATTGGATAAAAAGGCTTTTAGAAACATTGGAAAAAGAAAGTTTTTAAAACTAAATGGTATAGATTCACACGTTAAAGTAAAAAATGTAATCAACTTTAATTACCATTTTACAATATCCGTAACATTCTGCCCAGATGAATTAGAATTAAATCCCGAAAGAGAATCAGATGAATTCACCATATTCAGTATTCCTGGCTACGATTTTGCGATTTCATATACATCGTTTCATAGATATAATTTTTGTGCGTTTGATTATAAATTAAATTCACATTTTGTAAACTCCGAAATAAAGCCAAACTATTTAACAAATATAACAATAGTATATAACGCAGATGATAAAATAATTAAAGTTTATCAGGATGGAGTGTATGTAGGAGAAACCGAAAATATTAAAAAATTTTTAGTTGATTATAAAGTAGCTGATAATTTTTACATAGGTGTAGGTGACCCTAGTAGAGCTAAAATACCAAACTTTTTTAAAGGATATTTTAAATCATTCGCCTATTTTGATACAATTTTAAATGATGAGGAAATATATAAGTTAGGAACTCAAATAGATGAACCAATTAAAAAATCTCAATCATTACAAATATACTATGATGCATCTAAAATAGATGATTACAAACTAAAAGATTTATCGGGCCATAAAAACAATGGTGAAATAGTAGCATGTGAAATGATTGAATCTAATTCCTATGATGAATTAGATTTTCCAATTCCATTTAGACGTAAAAGTAGATTTGAATCGTTAAAACACGAAGAAAACGGATTTTTGGGAAACAAATGGAAAAATAAATGTACTCGATGGAATCAATTAAGATTTATAAATGAAGTATTGCAAAATACAGAACTAACAAAAAACGATGGGCTATCAACTTTAAAGTTTATAGAGCATGGTGTTAAAAAATTAGATAGAAATATTAGATTAATAAATGTTGGTATATAATGAAGTTAGGAGTTTGCGTACCATATAGAAATAGAGAAGCTCATATGAATGAGTTTGTTCCTCACGTTAGTAAATTTTTAGAAGAAAGAGGGATAGAACATACAATATATCTTGCACACCAATGTGATGATAAACTATTCAACAGAGGATTGATGAAAAACATTGCCGCTAAACATGCATTTGATGATGGGTGTGATTATATCGTTTGGCATGATATTGATATGGTGCCGGAAGATGATAGCTGTGATTATTCATTTCCAATCGATAATCCTCAACACATTGCGGTTCGTATTTCACAATCCGACTATCAATTGAAGTATGAGGAATACTTTGGTGGTGCAGTAATATTCTCCAAAGAGCAAGTAGAAAGAACAAATGGATATTCGAACGATTATTGGGATTGGGGTATGGAAGATGATGATTTGTTTTGGAGATGTGTGATGGAAGGGTACGTTGAAAAGACACAATTGGATTATAGCATAGAAAAATTTGTTGGTTATTTTAATGGTAAAAATGCAAAAGCTACATATAGACCAACTAGAGAATTAAAGGATTGTATTTCTAATTCACATACTATTTCTGTTTTGGTAAAAGCAGACCAACAAATTGAAAAAGTACCTATTTGGTTAATTGGAGATGGTAGTAGACAATTCATAGAATATCCAATATTCAGAAAACCTGGATATGATTGGGGATTATCTTTTAATAATAGTAGAGCATATACAATGCAACTATGGGATAGAATAAAAGGACATTTATACCAATGGATTAAAAGATATGAAAATCAATGGAGTTGGATTACTATGGCGGTTGATAATGAAAAGAAAAAAGTACATTTCTACTTAAATGGTAGAGAGAGTGATGCTAGATTAGGAACGGGTACGCAATCTCCATTAAAATACGATGAACCATTAAAAAGATATGGTATGGAGCCGTTTACTATTGGATATTCAAAATCACCAACCGAAGTATTTTTTAAAGGTTATATTTCAGACATTAAAGTATGGGATAGATGTTTAGGTAAAACTGAAATTAAAAATTTACACAAACAAATACCACAAAACAATTTAATTTTTGATTACGATTTTGATAATGAATTAGAAAATTTAGAAAATATAGAAGTTTTAAAAGAGAAGATTGAAATACCACACACAATATTGCCATATAGAAGAAATGGTAAATTTAGATGTTTACCACATCAAACAGAAGGGTTAATTAAAGAAGGTGGTATTGATAAGTGGGCCAAAGGTGAAACAACTGCACGAAATGAAAGAAGATACATTTTACAAATGCAGCAAGGAGAAATAAACTATAAAAAAGATGGAATGAATAGTATGAATTATGAACTTTTATCGATTGATACTATTTATAATAGACATAAAATGATTAATGTAAAAACAATAAGTTATGGCATATAAAAAACCACTTTACGAAGAAGTAAAGAACAAATTAGACAATGTTGGTAAGGGAATGTGTTTGGCAAAATGGACGCAAGTAACAACACATTTACACACAGGCCATAATCATAGTTGCCACCACCCTAATACTCACAAAGTTTCCGAACAAGAGATTAAACGTAATCCATCGGCACTTCATAATACTCTATTCAAAAAGCAAAAAAGAAAAGAGATGATGAATGGCGCAAGACCTACGGAATGTGATTATTGTTGGGGAGTAGAAGATAATTCCGATTTGTATTCGGATAGAGTTTTCAAATCATCCGAAGATTGGAGCTGGCCTTTAGCAGACCAAATTATCAATTCAAATTGGAGAGATGATTTTAATCCACGATATGTAGAAGTTGCTTTTTCAAACACGTGTAACTTTGCATGTTCATATTGTTCTCCTACATTTTCATCAAAATGGATGGAAGAAATTCAACAATATGGTGGATACAAAACAACCGATAATTTTAATGATTTAAAACATTTGGCGGCAGAGCAAAAAATGCCAATTCCTCAAAGAGAACACAATCCATATGTAGAAGCATTTTGGAAATGGTGGCCAGATTTGTATAGAGATTTACATACATTTAGAATTACAGGCGGTGAACCATTATTATCTAGAGATACTTGGAAAGTATTAGATTATATTATTGATGAACCAAATCCAAATAAAAATTTAGATTTTTCAATTAACTCAAATTTAGGAGTTAGCGATGAATTAATAACTAAACTAATTGAGAAATTAAAAAGAATTACTGAAGAAGATAAAGTAAAAGGATTCGTACTATTTACTTCATGTGATGGGTGGGGTGAGCAAGCTGAATATATTCGTAATGGTTTAGAATTCAATCGTTTTTGGAATAATGTAAATAGAATTTTAAGAGAAGTTCCGAGAATTACTATTACCTTTATGGTAACGTATAATATGTTATCAGTATTCAGTTTTGACAAATTGATTAAAGGTGTATATGATTTGAAGAGAGAATATGCCGGAGATGATAGATACTGGTTATCGCCTGTATTATTGGATACATCTTATTTAAGACATCCCCGTCATCAAACTGTTCAAATACTTCCACACCAATTTAAGCAAAATATATTTGACCAAGCTCAATTAGCATTTTATCACGGTATTCCATATTATTCAAAAGGGTATGTTGGATATTCTGATTTGGAAATTCAAAAATTGAAAAGAACATATGATTGGGCTATATCACCAATAGAAGATAGTGCTTTATTTAAAGCAAGATATAATTTTTATCAGTTCTTTAGTGAGCATGATAAAAGAAGAGGAACTGACTTTGTAAAAACATTTCCAGAGTTAGAAGAATTTTATAATTTCACAAAAACAATAAAGTTATAGTATGTATAAAGTACCTTACAAAGAGCCATTAATATTAGCCGATTTACCTTGGTGGCCACACAACGCATATGGAATTATCGATACATCTGCGTTTTATGTTATGAACGAAAAAAGTTGGACAATAAGTGGAACTTGGAAAAGAAGTGAAGATGATTCTAAAGCCGATGATATGGCTGGAATTTTTATGAGAAGAGGTTTACATACGGGCATTGTTTATAGAAAGCCTGATATGTTAATGTTAAACTTTTGGTATGTAGAAGGTGATGAAGAAAAGTATGCTGATAAAATTTTATTTTATAAAGATGAAGCATTTTGGAATGAAATGCATTTATATACTTTAAATTGGGATGCAGATACGAATACATATGAATTTTGGATTGATGATGAATTAGTATATTCAGAAGTATTGGGCGGTAAATTGAGAAATTACGAAAACGCACCTTATTTTATTGGGTCTGCTGATACTAAAGGCGATTTTAGTTGGGCACAAGAATGCTATACGGATTTCTTCATAGTATCCGATAAAAAATTAGATGGTTCAGCTGTTAATGAATTTAGGAAAAATATAGATTCATTTGTAAAAGAAAATAAATTCGGATATAGATGTTTGGATAAAGAAGAATTGGGATTATTGTGTTGCTTTGATTTTAAAGATGAAACGCCATATAAATTTTGGGATATGACGGGAAACAATAATCATATGATGAAATTTTGTAAAGATTTAGAAAAGTTATAATGAAAATATTAATTACAGGCGGAGCAGGTTATTTAGGTTCGGTTATAGTTGACAAAATGTTGAATGCCGGACACGAAGTAGTTGTTTTGGATAAATTATTATTCAATCAAACTTCATTATTACAATACACATCAAATCCAAACTTTAAATTTATATATGGGGATGTTCGTAATGAATCTCTTTTAGAAAAATTATGTAAAGAAGCTGATGTGATTATTCCATTAGCAGCTATTGTAGGATTTCCTGCATGTGCGGCTGACCCACAATTGGCAAAAGATATCAATTTTAAGCAAATTGTAAATATTGTAAAATTTGCACAACATAAGAAAATCTTATATCCAAATACAAATAGTGGATATGGAATAGCAGAAGGTCAAACGGAGTGTACTGAAGAATCGCCACTAACACCTATATCAGTTTATGGACAAACTAAATGTGATGCAGAAAACTTTTTAAGAACAATGACAACTGCTATTACATTTAGATTAGCAACTGTATTTGGTGTATCTCCTAGAATGAGAACTGATTTATTGGTAAATGATTTTACTTATAAAGCAATTACCGATAAATACATTGTTGTGTTTGAAAAGAATTTCAAAAGAAACTTCATTCACGTTGAAGATGTAGCATCTGCTTTCCTTTTTATGTTGGAAAATTATGAAAAATACAAAGGTGAAGTGTTCAATGTGGGGTTAAGTACTGCAAATCTTTCAAAGCAAGAGTTGTTAGAAAAGATACAATCTCATGTAAAGGATTTTGCGGTATCATACAACGACTTTTATGAGGACCCCGATAAAAGAGATTACATTGTATCAAACGCTAAAATAGAAGCGACTGGTTGGAAACCCGAATGGGATTTGGATAGAGGTATCCAACAACTAATTCAGGGTTATCAAATGATTGTACCAAAGATGGGTGCAGAATTTAGAAATGGATTTCCGTTAGGTTACGCACAAAATTTTTAATATGAGCAATAAGT
>JACCDL010201090.1_pt1 | contig 11030 bp, 7 predicted proteins | sample 7441931 | NCBI WGS metagenome assembly JACCDL01 (sample SAMN15323437, study PRJNA562643) | freshwater metagenome | isolation source: river surface water | place: USA:Blue River Watershed | collected 2017-08-16 | reverse complement strand
GTAGCGTTCTTCGCGCTGGTCTGAGGTCTTATTGGTCTCGCTCTTTTGATTGGTTTGAGTTGCGTCAGTCGAGCTCAGAGTCTCGTTTGAGTGAGTCGAGGCGTTCTCAATGTGCTTGGTCTCGTTGGATTGCTCTTGCTTGAAGGTATCGCTCGAATTCTTCTCGTTGAGTGAGAGTGTGTCCGACTTTCCAGCTGGGGCTCTTCCGGTTTCTTTTTCGTTGGCTGCGATCTCTTCAGGAGTGCGCGGAAATTTCATGGCGCGAAGGCCTAAGGTCACGTTTCTGAAATCATTCGTCTTCAGGCGTGCCATTTCAAGGAGGCTCGTGCGCTCCTCAGGGCTCATCACTTCATCGGCAAGAAGCGTGGCATTGATTCCGCGGATGCGGACTGCGGCCCCGCCACTTTCGACGTATTCCCCTGGTTGACCGTATTGCGCTTCTTCGGGATTGACGGCATCGGTGAGGAGCTCAAAATCGGCGAGGAGACAGTGTTGGGGGCAGAATTGTTGGAAAATGCCCTCGACCCGCTCGCGGAACTGCCGGGAAACGCGTTCACGGATTTCAGCTACTTTTCCTGCTGTTCCCGCTGGTTGGGGGAAGGGAACCGTCTGAACGACCACTTTCACCGGGTATTCCAGCGTATCCAGGTACTGCTGCATGAGATCGAGAAGCTTTCGTCGGGTGACGGGGCCGAGCTTTTCGTCCATCAGAAGTTTGATGGTCCCTTCGGTGGGGACGAGTCGGGCTTGCATGCCTGGGTCGGATTCGCTGAAGCCGGGCTCAAGTTCTTCCGGAGTAGCGAGATCGACTGAGGCCGAAACCGACATGATCTTCACGTCGTCTCCGCCGTACTTTTCGACGAGCGGTTCAACGAGGCGTCTTAGCTGCCCTTCGGCAAGGCGCTTGGCGTTTTCGAGTGCGCTCCCCGCGCTTCCGACTCTCGCTGCAGACACTTCCGCCGCGGGTATTGCCCAGAGTAGGAAGGTGAGAAGGATGCAGGTGGAGCGCAAACGACTCATTGGGAAGCCGGGCTCCTCTTTAAGTTAGATCTTCGCTCGACAAAGCGACGAAGTGATTCATTTCCAGGATTCAAGCGAATGGCCTGGTTCCACGAGCGAATGGCGAGATCGGTGCGCCCCAAGCGATCCAGAAGCGTTCCGCGCATTTCGTGAATCTTGGAGTCCGTAGGATAGACAACCAGAAGTTCGTCGACTTCCAAAAGCGCGGCTTCGTAGCGTGCCACGCGGTAAAGTTGTTTCACATGATCGAGCGACGCTAGGTAGCTCTGGTCATGATCGGGTGCCTCGCCTTCGGCTTCTCTCAGGCCGAGGCCCGTTTCCACTTCGCGGCGCGCGCCGTCGTCATCGGCGAAGCCCTTCGGGAGCGAAGCTGCGATCTCGCGGTCAGAAGGACCCGCTGATCGTCCTAAGTAAGTCGTATCGAGCCCGGATGCGGAGGCGGGCGATCGACCCGACTCATCCGGGAAAGCTGGGGAGACAGGGACGGTCAGATCCGTGATCGCTCCACTTTGTGAGGGGAGTTCCACTTCGACCGATCGTTCCCCTTTTCGGGTCCGTAAGACGATATTGGAAGGCGATTTTCCGGGCGAGTTCTCATACGCGCCAAACGGATTCAGGATCGGTCCTTGGACGACGTCTTTTTTCTCGACCGCCAGGAAGCTTTTTACGCCGCCGCATCCCGAAAGAACGAGAAGTACGCTCGCTGCGAGGCGGAGTGCTTGAGGCGTCGATTTAAGGTGAGAGCAGTATTTTATCATCGTCGTTTCACCAGAAAAGTCCGCTGACACTGAGTCCGTATTCCCAGCCAGTCACTGCTCCGTAGCTAGTAGTGCCAACAAATCGCGTGGCTTGCGGGCGGTAGCCAAGAGTCGTGGAGACGGCCCAGTGTTTGGCCAAGCGCCACTCGTAGCCCGCACGAACGAGGCCTCCGAGGTAGCCTGAAGCGTAGGTTCCACCGATTGCTGCGAAAGCGCTTCCACGGGCGTGGTTGAAATTTTCTTCGCCGCCTAGGAAGTTCCAGGCGTGGACAAAAAGAAGAGTGCCGTTCAGTCCGCCCCAAATATTGCTGACCTGTTCGGCATCCGTCATCGTTCCGCCCAAAAGGGATGCGGCGTAGTGGTAGTTCACTTCGAAGCCCACTTCTTTTCGGCGGTTGTCGTAACGCTCGACCAAGCGGAACGAGGGAACCAAGCAACCCGTTGCAGTGTTCGGGGTGGCATTGGGTTCAAAGAAATAGGACAGGCCAACCCGGTACTGAAGACTCGGTTGATACTCGCTTTCACGGCGAGTGGGATCGGTCTCAGCGAGGTCAACACCACGCTTCAAAGCAGCCGTCCGAGAGGTCTCGCTATTGTAGCTTCGGGACCACACGATGGTTCCTGTCTCTGGATCGAGCGTCGTGAAGCTCAGAACCATGCCGGTGGGCTGGTACGAGAACGCGAGGTCCATGAAATGAGAAATCCCTGACATTTTTGCAATCCGAGCCATTTCGGCTGGGTTGGAGTCGGGGGAAGTGATGATCATTTGATCGCCACTGAGAGTCGTTCGCTTGGCGCGGCAAGGAAGACACTGGATAAGCTTGGTCCCTTTGGCGACTCGGAGGATTCGCTCGGTCACGGCCAACTCCAAGTGCTGCTTGAAGGAGCCTGGAATGTTTTCGCTCGTCGAAAGGTTTCGGATCGAGAGATCGCGAGTTCCTTTGACGTCTCCGTTCCGCAGGTCAAACTCGAAGTCCCCGAGGAGTTCTTCCAGGACTTCATAGAAGTTACGGCCGCTTGCTGCGGGTGCGGTTTTTTCTTCGGCGCGGACCGAAGGGGCGTGGAGGAGCATCGGGATGGCCGCAATGAGCAGCCAGCCGCTGAGGCACGCCAGGTTTTTTTGTCGTTTCAGGGAAAAGATCAAGACGAGGCTCCTTCCTCTCTCTTGCTCTCTTCGGAAATCAGCGGCTCTCCTTGATAGGGCAGATTTTTCTCAGTGCGAAGCCGCCCCTGTCCGACACGTCAATTGAGCCATGCGTGTCTTTCAATCGTGTTTCATCGGAATTCTGACGCTCGCGGTCCTGGCAGTGGCCTGCACCACGCCGGGTGCGCCGCCTGCGCCGCTGTTTCCGAAGGAACCTCCTCCTTATGTTCAAGTGCCGCACCCGCAGGGGTTGGATCAGGGGGATCTCATGGCAATCTTTGTGGAAAAGGGTGCGCCCGATCCGGCGACTCTTGCGGAATGCGATCGACCGCTCAGACTCTTGCGAGAAAAAACTTCGGACGCAAATGAGTGGCTCGAAGCCGCACGCGAGCTGGTTCAAAACGAGCCCGTGGCCATGCACTGGTGTTTTTACGGAAAGCTTTATGGACTGGAAGCGCGGCTGAAGAGTTTGAGTTTCCTGGATGAGCGTCAAAATTGGATCATCCGAGAGTTTCAGACGCTGACGCCACTCGCGCGCGCGTTTCAAAAGGAGTACCAGGACACGCGCTACTTGCGCTGGGCGGTGAATCGCTACCGAACTCTTTCAGAGTGGGTTTTCTACCGGAAGCTTGAACTCTCGGTCGATGGGATTGCTGCTTTAGGGCCGCAGGCTTTGAATCCTTGGGGAAAAGTTCGGCCGCCGAAAGAGCGCATTCCTGGATCGGTGTTAGAGCGCTACGGAGTCTTGCAGTCGCCCGAGCTTGCCGCACCGGGTGTGGAGCTCGCCGCATTGCCTGCCGCGCCCACGGGCGCCGGCCGCTCGCCCGCCTCCGCGCCGTCGCCGGTAGCGGCTGCATCACCCGAGCCTGCGCCGTCGCCGGTAGCAGTGGCATCACCCGAGCCTGCGCCGTCGCCGGTAGCAGTGGCATCACCCGAGCCCGCCCCGTCACCCGTAGCAGCCGCATCGCCTTTGCCTGAAGCGACGCCAGCCGCCGCGCTGGCTCCAGCTGTTCCGACCGCCGCGCCAGCTGCCGAGGTCTCCGTCCCAGCTGCGCCTGCCGCGGCCGCTCTGGCCACAGAGCCCGTCCCAACGGTTCCTCTTCCACTGGAGGTCGCAGCAGAAGCCCCCGTGACGAGCCCTGAGCCCGCTACCCGTGCCCCGGCCTCCCCAGCTGAAGCCACTCCCGCGCCTGCGGTCATCGAAGCCGTAGCTCCTGCTCCTGCGGATCTCGGGCCCGCTCAGCCGATCGAGCAAATTTCCTTGCCCCAGTGAGGCGTCCGGGACTACCCATGAAGGTCCATGGGGAATTCATCATCCGGTAGTCTTTCCCGAGCTCAGCAACTCGTTGCCGACATGCGTGCCGGGCAGCGCCTCGCCTTGGCGCGTTTGATCTCTAAAGTAGAGAACCGCGACCCCGATCTCTCCGAGATCCTGCACCTCCTTTATCCGGATACGGGCAAAGCACAGGTCATTGGCATTACGGGCCCGCCGGGTGCCGGCAAGTCAACGCTCGTCAATCGTTTGGCGGCTCATTTCCGGCAGGAAGGGAAACGGGTCGCTGTCGTTTGCATTGATCCTTCGAGTCCTTTTTCGGGCGGCGCGATCTTGGGTGATCGCATCCGGATGCAAACCCATCACGGCGATGAAGGGGTCTTCATTCGCTCGCTGGGCACCCGCGGGAAGCACGGGGGCCTATCGCATGCGACGAAAGAAGTCGTCCTGGTACTCGATGCCGCAGGATTTGACGTCATTCTGGTCGAGACCGTGGGTGTGGGACAGACTGAGCTCGATGTTTTGCGGCTCGCTCAGTCCGTCATTGTGGTCCTAGTTCCCGAAAGCGGGGACTCGATCCAAGTCATGAAAGCCGGCTTGATGGAAATCGCCGATGTCTTTGCCGTCAATAAGTCGGATCGTCCGGAAGCCGACAAACTGGTGCGCGAGCTGATTACGATGGTGGGGCTCAGCGACCATGACGAGCATTCGTGGATGAATCCGGTCCTGAAGACGGAAGCCGTTCGGGATGTCGGGGTGGCCGAGCTTCGGGCGGCGCTGGCTCAGCATCAGGCTTGGCTGACTCAGTCGGGACGCCGCGAAGTGAAGCTTCGGGAGTTTCTGAAGAACGAGCTGAGCGATATTTTGACTGAAAAGCTCCAGCGAAGCTTGGAAGCGGCTTTTCAAAGTAGCTCAGGACAGTCGGTTTTAGCCGATTTAATGGCAAGAAAATTGGATCCTTATCAGGCTGCCGATTTGATTTCTCAGGGCTCGGGCGCCGGGAAAATCTAACGCAGCGCGTGAAGTGCTCGCTTTGAAAGGATTAAAAAATCAGCGGAAAACTGCGGGGTTTTCGCATACCTGATTAATTTGAACTGTCTAATAACTGATCAAAATAGTCTAAAGGCAAACGAAAAACCGACCGATCTGCTCAGTGAAGGTTGAGGCTCTCAGCAAGGTGGTCTTGGAGAAGTCTCGATCGAGCAGGGGTACAGCAAATTCCTGCTCATTAACTGAAGGAAACCTGTCTCATCTTCGGATGGGACATGGGGAGGTGTAAGATGGGTCTGAGAATCAATACCAATACCCAGTCAATCGCTGCTCAGCGGAACCTGGGTGTAAACCAAGCCGGACAGAACAACTCGTTGGAGAAAGTCTCCTCGGGTAGCCGGATCAACAAAGCTGCGGATGACGCCGCTGGCTTGGCAATCGCTGCCAAGATGCAAGCGTCGATTCGTTCGTTGCGCCAAGATCAGCGCAACGCTCAAGATGGGATCTCGATGATCCAAACCGCTGAAGGCGCGATGAGCGAAGTCGGCAACATCTTGATCCGTATGCGTGAATTGTCGATCCAAGCTGCTTCGGACACGATCCGCGACGAAGAACGTGGCTTCGTGGACAAAGAAGTCCAAGCTCTCAAGTCGGAAATTTCCCGGATCGCCCAATCGACCGAATACAACGGGACCAAAATCCTGAACGGCGAAGGCGGCACCCTGGACATCCAAGTCGGCTTGAACAACAACCCGGAAGAAGATCGTTTCTCGTACGATCGCGCACAAGCGAACACCACGGTGGATCGTTTGGGTATCTCCGATGTGAGCACGGCTTCCAAAGAGAACAGCCAGAACAACCTGGCTGCTTTGGATACCGCAATCAAGCAAGTCAGTGAGAACCGCTCCGCAATGGGCGCTCTTCAGAACCGCATGCAATCGGCATTCGCCCACATGCAAGTTTATGAAGAGAACTTGAGTGGCGCACGTTCACGTATCATTGACACTGACATGGCTTCTGAGACTGCTGAGCTGACCAAGCGCAACATCCTCTCGCAGGCCGGTACCTCGGTCCTCAGCCAAGCGAATCAGAACGGCATGTTGGCTCTCAAGCTGATCGGCTAATTCTGGAAACTAAGCAGTAAATACACCAGGCGATGTCGGGCGGAAGGTTTCCCCTTCCGTCCGACAAAGTCCTGGGGACCGGTTGAAGGTTTCAGAGGTGGGACCTGAGATCGGTGAGTCGAGACGGTGGGTATAAAAGAGGAGTGAATTCGGTCCATGGGGAGAGGTGCCCCAGGGATTTTCGAGTTTTCTCCGCCAATCAAAGTAGTCCTGGGATGCGTGTCCTTGTTCCCCTGCGGTGCAAAGGCTCGATTCTTTGGTGGATTCGGCGCGATTGTTAAGATTGAGTAAAAAGCTCAAGCTATAACGCAGTGCGCCGATGAGATGGGTGTCAGGAACAGAAGGAACAATGGGGTTCCTCCTGGGCTTCTGACAACGTCCGCCGAAGGCGATGCTGTTGCACTTGGCGGGGTAGAGCTGTTTCTGGACCAGGGCGGTGTGGACCCTGTTCCTTGCGGAAGCGATCCCACCCGGACGTTGAATCGTAACACTCGGCTTGAGGATCCAATGGGGGACCCTCAGGACTTGCCAAGGTTTTTCCCTGAAATGACGCAATGCGTCAGGACAGACCGACCTTGCCACTTTGATAGGAGAACGTCATATGGGCTTGAGAATTTCTACGAACATGGCGGCCATTTCGGCCAACCGCACCTTGAGTGGTGCAACGGACGCGCAGTCGAAGACTTTCCAGAAACTCGCTTCCGGTAACCGGATCACTTCGGCAGGCGATGACGCCGCCGGATTGGCCATCAGTGAAAACCTGCGTTCGCAAATCCGCTCGATGAGTCAAGCGGAGCGCAACGCCAGCGACGGCATCTCGTTCGTCCAAGTTGCCGAAGGCGGCTTGAACGAGATCGGCAACATGCTGGTTCGTATGCGCGAACTGAGCGTGCAGGCAGCTTCCGACACCATCGGTGACAAGGAACGCGAATTCGTCAACCAAGAGGTGCAGAGCTTGGCTGGCGAGATCGATCGGATCGCCAACGTCACCAATTTCAACGGCACTTCGCTGTTGAACGGTGAGTCCCCGAAGGAACTCCAGTTCCAGGTGGGCACTCATAAGGAGGAAAGCGGTTCAGACCGTCTGACCTTCAATCCGAACGAATACAACGTTCGTTCGGAAGCCCTCGGCATCGACGGAATGGACTATACCACCACCGACGGTGCTCGCGATGCGATGGACAAGGTCGATAGCGCCATGTCCCGCGTCTCGGAAACCCGCGCGAAACTGGGTGCAACCCAGAACAAGCTGCATTCCACGGTGAGCAACATCCAGGTCACCCGTGAGAACTTGCAAGCAGCCCGTTCGCGGATCGCCGATGCCGACGTGGCAACGGAAACCGCGGAAATGACCCGCGGCCAGATCCTGCAGCAAGCTGGCGTGGCAGTGTTGGCTCAAGCCAACAACGCCCCGATGTCAGCCCTGAAGCTGCTCTGATCTGAAGGGTCACTTCCCAAACGTTGAACCTCCCGGTAGGACGGTGTCCGCCGGGGGGTTCTCAAAGAGCGCCTGAATCCTGCCCGGCAATGGTGCCGGCCGGGATTCCTTAAGCCCCCCCCCGGAAGGTGCCGAGCCTTCCGGGGGGTCTTTGATTGTAGAAACTGGATGGATGTCATGCGTTTACGCGGCTTGCTGCACAAGTCGATGACCGTAAGCCTGCTCCTGATCGCGGCCCTGATGACGGGTCGGACGGGAGCGGCACAGAGCCGAACTCCCTCGGCCTACGATCTGTGGATTCAAACGCTCGAAAGCAGCCTGACTGGCGCCGAGCGAGAGCTCACTCTTCTGGGGACGGATCGAAAGATTACTTACGGAGCTGAAAAAGAAGGCTCTTCGGCCCTGATCACCCGAGTGATGGGACCGGGTCCCGAAGCCCTGAAGAGCTGGCTGAACTTGATGTCGGAAGACGACCGCACTGAGGTGCTTCGGAAGTTCTTCGCCACCTGGAAAAGCGGAGCCTCAAGAAAGCGCGACGTGGTCGACGCTCAAGGGCAACGCAAGCAAATCGATTTAAGCCGCTGGGCAAGTCTCAACCCTTCCACCGCCACCCTTCCGGTTCTGACCGAAGCTTTCGAGGCGTGGCTTGGGGCCACCGAAGGGCGGCCCTTCTCGTTTCTGACTGAGAAAACCCGGATGGAACTCGTCAAAGGGTACCTGCCGGGAAAAACGCTGCCACGCTTGGATGGCAGCCGCTTAAGAACGCTCCCGAACGGGGACCGAATCTATTCGGGCGTCAGTTACAGCGCTTGGGTTTCCAACTTCGGTGAACCCGAGAAATACGTTCAGGCGGCGCACGACACAGGGGTGGGCTGGGAGATCAACTTCCATCCTCAACCCACGTTCGCTGCTTTTGAGAAGATGATTGCTTGGTTCCAGCTGGCGCTGAAAAACGCCGGCGTTCCTTTCGAAGCGCCAGGGCACCAGCGTTTGGTTCTTCCTCGAAGCACCGAAGGTTCACCCGTTGCTGCGCTGACGGAAGCGCGCATGGCCGAGATGTATCGCCACGTTCAGGCTTATATTCTGCTTCGAAGCTTGGCAGGGAAAGCGGGCGCTGAAATCGGCAATTTCAAAAGTGTCCTATCCGACGATTCCATTGCTCGGCTGCAAACCTCGCGCGGTTTAATCCGATTGGAGAAAGATCGTTTCGCTGGACCCAGCTACAGCATCGAGCTGCGAGCGGGTACGAAGACGGATTTGACTCGTCGATTCTCGGAACTTCTGATCGCTTCACGCTACGCTTCCGGAGACTTCGAAGGCGTGCACGCAATTCAGGACTGGACCTTGATTCCGAACGATCCGCGTGTGGGCGTGCCCCACTTCGAGGGTTCAGCCAATGCTCGCGCCATTGCGGCTCGGTTTGACCTTCCGGTCGAAATCGTTCAGCAGGCCATCAAGAACATCACTACGCCGAAGACCGAGCTTCGAGGCATTCCGCGAAAAATTCAGTCGGCTTATCTAGCGCCTCTTTGGAGCTGGGAAAATGCGCCCTATTTGAGTCAGGCCAAAAAAGCGCATTTAAAAGAGCTGACCCGAACGTTCCTCCGTTCGCTGTCGGCTTGGGATGGGGCGACGATTCCGCAGGTTCAAGAAGCGCTGGCGGTTTGGACGAAAGCTTCGGGCCTGATCCTCGATATTGAAACTTACCTTCGGCCGCGCGCGCCTCCCGCTCGGGGGGGCGCTTTAGCGAAACTCTTTGAATACCGTCCGGTGCGCGCAAAGCCCACAGACGTCGACGTGAACCGAATTGACCTGGGCATTGAATATTCGGCGCGATTCCCAGTGAAACTGCAAAGCGAGAAAAGCGACTTCCGGCTTCAGGACGGAAAGTTCGCTTGGCTTGGCACTCTTTACGACCTGACTTTGGCCGAGCGAGTTCAGGTGCTGGAGAACTTCTCAAAAACTTTGGGCCAGTACCTGAATCAAGGCCGCTTCACACGCGTTGTGCGAGAAGCGACGGGCGGGCACGGGCACGAGTTTGTCATCGCGTTTGAATTAAAAGACCGGCAGGGCCGAACCTGGCGAGTCGAGTGGGACGGGGTAGGAAGATCCTACGATCCTGAAGGGAACGTCATCGAAGGTTCCGCGCGCGGCGGCCACGTCGAAGTGGTGACGCCGAAATTCGTTCCTGCGCCTGAAGAAGTGGCGGCTGTTTTCCGCGCGTTTGAAAAACACGGGCTTCACAGCGTCCACATGGGTGGCGGGGGCCACATCAATATTGATCTTGCGCCTTTTGAAGGAAAACCACGCGAGCTTGCGCGCTTCCTAGCGCTCTTCCATCAGCACCGCGGAATCATCGCGGCTCTGTTCCAGCACCCCGGACGACTGCGTTCGGCCGAGCCTGTTGAGCTTTCACCGATCCTTGCCCAGCGTTTGGCCGACTTCCGGGGGAGCGAGGCTGAACTGAAGCGCCTCCTTTACGATGGCCGCTACTTCAATCCGCGCTTAGGTAGAAAGTCGCGCTACTTGCAGCTTGATGTGAGCGCCTACTTCCAAGACGTCGTGCCGGAGATGCTCATCACTCAGGACTACGACCTGATGAATGATCCGTGGCGACCAGCTTTCAACGTCGATCCGAGAATTCGGAAAATGGAGTTTAGGCTCTTTGATGCTCCCAGAAATGAGGTCGAAGCCGCGCTCCAGGTAAAACTGGTGCGCGCGCTCCTGCATCAAGCGCTCAATTCGGAATCCCGGGTCACTGCGCAAGTGCAAACGGTGGATCACGGCGCTTACGTCAAGAAGCCTGAGCAAGCCTGGCGCGATCTGGAAGCGCTTTGCCGGGCGCTGGACATCCCGGCGGAAGAGTACCGCCCCATCCTGGTTGAAAGCTTGGCCCAAGCGCGCGACGTGATTTCGCTGCCGCACTTCCTGCCTTTCGATCAAGTGATGGAGCCTCACCCTCGAGTGACGGAGGGGTGGGGAAGATCGGTCGAGCCGCGACCTGCCATTCAGGCGCTTGCTTCCGAGGGCCGTCCTTTTACGGGTGAAGTGCTGCCGCAAGCGCGTCAGGCACTGGCAACGAGGCGGCAAGCGGCACAACAAGCCCAAGCCGAGCGCACGCGCATCGAAGCCGCGCGCGCTGCTGGGCGCATTCCGTCCGTTTTGAGCCGGCAAGATTGTGTCGACCGGCAGATCGAATCAGCCATTGGGGAGGTCCTGTGACCTGACTCTTTGAAGTCTGAGAAATCTTTCCATTTTCAGGTGCGTGCCGAGCGCATCTGAT
>JACCDL011039597.1_pt1 | contig 11036 bp, 5 predicted proteins | sample 7441931 | NCBI WGS metagenome assembly JACCDL01 (sample SAMN15323437, study PRJNA562643) | freshwater metagenome | isolation source: river surface water | place: USA:Blue River Watershed | collected 2017-08-16 | reverse complement strand
TAAAGCTCCTATATACCAAATCCCATCTTTTAATCTTGCCGTCACAATGTATTCAGCGGGTTTACCAGCTAGCACGATAGTTTCATCCCAGGTTGTCGGGATATGGCCCACAAATTTCATTAACTCAGGTTCTTTAAATCCTTGGGATGGATTGCCAACAAAATATAGTGGACTGTCGTATATCAAATACATGGCTAATTGGTGCGCACGTGTCCCTTGAGACATGGGTCTATTCGTGATATTTTGAAAACCATCCGCTGCTGCATTCTCAAGCAAGCCGGGTTCATAATCCAGGGATCCAGAAAACATACGGGTAAATGGTATCGTCAGGTCATGATTTGGAGTAACATATGGACTCCACCCATTCCATTCAGAGCCCATGACACCTTCACGTGTGATGGCATTGGGATACGTTATTTCAAAACCAGCAGGGGCTGGGGCGGAATGAATATTTACCATTAGCTTATGCCTAGCGCAAGCCTCTGCAATCTTGGCATAGTAATTCATGGTTTTTTGATCGTTCCGATTGATAAAATCAAGCAGTATAATCTTGATGCCTTTGGCTGAATATAATTTAAGGATTTCCTCCTGATTTTCATTTAAGACCATGGCATTAAACCACAAGCCCAGCCCAACTCCCTTTTGTTTTGCGTAAGCAGCTATGGAATCAATATCAATATCTTTATTTAGATTTTTTGGATTTCCGTTTAGGTACCAACCTTCGTCAATCATGATGTATTCTAGGCCAAATGCATGGGCAAAATCAACATAATATTTGTAGGAGGCCGTATTTTTTCCAGCTTTAAAGTCGACATTAAATAGATTAACATTCGCGAGCCATTCATCTGTTATTTGACCAGGTTTGATCCAGGATAGATCACCTTTTAATGTAGATGGGCTCGCTAATTTTTGCACAAGGTCTGAAGCCGGTATGGTGGCAGGATTATCAGTAATATGCAACACGCGCCATGGAAAAGTTCTTTTTCCTTTTGTTAACGCAATGTAATCAGCTGATTCACTTACATACACAATTTTCATATAGTTCGATGTGTCCGTTGGTATTTCTTCTTTGAGCGGATAGCCTGAAAAGCTGGTTGATAGTCCGTTTTGACCCGAATTTTGCAAGATCATCCCGGGATAATCATGTACGTCTGATTCCCCAATAGCGATGTATTTTCCATCATTTGTTTGAATCAGAGCCGGAACAAATAGAAATGATTTTTTACTCATTTCTGAGATCTTTTGGCTTGTATATTGTGTTTCAAAGGTAGTTTCACTCGGGATGTTTTTGACTTTTATAAAGTTTACAAGACGCAAAAAATGTTTTTTAATATAATTAAATATTCCAGGTCCTAGCGGGTTTTCTTGTTCATAGGGAGCGTAAAAGAGGGTAGCCTCTTGAGCGGGATTGACTTCAAATTTTTCGTTAATTACCTTCAAGTCAGCGGCAGATTGACTGATCCACCGATAAGCTAATCCTTCATCATACAGCCGGATTTCCAAAGAAAGTGGTTGGTCAAATTGGATGCGAATACCTTTATAATGGTCAACGAAGATTTTACGTTTGGCAGCAATCGTTGGAGAAAAGAGGGTGTCAACCTCAAATGACTGTATTTCTTTGATGCTTAAATGGTCATACGTTTCCCCCTCAAGATTCAATGCGATGGTAGATTTATCTACTAGGAGCGAATCCTTAAATCGTATTGTATACTGTAGCTCTGGGTCTTTATCTTCCGAAAAGAGCTGAAACTTTAAGTTTTTATTTGGAGATAAAAGTTCTGTGATTTTATTTTCTTTTGGCTGTTGGCATGAAGCCAAAATCAGAACTACCAAAATTAACGCCCAAAGTATTACCCAGATAGACTTTGCATGTATTTGCTTTGATTTCGTTGATAAATACAAAAGACTAACCTCTGAGGTAGTAGCTAAATCTTGTTGATGTAAGTTGATGATATTGTTTCTTTTGGGTATGCTATTAATGGGCATGCAATTACTTTTTCAATTGTTGGTGTAGTAATCCCTTTTTTCGACAAAAAACGGTTGGTGATTAAAATCTACTCATTTGAAAAAAATATTGAATTCTAGCTTTTACCTTGATTTTAAACCATCTGTCGATAAACTTATTGAAAGGTTGATTATTCGGTAAATCAATTTTAATACAGATTTCATTTTTTTTTGAAGCCAATATTGATTTGTATGGCTTTTATGACACTTGGAATAAATCAATAGTTGGGAAGGGAAAATATGCTAGCGGATTGCTTGCATGATCTGGTCCAACGCGTCTTGTGTAATGCTTGCATAAATGCGCAGTTTCATTAGATACATATGCTTTATTTGTGCCTAAACCAACAATCCATTCGGTCGTTTTCGTAGCTTTTAAAGACGGTGTTTACGGGAAATCCGTAGCGCAGTTGTTCGTTAAAGCGGGTGCGGGCGAGGTAATTAAAGGCCCCCATATCGCCTGTATAGCCCGTTATATTGGAATGGTTGTAGGTAGCATGCAATGTGCATAGCTGTTCCAAGAAATCAAAAAAGAGGGGAAAGGCACCACCAAAGATCCCGCAATTGAGTAAGGTAGCTTCCGCAAATTGTTCTTCATACTGTGCGTAATCCTTAATCTGCTCGCGTAGGTGGGTGGCATGTGCCAGCATCCATTCATTGGCTAGCTTTTTAGGTTCGTCACCACAAAAAAGGTAGGTAGGTTGGTCTTGATAGAAAGCGGTTTCAAATGGATTTATGGCCAAGGTGACATCGGATATATCGGTGACAAAAACACCGCGAATGGCCTCCTTGCATGTGGCTAGAAAGTCGCGGTAGACAAAATAGCGGAATACATTGGGGTTATATCTTGGATCATATGCGATGCGAATAAATGAGATATGTTTATTCGTATACAGCCGACAAGTTTCCTCAGAAAAATTGTTATGAAAAATGATACCGCGAAGATTTGCCTTAGCAACGGATTCGGCCCAGGACTTAACTAATTCATAGGAGTCATCCGGAAGTGTATTGTTCCGATTAACATCGTAGACCCCAGTAATGTGGCAAGCAAGAACTAAATTCCGAGGATCCATTAAATGGCAGCTAGTTGACTTTTCAGCTTAGCACAAGTGCTGTTAGGGTTATTGCGGTAATAGATATACGATCTCTTAAATACTTTTTTGGTTCTAAACAACGTTCCTGCTCTTTCGTAAAATGCGGAATCAGCAGAATATCCCCCTTTGAAATTGATGCTTTTAAAAACTTTTTGGTGTCCGAATAGCGTCCCGAATAGGATCGCATCATCCAGATGAATAGGCTTACTTAAGTCGTTTTTATCGGGAACATAATAATCCTCAATTGAGTTTACGACTGTTTCTGCGGTGGAACATATTAAATCCGCATGTTCCATTTCTTGCAGACATGAGCTTAGGTGGTGTGGCTTGTATTCATCATCACTATCCAGAATGGTGATAAACTCACCGACGCTGTTTAGGACGCCGCGATTAATGGCCTGCGCCTGCCCACTATTTTTATGGCGGATATACACAATTTTATCTTCGTGTTTTTCCACATATGCCAATAAATTTATGCGGTCATTGCCCTTGCTACCATCATCGATGATGATAAGTTCAAAATCCTGATAATCTTGGTGTAAAACTGAGTCGATAGCTCTTTTCGTTAAGGAAAAGTCGGTGTTATAGATGGCCATTAACACAGATATTTTTACACTCTTAGGCATGATTGATTTGTTTGTTGGAAAAACAACAAGGGCAAATTTAGTCAATTATTGCTGTGTATTTTTATTAAGGGGGAAGACTTGATCAAATATCCCTGCGCATACGAACATGTGTTTAACTTCAAAGCCTAAACAAAACCACCTCGGATAAGGTGGTTTTGTTATGTCCCATGTTGCTTGAGTTTTTAGTTTTCCCAAAATAGTGATTTGGGAGGCTACACGTTCAACGCTTGTTTACTTCAAATAGGTCAACGATAAACGCATTAAACTTTCTGCAGCCGTCTTAGATTTCAATCTTGTAAAATCACGCGAGGTATTATCGCCTACCTCATAGACGAGTGATTCTGCATTAAATTCTTTGTTGAAAAATGCCTTTGAAATCACGCCTGTGCCAGGTTTACTCCCTCGAGCATTTACTTTGTAATCCGGAATTGCTTGTTCGAGCGAATCAAACCAACGTTTAATTAGGCCATCCATGTTAGTTGGTTGTTCCGTAATATTCGTGTAAAAAATATCATCCCAGGTGGAATGAAAGTCGATGCCAAAATAGAGTTTTCGTTGGGTACCATTAAGTTTTTTTCGTAGAAAATCACGCACAATTTGTGTCTCGGGTTGATTAAAGTCTGCCCAATCGCGATTTAAATCGATACCACCTGTATTATGTCGCCAATGTCCATTGTCAACACCATCTGGGTTCATCATAGGCACCACATAAACCGTGTATTCATTCCTGAATTTCTTGGCTGTTTCGGTATCCATGCAAAGTGTTTCTGTAAATGCCTGCAAGGCAAATTGCCCTGTAACTTCCGGTGGATGCAAACGTCCAATAACAATCATAATCTTGGAGTCCGATTTGTCTTGTCCGATGCGTAAGCATTCAAAAGGTCTATTTTGGGGCGATTTACCAATGATTTCGCTCGATACAAATTTATTTTTTAGTAAATTTTTGGACCATTCGTTAACGATTGGCGATGTCATCAATTCTTGCGCAGCTACCCATGTAGTTTTTGTATCTACGTTTATTCGAACATATGCTGACTCTGAAAGCGCATTGTCTTGGAAGGTTTGGTTTTTTGCTTGCGGATCTTTTATGAGTATACAATCGGTAGAATCAACGACTTGCCAGGTTTTGCCATCCCGACTGATTTTTGGGAAATAGCGATGTTTTGCATTTAGATATGTTAGGTGTACCCAAATTGTCTTGGGGCTCTTACTGGTAACTTTAAATGCATACCAAGGACTAGGGTTTATCGGGTAATTTTCAGCTGCAATTATTGCCGTAAATAGTGTATCGTTATTTTGCGTAATTCCGTTAAGTCTTGCTCCGTCAAAATCATTATCAAATGTAATGTTTCCCAACGTTTGCCGTCCGCGCCATTGTGGAATAATGGCATGGTTTCGCGTATCTACTTTTTCGGTGCTGCCTGTAGCTTGTCCTTCAAATTTGGGTTTTGCCGTCTGTGCGAATCCTGTAAAAGCAATTAAAAACAGGAGAATTGGGAATATTTTATTCATAGGTTTAATTCAACATGATGTCGTTGGCGAGATAAAAAAAATAAAAAAATGTTTTTGCGATTTAGATATTTCCTTGTTGAAATTATAGCTATCGAATAATTATTTTTTAATTATTCAATAAATAGTTTTAATATTACCTTATCAAAATATTTCTAAAAAATAATCAAAAGTTTAAAAATTATGAAGTTAAAACTACCAATTTTACTTCTTTTGTTGTTTAGTGCGTTCGTCGGTTATGCGCAAAAAACTATAAAAGGACAAGTGAGAGATGACAAAAGCCAAGACGGACTTCCCGGAGTTTCTATTTTGGTACGGGGAACAAACGTAGGTACTTCTACGGATGCAAATGGAAATTTTTCTCTTTCTGTTCCTGAAAATGCAAAAGAACTTAACTTTAGTTCTGTCGGGTACACTCCTAAGGTTATTGCCATTGGAACCCAGGCATTTATCAATGTAATTTTACAAGAAGATGCAGTCAATCTCCAAGAGGTGGTTGTCAATGCATTGGGATTTAAAACCAAAAGAGATCGAACAGGTTCTACCTCGTCGAGCGTTTCTGCTGAGGCCATTCGCTCAAGTGGTGAAGCAAATATTTTGAATAGTCTTGCAGGTAAGGCTTCGGGTGTTAAAATTGCCCGTGCCAATGGAGACCCGGGTGCTGGTACTAATATCCAGATTCGTGGAGCCAATACGATTGGAGGTTCTTCACAGCCGTTAGTAATTGTTGATGGTGTGCCATTATCTAATGATAACTTATATGGTTCAGGTAGCTCGAGATCTGGTGGTGTTTCCCAACAATCCCGCTTAAATGACTTGAACCCTGAAGATATCGAATCTACCCAGATCTTAAAGGGAGCTTCGGCAGCAGCTTTGTGGGGCTCAAGAGCAGCAAATGGTGTTTTGGTAATCACAACCAAGCAAGGAAAGTTGAATCAAAAAATGAAAGTTAGTTATTCAGCTACCTACTCTTTGGATGAAATAAATAGAAAACATCCGATGCAGACGACGTTTGGTCAAGGTACAGGTGGAAGATTTAATCCAACGGCTTCAAACTCTTGGGGAGATAAAATTTCTGCTAGATCAGGTGGCCCCGACGTATTTAATACAGCTGGCGAATATTTTTTAGGCAATGATGGCAAAAAATATTACCCAATAGTGACGAAAAATTCGAAAGACATTTTTGTTGATTCAAACTTTGACCAAGTATTTCAAAAGGGTTCATTCTTAGAACATAACTTAACTATATCTGGTGGTAGCGGAAAAACAACGAACTTTTTTAGTTTAGGTTACCTAGGACAAGAGGGTATTATTAAGAACAGTGATTACGATCGATTTACGATGCGATTTAATAATCAGACTTTCTTTAGCAACAACATTAACCTAACGACCAAAGCGAACTACATTCGCACTAGTAGTAATCGAATTCAGCAGAACTCAAACACGGCGGGTCTATATTTAGGACTACTTCGCCAGCCAGCTGATTTTGATCAAACGGCTTACATCGGAACTCATTTTTCAAGCGCAGGTGTTCCAACAGCGGGAAGACAAAGAAGCTACAGACGCTATTTGGGAAACAACGTTAATCCGTTTTTTAATAATGCCTTGTGGACAATTAATGAGCAAGAAGCAACTTCAGTCGTTAATCGTTTTAATGCGAATACAAACTTGAACATCAATCCAGTTAGTTGGCTTAATATCGACTTACGTGGTGGAATCGATACCTATGTAGACAAACGCGTTTACTTCGCTCCAGTAGGTTCAGCAAGTTTTAACAATGGTCGCTTAGACAATGAAAACTTTATAAACTCTGAAATAAACTTAGATGCGATTGCTCGTGCCGACTTTCCAGATTTAGTTCCGGATAAAATTGGATTTAACGCAACGGTAGGATTTAACGTGAACGATCGTCAACGAAATGTTTTGTATGCAGCTTCGCGGAACTTTTTGGTGAATAGTAGAATTCAGTCATTTACCAATAGCGTTGCTCCATTTGAGGTTTCTAATAATACAAACCGTGTTAGATCAAATAGATTGTATTCAATTTTTGCATTTGATTTCTACAAGCAAGTATATCTAAGTCTATCGGGTACTCAGGAAGCAGCATCTACGATTAAAGGTGCCTATTTTTACCCTTCTATGGATTTAGCATGGCAGTTTTCGCAATTGCCTAATATGACCAATAAAGTACTTTCATTTGGTAAATTAAGAATGTCTTATGGACAGGTGGGTGTACAACCAACGGCCTACAGATTTGGTACAACGTATGAGAATTTTACGTATGGTACGTATGATGATGCATTGGATATCAATGAATTTGGAGGAGGTTTCAGATTAAATGATGATCAAGGTAATGATGTCCTTAGACCTGAGATTAAAACGGAAATGGAGTTAGGTACAGATTTACGATTCTTCAAAGACCGTTTAAGCCTAGGTTTAACGTACTATAAAAATGAAATTAAGGACATTCTTCTTGCTGTCAACTTATCACCCAGCTCTGGATTTTTATCTAAATATGCGAATGCAGGTAGAATGGAAAACCGAGGCCTAGAGGTGGATTTAGGATACAAGATTATTGCTCAGGCTGATTATGGCTTAGAATTGTACGGAAACTGGAATAACAACAGAAACAAAGTATTAGACTTGGCAGGGGCAGAAAGAGTGGCCCTTACAGATCAGTCTATTACATCGAACGCAATCGTTGGTCAGCCATTAGGTATTCTATTCTCTAGTAAAGCACTTAGAAATGAAGACGGTAGTTTGGTATTAGATGCGAATGGATTCCCTAGACTTGCTCCTCAACAAGGAATTATTGGTGATCCAAATCCAGATTGGAGAGGTGGCCTAGGACTAAGAGGAAACTACAAGAAGTTGAATTTCAATGTATTGTTTGAGACATTCCAAGGTGGAGATTTTGCAGAAAGAACTCGATTTGTATTAAATGCCTTCGGAACGTATGGAGATACTGGAAATGAGGTGACCTTAACAAAAGATACCAAAAACTCTCAAGGAAGAGTTTTCCCAGCGGGAACCACTTTGCGAGGAAATTTATTTGACTACGGTGCAGGCGAGGTTTTACTAGATGAAAACTGGTACAATACACTCGGTGGTGGTTTAGGAGGTTCGGCGATTAACGAATTCTCTATCACAGATGGTAGCTGGACACGTCTACGTGAAGTATCTGTGGGGTATAACTTAGGAGGTGCGAAGTTTAAAAAAGCAACCAAATTTGACTCGGTAGATTTATCTATTTCAGGAAGAAATCTTTTTATCTGGACGAAGGTAAAAGGAATTGACCCTGAGGTAAATCAATCCGGTGTTGATAATGGATTTGGTATCGAATACTTCACGAATCCAAGTACACGTTCGTGGGTATTTTCTGCGAAGTTTAATTTTTAAAATCTTAATTTGATACGATGAAAAATATAAAATATGCAGCTCTATCGCTATTGTTAATATTTAGTGTAGGGTGTGAAAAAATAGTTGAAGGAATCAACGATAATCCAAATGAAATTTCCTCAGATTCTTTCGAAGCAGGAGTTTTATTATTAAAAGGAATAGAACTCGCTAATGTTTCAGTTCAGGCTGGCCACCAAACACGTATTGGTGGTATGTGGACTGGACAAACCAGAGGATTGATTTTATTGTATAAAAGCTTAGCCGAATACAATATCTCAGCTGAGGAAAGCAACAATATTTGGCAGAATGCCTATCAGGGAGTTGTTAAGCAAGCTCGTCTTTTAAGAGAGCAAACGGCTTCGAGCCCGAAAGCAAAACAGTATTCGGGTATTTCTAAGGTACTTGAAGCGCATACATTGGGTACGATGGCTAGTTTATTCGGAGATATTCCTTATACAGAAATAGCTAAGCTAGAAGTTGCTGACCCTAAATTTGATAGTCAAAAATTTGTTTTTTCTCAGTTGCAACTTTTATTGGATGAAGCCATTACTGACCTTGGTGCTGCTCCCAATACAGCCGTTCCTGAAGATTTGATGTTCGCAGGAAATACCCAAAAATGGATTCGCGTGGCTCGTACGTTAAAAGCTCGCTTGTATATGTATACGCGTGAGTACGATAAAGCAAATCAGGAAGCTTTATTGGGTGTTTTGGTTCCAGCAGACGCTTTAGTTTTTACACCACCTGCGCTTGGTATCGGAAGCCAAAATCTTAATTATAAAATGATTGAGCAACGTGGAGGATACTGGGGATTTACAGGATCTCACCTTGATAATCTATTAGGAAAGGTTCGAAATAACGCAAAAACTCAGGAAAATGCGCGATTGAGCTATTACCGATTTGATGGAGCGTCAGCTTCCAACAATAAGGGTATCGCCGCCATTAACACTCCTATCACGTTAGTTGGCTCTGAAGAAAATCTATTGATCTTAGCTGAAACAGCGGTTAGAGCTGGAAGAACAGCCGAAGGGATTGTTCAATTGAACAGACTAAGAGCTTATTTGGCTGGTGGTAGAGCATTCATTAAATTGATCGCAGCGGATCCTTTAAAATATGATGCGTATACCTTAGCCGACTTTGAAAAAGGGGGAATGGAAAATGTGGATGGAATCGCTACGGATAGAGCTTTACTTCGCGAAATTATTGAGGAAAGGTATGTCTCTGGCTTCACTGGCTTAATGCCTTTTGATGACCTAAGAAGATTAGGTTCGAAGGAAAGAGATATAGCAGTTTTACCTCCGTTTAATTCTGCTACTATAAAGCAATATCCACAACGATTCATTGTTGCGCAGTCAGAATTAAGTGCCAATGAAAAGGCTCCTAAGGATCCAGGAATTTTTAGCTTGACAGAAGTAAATAAGTAGTCGATCTATTCGCTATATTTCAGTATAATTAAACTTCAAAACCCTCCAACGTCTATCTTGGAGGGTTTTGTTTAGCCTCTTTTACCTATGAAATCACTTCTTCAATTACTTGCCTTTAGCCTCTTTATTCCATTGTTTGGAAATGCCCAGGATGAAAAGCCAGCAGCAATCGAAAGAGCTTGTCCCTCTGTATTTTCGTTTAAAAAGAAGGATAAAACATATTCATTTCGTTATGCCAGCAATCATCCGATAGCTGAGCAGAATAAAAATATTAAGCAGTTGGTGATTTACATTCATGGAGCCAGACGGAATGGGTTAGACTACTATGAATGGGGAGAAAAAGCGGTCAATGCAGCGAATAAAAAAGAAGAAACATTGTTTATTTCTCCGCAATTCAATTCAGAGAAAGATTTAGAGGATCACAAGCATGATCCAACACATTTATTTTGGGTTAAGAATAATTGGCGAATTGGGGATGAATCAGTATCGAGTGAAAAACGTTCGATGGCTGATGCTTTCAGTAGTTTTAGTTTAGTGGATTCTTTGATCGCCCGAGCGTGTAATAAAAAGCTTTTTCCGAGTCTGAAAAAAATTACCATCATTGGTCATTCAGCAGGTGGGCAGTTTGTTTCCCGCTATGTAGGTATGACGTCCTTGCCCAATAAATTGTCTGCTTATAAATTCAATTTCATCGTTATGAATCCATCTACCTATCTGTATTTAGATGACTTCAGACCTGTTCAAACTGAAAAAGGGCTTGTTTTTGTTCAACCTGATACAACGGGCTGTAGTAGTTTCAATGATTACCCACGGGGAATGGATAAGCTGAATCCATATGCTTCGATCGTGGGCGTAGAAAAGATAAAGCAACAATTTTTAAACCGAGACATAACCTACATTCTGGGAGAGAAGGATGTTAATATGAACGATAGTAGCTTGGATAAGACGTGCGAAGGAAACATGCAAGGTCGTTTTCGTTTAGAACG
>JACCDL011150402.1_pt1 | contig 11037 bp, 12 predicted proteins | sample 7441931 | NCBI WGS metagenome assembly JACCDL01 (sample SAMN15323437, study PRJNA562643) | freshwater metagenome | isolation source: river surface water | place: USA:Blue River Watershed | collected 2017-08-16 | reverse complement strand
CAAAATAATAGAAACAGCCCTTTCTCTTTTCTAAAACCGTATCGTTACTTGTGGTATTTGAATCACTAGCAGTGGTTGTATTATTTGATCGCTTCTCAAAAGGGCCACCCCAAGCCTGTGCACGCTTGCCAAAACCTTCCATATCTGTTTGAATGGTATTCTTGATACTATTAATATCCACTTTCTCTCCTACCATTTCTAATTTATCTGCACTCGTTCTAGCTTCTGGTAAAACCAACCATAAAACGATGTAAATAAATACAGCACCCGGTCCAAAAAAAGTCAAGCCAAAGAAATTAGGAAAATCAGCAAATTCCCAGAATTGGAATAAGTGAAAATGATCCCAATTAAAAGTGACTACTATAGAAGGGATTAAAAATAACAATCTTACTATAATTACTTTCACCCCAAAATATTTAGACAATCCTGCACATACACCACCAATCACTTTATGTTCTAAAGCTCGAAACAATCTCTTTCTTCTCCCGCCCACTTCTTTTTCAGAAGAACTTGGTACTGCAATCCATAATAATAGATAAGCAAAGAAAGAAATACCAAAAAGTAAGATCCATAAAACTCGAACAAGAATTGGATCTAAACTTAAATAGTTTGCAATACCGCTACATACACCACCTAATACTTTATTCTGCTCATCACGGTACAAACGTTTTTGATAAGTAGCATGTGATGTTTGCGCTGTAGTAGGTTCGGTTTGATTTGTGTTAGCACTTGCATTTGCCTCAAATCCTTCCTGAGCTTCAAAATCAGCTGGACGACCAATACTGGTAATGATTAATTCAATGTCCGCTTCTGTTATGCATACGGAGCCTTTTTTAAGACGGTCTTCGCATAATTCAGCCACACGACATTCAATGTCATTGATGATTTCGTCCTTCCCTTCTTCTTTATCAAAATAGGTTCTTAGACTTTCTATATATTGTTTCAAATTTTCATAAGCCACTTCTTCGATTGGAAGAATTCGACCTTGGAAATTGATATTAATTACTTTTTTCATTGTTATTCGATTTATTGAGCAGTACCTGCTTCGTTCACAATTGGGTTTGCTGTTGGCGCAATAATAGTTTCTACTGCTGTCGCCATTTCTTTCCAAGTTTTATGCAAGACTTGATAGGCTTGTTGACCTTCCTCCGTCATGACAAAATATTTTCTTGGCGGCCCACTGATACTTTCTACCCATCGGTAGTTCAATAAACCCGCATTTTTTAATCTGGTGAGCAATGGGTACAAAGTACCTTCTAGAATATGCAAATTGGCCGCTTTCATTTGTTCAACAATATCACTTGGGTAAACCTCGCCTTGTTGAATGATGGACAATATGCAAAACTCCAAAACGCCCTTGCGCATTTGACTTTGTGTGTTTTGAATATCCATAACTTTAATTTATACCACAAAGCTAAGGGGATTTAAGGTACTATGTATCACATAGTACCAAGTTTTTTAAAGTAGTTTAGCAAAAAAAATGCTAAGTAACTGATTTACAATACTTAGCATTTTAAAATATTTTTCTAGCGCGGCTTAAAGCATCCTAAAGGACCGCTTGAAGCACACTAATAGACTACTAATTCATAAAAATCTTCGGGCTGAAGGTATTTATTGGCTAAAGCTTGAAGGTCTTTTGGCTGGATTGCACGTACTGTTTCGATGGTTTTATTGAAATAGGAAATATCTAAATCGTTCAATACATAGGTCTTCCATCGATTCATGATTTGGAATGGACCATCTAGGTCACCTAATAATGCACCCAACATGTAATTTTTGACCAATTTTAATTCAGCTTCATCCACCAATTCATTTCTTAAAATGGCCATCTCTTTGTACACTTCTTCGATGGTAGCGCCACAAACATCTTTACCCGCATCCGTACTGATCATCCATGCGCATTCTTGCACATGATTTTGCAAATAACTATGAATGCCATAAGTGTAGCCTTTATCCTCTCTAATATTGCGCATCAACCTTGAACCAAAAAAGCCTCCAAATAAATTATTCAATACCTGTGTTGCAGGAAAGTCTGGATGATGTCGATTGGGAAATCTTCTCGCCATCCTTATTGAACCTTGCACTGAACTTTCGTCATTCACAATCGCATATTTCTTGGCAGTTGCAGCATGCATCGGATGATCAAAGCTAGGCAACACTTGTTGATTCAAAGGCAAAGCTCCGATATATTTATTCATTAAGCTTTGCATATTCTTAGGAAACTTGCCCGCCATGAACACCACTGCTTTCCCATGTTTGTAAAAGCGATCATAATACTTCACCACATCTTCACGCGTTAACGCATTGAAAGCAGCTGCTGTAGAATATTTCCCGTAAGGATGATCGATGCCAAATAAATATTCATCAATCAACCTATTGGCAATAAAATCACTTTTCTTTAGATTCAAAGTCAATCTTTGAAGTTGATTTTGTTGGTAAATTTTTAATTCTTCTTCCGGAAAATTGGCTTCAGTTACTAATTCACTTACGACAGGTAACAGTGCTTCAAAATGTTTTGAAAGTGTATGTAGATTAATGGTGGCGGTTTCATTGTAACAGGTTCTATTTACATAAGCACCATAAAATTCAAAGTGATCGTTCAATTCAAAAGCAGTTCTTTGATGGGTGCCATTCTTTAATAAAAAATTAGTGGCAGCAGCTACCCAGTTCTTTTCTTCGTAACAATTACCGGCAAAAAAAACTAAATCCATCATCATCACTTCTTCTGCCCCTCCCTCGTAACTATATACTTCTACCCCATTGTCTAATGTGAAATGTTGATAGGGTTTCAGTTGAATATCAAAATCAACGGCATCCTTGATCAACGGCGCTTTAATTCTATCTAATGCCATGTTTTAATTTTTACTGTAATAATATAATGTGCTTCTATTGTTGTCTTGAAAAATAGCATTGGCAGTGGCTTGTAATCTTTCTGGTGTGACTGCCTGGTATTTCTCCAACTCTTTATTCATCATGTCTGCATCTCCCAATAGTTCGTAGAAAGCTAAACTATGTGCACGATTCATAATACTCATATCTTCAAAACAAATAATGCTCTCCGTTTTATTAATTACTTTCTGCACTTCCTTTTGAGGGAGTAAATCTTGTTTTATTTTGTTTACTTCTTCCAACACCGCTTGCTCTGCCACCGACATGCTTACGCCTTTTACCAATTTCCCTTCAATCACCAATAAGCCCGGATCGACGGTTCCAAACTGATAACAATCTATAGACGAACACAATTGTTTTACTTTAATCAATTGCTCATATAATCTTGCAGAAGCCCCGCCCCCTAGCACTTCCGTAATTAAATCGGTTTCATGGTAGCCTGCATCAAAACGTCCACCCATATGCCAAGTCATCATGAGCATATCCATAGGCACATCTGCACGAACTTCCAATGTCCTAGGTTTTTCTTGCACTGGCTCTTGTGGTAAATTTCTAATGTATGCTTCACCAGCAGGGATAGGACCAAACCATTTTTCGGCCAACCTTTTTACTTGTTCAGTGGTTGTATTTCCTGTTACCACTAAGATGGCATTATTGGGTCTGTAAAATCGAAAGAAAAAATCTTTTACATCTTGAATTTTTGCATTCTCCACATGTGCTAATTCAGCACCAATGGTCATCCAACGATAAGGATGTTGCTTATACGCCAGTGCACGCATTTTATGCCATGCATCCCCATAGGGTTTATTGATATAATGTTCTTTGAATTCTTCACAAACTACTTTACGTTGTACTTCTAAACTCTTCTCACTAAATGCAAGTGACAACATTCTGTCACTCTCTAACCAAAAAGCGGTTTCAATATTTTCGGCCGGTATTTGGCAATAATAATTGGTTAAATCATTGGTGGTATAGGCATTGTTTTCACCTCCTGCTCTTTGCAAGGGTTCATCATATACTGGGATATGAATACTACCCCCAAACATTAAGTGTTCAAATAGGTGCGCGAAACCTGTTTGTGCAGGATTTTCATCTTTAGCACCCACATTGTACAACACATTCACCACCGCCATCGGTGTGCTTGTATCCTGATGCACCAGCACCTTCAAACCATTCTCTAATTGAAATCTTTCAAATTGTATCATAAGGACCACAAAAATAAGCTTAAAACGTACAACCATTTGACGTTAAGCTTGTTTAATTAGTAACTTCGCACCATTAATTGAAAAATATGCAATTAGAACAACTTTACCAGAAAGCACTGAATTTTGACTACCTAACAATAGAAGAGGGTATGTTCCTTTTTGAAAACGCTCCATTGGCTGAATTAAGCTATGTGGCAGATACTTTAAGAAAAAAGCAAGTACCCCATGGTAAAGTGACTTGGCAGATTGACCGTAATTTAAATACGACCAATGTTTGTATTGCCAATTGCAAGTTTTGTAATTTTTACCGCATCCCAGGACATCCAGAATCTTATATCACCGACATGGATACTTATCGCGTGAAGATTAAAGAAACCATTGCTTGGGGAGGAGATCAATTATTATTACAAGGTGGACACCATCCAGCACTTGGTTTGGATTTTTATGCCAATTTGTTTAGACAAATCAAGTCAGAATTCCCAACCATCAAGTTGCACACATTAGGCCCCCCAGAGATCGCACATATTGCAAAATTGGGTGGATTTACCCACACGCATGTTTTAAAGACGTTGCAAGAGGCAGGGATGGATTCCTTACCAGGCGCGGGCGCAGAGATTCTAGTGGATAGAGTAAGAAGATTGGTATCCAATGGAAAATGTGGTGCTGACGAATGGTTAGATGTCATGGCTGCAGCGCACCAATTGAATATTACTACCAGTGCCACCATGATGTTTGGACACGTGGAAACCTTGGAAGAGCGTTTCATCCACTTAATCAAAATCAGAGAAGTACAGGACAGAAAACCTGAAGGTGCAAAAGGATTTTTAGCCTTCATCCCTTGGACCTTCCAAGACGTGGATACTTTATTGACAAAAATCAGAGGGGTCCATAATTTAACCACCACCGAAGAATATATCCGCATGATCGCGATTAGTCGTATCATGTTGCCTAATATCAAAAATATCCAAGCAAGCTGGTTAACAGTGGGTAAAGCAACTGCTCAGGTTTGTTTAGAAGCGGGCGCCAATGACTTTGGTAGTATTATGTTAGAGGAAAATGTGGTGAGTGCTGCTGGTGCGCCACATCGTTTTACCTACAAAAGCATACAAGAAGCGATCAAAGAAGCTGGTTTTGAGCCTCAATTAAGGAACCAACAGTACGAATGGCGTGAATTGCCTCAGGATATTCAGGAGCAGACCATCAATTATTAGGTAAACAGGTCGTTTTGTGCCTCGCAAATCTAAAAAACTGAGCGTAACCTGTAACTATTTGCCCAAGCCCACGTTTAACCAATCAAACAAGGATTAAACCAGACAGATGACGGATCAAACGTACAATGATTGTGTAGATAATTTTGCCGACGGGGTGTATCGATTTATTGTAAAAAATATTCGACACCAGGAAGATGCACAAGATATTGTTCAATCTGCATTTGAAAAGTTATGGGTGAATCGAGCGCAAGTGGTTCCAGAAAAAGCTAAATCCTATTTATTTACCGTGGCCTATCATCAAATGATTGACCATATCCGTAAGTCCAATAAAATGAATTTAGTAGAAGAAACGGCCCTTCCGCAAATGCATATCACCCAACAAGACACTGAATTAAAGCAAGTCTTACTGCGTGCCGTAAACGAATTGAATCCAACACAAAAAAGCCTTGTTTTATTAAAAGATTATGAAGGGTATTCTTACCAAGAAATTGGAGAGATCATGAACCTTTCCGAATCTCAAGTGAAAGTATATTTACACAGAGCTAGAATAATTTTAAAAGATAAACTATCTGCCTACGCGCCAACCGCATCCTAATGGAGATCAACGCAACCACATATGAAACCATTTTCTTGTTGTACCTCGACAATGAATTGAGCCCCAAAGAAAGGTTGCAGGTAGAAGCATGGATTGCCGAAAATCCAAGCTATGCTTTGATGATGGAGGAATTAAAAGGAACCCTCATGCTTCCAGAAAGTATAGGTTTCCCTAATAAAGCAATTTTAAAAAAGGGCGATAATGTGCCGACAAAAGAAATTGTGGATACTGCAGAAATAGAAAATTTAGATGCAATTTGGACGGCAACATATTCAAATTATTTGATGCAGGAGATGCAGTCGATACCTGGATTATCTACTGAATTTAAAAAGGTATTGAAAAAAGAAACCCATTCAAAAAGCAATGTTTTACGTCCTTTTAGCTTCAACCAAAATAAGTTTACTTATGCTGCCGTAGCGGCTATGTTGATGGTGTTGATTGGATACCAACAATTAACAAAGATACCTGAAACATATACACTTGCAGCAGGTAAAGCCACATCAGTAAAAGAAGAGAAAGCAGTTACGGCTTCAAACACAAAAGAGGTTTCTAATATTAAACATGCAGCACTGCCAAAAAATAATACTGTACAAATAAAAAGAACGACACAAGTTGTTGAAGTAAAGGAAGCAGTGGCAGACAATTCATTGATAGCTTCAACTGTTAGTTCAAGTAATTTGCAAGCAATTGTAGCCTACGAAACTGAGGCGTTCAATACAACAACTGCAACTATCGGAACGAATGAGGTTGTCGAAAGTCCTACATACAAAACTGAAATCAACACCCCGGTGCTTATGGAAGAAAATTCATCCACCAATTATGAAATCATTGACACAGAAGATCCTGAAAGAACCGTCTATATTGCCAATTTTGAAATAGACGGTAATCGACTAAGGGGTTTGAAAAGAAAAGTAACAAGCTTGTTCAAGAATAATAAATCAGACAAGAATAAATAATTCAATAAAATAAAAATTAAAGATAGATATGATACAAAAAATGATCCTCCCCCTTTTTATGTTGGGAACAAGTTTAACAAGTATAGCACAAACAGATACCATTGCGGTACTTGCAACAAAAAATGATACCATTGTTCTTGCTGCTAATAAGGACACAGTTAAAATTGGATCTATATTGATTGTGACTAAAAAAGAGTCCGAAGATCGAAATTTCAAAACAGTCTTAAAAATTGGCGATGCTAGTTTTGGTGAACCAAATGACGGTGAATTAGGTTGGATTAGTGGCGATTTCAAAAAGACAAAGATTGAAATTTCAAAAGGACCAAAGAAATTAAAAAATATTCAAACCAATTGGTGGACCTTAGATCTTGGCTTTGCTAATTATCATGATAAAAGCCCTACCATCTATTGGCTTGCAGCGCATCCAGACATATTACCTTATGGCCCAGGACCTATTCAGTCTTCAAGCTTTAGTTTGAATAATAAAAAATCTACCAATGTAAACTTATGGGTGGTGCAACAAAAAGTAAATGTGTACCAACATAAAATCAATTTAAAATATGGCATCGGTTTAGAAATGTTCAATTTCAGATTTGAAAAACCAATCAGTTTCAGAGAAGATATCAGTGGCTATGTTAAATACGACGATGCGGTTTTTACAAAGAATAAGTTATTAGTGAAGTATTTAACCATACCATTACAAATCAATTTCAAGCCAAATCCAAATTTGAAAAAAGGATTCTACGCAAGCGTAGGTATGAGTGCTGGTTATTTAATGAATGCAAAGAACAAACAAATTAGCGAAGAGCGTGGTAAAGAAAAATTTGAAGGCAACTTTAATTTAAATGATTGGCGTATCGCGACGATTGGTGAATTAGGAGTAGGCCCCATCCGTTTATATGGCTCATACGGCATGACCAATTTATTCAACAAGAGTCAAGTGTTTTATGACATGCAACCTTTCTCTCTTGGTTTTAGATTTAGTAAGTTTTAATAGCTAACAGGCTACCATTCATACTAAAAATGCCCCAATTAATTGGGGCATTTTTAGTATGTTAAACCATCCATTAAACCAATTCCTTCGCGCCAAAATAAGGCACTAGTACTTCTGGTAAATTAATCCCTGTTTCGGTTTGGTAATTCTCAACAATCGCAGCGTAGATTCTTGGCAAAGCCAATGAACTACCATTTAAAGAATGGGCAAACTGCGTTTTGCCTTCTTGGTCTTTAAAGCGACACTTCATTCTATAAGTTTGGTAATTGTTGAAATTAGATACACTACTTACTTCCAACCATTTTTCTTGTGCAGCACTGTACACTTCAAAATCATAGGTAATGGCAGAAGCGAAGCCCATGTCGCCACCACATAATCTTAGGATACGGTATTGAAGCCCTAAACTAATTAATAAGTTCTCTACGTGTGCTACCATCTCATTTAAAGTGGCATCACTTTTATCTGGATGTACAATTTGAATGATCTCTACTTTTTCGAATTGGTGCACTCTATTCAAGCCTCTTACCTCTTTTCCAAAACTACCTGCTTCTCTTCTGAAACAAGGAGAATAGGCCGTCATCTTGATAGGCAAGTCGGTGTCTTTTAAAATGGTATCTCTAAACACATTCGTCACTGGCACTTCGGCAGTAGGGATCAAATAAAAATCGTCTTCAGTCGCATGGTACATCTGCCCTTCTTTATCGGGCAATTGACCTGTCGCAAATGCAGACGCAGCATTCACCATATAAGGAGGGATGTATTCTGTATAGCCTGCAGCCGTATTAAAATCTAAAAAGTATTGTGTTAATGCACGTTGAAATTTAGCGCCTTTTCCAATGTACAAAGGGAAACCACTTCCTGTGATTTTAGCACCTGTTTCAAAGTCAACTAAATTGTATTTTTTAATCAAGTCCCAATGCGCCAATGCGCCTGTTGGTAATACGGGTGTGGTACCCGCTTCTTTCACAACTTCATTCTCTTCTGGGGTTTTTCCTTTGGGCACTAAATCATGTGGTAAGTTGGGTAACTGTACAATCAAGTTTTGTAATTGTTGCTCCACTTCCGCCATCTCTACCTTCAAAGGCTCTAATGCCAATTTCCAAGCACCTACATTTTGCTTCAATGCTTCTGCTTGGTCTTTCTCTCCCTTAGCCATATGGTTGCCTATTTCCTTAGAAGCAGCGTTCACCTTGGATTGTAAGTCGTCAAAGTTGGCTTGCAAACGCTTTCTTTGGTCGTCCACAGCAATCACTTCATCCACTAATCCAGGGTTCGAAAAATGCTTTATGGCTAGTTTATCTTTCGCTAATTGGGTATGTTGTCTTAAAAAATTTACCTGTAACATATCGAGAAATTTGGGCAAAGATAATCAAACCATCCTACCAAGCATAGATATCCCCTACCTTTGCCCCATAAATATGAACAATTCTATGGCAAGTATAGGGGACGATATCCAAACCAGGTGGTGGGATTTAGAACGAAAATTAATGGAGCGTTTTGGCAAAAAGCCAGACCTTGAGTCCGTTTTATTTTTAATCGGCTTACAAGAAACTGGTTTTATCCAGGAAAAGATTACCAAAGAACAAAAGCAGGACCTCATGCATGTGGCCATTTGTAGCATTTTGATGTCAAGTGGGTTTTACATCATTGAGGGCAAGGATGGAGATGGCTGGCCGCATTTTAAACAACTTAAGAACTTGCCCGTAATGGACCTAATGGAGCAAGAAATTTTCCTTAAAGACCATGTTTTGCTCTATTTTGATAACAATCAGTTCTAGCCCATTGGTTTTTTAGTGTTTTTTATGAATCTTTGCACCAATAAAAAAATAACTTATGCAATTCCCAGCAGACTTACGTTACACAAAAGACCACGAGTGGATTAAATTAGAAGGCAATACCGCTACGATTGGTATTACAGATTTTGCACAAAGCGAGTTGGGAGATATTGTATATGTTGATATCAATACCGTTGGAAATACTTTAGCAGCAGAAGCGGTGTTTGGCACAGTAGAAGCTGTAAAAACGGTAAGTGATTTATTCTTACCTATTGCTGGTACCGTATTAGAAGTGAACCCAGCTTTAGCTGCACAACCAGAATTGGTGAACACCGATGCTTATGGCGAAGGTTGGATGATCAAAATGACGGTTACTAATCCAGCAGATGTAGACGCATTGCTTACTAGCGAAGCCTATGCGAAGTTGGTGCACTAATCCAACTCCTATGAAATACCTTATTTGGGTGATTGCAGAAATAGCACTCGTATTTGTTTTACTGAGCCTACCAGGGAATAGTTTTGCAGATCGCACTGGATGGTTATACCTATTGCCCATCGACAAAATCGTTCATGTAATCCTCTTTGGTTCTTTGGCCTTATCCTTTTATTGTTTATTTGATCATGCTGGTATTCAAGCACTTCAATCTGTCCGCGCTCAGGCCTGGGCAATGATCTTTTGTATTGTTTACGGCATTGCCATGGAATATTACCAAAAATGGTATGTGCCTAGTAGGGGATTCGAAGTCATGGACATGATTGCAGATGCAGCGGGCGTTCTTTTAGCATTCCCATTATATCAATTATGGAAAAAAAGACAATAATTTGTATTTTTAACTGAAACCAATACCATTGCCTCCATGGGGATAGAACAAGAAATACAACAGTCTACTTTCAGGAATGAATTTCAGAAAATGGGCATTAATCTCCTATTCACTGCCAACTGGCTGAATGAACATATTGGTAAAATGTTGGCTGAAGCTGGTGTTACACAACAACAATACAATATCCTTCGCATCTTAAGAGGAAGTGCTACCCCATTAAGTACACTAAAAATTAGAGAACGCATGTTGGATAAAATGAGTGACACCAGTAGGATTGTAGACCGATTGATTGCCAAAGAATTGGTGCTTAAAAATACTTGTGCCAAAGATAAAAGACTCGTAGATATTACACTTACGCCAAAAGGACTTGAATTAGTGGAGCAATTAGATCAGTTCAATGACCGCATAGATGCTTTATTACAAGGGATAACTCCTGCAGAAGCCACCTTAATGAATCAATTACTTGATAAAATCAGGATGATACATACGAATGCATAGCAGATGCATTTTCATCATTTTCAAAATCACAATTACAGTACTTTACACCATTATTTTTCAGCTATGAAAAAATATTTATTTGCCTTATTGTTT
>JACCDL010489427.1_pt1 | contig 11043 bp, 10 predicted proteins | sample 7441931 | NCBI WGS metagenome assembly JACCDL01 (sample SAMN15323437, study PRJNA562643) | freshwater metagenome | isolation source: river surface water | place: USA:Blue River Watershed | collected 2017-08-16 | reverse complement strand
GCAATGGCGCACAGCACGCCGCCTTTGGCGGTGCCATCCAGTTTGGTCACGATCAAGCCCGTCAGGCCCAAGGCTTCATCAAAAGCTTTGACTTGCGTGAGCGCGTTTTGCCCCGTGTTGCCATCGATCACCAGCAGCACTTCGTGGGGCGCTTGCGCATCGGCCTTTTGCACCACACGTTTGATTTTTTTCAACTCTTCCATGAGGTGGAGTTGTGTCGGTAAGCGACCTGCTGTGTCGACCAACACCACATCTCGGCCACGTGCTTTGCCTGCAGACACGGCATCAAAGCTGACGGCCGCGGGATCGCCACCTTCTTGGCTAATGATCTCCACCGTATTGCGTTGCGCCCATACCGCCAATTGCTCGCGCGCAGCAGCGCGGAAGGTATCAGCGGCAGCCAATAACACGCTGGCGCCTTGGTCGGCCAAGTGGTGCGTCAGTTTGCCAATAGAAGTGGTTTTGCCAGCGCCATTCACACCCGCCACCATCAGCACCATGGGTTTTTGGTCGCCAATTTGCAATTGTTTTTGCAGGGGCATCAGCATGTCGGTGATGGCGTCAATCAGCAGTGCTTTGACGGCGGAAGGGTCGGTGGCTTTAGCGGCTTTGACGCGCGCTTTCAAATCATTCAATAAAAACTCTGTGGCCTTGACCCCTGTATCTGCCATGAGCAAGGCGGTTTCTAATTCTTCGTACAGCGCATCGTCAATTTGGGTGCCCGTGAAGACGGCGGCAATGCTACCCCCCGTTTTGCGCAATCCCGCTTTCAGTTTGCTGAGCCATGATTGCCGGGGCTTTGCTGCCTCCTCAGCGCTAACTTCAGGCTCAGAAGGTACTTGCAGCGCCTGCGTTTGGGGCGCAGATGGGGGCGCTTCGGCAGCGTCTGGTTTGGGTTTGGAGCGAAAGAAACTGAACATAAATGGGCGTTGTCTAAGTGCCCATTCTAAGTAAAACGCCAGACTCTCTCAAAAAAGCATGGCTGACGGGGCTTCTGTGTGTTTTTTTGCGCGATGCGTCAACTGACCTGCATCAAGCGTTTAAGCTTGCCACCTATGAGAACCAAACCCCTCAACAAGACTCCCCCCGTGGCCAAGGCTGTCACAGGATCACCCTCGCATGAGTTGCGAATCATTGGCGGCCAATGGAAACGCAGCAAAATCAAAGTCATCGACAAACCAGGTCTGCGCCCCACGCCAGACCGTGTGCGTGAAACCCTGTTCAATTGGTTGGGCCAAGACCTCACGGACTGGCGCTGTGTAGACGCCTTTGCGGGTACGGGTGCACTGGGTTTTGAAGCAGCTTCACGCGGTGCCAAGTCTGTGCTGATGTTGGAACAAGACGCCCAATTGGTGGGCTTGTTGGGTGAAACTCAAAAACGTTTGTCGGCCACAGCTGTGCAAGTTCAAAAAGGCGATGCCATGATGGCCCTTCAGCGCCTTGCGCCCGGCAGCCTAGATGTGATCTTTCTAGACCCCCCCTTTGACGGCGCTCATTTTGAAAAAGCCTTGCAGGCCTCTGCCCAAGCGGTGGTGCCCGGCGGGTGGGTTTATTTGGAAGCGCCAGTGGCATGGCAGGCTGAGGCGCTTGCCGCCTGCGGTTTGCAGCCTGTCAAATACATGAAGGCGGGTGCTGTGCATGCCCATTTGCTACAACGGCCCATCGAGGGATAATGCCCCTCATTGATCAGGAGTTCACATGAGTCGCTCAGTCACTGCCGTTTATTCTGGAACCTTCGACCCCATCACTTTGGGCCACGAAGATGTGGTGTACCGCGCTGCGCAAATGTTTGACAAGGTGGTGGTGGCGGTGGCTGCTGCGCATCACAAAAAAACCTTGTTCAGCTTGGACGAGCGACTGGCCCTGGCCAAAGACGTGACCCAAGATCTAGGCAATGTTGAAGTGGTGTCGTTCACAGGCTTGCTGTGCGACTTTGTGCACAGCCAAGGCGCTCGCGTCATTGTGCGCGGATTGCGTTCGGTCACCGATTACGACTACGAAACACAAATGGCCGGCATGAACCGCCACTTGGCGCCCGAAGTGGACACCATCTTCTTGCATACCAGCGCTTCAGTTCAGCACATCAGCAGCACCTTGGTGCGTGAAATCTCGACGCTCGGTGGCAAAGTGGACGGCTTGGTTTCGCCCGCAGTGCTGAAGGCCCTGCAAGCCAAACGTTAAAGCTCTGCAGCTTCCACCATGAAGCGAACGCGTTTTTGGCCTTGCCATTCGTCCACATCTAAGCGGTAAGCCAACTTCACACGCGCAGGAAGTGGCTCAATGCGGCCAAACCAAATGCCATCCACAGGCTGACCTTGATGTTTGAGTTTCAAGGCCAAATGTTTTTCGCCTACCAAGCGTTGTGACACCACTTCCACCTCGTCACTGAACACCGGCGGTGCAAAGCCTTGGCCCCACACTTCCTTGTGCATCACATCGACAAATTCGGCGCGGCGATATTGCGCATCCAAGGGGCCATCGGTTTCCAGTTTGCGCTGCAATGTGGCGGGCGACAAGAGTTGTGCAGCCACCTCCATGAAGCAGGCTTCAAACAATTCCAAATGTTCTTCTTCGATGGTGCAACCCGCCGCCATGGCATGACCGCCAAAGCGCAACAACAGGTGAGGGTGTTTCTTGACCATCAGGTCAAGGGCATCGCGCAAATGAAAACCTGGAATGGAGCGACCTGAGCCTTTGAGCTCGTGCTCTTTGCCTGGTGCATTGCTGGCCGCAAACACAAAGCAAGGCCGGTGAAATTTGTCCTTGATGCGCGAGGCCACAATGCCCACCACGCCTTCATGAAAATCGGGGTCGAACACGCAAATGGCGGGTGGCGGTTCTTCACTGTCGTCCATCAAAGACTCGGCAATTTCCATGGCCTGCTGGCGCATGTCGCCTTCAATGTCGCGGCGCTCACGGTTGATGCTGTCGAGCTGACGAGCCAACTCATCAGCGCGTGCTGCATCGTCGGTGCTCAGGCATTCAATGCCCAAAGTCATATCAGACAGACGACCCGCTGCATTGATGCGTGGGCCCAGTGCAAAACCAAAGTCAAAGGTGGTGGCCACGCGTGCATCACGACCTGCAGCCTTGAACAAGGCCAACATGCCAGTGGGCATGGCGCCCGCGCGAATGCGCTTCAAGCCTTGCGCCACCAAGCGGCGGTTGTTGTTGTCCAGTTTGACCACATCGGCCACGGTGCCCAAGGCCACCAAGGGCAAGAGTGCATCCAGTTTGGGCTGTGTCTCGGCAGTGAACAGGCCGCGTTTACGCAGTTCTGCGCGCAAAGCCAGCAGCACATAAAACATCACGCCCACACCCGCCAAAGCTTTGCTTTCAAAACTGCAGCCGGGTTGATTGGGGTTGACGATGACATCGGCGCTTGGCAATGTGGCGGCAGGCAGATGGTGGTCGGTGACCAACACTTGCAATCCCAAAGCTTGCGCTTGTGCCACGCCTTCCATGCTGGCGATGCCGTTGTCCACGGTGATCAACACATCGGCGCCTGCTTGTTGAACGCGCTGTGCAATGGGGGCCGTGAGGCCATAGCCATCGACCACACGGTCGGGCACGATGTAGCTCACGTGTTGCGCGCCCAGCATGCGCAAGCCGCGCAGGCCAACAGCACAAGCCGTGGCGCCATCGCAGTCGTAATCGGCCACGATGCACAGACGTTTTTGAGCGGCGATGGCATCGGCCAATAAGTTGGCTGCAGCTTCTGTGCCTTTCAAGGTCTGGGGGGGCAAGAGTTTGGCCAAACCATCGTCAAGTTCATCTGGACTTTGAATGCCTCTTGCGGCAAACAAGCGGGACAGCAAGGGGTGAACACCGGCTTGTTCCAGCGTCCACGCTGTACGCGGCGGTACATCGCGCGTCAAAATTTGCAAACTCATGGGGCAGAAACTCCGGCGGTGAGTGCACGCAACTCGGCTTGCACTTTGAGAGGGGACAGCCTGCGCTTCAAAGATTGAAGCCAGGATGGGGGGTGTGGGCGATAGTGCCGCCAATGCGTTTCACTGCACAAGGTGATCGATGCAATGCCCGAAGGCGCAGATTGGAATTGATGGCCCATCCATGTGTCGAGCACTTGCCACTGCGCAAGCCATGCCTTGGTGCTGCCGCTGACAGCTGCTTGTTGCAGGTCCATGCGAAACGCAGTGATGTCATTGTTTGGATAAAGTTGTTCTAGTGAGCGATGAACCCAAAATGAGTTCACAGCCCAGCGTCCTTCTTGGCTTCGCAAATCATTCACGGGGTGTTGGTACAGCAGCATTTGCATTTCACTTTGCAAGCGCTGCAGCGTGCGCGCGTGGGGGCCTTGTGGCAGCCAATCCTTGATGTGTTGTCCTGCGACTTTTTCCAAGGAAGCGAAGGGCATGTCTTTGAGCAAGGGACCCGTGGCGCGCCAAATCAGAGGGCTCTCGTAGGAAAGGTGCAGACCATCTTCTTCAAAATAGGGCTTCACAGCAGCTAGCAGTTGTTGCGATTCCTCTGCGCTGAGCTGCATTTCAGCAGGGTTCAGCAACAAAACTTCGTTCATGCCCACTTGCCAGTGACAAGGGGTGATCAGCGCTTCCTCTCCCCACGCAGGGGATTGATCCCACAAAGTGGGGACATTTTCATGGGGCAGGAGTGGGGCGGTGGCTTCGACTTCTGCGTCTGATTTGGCAACGCAAGTCATGCCTTGCAGGACTTTTTCCAAATGAGGCAAATACAATGTGTCCAAAGCTTGCTGCAAGGGGGAGGCGTGGCTGCTGGCATAGGCAATCACCCAGTGTGGGGGGCCTGCAGCAGCGGGGCTGTTTGACAAAGGCAAAGCGTCGTTCATGCCTGTATTGTCAGGGATGACACAATCACCCTGTTGCAGGTCTGATATGACACGCTTGAAATGATGAAGGCATGACACTCAAACTACCGTACGAATTGGTTTTAGGTTGGCGCTACACCCGCGCAGGCCGCGCCACGCGTCGCAACGGCTTCATCTCCTTCATTTCAGGGGTGTCCATGTTGGGCATCGGTTTGGGCGTGGCCGCGTTGGTCATTGTGCTATCGGTCATGAATGGCTTCCAAAAAGAAGTTCGCGATCGAATGCTGAGTGTGGTGTCCCACATTGAAGTGATCTCGGCCGATGGCGGTGCCCTCGAAGACATGGAAGGCACTTTGAAACAAGTCAAAGCACATCCGCAAGTGATGGGCGCGGCCCCCTTCATTGCCGCGCAGGCCCTGTTGGCCCGCGGTGAAGACATGAAGGGTGTGTTGGTGCGCGGCATCGACCCCGCCTTAGAGCCAACGGTGGTGGACCTGTCGGTGGCCTCTCAAGGATTCAACAAGGGCATGCCTGGCATCCAAGCCTTGTCGCCAGGCAAGTTTGGGGTGGTTTTGGGCGTCGATTTGGCGCGGCAGTTGGGACTGCGCGTTGGCGACCCCGTCACCCTCATTGCCCCGAACGGCCAGGTCACACCCGCGGGCGTCTTGCCGCGCCTCAAACAAATGGAAGTGGTGGGCCTGTTCAATTCTGGCCATTACGAATACGACTCGGCGCTGGTGATGTTGCATGTGGCCGATGCGGGCAAAATTTTCAGGCTCGAAGGCCCCACAGGCATTCGTTTGAAAATCAAAGATTTGCATGAGGCGCGTGCGGTGGCCAAAGAACTTGCACCGGCCTTGCCGATGGGCATGGCCGTGCGCGATTGGACGCAACAAAACCGCACGTGGTTTGCTGCTGTGCAGGTTGAGAAACGCATGATGTTCATCATCCTGACCCTGATTGTGGCTGTGGCAGCGTTCAATTTGGTCAGCACCTTGGTCATGACGGTCACTGACAAGCGAGCCGACATTGCCATATTGCGCACGTTGGGGGCCAGTCCCCAAAGCATCATGGGCATCTTCATGGTGCAAGGTGCGATGGTTGGCGTCATTGGCACCTTGGGTGGCATGCTGTTGGGCTTGTTGATTGCCTTCAACATCGATGTGATCGTGCCTGCCTTAGAGGCCGTGTTCCAAGCCAGTTTCTTGCCCAAAGACATCTACCTCATCAGCCGAATGCCCAGCGATCCGCAGATGAGCGACATCTTGCCTGTGGTGCTCATTTCTTTGCTCTTGTCTTTTGTCGCCACGGTGTATCCCAGCTGGCGTGCCAGCCAAGTCAATCCTGCGGAGGCTTTGCGTTATGAGTAATTCAGCAAGCCCCATGTCAACAGCACAAGCCGTTTTGGAAGTGCGCGGTTTGAGCAAACGCTTTGCCGAAGGCGGTCTCGATGTGTCCGTCTTGCAAGAGGTGAACCTGACAGTGGGTGCTGGTGAAACGGTGGCCATTGTGGGAGCCTCGGGTTCTGGCAAAAGCACCCTGATGCATTTGATGGGCGGCCTCGATCAGCCCACCCAAGGACACGTGCTGTTGCAGGGTCAAGCGTGGACGCAATTGAGCGCCGCAGCGCAAGGTGCTAGGCGCAACCTGTTGCTAGGCTTTGTCTACCAGTTCCACCATCTCTTGCCCGAATTCACTGCGCTTGAAAACGTGGCCATGCCTTTGTGGATTCGCCGCACAAACAAGGCGGAGGCCGAGCAAGTGGCCATGAAGTGGTTAGAGCGTGTGGGGCTTGATCACCGTGCATTGCACCGTCCTGCTGAATTGTCGGGTGGCGAACGTCAACGCGTGGCCATTGCCCGCGCCATGGTGACGCAGCCAGCCTGTGTGTTGGCCGATGAGCCAACAGGCAACCTTGACCGCAACACCGCAGAAGGTGTGTTCGATGTCATGTTGAACACGGCGCAAAGCCAAGGCACGGCCTTTGTCGTGGTGACGCACGATGCCCATTTGGCGGCTCGCTGCAGCCGTGTGTTGCGATTGGACAGGGGCGTGCTGCAGCCATGACCGTGCAGTGGATTGACAGCCATTGCCATTTGGATGCCCCAGAGTTTGCGCACGATCGCTTGGAAGTTTTAAAGCGTGCACAAGCGCAAGGTGTTGCGGCTTGTGTCATGCCTGCCGTTCAGGCCAAAGACTTTGAACCACTGCGTCAATTTGCACGCAGCACGAATCAGCCCTACGCATTGGGCATTCATCCTTTGTATGTGCCTCAAGCCCAAGTGTCTGACTTGGCTTTGTTAGAACAGCATTTGCAATCGGCTTTGTCTTTGAATGAAGAGGGCACTGCAAGCGATCCACGTTTGGTCGCCTTGGGTGAAATCGGCTTGGACTTTTGGGTGCCCAGTTTGTGTGAGCCTGCCATGCGAGACAAGCAAGAATTTTTTTACAACGCGCAGTTGAAGCTGGCCAAAACCTACAAGCTGCCTGTCATCCTGCACGTGCGAAAGTCGGCCGATGCGCTGCTGAAGGGATTGCGCCGATGCCAAGTTCAAGGTGGCATTGCCCATGCGTTCAATGGCAGCTTGCAACAAGCGCAGGTGTTTGTTGAACTGGGTTTTGCATTGGGCTTTGGCGGCGCCATGACCTACGAGCGCGCCTTGCAATTGCGTCAATTGGCCACGACCTTGCCTTTGGATGCCATCGTGTTGGAAACCGACGCACCCGATATTCCGCCGCATTGGCTTTACCGAACCCAATCCCAGCGACAATCAGAGGGCTTGCCGCAAGGACGAAACGAGCCGAGTCAGTTGCCACAAATTGGCGCCGTGCTGGCGCAACTGCGTTGCGCGTCAATAGAGCATGTGGCCACAGCCACTGTGCAAAACACACTGCGTGTCTTGCCGCGCCTTCAATCGATTTCATCTTTAAGCCCCCATTAGAGCCTTTATGTCCGTTAAAAAATCCAAAGCCATCGAACTGCCAGAAGTGAACTTCTCAGAGCACGGTGACTCGCGCTATTTGCACTTGGGCACGCCTTGGATTCAAGGCGCCATGAACATCAAGGAGCCCTTTGAATTAGAGCTTGAATATGTGCAACGCATGATGGCCGGCTTGTTGTTTTTAAAAAGCGCGTCGGTGGCTGGCAGGCATGCCATGCAGTTGGGTTTGGGGGCGGCCAGCCTCACCAAGTTTTGTTACAAGAAGCTCAAGTGGACTTGCACCGCCATCGAACTCAACCCCGGCGTTTTACATGCCTGCCGTGGCTGGTTCAAATTGCCAGAAGACGGTCCCCGCATGCGCGTCATCATTGCCGATGCTGCGCAAGAAATTCAAAGCGATGAATGGCTAGGCACAGTCGACATCTTGCACGTGGACTTGTACGACCACGAAGCCGCGGCACCCGTTTTAGACTCCGTTGCGTTTTATCAAAACTGCCGTGCCTTGCTAACCGACGAAGGCACCATGGCGGTCAATTTGTTTGGCCGCACCTCCAGTTATGAAAAGAGCTTGGCCAAGATGGCAGAAGCTTTTGGGGAGGATGCCTTGTGGGCTTTCAAACCCACCCGAGAGGGCAACACGGTGGTCTTGGCGCAACGCACACCCAGCAGGCCCAAACGCGATGCATTGCTCACGCAAGCAGAAGCCATTGAGAACCGATTTGGCCTGCCCGCCACCAAATGGCTGCGCGTTTTCAAACCGCTCGCGAAATAAACACCCTCAAACCTAGGGTTAACCCAAATGTTTGGGTCCTTCATTGACCTTCTGTAGGTGAAATCCACATCCGGTTTGCAGTGGATTAGGTCCAGAATCCCGCCATCCCAAACTTTTTGGAGGAGTGTCCCTGTGAAAATCAAAAGTCAAAAAGACTTTTTCTCCGGTCTGATGTTCACCGTTGTCGGTGCTGCATTTGCCTACGGAGCAACGAGTTACACCATTGGTACTGGCGCCCGTATGGGCCCTGGCTACTTTCCCCTGCTACTGGGCGTGATCTTGGCGCTGTTAGGCGCTGCGATTTTGTTCAAGTCATTGGTGGTTGAAACCCCCGATGGCGAACCCGTTGGCGCTTTTGCCTGGAAGCCCCTGATCTTCATCATTGCCGGCAACTTGTTGTTCGGCGTGTTGTTGGGCGGTTTGCCCAGCATTGGTTTGCCAGCCATGGGTTTGATTGCAGCCATTTTTGGCACCACCATCGTGGTCAGCATGGCTGGTGATCAGTTCAACTTCAAAGAAACCATCGTGTTGAGCGCCATTTTGTCAGTGATGAGCTACGCAGCTTTCATCATGCTGCTCAAACTGCAGTTCCCTGTGTGGCCAACATTCATTAGCGGCTAAGGAGTAATCAATGGACTTGTTCAATAACTTGGCGTTGGGTTTTGGGGTGGCTTTCACCTTCCAAAACCTGATTTACGCTTTCATCGGCTGTTTGCTGGGCACCTTGATTGGTGTGCTTCCTGGCATTGGCCCCGTGGCAACCATTGCCATGCTCTTGCCAGCCACTTATGCTTTGCCCCCCATTGCGGCTTTGATCATGTTGGCCGGCATTTACTACGGTGCCCAATACGGTGGTTCTACCACCGCTATTTTGGTGAACTTGCCTGGTGAGTCTTCTTCCGTGGTAACGGTGATTGACGGTTACCAGATGGCCCGCAAAGGCCGTGCGGGTCCCGCTTTGGCGGCCGCTGGTTTGGGTTCATTCTTTGCCGGTTGCGTGGGTACTTTGATCTTGGCGGCTTTTGCAGCGCCTTTGACAGAAGTGGCCTTCAAATTCGGTCCTGCCGAGTACTTCTCACTCATGATTTTGGGTTTGATCGGCGCGGTGGTTTTGGCTTCTGGTTCCTTGCTTAAAGCGGTGGCCATGATTGTGCTGGGCCTCCTGATGGGCTTGGTCGGTACCGACGTTAACTCTGGCGTGGCCCGTTACAGCTTCGACATTCCTGAACTCACAGACGGCATTGGTTTCATTACCATTGCCATGGGTGTGTTTGGTTATGGCGAGATCATTGCCAACTTGTCCCAACCTGAAGACAAGCGCGAAGTGTTCACCGGAAAAGTGACTGGTTTGCTCCCTACGGGTGAAGATTTCCGCAACATGATTCCTGCGGTGTTGCGTGGAACGACCATTGGCTCATGCCTTGGTATTTTGCCAGGCGGTGGTGCATTGTTGGCTGCTTTTGCCGCTTACACCATCGAGAAGAAAACCAAACTTCGTCCAGGAGAAGTTCCCTTTGGTCAAGGCAACATCCGTGGTGTGGCTGCGCCTGAAGCTGCGAACAACGCCGGTGCGCAAACTTCCTTCATTCCGTTGCTCACATTGGGTATTCCACCCAATGCCGTGATGGCCTTGATGGTGGGTGCCATGACCATCCACAACATTCAGCCAGGTCCTCAAGTGATGACCAGCAACCCTGAGTTGTTCTGGGGCTTGATTGCTTCGATGTGGCTTGGTAACCTGATGTTGATCATCTTGAACTTGCCACTCATTGGCATGTGGATCAAGCTGCTCACAGTGCCTTACCGTTGGTTGTTCCCTGCCATTGTGCTGTTCTGTGCCATTGGCGTGTACTCCACCAACAACAACACCTTCGACATCTGGTTGGTGGGCGCCTTCGGTGTCATCGGTTACTTGTTCATCAAGTTGGGCGTAGAACCTGCACCTTTGTTGCTGGGTTTCATCTTGGGCCCCATGATGGAAGAGAACTTGCGCCGTGCATTGCTGCTGTCTCGCGGTGACTGGTCTGTGTTTGTCACACGCGGTTTGTCTGCCAGCTTGCTTGCAGCCGCAGCGGTGTTGCTCATCATTGTGCTCTTGCCGTCTGTCAAATCGAAGCGCGAAGAAGCCTTCGTCGAAGATTGATTCACACGCGTTGTGAACTTGAACGGCACCTTCGGGTGCCGTTTTTCATGGGACTTCTGAAAAGTGACAGCCTTGGTTGAAGTAGGTTCACATTTTTCCTGCCACAATGTTCTACTTCATGTGACATCGGAAATTTCATCATGCAGTACAAAATGAATTTGAAACGCCGTCAAATCTCGGCATTGGCAATGCGAACTGCGCTGTCTGCAGCTGTGGTCATGATGGGCCTGGTGGGTGGTGCATCCACTGCAGTCGCCCAATCAACCACTTACCCCACCAAACCCATCCGCTTGGTGGTGCCCTTTCCAGCTGGTGGTGCAACCGATATTTTTGCGCGTACCTTGTCGCAGAAGTTGGGCGAAAAATTGGGTACGTCGGT
>JACCDL010878832.1_pt1 | contig 11044 bp, 15 predicted proteins | sample 7441931 | NCBI WGS metagenome assembly JACCDL01 (sample SAMN15323437, study PRJNA562643) | freshwater metagenome | isolation source: river surface water | place: USA:Blue River Watershed | collected 2017-08-16 | reverse complement strand
TGGTCAAAGGTTCTGCCCAAGCCCTGCGTGCTTTGAGCGCCCAGGTGTGGGTGACTGAAATCGACCCGATCAACGCCTTGCAAGCCGCCATGGAAGGCTACAAAGTGGTCACCATGGAATATGCCGCTGACAAAGCCGACATCTTCGTGTCTGCCACCGGCAACAAAAACGTGATTCGCTACGAGCACATGGCCGCCATGAAAGACGAGGCCATTGTGTGCAACATCGGTCACTTCGACAACGAGATCGACGTGGCTTCTCTGGAAAAACTCAAGTGGGACGAGATCAAGCCCCAGGTGGACCATGTGATCTTCCCCGATGGCAAAAAAATCACCTTGTTGGCCAAAGGCCGCTTGGTCAATTTGGGTTGTGCCACCGGCCACCCCAGCTTTGTCATGTCCTCCAGCTTTGCCAACCAAACCATTGCGCAAATCGAGCTGTTCACCCGCCCCGACCATTACGAGTCTGGCAAGGTCTATGTGCTGCCCAAGCACCTGGATGAGAAAGTGGCGCGTCTGCACCTGAAGAAAGTCGGTGCCATGCTGACCGAACTCACCGACGAGCAAGCGGCCTACATTGGCGTGAGCAAAAACGGCCCCTACAAGGCCGATACCTACCGCTACTAAAGCCCAGTGGCCCAGGCCCTTGACACCTGTCGAGGGCCTGTGGCCATGCCATTCACGCTTGGAGGGTTGCATGCGCACCCCAACCCCATTTCCCATCAGCTTTGAATTTTTCCCGCCCAAAACACCGGCGGGTGCCGATAAATTGGTGCAGGTGCGGCACGCGCTGTATGCCGCTAAACCGGCCTTTTTCAGCGTCACTTATGGTGCAGGGGGTTCCACCCAAGATGGCACCTTGCAACAGGTGCAAGCCATCTTGGCCGAGGGCCATGATGCGGCACCGCATTTCTCATGCATCGGTGCCAGCCGCGACAGCGTGCGTGCGCAACTGGCGCAGTTCAAGGCATCGGGCATTGGCCGCATGGTGGCTTTGCGCGGCGACTTGCCCAGCGGTCACGGCACCTTTGGCGAGTTTCGCTATGCCAGCGAGTTGGTGGCATTCATCCGCGCAGAAACCGGAGACCACTTCCACATTGAAGTGGGTTGTTACCCCGAGGTGCACCCCCAGGCCAAGTCGCCGCAGGCCGACCTGCAGGCCTTTGTGACCAAGGTGCGTGCGGGTGCGAGTTCGGCCATCACCCAGTATTTTTTCAACAGCGATGCCTACTTCCGCTTTTTGGAAGATGTGCAACAGCTTGGGGTGGACATTCCGGTGGTGCCGGGCATCATGCCCATCATCAGTTCCACCCAATTGATGCGGTTTTCAGATGCCTGTGGGGCAGAAATTCCGCGCTGGATCCGCTTGCGCTTGCAAAGCTTTGGCGACGACACCGAGTCGATCAAGGCCTTTGGTTTGGATGTGGTGGCCGATTTGTGCGAGCAATTGCGCCAAGGTGGGGCACCGGGCCTGCACTTCTACACCATGAACCAAAGCGCGCCTGCATTGGCCTTGCTGGAGCGCTTGGCTTGATGGCTTGGCCGCCCTGTGGGGTGGCCGTTCACCGTTCGTCGTAGCTGATCACCACATCGGCGCTGGTGGCGCGCGCTTGGCAGGTCAGCACAAACCCTTGCGCGCATTCGGCCTGGCTGAGGGTGAAGTTTTTGTCCATTTGCACCGTGCCTTGCATGACCTTGCCCCGACAGGTGCAGCACACGCCCGCTTTGCAAGAGTAGGGCACGTCCAATCCGGCTTCGATGGCGGCATCAATCACATGCAGGTGCGGGCCCATGTCCAACACATGCGCTTTGCCGTCGAGCACACGGTGATCGGTTTGCTGTGCTTGGGTTGGGCTGCGGTGCTGGAGGGCACGGGCCGTGCCGGGGTGAGGCTGGTGAAGCGTTCGCTGTGGATGCGTTCGGGCTTGACACCGGCTTGGCGCAAGGCGCTTTCGGTGGCTTCGATCATGGGCTCGGGGCCGCAGACAAACACCTCGTCCATGCTGGGCACGGGCAAAAACGCATCGATCAGGGCTTGCACCTTGGCGGCATCTATGCGGCCTTCGAGCAAGGGCACTTCTTGCGCTTGGCGCGAGAGGATGTGGATCAGGGTCAAGCGGTTGGTGTAGCGGTCTTTGAGGTCTTGCAAGGCTTCGTTGAACATCACATGGGCCATGCGCCGGTTGCCATAGACCAAGGTGAAGCGGCTGTGCGCCGAAGTTTCCAAGCTGTGGCGCAAGATGGACAAAATCGGCGTGATGCCCGAGCCTGCGGCAAAGCCCACGCGGTGGATGGCCCGTGGCCGCTGCACCACAAAGCGCCCATCGGGTGGCATGCAGGCCAGTGTCATGCCCGCTTGCAATTGGGTATTGGCCCAACTGGAGAACAAGCCCCCTTCGACCTGGCGCACGCCGATGTCGATCTCGCCGCGCGCGTGCAGCCCTTGCGGGGTGCTGCAAATCGAATAACTGCGCCGCAGGGCTTGACCTGCAATCTGGGCCCGAACGGTGATGAACTGACCGGGCTCAAATGCAAAACTGTCGCGCAGCGCCGCGGGCACTTGCAGGCTGATGCACACCGAGCCGGGTGCGTCGGGGGTGGTGCGGGCCACGACCAGGTCGTGAAAGCGGGGGGAGGTGCTCATGGTCCGAAAGGCTTGGGGTGTGGTTGCCCGGCTTCAGTGGGGCTTGAAGTGGTCAAACGGCTCCAGGCAAGACAGGCATTTGTACAAAGCCTTGCAAGCGGTGGAGCCAAAGTGCGAGACCTCGGTGGTTTGGGTCGAATCACAGCGGGGGCAGGCCACCGCATCGGTTGCGCGTTGGCGCACAAAGCGCAGTGTGTGGGTGTTGGCATCGGCCGCGCTGCTGCACGGCGGGGCAATGCCGTAGTCGCGCAGTTGTTGGTGGGCCAAGGGGGTCATCCAGTCGGTGGTCCATGCGGGTGCGAGCTGGGTGATGACTTGCGCCTGCAAGCCCGCTTGTTGCAAGGCCTGGCGCACATCGGCTTCGATCTGGTCCATCGCCGGGCAACCACTGTAGGTGGGCGTGATGACCACTTGCCATTCAGACTGAACTTGGCGCACCTCGCGCAAGATCCCCATGTCGCGCAAACTCACGACCGGGATTTCGGGGTCGCTCAAGGGGGCCAAGCTTTGCCAGATGGCTTGCTCCATGGGGTCGTTCATGGCGAGTTCACCAAACCGCCTGCGGATGGGCGCGGGCCAGTGACTGCATCTCTTGCAGCAAATAGGACAGGTGCTCGGAGTGGATGCCGTTTTTGCCGCCCGACACAAAGCCTTGCGCCGGGCTGAGTTGAAGCTGGGCCTGGGCCATGGTGTCGGCCAACTGCGCTTGCCAAGGGGCTTGCAAGGCCGCCAAGTCCAAGCCCATGCCCGCATCCATGGCGGCTTGCTCGGCCGCGCAGGGAGTCCAAAACTCTTGCGTGTAGGGCATCAGGTGATCCAGCGCGGCTTGTGCCCGCGCATGGGAGGTATCGGTGCCGTCGCCCATGCGCACCACCCAATCGTGGGCATGGCGCAGGTGGTAACGGGTTTCTTTGATGGCCTTGGCCGCGATGGCGGCCAGTTGGGCATCGGTCGCGTTTTGCAATTGGGTCCACACCCCGACCATCAGGTTGCTGTACAAAAAGTTGCGCACGATGGTGGTGGCAAAGTCACGCGCTTGGCGAGCGCTGGGGGCCAATGGGCCGGGGTGGGGCAATTCCAGCAGGGTGTAGTTGCGAAACGCTTCGGGGCCACGCCAATAGGCCAAGCTGTCTTCGTAGGCCGATGCATCCACCATGGGGGCGGCCAAGCTGAAGAGCATGCGGGCTTGGCCAATCAGGTCCAGGCTGTTGTTGGCCAAGGCAATGTCTTCTTCCAGCGCGGGGCCATGGCCGCACCACTCGGCATTGCGCTGGCCCAGCACCAATGCGTTGTCGGCCAGTTGCAGCACATAGGCCACTGGGGCCGAGGTGGGTGCTGCTGTGCTCACATGTGCCCCACTTCGTCGGGGATGGCATAGAACGTGGGATGGCGGTAAATTTTGTCGGCCGAGGGGTCAAAGAATTCGGCCTTGTCATTGGGTTCGCTGGCGGTGATGGCCTGGGAGGGGACAACCCAAATGCTCACGCCTTCTTGTCGGCGGGTGTAGACATCGCGCGCCAGTTGCAGTGCATGGTGGGCATCGCTGGCATGCAAACTGCCGCAGTGCTTGTGCTCCAGGCCTTGTTTGCTGCGCACAAACACCTCCCAAAGCGGCCACTCGTGCAGGGGTTTGAGGGCCTGGGGCCCCTGGTGGGTGGGCTCGCTCATGCGGCCTCCTTCAAGCTGCGTGCTTGTTGTTTGCGGGCATGGGCCAGGGCGGCATCGCGCACCCAAGCGCCGTCTTCCCAGGCCGCCACACGGGTGGCCAAGCGTTCTTTGTTGCATGGGCCGTTGCCATTGACGGTGGACCAAAACTCGTCCCAGTCAATCGGCCCATGGTCGTGATGCTGGCGCGCTTCGTTCCACTTCAGGTCGGGGTCGGGCAGGGTCACGCCCAACACCTGGGCTTGCGGCACCGTGGCATCGATGAAGCTTTGGCGCAAATCGTCGTTGCTGATGCGCTTGATGCCCCAGCGCTGGCTTTGCGCCGAGTTGGGGCTGTCGGCATCTGGCGGTCCAAACATGGCCAAGCATTTCCACCACCAGCGGTTGACCGCGTCTTGCACCATGGCTTTTTGCGCGTCAGTGCCTTGCATCATCACCAGCAGGGATTCATAGCCTTGGCGCTGGTGAAACGACTCTTCTTTGCAAATGCGCACCATGGCGCGGGCATAAGGGCCATAAGAGCAGCGGCACAAAGGGATTTGGTTCATGATGGCCGCGCCATCGACCAACCAACCGATCACGCCCACATCCGCCCAGGTCAGGGTGGGGTAGTTGAAGATCGAGCTGTACTTGGCTTTGCCGGTGTGCAGCGCGTGCAGCATTTGGTCGCGGCTGGTGCCCAGGGTTTCGGCCGCGCTGTAGAGGTACAGGCCGTGCCCGCCTTCGTCTTGCACCTTGGCGATGAGGATGGCTTTGCGCTTGAGGCTGGGGGCGCGGCTGATCCAGTTGCCTTCGGGCAGCATGCCGACGATTTCGCTGTGGGCGTGTTGGCTGATTTGGCGCACCAGGGTTTTGCGGTAGTGGTCGGGCATCCAATCGCGGGGCTCGACTTTTTCGTCCCGCTCCATCTTGGCATCAAAGTGCGATTGCAGTGCGCTGTCGCTGGGCACGGCGCGGGCCGCCGGGGCGGCTTGTGGGCCATCGGGCAAATCCAGGGCTTGGGTGTACATGGGGTTCTCCTGCGGGCTTGTGCCCAGCGTGGAGCGCCAGTATATCCAGTTAGCCAACCGATCGGTCGGTTAATTGGGCGGGGCCGTTTCAGTGGGTGCCGCCCACTTCCAAGCTGTGGGTGGCGTGCTTGTCTTGGCCCATCAAATCCACCATATCGGGCAAAGCGGCTTTGAGTTGCTCGTTGAGCGTGTAGGGCGGGTTGATGACAAACATGCCGCTGGCGGCCAGGCCCGGGCGTTTGGGTTTGCCGTCGCTGCCCAAGGCGGCCCCGGCACTGGCTTGCTGCCCAGATTTGATGGTCAAGGTGGCATGCAACCAGGGCTTTTGCGATTGCAGGCTGAGGGTTTTCAGGCGGCGCGGCAAATCGTGGGCTTCCATGCGCGGGATGATGGGGTACCAGACCGCGTAGGTTCCGGTGGAGAAGCGTTTCAAGCAGTCTTGGATGCACTCGCTGACCCGGGCGTAGTCGGTTTTGATCTCGTAGCTGGGGTCCATCAGCACCAATCCCCGCCGGGAAGGGGGGGGCAAAAACTTGCGCAGGCCAACAAAACCGTCTTCGCGCAGCACGGCCACTTGGCGACCCACCCGCAATTGGTCCACATGCCCGGCCAAGGCCCGGGCATCGCTGGGATGCCATTCAAACAGTTTGATCTTGTCGTTGCGCCGCATCAGGTGCTGCATGACAAACGGCGAACCGGGGTAGACCTTGTACACATCATCGGGGTTGAAGCTGGCCAGCACGTCGAGGTAGTCGCGCAGGGCCGGTGCGGGTGCACGCTGGCGCTGGACCAAGCGCGCCACCAAGGCCAGCAAACCTTCGGAGGACTCGCCGCTGGTTTGGGCCGCGGCGCTGTCCAAGCGGTAAAGCCCGGCACCCGCATGGGTGTCAACGGCCAATACTTCGGTTTCTTTGGCGCACAAATGCTTGAGGATGGCGATCAAAACCGTGTGCTTGAGCACGTCGGCATGATTGCCTGCGTGGTAAGCATGGCGGTAACTGAACATGCGACTATGGTACCCGCTGGCGTTGTCGCCACAGCCCCTTGTTTGTGCGGGCAGGGCCGCCCCCGGGCAGGGGTCGCGGAATTTGTATAATCGCGGGCTTTCGCAGCGCTTTGTGGCCCCGCGGCGAAACATTCACTCCCACCTAAGAGGTTCTCGTCAGAAGAACGCCGACCGTGGAAAAGGGCCCGCCAAACCGTTTCTTTCAAGGAAAACCATGTCTACGTTCAGCGCAAAACCCGCTGATGTGAAGCATGAGTGGTTTGTGATTGACGCCACCGATAAGGTGCTCGGAAGGATTGCCAGCGAAGCAGCCCTCCGATTGCGCGGCAAGCACAAGGCCATTTACACGCCTCACGTCGATACCGGCGACTTCATTGTCGTCATCAACGCCTCCAAAATCCGTGTCACAGGCAACAAAGCCTTGGACAAGGTTTACTACCGCCACTCCGGCTTCCCCGGCGGTATTTATGGCACCAACTTTCGCGACATGCAGGCCAAGCACCCTGGTCGCGCGCTGGAAAAGGCCGTCAAGGGCATGCTGCCCAAAGGTCCTCTGGGTTACGCCATGATCAAAAAGCTCAAAGTCTATGGCGGTGCTGAGCACCCCCACAGTGCCCAACAACCCAAACCGCTGGACATCTAAGGAGCCCCCATGATTGGTGATTGGAACAATGGCACCGGACGACGCAAATCCAGCGTGGCCCGTGTGTTTCTGAAAAAAGGCTCTGGCAAGATCACGGTCAACGGCAAAGACATCGCAAACTTCTTTGGCCGCCAAACCTCGATCATGATCGCCAAGCAACCGCTGATGCTGACCAACCATGCCGAGACCTTTGACATCCAAGTCAATGTCCATGGCGGTGGCGAGTCTGGCCAAGCCGGTGCACTGCGCCACGGCATCACCCGTGCTTTGATCGACTACGATGCCAGCCTCAAGCCGGCCTTGTCGGCAGCCGGCTTTGTGACCCGTGACGCACGTGAAGTCGAGCGTAAAAAGGTCGGTTTGCACGGCGCGCGTCGCCGCAAGCAGTTCAGCAAACGCTGATCCCCTGCCGTTCTTTCTGCCAAAAACCGCTGTGGGCTTACCGCCTCAGCGGTTTTTTGCTTTTGGCCAACCCGCTTGACCGCCCGGCGGGACAAGCCCATGCGACAGGCGGGGTTATTTCCGACTAAAATAGGTTACTATTCGACCCCCATACGAGGAGAGCCCTATGAATGCCGTCGCCGAAGCCATCCCCACCGAAATGCCCGCACCCATCGTGTTCACCGACAGTGCCGCGGCCAAGGTGGCCGATCTGATCGCTGAAGAAGGCAATCCAGATTTGAAACTGCGGGTGTTTGTCCAAGGTGGCGGCTGCTCTGGTTTTCAATATGGCTTCACTTTTGACGAAGTGACCAATGAAGACGACACCACCATGAGCAAAAACGGGGTTTCCCTGTTGATCGATGCCATGAGCTACCAATACCTGTTGGGCGCAGAAATCGATTACAAAGAAGATTTGCAAGGGGCCCAGTTCGTCATCAAGAACCCGAATGCCACCACCACCTGCGGATGCGGCTCGTCCTTTTCGGTCTGATGCCCCGGGGCAACGGGGGCGCTTGGCCCTGAAACCTCAAGCGGGGTAAATGCCACCCAAAATGCGGGCGCCTTTGGCGCCCGTTGCTTTTGGCAAATTGCCCGGCAGGCCCAGGCAGGTTTGGCGCGCCAACCAGGCAAATGCGGCCGCTTCCACTTGCAAAGGCGGCAGGCCGGCATCGCTGGTGCTGGACACTTGCAGCCTGGGCAATTGCCGTTGCAGCATTGCCATCAGGCACTCATTGAATACACCGCCACCGCATACCATCAGTTTTTGGCTGTTGGGCGCATGCTGAGAAACGGCTTGCGCTATGGTGTGTGCCGTGAGTGCGCACAAACTGGCTTGTACATCTTGGGCGGACAGCCCACCCACTTTGGCCAATTGTTGGTCCAGCCATTGGGCGTGGAACAGGTCACGGCCCGTGCTTTTGGGCGGGGGTGAATGAAAAAAGGGCTCTTGCAAGCAGAGGTCGAGCAAGTGCGCTTGAACTTGGCCCGAGGCCGCCCAGCGGCCTGATGCGTCAAAAGCCTGACCGGTATGGCGGTGGCACCACAGGTCCATCAACACATTGCCGGGCCCGCAATCAAATCCCAGGGTGTCACCGTGGGCAGACAAAATGCTCAGGTTGGCGATACCGCCAATATTGACAATGGCCACGTCGTGCCCGACTTGGCCAAATACCGCTTGGTGAAAAGCCGGGACCAGGGGCGCGCCTTGTCCGCCTGCGGCCACATCGCGGTTGCGCCAATCGGCCACCACGGCAATGCCGCACAGCTCGGCCAACAGGCTGGGGTTTTGGATTTGCAAGCTATAGCCCGTGCCGTCGTGCAAGCCGGGTTGGTGGCGCACGGTTTGCCCATGGGCCCCGATGGCGTGAACCTGAGCCGCTTTGCATTGGCTTTGGCTGAGCAAGCGCTCCACCACTTGGGCATAAACCCGGGTCAAGGCATTGGCCGCCAAGGCACTGCGGTGCAGTTCGTCAGGGCCTGACTGATTCAGAGCCAGCAACTGGGCGCGCAGCCCTGGCTCCAATGCAGAATGTTGGTGGGCCAGCACCTGCATGCGCGCTGGCGCGAAGTCCACCAGCACACCATCCACCCCATCCAGCGAGGTGCCGGACATGAGGCCGATGTACAAATCGGACATGTTTATTGGATGTTGGCGGGGGTCAAACTGGCCGCAGCTGCCATGTCTTTTTGCGCTTGCGCGGCATGCTGGCGGAATTGGGGCAGGGCCGCCTCAGACACAGGGATGGCCTCGCTTTGACGGGCCAAGGTCAAAGGGTCTTGGTGCTTGCCATGGACCCGAAACTCAAAATGCAGGTGAGGCCCCGTCGCCCAGCCGGTGGCACCCACAGCACCCAAGGTTTGCCCTTGAGAAACAGCCTGCCCCACCCGAACATCGATGCGGCTCAAGTGGGCATAAACGGTTTTGTGGCCGTTGCGGTGCGACAGCGTGACCACATTGCCGTAACCGCCTTGTTGGCCAGCGGCCTCGACCACGCCATCGCCCACGCTGCGCACAGGTGTGCCAGTGGGAGCAGCGTAATCGACACCTAAATGGGCGCGCCAGGTTTGCAAAATGGGGTGAAAACGCAGTTTGAAGCCGCTGGTCACGCGAGAAAAGGCCAGGGGTGAAGCCAAATAAGCGCGGCGCAGGCTTTGGCCACTCAAATTGAAGTAGCCCCCTTTGGGCGCGGAAGGCTCTTGGAACCAAACCGCATGGTAGGTTTTGCCATTGTTGAAAAATTGGGCGGCCAGCACCTTGCCCGCGCGCAGGGGTTCGCCATCGGCTTCAAGCGACTCATAACCACCGAAAAGCGGTCGCCTTTGCGCAAGGCCCGGTAAAAATCAATGTCACCCGAAAAAATATCGGCCAATTGGTTGGCCACGCTGTCAGGAATGCGGGCCTCATCGGTGGCGGCAAACAGCGAGGTGTGAATGACACCACTGGCCATTTGGGTGGAAACCTGCATCGGGGCTTCTTGCAACTCGGAGGTGAAGGAGCCATTGGCCTGGCGGGTCACGCGCAAGCGTTTGAATTGGCGGCCATCCTCGGCCGGCCAGCGGGCCAGCAACTCGGTGAGTTGTTGCTGGGCATTGGCGCTGGCTTGCAAATTGCGGCCCGCGCGGGCCAGCAGGTGCTGCTTGACCAAGGGGTCTTGGCGCAAAAATTGGGCGGCAGTCGCATCGGCCACGCCCAAGCGCGATAACAAGCTGTCTGCGCTGTCGTTGCTGCGGGTGACATCTGAACGGAACAGTTGGAGCTGGGCCAAGTCGGCCCGCTGCTCACCCAGGGGCAAAGCCTGCAAGGGCTTGTCGATCACTTGGCGCACTGGCAGGTCGGATGCGTCTGGCCCCAGCGATGCCACGGCCACGGCCCCACCGCCGGCCAGCAGCGTGAAGGCGGTCACACCAGCCGCCGCCGCATGGGGGTGGCGGCGATGCCAGCTTTGCCATTCGGCCCACAGTGATAAGAGGATTGGTTTCAAAACGAAATTCCCGGGGGAAGGCCCCGCGCTGCCACTTAAAATGGCGAAAAAACCGGCGAAGTATAAACGTTTGAGGGACCGGTGTAAACCTAAATAGATATATGAATCAAATGCCTGTATCCAATTCCTCTGTCAGTGCTCAGGTTCAGCATGCCTTGGCCGTGAGCCTGCGCGGTTGCGAAGAGCTGCTGCCGCAGGAAGAATGGATCAAAAAGTTACAGCGATCCGAGGCCAGCGGCCAGCCCTTGCGCATCAAGCTGGGCTTGGACCCGACCGCGCCCGACATCCATGTGGGCCACACCGTGGTGCTCAACAAAATGCGCCAATTGCAAGATTTGGGTCACCAGGTGATCTTTTTGATCGGCGACTTCACCTCCCTGATCGGCGACCCCTCTGGGCGTAACAGCACCCGTCCGCCGCTCACGCCTGAACAAATCAAAGTCAATGCTGACACCTATTACAAGCAAGCCAGCATGGTGCTGGACCCGGCCAAAACCGAGATTCGCTACAACAGCGAGTGGAGCGATCCGCTGGGTGCCCGCGGCATGATCCAGCTGGCGGCCAAGTACAACGTGGCACGCATGATGGAGCGCGACGACTTTCACAAGCGCTTTCACAGCGGTCAATCCATCAGCGTGTCACGCTGATGGAT
>JACCDL010440084.1_pt1 | contig 11045 bp, 12 predicted proteins | sample 7441931 | NCBI WGS metagenome assembly JACCDL01 (sample SAMN15323437, study PRJNA562643) | freshwater metagenome | isolation source: river surface water | place: USA:Blue River Watershed | collected 2017-08-16 | reverse complement strand
GTAATCCAGCATATTCCCTAGATGTCTCAGGATCAATCAATGCATCTTCCAACTTATTGGTAGGAGGTATTCCTATTGTATCTTCACAATGGATCACAAAGACAGGTAGTAATGTCTTATATTCTATAAATAGTAATGTAGGAGTTAGGACAAGTAATCCAGTATATTCCCTAGATGTTTCAGGATCAATCAATGCATCTTCCAACTTATTGGTAGGAGGTATTCCTATTGTATCTTCACAATGGATCACAAAGACAGATAGTAATGTCTTATATTCTATCAATAGTAATGTTGGTATAGGGTTAAGTAATCCATTAACAAGTTTAGAAGTAAATGGAAATGTTAGAGTAAGATCAAACTTAGAGATTCTGGGTAATTTCACAGTGCGTGGATTAATAGAAACAATTGTTATGTTTCCATCATCATCTCTATCAACTTCTAATCCTATAGGAACTTTAGATGGAATAACTTATACATTTAATAACACAAATCAATTTGGTAACTGGAATGGTAATTGGTGGTACGATTACAACTATAATACAAGCTTAACATGTGGTACATACACTAGTGGTATATTTAATGGTGTATCAGCTACATCAAACGTAGATGGTTTTAATGTAATAAGAGGGCAAATGTCTACAATTATAGGTTCATCTAATTTTGTATTGAAGGGTTATAGATTTGAAAATAGTAATGAATCTATAAATACCTTACCAAGTAAGTTATATTTATTGGGTAGTTTAGATAATACAAATTGGAGTACAATTGATAGCTACATCATTGGCTCATCCAATGTTTATTCTTCAGCACCATTTGGAGGTAATATAACAGGTTTAGATCGTCAAATACAAAATACAACGAGTTATAGGTATTATCGCTTAATGTTCAATGAACTTTTTAGTGGAAGCTCATTCATAATCCAGGAGTTCAGATGGTATATTTCAATATCAGGAAATACACAAGGATCTACAGGAGGAGGTGTAACCGATACAAATAAAGACACTTATATTTCTGCAGAGAGTTTTCCTACAAACAATGATGATACACTACGTTTTTTCAATTCAAATAATGAGACAATGAGAATAACATCAACAGGTAGAATAGGTATTAGTAATCAATCACCTAGTGAACGCTTGGAAGTTAGTGGAGGAAATGCCAAATTCAATTCCAATGCATATATAATAGAAAGACTCGGTATAGCTAATAGCAATCCATCAGAAAGACTAGAATTATTAGGAAATGCTAAAATATCAAATAACTTATATGTTTTGAATAATATTGGTGTAGGGCTAAGTAATCCATCGACGACCCTGGAGGTTAGTGGAGGGAATGCCAAATTCAATTCCAACGCATATATAATACAAAGACTAGGTATTGCTAATAGCAATCCATCAGAGAGATTAGAATTATTAGGAAACGCTAAAATATCAAATAACTTATATGTTTTGAGTAATATTGGGGTAGGGCTAAGTAATCCATCGACGACCCTGGAGGTTAGTGGAGGTGTCAAAGTTCGATCTAATCTAGAAGTTCTTGGTGATCTTACAATACGTGGTACAACAACTACTGTGGATTCAACCACAGTTAATATTGTTGATAATATTATTCGTCTAAATAATGGAGCAGCTTTCTCATCATCTTTGCAAGCTGGAATTGAGGTAAATAGAGGTGTTGGTTATAGCAATTATCTTATTATCTTTGATGAAGTAACAGATAGTCTTCAAAGTGGTATGAATGGGGCATTAAAAGTCATTCCTAATATAGATGGAACTTCTGTATCAAATGGAGTATTATTATATGATAATACGAATAAAAAGATAACATCATGTAATAACTTTGTATATAGTGGGACAGGATTGGGTATTGATAAAGTGGTACCCACAGAACAATTAGATATAAATAAAAATGCCAAGATAAATAGTAACTTGTATGTACTAAATAGAATTGGAGTAGCAACTAGTAATCCCACAGTATCAGTTGAGATAAATGCAACAGATGCGATTCTCATACCCAAGGGTACAACTGTACAAAGACCTAGTTTACCTTCACAAGGACAAATACGTTACAATACACAGATAAACACATTTGAAGGCTATGGAGTAGGAAATGTCTGGGGATCGCTTGGAGGTATCAAAGATACTAACAATGATACTTATATATCTGCTGAGAGTTTTCCAACATCAAATGATGACAATTTGGTTTTCTACAATTCAAATATTGAAAGAATGAGGTTAACTAAGGTAGGATTATTAGGAATAGGTATATCAAATCCAACGTATGAATTAGAAGTAAATGGGAATGTGAAGATTTATTCAAATGTAGAAATAACAGGTAACTTGACAATATCAGGTACTACACATACTATTAATTCAACAACAGTAACAATAGCAGATAATATTATTCGTCTGAATAATGGTGCTTCATTTAACTCGTCATTACAGTCGGGTATTGAAATAAATCGTGGAGCAGGTAATAGTAATTACTATATAGTATATGACGAAACAAGTGATGTATTAAGAGCAGGGTTTACAGGTGTTTTATCAGCAGTGGCCACGAGGGATGATTCTCCAGCAAGTTTTTCAATCCCATACTATAGTTTAGCTACATCAAATTATACTGCAGTTAGTCAATTTGTTTATAGTAATAATAACTTAGGTATTGGAGTAACAAACCCTATATATAAAATAGATACTAATGGAACAGTAAGGATAGCACAATCTAATGGTGTTGGGCTATTATTGGAATCAACTGGACCTATAAATATTACATTATCTAATAATAGATCTGGTCGAAGTATTTTAGGTTTAGCTTACAATGCAGGTGATTATTCATCACATGCTCGTTCCAATGATTTGGTAATGAGGAATGAAAGAACTGATGGTAATATAATATTACAAAATGGAGTAACCACATCAGCACTTCTTATAAATAGCAATAATTTTGTAGGAATAGGTACAAATACACCTACAGTAAGACTTGATGTATCAGGTACAACTAATTCATCATCTGGATATACTAGTGGAACAGCGATATTACAATCGAATGATTCTCAGTATGGAAATTGGAAAGTAACTGGAAATGCACAAGGTTCACATGATGGAATAAGATTTACAACAGCAGATATTACAGTAGTAGCAGGAAATGCAGGAGTTAAGCGTTCTGGGTTTTATAATAATGGTGTAGGCTGGAGTTTTTATATAGATGAGAATAGAGATGTATATTGTCCAGGTGATATTACAGCATATTGGTCAGATAAGAGATTAAAATCAAACTTGTGTCAAATTAAAGATCATGATTATATATTATCATCATTAACAGCATATAGGTTCAATTGGAATGAAAAGGGACAAAAAATACTGCAAAGATCTAAAGATGATATTGAGGTAGGTTTGATTGCTCAGGATGTTCAAAGTGTTTTACCACAAGCTGTAAAAATTAACAAATCAGGTATATCAATAGAGAGTGAGGAGGACTTTGACTACTTGACTATAAATTATGATAAGTTAGTTCCTATATTAATAGAAGGATATAAGGAACAAAAATTAAAGATCAAAGAATTGGAAGATAAAATGTTACAGACATATACTATATCTGCTGTAAATAATCAATCAGTATTTTATACATCAAATATTGCATTTACTAATTCATCTGATGGTAAATTAAATTATGATGTGAGTGAATCCAATTTTAAATATGTAGGTAATCCTGTAATAATTACGGCACATTCACTATGTAGAAATAGTATAGGATTAGTATTGAACAGGAGTGGTAACGTATCAAAATTAGAATTGAACACTATTGCAGGAGTGTCTTTTATAATGACTTCGAATGATATTTTATCATTGACTAATAATGTAGAGAGTACAGTGATATATAATGATGATAATAAAATTGTTTTTACGATGAATGGTATTTAAGTGAAACATTTAAAATATATATATGAGTATTATCAAAAAGCTACAATATGTATCTAATTTATACAAACATGATCTTAATAAATGTAATATAAAACCCACGAAACCTTATCTTGCATTATGTGGTAATATTGGTGATGCATCAACAAAAGAATTTACAAGTTTCATAGATAAAACATGCCAAGATTTTGAAAAGGTATTATTTGTACCAGGAGCTAAGGAGTATATTAATATACCAAAGGTAGAGGCAGATTTGTACTTCAACTCTCTTGAAAAACATAATAAAAATTTTGAATTTATGGATAATAAAATTATTAATATAGATGATTCAATTATTATAGGTAGTGTCATGTGGCCTAATGTATCAAACATGTCGTGTTTATTTGATGATTCAATGATGAATATAAAACTAGATAATACACAATATATTACTCCTAAGAAACTCAAGACAATGCATATAGAATGTAAAAACTTTATTACAGAAACGCTAAGTAATAATAAAAATAAAAATTCAGAATGTATCATAATGTCCTATTTTTGTCCATCTTATACAATGAATAGTGATAATCAACATATGTATATACCAAAAATGGTAAAAAATAATTATGCAAGTGATTTAGAATATCTTTTAAGACCACCATTATCAGTATGGATAACAGGAGTAATTGATGATATTATTGAATATGAAATAAATAATGTAAAAATTTTAAGCAATAATAAACCATAAAATTATTTAAGTGAAAAAAATTAATAAATAATAAATGTATAAGCACATTCAGGTTCCTAATAAATGTGATATGAATACTAAGACTATAAAATACTTTGAAAGACAAATAAACACACTTCGTGTTCAGCAAAGAAAAATAATGTCTAGAAAAAACATTACTCAATTGGATTTTATAGATATGGAAGAATTCTCTGCGACTATTTCAAAATATCAAAGGAGAATAAATGACCTGAAAATAGAAAATGAGGAATGTGAGCTAGATTTTTATAATAATGAATCATTTAAGGAATATGATTTATAAAAAATCTTATTATAAAAATAAATGGATATGCCACAAATTTATCAAATGCATAATATACAAGATTCGTCTGATAATAAAACATCTGATTTGAAAACAGCTGTTATAATTACATCAATATTCGTTCTGTTGTGGATAGTAGTAGGTATTGCTGCTTTCATTATGTCTCTAGTATGCTTCGGACGCTCAGGTACAACTGCACAGCATATTATTGGTTTGTTACTATCAATCTTCTTTGGTCCATTCTATTGGGTTTATTACTTTGCAGTTTCTTCATACTGTAGGAAAGCAGGCGGTAAAAAAACCTTCCGAAAATAAGTATTTAAGTATTTAGACCGTAATGAAACACAAGCACGAGGACTTCAAGAAGACACTTCAAGAGGACACTTCAAGAGGACACTTCAAGAGGACACTTCAAGAAGACACTTCAAGAAGACACTTCAAGAGGACACTTCAAGAGGACACTTCAAATTGTTTGCTGTCAGGTTTCATCATAGTAATGATAATCAATCATATGAAGACACGTGTACGTAAGTGTGTTAATCCACGTCCTTGGAAAAACAATATTACCCTTCGTTCCAATCATACCCCATAACGCACGACCCCCGAAGTAATTCGCCATTTTAAATTTCCTACGGTCTAAAAAGATAACCTTTTCTTATGTGTTGGTACTGTTTTTGTTTCTAATTGTTGAATATATAATTCTTGACTCTTTAATAGGTATTCAAGATGTTCAACATACTCTTCTAATGCACTTATCTTTGCCTTTAATAGAAACTTTCTTTCAAGAGGATTTTTCATATTATTAATGGTCTTTTTATGAGTCTCTACTACACTTGTCATTGTTGGAACCTCCAATTGGTCAATTTGGAAAAGTGAATTATCATGAAAATTTTCAATTTTAAACTTATTTATATCTTCGTTTATTATATCATCTATTATTCCATACTTATATTCTATCATCATATTATCATAATTAAAACTAGATGGGAGATACTTTGTCCATTTCTTAATTATTGCTGCCATTTTTATAGAAAATACATGTAATCCTTAGGTAAAAAAAATAGTAAAGTTTTTTTGTTTTTTTTATTCTATACTACAAGTTGTTTATCGATAAAAAGATTACTCTAAATTATTTACCTCCTTAACTGTATTGCTTTTTCACATCTTACCTGATTCAGGCTTAGGCTCATCACAACCAGTCTTACTGAGTTTACCAGTTGCCTTGTCTGTATTCCAAGCCTCGATTGCCAACATCATAAGACCTCCTTTGCAACCCGCAGCCTTCAACTCTGCTATCTTATCTCTAATATAAAGATTATAAACAGAAGGAACACGAGTCTTCTTCTTCTCATCACTTGAATCATCATCACTAGACTTGTTCATCTTCTTCAATTTAGCCTTAGCTTCAGTCTTAACCTCTGCCTTAGCTTCAGCCTTGATAGACTCCTTGAATTCCTGTAACATATTATGCATATTATCCTCATCAACTTCAATCTTATCACTGATAAATGCAACCATCTTATCAATAGTCCTATCAATAATCTTATCAATAGTTGCTAACTTAGTCTCCTCAATAAGAGAGTATAGAGCAATGTTCACATTATTTAAAGCCATTGTGTTTATTGTAAGAGCGTTATGAAATGCTAAAACTTTAATTTTTATTTCAAATTTTTTATCAATCCATAATTCTACTATCAAGGATACAACTGTGTATGTATATCATTTCTTATATTTTCTATATATGTATCTAAATCATGATCTTTTAAGAAATTATATGTGGTATTTTTTAAATATATAGATTCATTATCCATGTAATCTTCCGAAAAGGGAAAATAAGTTACAATATCACTTTTATTACAACATAGTACATATTCTTGTACATATTTCTTAAACCAGTTCACAAAATATTCATCACCTATCTTTGGTGCACCAAATGTATGACATGTTATATTATGCCGCAAATTTGTAAGATGTGAATAATATACAGATGAAAATATAGCTAATGCCCCACCTAAACTATGACCAGTAAATGTGATATTATTTTTCTTACTATATCCATCAGGATATATGATATTTGTTAAATCGCTTTCTATACTAAAAAACATTTCTTTTACAAGACTATGTACTTTAATATTTTGATCACAAAATGAAAACTTATCCTGTTTATTTATAATAAATTTACATATATCAGCTATATTATGCGAACCTCTGAAAGAAACCAAATGACTCCTCTCTCCTGTTTTCCATATATATGCATGTGCTCCAGTACTCTTACAATCAATTACTCTAAATGTATTTTTATCAATTAATAACTGATTATATTCAGGATATAATTTTACTCTCTTTACACATTGTTCATAAGCCAATTTACTCACCATGGCAGATCTTAATAAACTATCATTAATAATCCCTTTTCCTTTCGTATCTATTTGAAACATCATTAATATATATTGTCTATTTTTTATCATCTTTTTCATTTTCTTCTCTCAATTCTTTATAATGATACCAATTCATTCCACAATAAAATAATGTAAATAATATTATGGATTTACCAACATAATATGAAACATCTAATGGATTAGATTTCATCTTCACCATCCTCTCCATCCTCTCCATCCTCTCCATCCTCTCCATCCTCTCCATCCTCTCCATCCTCACCATCCTCACCATCCTCACCATCTTCACTATTCTATTTGGTTTATGATAAGGAATACATCTACTTCTGGATAAAATATGTTTATGTGCAATCATTCTTGATTCATCATTATAAATCAATCTTAAGTATATTACAATACTCTAAAAACAAAACAATTTGATTGCCAATCCCATGACATAGGCACATGTAATGTAGTAACCTTTTGAAGTTTACGTTTTTCTTCTGGATACAAGTTATACATTGAAGAAATTATGATTGTACCTGGAGCGCAATTATCTGAAATATGTTTAAAAAAATCCTTATTTGTCTTTTCACTCCACATAAGATTAGATGCAAATACTAAAACAGGTTTATCTTTATATTCACTAAAATCATAATCAAACATATTCAATTCATAAAACTCAATATTTCTTTTTATATGGTCCAATCTTTTTGGTAGCTTACTTAATATATATAATGCCTGTTTATGTCTTGATGATACAATTTCTATACCTATAGCTTTATTAAATCCTATAAGTTTAGCACATAGTACAGATTTACCGACTCCACTTCCCATATCAATAAAGGTATCTATGCCCATATCTTTTACAAACTCATACATTGTTTTTATACCTGTTGCTGAGACCTCACCATAGGTTGTTGAATGTTTTAAATATTTAACAGGAGATAATGTATATCCATTTATGTCATCAAAAATTTTATCTATACCATGAATATATAACAAATCCTTTATTAGTATATCTGTAAATGAAAATGATATTGTTATATATAAAACAACGGCACATATACCTGTTACTGCTAATGATTCTAGTATAGTTAGTTTATTATAAATTAATATACCTAAAAATAATACACATAATGATATATAGATTCCATATATAAATAGTTTCATTTTTGTATATTTACAAATTAAAATAAATCAATCAGCCAATAGCTCATCAAGTAAATCACTGAAAGATTTATCAATACCACTTTCTATTTCTCTACCATTTTTTCTAAAAATAGTCATCAAGTCTGACTCACATTCCATACTACCACTTAATCTAGATAACAACGAATCATCTTTCATAGCTTCCACAATTATGCTCATTTTTCTATCTTGAATTTCCATGCATTTTTCTTCTATTGTTCCCGACATGACATAACGGACACATGATACAGGTTCCATCTGACCTTTACGATATGCCCTACCTATAGCTTGTAATTCTACACAAGGATTGTAATGAGGTGAGGTTATATATACTTTATTAGCACACTGTAAATTCAATCCACTAGATCCACAGTTTATTTGGATAATCAAAACTGGAATATCAGCATTTTTAAAATTATATAATATAGCTTCTTTATTATCTCGTGATAACTGTCCATCATAAATCATTGATGGAACTTTATTATTCTTCAGTTCTTGTTGAAGAAGCTTCATTTCATTTGTCCATATACAGAACACTAAGCATTTAGAATTCTTCGTATGCTCAATTATATCATTCACAAGATGCTTTATTTTTGTACAACTTATCTCCTCGTTTTTCCAAAATTGTTTGATACTAGGAGGGCCATTAACGCACTCATTTTCATCCATATGCTTCCTCTTCTTTGATATACCATTCAAATAAAGCATAGGATTTGTACAAGCTTGTCTACACCTTGTAAGTCCTTCTATAGCATCAAATGTAGTATGTGCTTTAGATGCATAATAATCTTCTATAGCGTTATAAAACTTTAATTCATTTTTACTTTCAAAATTGAGCTTTATAACTGAAGTAGTCAAAGGAGGTAAAGCCAACTTTGGATTAGCTTTAGCTTGTCCTTCTTGTGTCCTTCTTAATACATACTTGCTTGTAATGGCATCTATATCTTCATTCTTTGGTACACCTACCCATCCTGCCAAAGTTTTGAGATCTTTCTTACTATTCTGTATAGGAGTTCCACTTAATATCCAACGTATTTCAGATTGGAGTTTTGAAATTTCTTTAAATAGTTTTGTAGCCGGGTTACGTATCACATGACCTTCATCCAATATCACTCTTTTCCAAGGATATGATAAAAGGCATGGTGGAGGCTTAGTCTTTTGAAAACTACTATATGTAGTTATTGCTACTGTGACATTATTTGGTAAGATTCCCATAAAAGAAGGATTGATTATCAATGGTCTATAACCTCCAAAATCAATTAACGCATCTCTCCATTGATTCACCGTACCTACTATACTTATTATAAGTGTAGGTTGTTCATTACCACGTAATGTAGCAATAGCTTGCATTGTTTTTCCCAATCCCATATCATCTGCCAATATGCCTCCTTTTACATTTTCATCCTCTTCTCTTTCTAACATCCATTTTACTCCATCATTTTGGTAATCACCATCCAAGCTTCCTTTGATTGAAGATATTGCTCTTTGATATGCTTCCATATTAGATATACTTAGTCAATATAAAGGTAACTTGATTCTTTAAATATCATTGAGAAACCATAAAAAAAAGATACTTTATAACATACTTTATAACATACTTTATAATAAACCCTATTTAAAAAACATTAAACTACAAACTACCATACATCCGGTTTATCACCTTTAGAAGGTAATTTCACAGCTTCATAGTTATACTTTCTTATTGTCTTTATTAAATATACTATAATGAAGGATCCTAGTAATATAAATACAATACATGTTAGTATTATTATATAATCAAAAGTATTAAAAGTTTTGTCAAACATTTATATAAAGTTTGATTTAAATACTCTTAAATCTCAATTCCCGCCCCCATCCCCACCCCTACTATGAATTCTATTATTTTTCCTTGGTCTACCTCTTCTCGGTACTACAATAGGAGGTTCCCAGCTCGCAGCAAGTGCTCTTGCTATTTCTTCATCTTTGGAACAATCCATATCAAACTCTAAGTCTATATCACCAGAATCCAATCCTAAAGCAGTTAAAATAAATATAGCAAGTTCCTTTATACTTTGTGAAGTTGTAATATCCAAAGGTTCCAATACATTAATTTTAACATTTGGATTGGAATGAAGTATATTCAAAATTATACTACCAATACTTGAAAGACTTTCATCCTTTATATTAACATCTATCTTACTCTTTAAATTCTCCAAAATCTCTTTTGCTTCATTCAAACTATGAGCACTTTCTAATAAATTACAAAACATATTCATCTCTTCTATATATTTTTCAATTCTTTGTTGTTCTTCATGTTCAAAAATTTCTCTTTGCCTTTCCCTCTCGAGGTACTTTCGATGATGACGATTTCTATATTCTTCTAGAGAATCCATAGTATTTTATATGTTTTATTATTTATATAATTTATATACTTAGAGTGTTTTGCCTTTAAGTGTTGGGACACTTAATTTATTATATAAATATAGTAATGTACACAAAAACATATAAACCAAGAGATGTTATCAAAGCTTTAAATGCTTATGATAAGTTCAAAAGCT
>JACCDL010252643.1_pt1 | contig 11048 bp, 11 predicted proteins | sample 7441931 | NCBI WGS metagenome assembly JACCDL01 (sample SAMN15323437, study PRJNA562643) | freshwater metagenome | isolation source: river surface water | place: USA:Blue River Watershed | collected 2017-08-16 | reverse complement strand
ACTCGGTAAGATAGCGAGGCGCTTGGCTCATCAAGGTGCTGTCGCCCTGAGCCTTGCGCAATGGTGAATCAGCCGACCGATAACTGGACAGGCAATCGCGTTGCGTCCCGTCGATCAGAACATCCCGGATGCCGCCAAGGCCCTCGCTGATAATTTTGAAAACTCGGGTCGATTCTTGAGAAATTCGCTGCCCATCTCCAAGAACTCGTCGGCGTACAAAATAAACAATAAACCCGTAAATTGCACCAAACCCCCCCAATGTAGCAGCCGCTACATAGGGGTTGATGGCGACCAATGCCGCTAAAATTGCCACAGCAATGACGACAGAACTGAACAAGTTGAGTACGGGCTGAATGATCTTGAAAATGACTGTATTTGATTTCAAGGCTACTACCGCAATCACCTCGCTGCTGTTTCGCATGACATGTTGTTCGTATGGCTGGTGCAATACGTTCTCATACGCACGGAAACTAAGATCAGCACCTGTCGCCAATGAAAACCTGGTGCTTACCCAAAGCAAAAGCAGCCGGACGGTACCCGCAAACAGCACTGCGCCTGCAAATAGCAGGGTCATCGGCAAAAAAACGCCAGCTGAGTCCTTTACACCAATTAATTTGAAAAAGTAGTGCGCTAGGGGGTGCGTCACCACTTTATCTGGCGCCGTCAGCGCAGCCAGAAAGGGAAGAACCGCTCCCAAACTGATTATTTCTGCGAAAGATGCCAGCACCATCAGGCAAAGCAATTGCAAAAACTGCCGCTTTCTGCGTAGAGTTAACTGCGACCAGAGGCGCCACAGGGGGTGTACTGTAGGAGTCTCCCGTTTCATTCAGCTCGCCGAAAGAATTCGAAGTACTTGCGCATGGATAGTCGCATAATCAGGCGTAATGCAGCCTTTACGCCTCCGAGCTAAGCGCAACGCGGTGCACAGTGCTCGATACGACCCCCAGACGACCAAGCGCTCGAAAAAAGTCAAGTCATCGTACCAGTTGCGTTCAACAAGAAATACCTCGTTAGTTTGGACAGAGGCCGTGCTCGTGACTACTGGGCAACCAAAAATGGATGGCCTATGAAATGCCGGCGAATATTCAACGCCTAAAAACCCGGCAACGTGCCGCATCATTTTTTCTGGGTTAGCGACCAAGTCTTCATATGTAATTGCACAAATACCCGGCTTGCCGACCAAATCCAACTGGTGATAAAGATTGCGGGTGGATTCCAGCACCTGTTGAAACAACTCCCATGTCCCGAGGCTCACCTTTCTCCTCCGGCGTTCAGTGATGACGCTTCTTGTGACCATCCGTGGATCACGCAAGATTAGGATGACACGATTGTCGAAATTGAGATTTCTCCACGCAGCAATAATGGCACGGGCATCGCCGCCGACCTCCTTGATCGCCCACATGCAGGGACGCTCGGGAACTGGCTTCAATTGCGCGCCCCAAGCCTTGGCAATGTCATCACACAAAAGAGCTGCGAGCGTATGATCGCCGTCCGGCTCCGGCGAATCCATCGACAAACCGTATTGCTCCGTATTGAAGTTCGGAAAAGTACTATTTCGTGTCACCGACAGCGCGTTATACCGTTGGCGCGCATCATCGGGTCCACTCACTTCCCGTATGAGCACTTTTAGCTTCAACTCGGTGGGGTAAACAAAAATTTCGTCCCCACCATCCAGCAAGTTCTGGAGCAGGGTTGTTCCACCCTTTCGCGGGCCGTAAATAAGCACTGCCTTGCCTAGCCAAGACGACTGAGTCTGTTGATCCAAAGGGCTCCTTACGATTCTTAAAATTAAATACTTCAGGTGGTAGTTAGATAGTGCTGCTGATACTGGAAACCCCAGTTGGCGGCACCTCGAACCAATGGAACTTTCGGTTCGAAGCACAAATCTCGCTTCAAACTATCAGCAGTCGACTTGGCTTGTATATAGCCGTATCCGGTTTCCGCTCTGTCGGGCGCGATACCCAAAATCACGATGCTGCCCCCTGCCGCCTCACGGATACCCTCGTGCATGGCTTGCGTAAAGGCGGCCGCATTGGATACGGTCTGGTCGGCTGGCGTAACAACCAAAATTGGGTCATTCCCAGATTCCAAGGCAGCCATCGCCGCCAAAGTCAACGCTGGCGCGGTATTGCGGCCTATGGGTTCGAGTAGCGCAGCACTCAATTCGATGCCAGATTCTCTAAGTTGCTCTGCTGCCAAAAACCGGTGCTCTTCGCCAGTCACGATCAGCGGGTTCGCTACCTGTATCTCCTTAGTTTCGAGATTCATTAAGCGTTTAGCCGCTTGCTGGAAGAGGCTATCTTCGCCGGTTAGGCAAAGAAACTGCTTCGGAAATCCCGCACGGGAAAGCGGCCAAAGTCGAGTGCCGGATCCTCCACACAAAATGACAGGCTGCACCTTTAACAAATCAGTCATCCGTGGTATTCAATGCAAGCGACTTCTGAAAATTCCACGTGCTTGAACACATATCTTCTAATGAGTGTTTGGCTGTCCAATGCAATACCTCGTTTGCTTTTTGTGGTTTGGCATAGCACTCTGCGACATCACCAGGACGGCGAGATGCCACTCGGTAAGGCACTTTGCTACCCGATGCCTTTTCAAATGCGTTCACCATCTCAAGCACGCTGTAGCCTTTTCCGGTACCCAGGTTGATTGCGTGCCAGCCAGTTGCCTTACTCAGCAAATCCAAGGCAGCCACATGCCCCTCAGCCAAATCCATGACATGGATGTAGTCCCGTACACCGGTGCCATCAGCCGTTGGGTAATCATCACCAAAGACGCTCAGCTCAGTCCGCTGGCCGGCAGCGACTTGCGCAATGTAAGGCATCAGGTTGTTGGGTACTCCATTGGGATTTTCACCAATGAGGCCGCTGTCGTGTGCCCCAACCGGATTGAAGTAGCGCAGACAAGCAATACGCCATTCAGGGTCAGATAGCGCAACGTCGCTCAATATCTCTTCTATGTGCAGCTTGCTACGACCATACGGGTTGGTTGCACTGGTGGGATGACTTTCATCCAAAGGCAGGTACTGCGGTTGGCCGTATACGGTTGCACTGCTACTGAAGACGAGCGTCTTAATCTCACTGGCCTGCATGGCTTCCAACAGACTTAGCGTGCCTTGCACATTGTTTGCGTAATAGCTCAACGGTTGCATTACTGACTCACCAACAGCTTTGAGACCGGCAAAATGCAAAGCTGCATCAATATGATGCGAACGTAACACCTCCGTTACCAAGGCGGTGTTTCGAATATCGCCCTTAATCAGCGGCAACTGCTTACCGGTGATTTGGAAAAGCTTGTCCAATACACGTTCACTACTGTTTGACAGATTGTCGAGCAAGACAACATCGTGACCCAGCTGACAAAGCACCACGGCGGTGTGACACCCAATGTACCCAGCACCCCCGGTAATGAGGATGTTCATTCGGATCGTTTTAGTTGCCCGCTATTTGCGCGCAGAGCGTGTTTTGCTGCCGAAAGATTCAAATTAAACAAGGCTTGTGGATACACGAGCTGATGACTTTGAATATTCGAGTAGGGGTTTGGGTATGCTACCGCCGTGCCGTTTGACGATCGGCAGGCGCGGTGGAGTTTATTATTTGGAAAGCCTGCTGGCACCGATGCTACGGGCGCGATTAGATAGGCTTTAGGGCAGACGGGATTTTGCCACAGCCTCATGGCTTTGAGAAACGTTTCTGGTTCGGGATGAAAAGTATGGGCTCTTCAATGTTCAGTCACCGAACCACTTGGTCTTGCTGAAAAACTAACCCACCTTCCGCAGCGCGCCCATCTCGACAGGGACCGCCACTTTTTTACTCATCAACTCAATCAACACCATCACTCTTCTGTCGCCATCCGCCATCTGGTAAATCCCTTCAATACCAGCAAATGGCCCCTGCGTCAGCTGCACCCGCTCACCCACTTTGTACAGCCGCTCTGGCACTGCCAGTGCGCTGGCTTCATGGGCTCTGAGGAGGTCTACGAGCGCGTCATCAATCCTGGCGGGCTCGGCGCCGAAGCGTACCAAGCGGCTCACGCCCTTGGTGGAGCGTATTGGGCTCCAACTTTTGGCCATGAAGTCTTGGGCAAGATTAATAAAAAGGTAACGCGGAAACAAAGGTTCATCGGTGAGTGCGACGGCACCGTGACGGAGTTTTTCTTTGGGAAGGAGTGGTAGATAGCACTGGTAGCCCTGCTGCTCCAAGTTTTGGAGTGCGCATTTTTCTTGTCGGGGCTTGGTGTAGATGAGGTACCAGTGCATTACGGTCCCGGTGCTTATGTTTACCGACGTAATTGTACCCGAGGGTGAGTGTTGTGAGTGGAGGGATTCGGTTTTTGGGGTGAGTACATGAAAGCTTTGATTATTTTCTTATTTTGATAACTTTTTTACTTGTGACAAGTCGGGGGGGGCTTAGGTTAATCGGGGGTGGGTCCCAGCTTTCGCTGGGACGATGGGACCGAGGTGGTACGACGCATCTGGTGTGGCGCGACAGTTCGGGGGTGCACAACGACCCACAGGCGCGACGACGGGCTTGAGGTGAGACGCTATACTCCCCCCTGACATTCGCTCCCCCGGACCCCCATGAACTCCGTACCCCTTTGGGTGCAACTCCTTGCTCTGGTCATCCTGACCTGCACCTCGGCTTTTTTCTCAATCTCCGAAACCGCGCTGATGGCGCTCAACCGCCACCGGGTGAAGCATCTGGCGCGGCGGGGTTCTCGGCTCGCCAAAACTACACTCTGGCTGCTGGAGCATACCGATCGCATGCTCTCGCTGATCCTGATCGCCAATACCGTCATCAATGCGCTGGTGACTGCGCTGGTGACGTCGATCGCGATTGCAGCCTTTGGCAACAATGAAGAAGTACTCACCATCGCAACGGCCGTGGTGGCGTTTTTTCTGATTGTGTTTGCAGAGATTACGCCCAAGGTCATTGGCGCGACCTATCCTGAACGGATCGCATTACCCGCATCGATGGTGATCAAACCACTGATCCTGATGGGTCGGCCAGTGATCTGGTTTGTGAATTTGTTCGTGCGCGGCATTCTGAAATTAACGCGCATTCGTACCGGCAGCGAGATGCGTGATCAGCGCTTGTCGCCAGAGGAATTGCGTTCAATGGTGCTGGAAGGTGGCAATTTCATTCCGGTGAAGCACAAGAGTATTTTGCTCAACTTGTTCGATCTTGAACGCGTGACGGTTGAAGATGTGATGACACCGCGTGCGCAGATTGAATCTTTAAATCTCTCTGTGCCTGTGGACGAGATCAAACATCAACTCACCACCTGCTATCACAACAAACTGCTCGTGCATGAGGGCGAGGTGAATAACATCGCCGGCATTCTGCATGTGCGTAAAGCGATGGCGCTGCTCAATCAGGAAGATGAGCTGACGGTCGATCATTTTCGCGCATTGCTAACAGCGCCATACTTCATTCCACCAGAAACAGATTTGTTCACTCAACTGCAGTATTTCCAGGAAAACCAGGAACGGTTGGGCGTGATTGTGGATGAGTACGGCGAAGTGCAGGGATTGGTCACGCTCGATGACATTATTGAAGAGATGGTCGGTGAATTCACCACCTCCACCCCCAGTGCATCGCGTGCAGATCAATTCGGATGGGACAAGCAAGGCGAGTGCCTGCTGGAGGGCACAACCTCACTGCGCGATGTGAACAAACGTCTGAATCTGAATCTACCAATTGATGGCCCCAAGACGCTGAATGGCTTGTTGCTGGAAGAGCTGCAGGATATTCCGGAGGCGAGTGTGAGTCTGAAGATTGCTGACTGTGTGATCGAGATTGTTCAGGTGCAGGAGCAGGCTATTAAGATCGTTAAGCTTTATCGGGTGGGGTAGCCACAGAAATTGTCTGATTAGACCTCAAGTATGCTAAGGTAATACCTAACGATACCCGATAGGTGGCTCCCATGATTGCTACTTCCGTTCGCCCCGTGGCGATCAAGATTGACGATGACACCAAAGCCCGATTGAAGCGCTTGGCGGAAGTGCGTCAGCGCACTTCTCACTGGCTGATGCGCGAAGCAATTACACAGTACGTGGATCGAGAAGAAAGGCGGGAGAGCTTTCGCCAAGACGCCCTCAGGGCCTGGGAGGCTTACCGCACGACCGGATTACACGTGACAGCCGAAGAAGCTGATGCGTGGCTGGCCAAGCTCGAACAAGGCAACGATGTCGATCCGCCTGAATGCCACGTCTGATCTGGTCGCCAACAGCGCTACTTGATGCACAGCGCCTGTATCGATTCCTGGCACCCAAGAACCTCGACGCCGCTGCGCGCGCAGTGGGGGCGATTCGCCAAGGCGTCAAGTTACTGGAACATCAGTCGGGACTGGGTCGACCAATTGAGGACATGGACGACGAATTCCGGGATTGGATCATCGACTTCGGGGGTAGTGGCTATGTAGTCAGATATCGGGTTACAGCCGACACCATCACAATTCTGGGCGTACGGCACCAGAAAGAGGCAGGCTTTTAATGACTCATGACAAATAACACTTGATGGTCTGCGATGGATACGACCGCCGCTTGCGCCCTTTTTTTGCCCAGCGCGACCACAGACCCAACGAATAACCAGCCTCTCTCAGCCTCCAACTGTTGTATCCACACATCGCCCCAAGCCCATTCCCCCACAATCAACCGAGGCCACCCGCGCCTAACAAAACAACAATCAACTCCCAGCGCTAACACCCGTCATCATCGGCCCGCGACATCAACCCGCGAGCCCTCATGTCCGTCACCCCTGCATCACAACCACCTGCTTCTGCATTGCCGCGCGTGCTGCTGCAAGCGAAGCTGTTGACGACGCAGCAGGTTGAGAGCATCACTCGCAGCAGTACCAGCGAAAAAATTCCTTTCATCGATGCGCTGATCAAGAACGGTGCAATGCAGCCGGTAGCGCTGGCGCAGTTTTGCTCTCAGACCTTTGGTCATCCTCTGCTTGACCTCACTGCACTCGATACACAATCCCTGCCCGAAAAAGTCATTGACGACCGCCTGATGCAAAGCCAGCGTGTGGTGGTGCTGGCCAAGCGCAGCAACAAGGTGTGTGTCGCCATCGCCGATCCAACGCAAACCCAGGCGCTGGATCAGGTGAAGTTTCAGACGGGTTTATCGGTAGATCCGGTGGTCGTTCCTCAGCCGCAGTTACTGGATCTGATTGCGCGGCTGTCCCAAAGCGCCGAGCAAAATCTCTCCGACATGATCGGCGACGATCTGGAAAACATCGCGCTGATTGATGAATCACCTAGCAACTCCAGCGACACCAGTTCAAGCGAAATCGATGACGCACCGGTGGTGCGCTTCCTGCAAAAAATTCTGACTGACGCGATCAACATGGGCGCATCGGATTTACACTTCGAACCCTTTGAAAAGTTTTACCGGATCCGCTTTCGGGTCGATGGTGTACTGCGTGAAATCGCTCAACCGCCACTCGCCATCAAAGAAAAACTCGCCTCGCGCATCAAGGTGATTTCGCGTCTGGATATTTCAGAAAAACGCGTGCCACAAGATGGGCGCATGAAGCTCGCCGTCTCGGCCACGCGCAGTATTGATTTCCGGGTATCGACTCTGCCCACGCTATTCGGCGAAAAAATCGTCATGCGGATTCTGGATGGCAGTCAAGCGCAATTGGGCATTGATGCGCTGGGCTATGACGCTGACCAAAAAACATTGCTGCTCGACGCCATTCAACGACCCTATGGCATGGTGCTGGTGACCGGCCCCACGGGCTCGGGCAAAACCGTCTCGCTCTACACCTGCCTGAACCTGCTCAACACGCCGGGAATCACTATCGCCACTGCTGAAGACCCTGCGGAAATCAATCTGCCGGGCATCAATCAAGTCAACATCAATGACCGCGCAGGGCTGACGTTTCCGGTCGCACTCAAAGCCTTTCTGCGACAAGACCCGGACATCATCATGGTGGGCGAGATTCGCGATCTGGAAACGGCGGATATCGCGATCAAGGCCGCACAAACCGGTCACATGGTGTTCTCCACGCTGCATACCAATGATGCGCCCTCTACGCTGACGCGTCTGCTGAACATGGGGGTTGCGCCTTTCAATATTGCTTCGGCTGTCAACCTGATTACTGCGCAACGACTCGCGCGACGTCTATGCAGCTGCAAACAGCCGGTGGACTATGACGCCGACACCCTGCTCGCTGCGGGATTTACGGAGGAAGATCTTGGCGGCTGGGTGGCGTATCAGCCCGGAGGTTGCGAGCGTTGCAGTCAGAGTGGTTACAAAGGACGAGTTGGCGTGTATCAGGTGATGCCGATCACGGAGGCGATGGAAAAAATTATTCTCGCCCATGGCAGCGCGCTGGAGATCGAAGCACAGGCACAACGCGATGGCAGCAAGAGTTTGCGTGAATCCGGATTGCTAAAAGTGAAGCAAGGGCTGACGAGTTTGGATGAGATTTTGGGGTGTACTAATCATTAGGTGGCTTTATTTTGATTTTGGCAGTCCATTTTTATAGCCACAACCATCAAACATAAAAAAACCCACACAACAAATTCACCCACAAAAGAAGCACCCTCCCATGACAACTGCGACCCCTTCCCGTACGAGCAAAACCACAAACAATGAATCCATCTTCGTCTGGGAAGGCAAAGACAAATCCGGTCGTATCGTGCAAGGTGAATTACGCGCACCAAGTTCAGCCAGCGCAAATGCCAGTCTGCGTCGTCAGGGTGTTCTGACCACGCGCATCAAAAAGAAAAAACTCGCGCGTACAAAACGCATCAGCGAAAAAGATATCTGCTTCTTTACCCGCCAGCTAGCCACCATGATCAAAGCGGGTGTGCCTTTGCTGCAGGCCTTCGAGATTGTCGCGCGCGGGCACGCAAATGCCTCGGTGTCGCGCTTGTTGCTCGACATCCGCGCCGATGTCGAAACCGGCACCAGCCTCGCCCAGGCGTTTCGTCGTTATCCGCAGTATTTTGATGCGTTGTTCTGCAATCTGATCAATGCCGGCGAACAGGCAGGTATCCTGGAAGACTTGCTCGCGCGGCTAGCGACCTACAAAGAAAAAACGCTCGCCATCAAAAGCAAGATACGCGGCGCGCTGTTTTATCCGGCGGCGGTGCTGGCGGTGGCTTTTATCGTGACCTCGGTCATTATGATCTGGGTGGTACCTTCGTTCAAAAGCGTATTCGAAAGCTTTGGTGCAGAACTGCCCCTGCCCACGCGGATGGTGATCTGGATGTCGGATCGCTTCGTTGACTACTGGTATCTGCTTTTTGGCAGCATCGCGATTGGGGCTTCGCTCTTCATTCGTGCATGGAAACGCTCGCCGTCACTGCAGGCCACCACGGATCGATGGCTGCTGCGTCTGCCTGTATTTGGCGAGGTCGTACGCAAAGCCGTCATTGCGCGCTGGACGCGTACACTATCAACCATGTTCGCCGCAGGCGTGCCCTTGGTAGAATCGCTGGATTCCGTGGGTGGTGCATCGGGCAATGCGGTGTATCTCGAAGCCACGCAGCGCATCAGTGCTGCCGTTCGCAGCGGCACCAGTCTGACGATGGCGATGCAGCATACACAGGTATTTCCATCGATGGTCACACAAATGGTCGCGATTGGCGAAGAATCCGGCGCACTTGATCAAATGCTGCGCAAGGTCGCTGAGTTTTTTGAAGATGAAGTCGATGCCGCTGTCGCATCGTTGGCGTCGCTGATGGAACCGGTGATCATGGTGTTCCTTGGCGGACTGATTGGAGGGCTGGTGATCGCGATGTATTTACCGATTTTTAAATTAGGCTCCGTGGTCTGATGACGAATGGATTGCTGAACGTGCAGGAATCGCTGTCGCCGACGCTGTCGTCTTCGATGTCGTTGTTGTCTTCGTTGTCGTCTTCGTTGTCTTCTTTGCTGCCTTCTGGACTGCCACCCGCGCTATCAGACTTGCTGCCCCAATGGCTCATGGCCGCGCCGGGCTATCTGCCTGCAACGCTGGCTTGGGCTCTGATCGGTCTCGTGATTGGCAGTTTTCTGAATGTGGCGATATACCGGCTACCCGTGATGATGCAGCGCGAAACCGAAAACTTCATCGCTGTAGAAAACGACGAACCTGAGCCACATACCAGCCGCTACAATCTGATCGCACCGCGCTCTGCCTGCCCTTCTTGCGGACATCAACTCTCGGCGCTGGATAACATTCCGGTATTTAGCTACGTCTGGCTCAAGGGTCGGTGTCGCTATTGCCGCGCGCCGATTTCGCAGCGTTATCCGCTGGTGGAGATCATCACAGCGCTGCTCTCGGCGCTGGTGGTGTGGCAGCTGGGCAGCGAACTGAAAGGCTTCGACGCGCCACTGCTGGTGTAGTACCTGATTGCACTCACCTTCATCGATATCGACGCCCGAATGCTGCCCGACGATATGACACTGCCGCTGATCTGGCTGGGGCTGCTGGTCAATCTGAACGGCAGTTTCGTGCCCTTATCTGATGCAGTGATCGGCGCGGCCGCGGGTTATCTTTCGCTCTGGTCGGTGTACTGGCTGTTTCGTTTCGCCACCGGCAAGGAAGGCATTGGTTACGGCGACTTCAAGTTGCTGGCCGCGCTCGGCGCCTGGCTGGGCTGGATGCTGCTGCCGTTTATTGTGCTGCTGTCCTCTACCGTGGGTGCGCTGGTGGGAATTGCGATGATCGTGCTGCGCGGACATCAGCGCGACAAGCCCATCCCTTTCGGGCCTTTTCTCGCGGTCGCCGGGCTGATTGCGCTGTTTTATTGCGATGCGCTGGTGCAGCTCTGGTTGGTGCAAGGGTTGGGGCTCCAATGAGGGTGGCGGCGTATCGGTAAAGCAAAGACGCTGGATCCCGGCATGCGCCGGGAGCGATTGGGGAATTCGGGTCGCATGCGATCCGCCCACGCAGCAGTCATCACATGCAGGTGATGACAGTTTAGAAGCCAGCAGTCTTAATGATGTACTTCCCGCTACCCATTCTGTTGGAGAGACGGTCTTTGTTAAGGCAACAGTAAAATTATCACCGTCATCCCAGCGAAAGCTGGGATCCAGCGTCTTT
>JACCDL011275954.1_pt1 | contig 11049 bp, 9 predicted proteins | sample 7441931 | NCBI WGS metagenome assembly JACCDL01 (sample SAMN15323437, study PRJNA562643) | freshwater metagenome | isolation source: river surface water | place: USA:Blue River Watershed | collected 2017-08-16 | reverse complement strand
TCCCGTTTTCTTATAGCGTTCGCAGCCATTGATGCCGCTAACAACGACCCCGCCAGCGATGAAGGGCCCTGCCGTGTGGGTATAGCCTTGCCGATAATCTGCCTTCACTGTTCGCCACAGCAATTTGCCGGTGCGCGCTTCAAGCGCGACGATGGCCGCGTCGTAAGTCGCTAGAAAGACCTTGTCCTGATAGAGCGCGATATTGCGTGTTGGGCCGCCAAGGGTGCGCGACTCATCAGGATAGGGGTAGCTATATTCCCACAAAAGGCTGCCATTTGCAGCATCGATGGCCTGCACCACATTGCCTGGATGGGTCAGGTACATCACGCCATCATGGATGAGGGGCGTCGGTTGGTTGCTGCCGTCTTTCATCGTCATCGCCCAAGCGAGCCGCAGGCGACCCACCGAGCGGGTGTTGATGCTTGAAAGCGGGCTAAAGCCCTGACCGTCTGCCGTTCGGCGCCAATGCAGCCAGTCGGCAGCGGGCGGGTTTTGCAGCAGGGCATCGGTGACGGGTGTTCTAAAGGGCGTGGGGCGGTTCACCCAGCCCCCGGCGCTTTGGGCAGCCTCCATGATACCAGCAGCCCCCTGCCATGTATTTTCCTGCGGCTTTTGCTCACTCACGGCTATGCCGTTACTGGTCAGCAGGAAGGCCGCGATGTTGTCGACCACGGCGGGCGGAGCGCCAGCAGGCAGGTTCATCGACATCATATTGCGGATAAAAGTGGCCAGGGGCGGCACGCCGCCTTTGCCCCAGCGAGCGCGGAATTGCTCGCCGACTAAGGCTGCCCCATGCGCCCCGCCCGCCAAGTTGGCGCTGTGGCATTCCGCGCAGTATTTTTGATAGGCGGTTCTGCCGGCTGAGGCTGTTTCGGCTTTGGCTCCGGTTACCAGAAGCGCGCTGACAGCCAGCATCATCAGACTAAAAAAAGGCAGACGAACGAACCGCATGACTATCTCCTAAGCAGACCAACCAAGGATGCTAGCTTGCCCGCACCCCGTCAACGATGAAGTTGCCCGCCACTCTGCGGGTGCCTTTTGGAACTGTGCGTGGAAAAATCGAATAAAGGCAGAAGGGTGCGAGTAGCCTAGTCGCTCTGTAACGGTGGCGATGGAAAGGCTGGGGTCACGCAGCACTTCGACGGCGGACGCCTTGCGAGCCTCGGAAAGAAGGATCGAAAACTGGGTGCCCTGCCGGGCAAGATCGCGCTGCCTAAGGATCAATGCCCAGTTCAAGCGCGACGGCGGGAAAATCGAGCAAGGTCGTGGCGCGGACTTGGGCCGTGACAGACATGGGCTTCCTTTTGTCGTCAACTGTTTATCATCTGTCGCCAAATGGCAACGAGATCATGCCTATGCCTGATAGCTTTTCGGTATACCATAGGGTGTGAGGAGAGAGCTGATGTTGGCGATGCGCGATTTTTCGCAATTCCATGGTCGGGCGTGCACCCCTGAGATGGGTGGAGGAATCAAATGGGGGAAGACGGTCGGTTCAAAAAGACGAACGAGCTTTATCCATGGCCTATCTAAAAGCCCCCAAAATCCGGGGCAATGCGTGGGGCGATGCCATGCCGGTTTTTCGCAGCCTCGCGCTGCATCAACCAAAAAATGGCGGCCGCGCGCTTCTGCAGCGCCGCACGGGGCGGGGGTAACAGCGTGAAGGCGACCAAGTCGGGCGTTGCCACGCCCTCATCGCGACACGCTACCCCTTGGGGCTTGCTGCTGTTCCTCCTGCTGCTGCACGTGATCAACCAAATTGATCGCCAGCTTGTGGCGAGCTTTGCCAGCGACATCATGCACGATCTGGACCTTAGTCGCAGCCAGTTCGCCCTGATTGCTGGCCTTGCCTTTAGCGGTGTCTATGCAATCGCCGCGGTTGCGGCGGGTCTGCTGGCGGACCGGGTCGGCCGCGGGCCTGTTTTGATGACCGGCGTTGGGGTTTGGAGCCTGTTCACGGGCCTATCGGGGCTTGCCCAAGGCTTTTGGACGCTGCTTGGCGCGCGGCCTTTTGTCGCGGCGGGGGAGGCGACTTTGGTGCCCACCGCCAGCAACATCATCCTCGCGCGCACGCCCGACGGCCGCAAAGCGGCCGCCATCGGGCTGTTCTTTGCCGGGATCCCGCTTGGTATTGGCGGCAGCTTCCTGATCGCCGGGCTTTTGGGGCCCCTAATCGGTTGGCGGGGAAGCTTTTTGCTGATGGCAGCGATCGGGGTTGTCGCGATGCTGGCGGTCGCGCGGGTGAAAGATCCCACACCCCGCCAGCATGATCTGCCCACAATGGCTGGGCAGATTGCCGAATGGTGGCAGACCTTCAAGGCGAATGCGCGGCTGCGCTGGGCCTCTTTAGGCCTGATCTTTCTGCACGCCCATGTCGCGACAAGCCCGTTTGTGCTGCTTTGGCTTGTGGAGGATAAGGGGCTGATCAAGGCGCAAGCGAGCAGCCTTTACGGGACTATGTTCATCGCCTTTGGGCTGGCCGGATCGATCGGGGTGGGCCTGCTGGTGGATTGGGCGCACCGCCGGTTCGCCAAAGATCGGGCCTGGTCGAGCCTGATCGCCTTGGCCCTGCTTGTGCCCTTGATCCTGTCTTATCGCCTGATGCCCGCGAATAGCCCGCTTTTCCTGATCGGCATGGCGGCCTCCATCCTTTTCATGACGATGATCTATGGGCCCTTATTCTCGGTGATTGAGCAGGAACTGCCTTTGCACCTGAAGGCAACCGCGGTTGGCATCAATATGCTGGTGCTGAACATCCTCATGATTGGCGGGCTCTCGCTTGGGATTGGCATTATGAGCCAGCATCTGGCGGATGCAGGCTCTTCACAAAGCTGGACGCTGCCGTTGCTGGTGGCAGATCTCATCGCCTTTGCTGGGCTGATCATGGTTTGGCGCGCCGTGCGCGTTGGCGCTGGCAAGGAGACCCATTGATGAAAATTGAACCATTGACCTGCGCGCTGGGCGCGGGTCGCCCAAAAGGTCTCAGGGGGCGTGGCCGAAAAGTGCGGCCACTGGATCCCTGAAGAGCGGCCTGACTTTGTCGCGGCCGAAGTCCTCAAGCATTTTGGCCGGGGGTAGAAGGATCGCGTCTGCGAACGCCCCTATGGCGTTGCTGCTCGGCTTGATTGGGGTGCAGCGCCTTCGCAAAGGTCGGCGGTCCCAGATTTTGGGGGCTTGGGGCTAGCGCCCCTGCCAGGCGGGTGGGCGGCCTTCGGCAAAGGCGCGCGGGCCTTCCAGCGCATCGTCTGACTGCAGCATCGCTTGATAGGAAGGGATCGCGCCGCTGCGCATCACCTGATACCCCTGTGCTACCTCCATCCCGTCGGTGGCGCGCAAAATGTCGCGCGCCGCCGCAATCGCCAGCGGTGCAGAGCGCGCGATCGTTTCGGCAAGGTCCACCGCGCTGTCCAACAGCGCCTCGGGGGCCACCACGCGATTGACAAGGTGGAGCGCCAGCGCCTCATCAGCGTCCATCCGCCGCCCGGTCAGGATCATCTCGTGCGCCAGCCGCGCCGGGATTGCTTTTGGCAACCGCAAGAGCCCGCCGGAATCAGGCAGCATGCCCAATTGGGCTTCGGGCAACCAGAAACGCGCCTCGCTGCTGGCGACGATTAGATCAGCGGCTAAGGCCAATTCAAACCCGCCGCCCACCGCGAGACCGTTGACCGCCGCAATCACCGGCTTCGTGAGATCAAAATATTCGGTGAGGCCGGCAAAGCCTCCGGGGCCATGATCCGCATCGACCGCTTCGCCGTCATTGGCTGCACCCAGATCCCACCCTGCGGAGAAGAACCGGCCTGTGCCGGTGATGATGCCGACGCGGAGCGCGGGATCCTCATTCAGCGTCTTAAAGGCTGCGTACAGCTCAAGGCTTGTCGCGACATCGATCGCGTTCGCTTTAGGGCGATTGAGCGTGATGATCAGCACGCCCGCGCGGCGTTCCAGCGTGACGGCACTCATGCCAAAACCTCCTTCATCCGGATCAGCGCATCCACCGCCACCGCGCCTTGGGGCAGGGCCAGCAATGGGTTCACGTCCAATTCTTCTAACGACCCCTGATGGGCCATTGCGAACGCGGCGATGGCCTCAATCGCATCGATCAGGGCGGGCATATCGCACCCGGCCTTGCCACGATAGCCAGCCAAAACGCCATGAAGGGGCAAGCGCTGCAGCGCAGCTTCAATCTCCGCACGGCTGGCGGGCAGCAGCAGCTGTTCGACCTGTTTGAGCAGTTCGACGAAAATGCCGCCCGCTCCCAGCGTCAGGAACAGCCCAAATTGCGGATCCCGCCCGACGCCGACAATCAGCTCGGCCACGGTCCCCCCGACCATTTCCTCGATCAGATAGGTGCCGCCAAGGCTGGCCATCCGGCGTCCAGCCGCCAGCAAATCTGCGCGGCTCGCCAGCCCGAGCGCCACGCCCCCCAATTCCGTCTTGTGCGCCAAATCTGCCCCCACGGCTTTGAGGACCAAGGGGAAGGGGGCGGGCAAGGGCATCACGTCATCGGCACAGAGCGCCTCAAGCTCCGCTAAGGTGAGCAGGCGTCCGCGCGGGACGGGCACACCCCGCGCCGACAGCGCACCCTTGCTGCGGACTTCATCCCATGTCTCCACCGGGCTGGGGAGAGAAGGGACTGTCTCAGGCAGCGGGGCAGCAGCGGGGCGCGACCACGCCTCGCCAATTTGGGCGGCCGCCGCCACCGCGCGCAGCGCTTCGGCCAATCCGCCTGCTGGCACAATGCCTTGGGCGATCAGCTGGGTGGCCACTGCTTCGGGCAAATTTTCGACAAGTGAACTCGCCACGATCCGCACCGTGCCGGAGGACGCCGGACACGCTTCGACCGCGGCCAGATAAGCGGCGATGGTGACATCCCAATCCGCGCCCGTACACCGATCTGCGCGGGGGAAATCAAGGATGAGCAGCGAGGCTTCGAAATCCGCCTGCAACATGGCGGTAAAGCACGCGGTCTGCGCTGCTTGGTCGCCCCAAATATAGGTGTGGTAATCCAGCGGGTTGGCAACATGGACGCGCGGGCCGAGCACAGCTTCCAGCGCGGCGTGCGCAGCGGGCGGAAAATCGGGCGTTTCAAGCCCGGCTCGTTCCGCCAAGTCCGCGGTGAGCGAGGCTTCGCCGCCGGAGCAGCTTGCGCTCGTCACCCGGCGTCCCCGCAACGGGCCGGCGACATGCAGCAGCTTTAGGGTTTCCAGAAAGCTTGCCGGGTCGTGCGCCCGTGCCACGCCATAGCGCGCGAACAGGGCATCGCACAGCGCATCTGCCCCCGCGAGCGAACTGGTGTGTGATAAGGTGAGCGCCGCTCCTTTTTCCGAAGCACCGGTTTTGAGCGCAACCAGCGGCACCCCCGCCGCCCGCGCCGCCAGACACGCCTCAGAAAAACGCGCGACCGAGCCCAGGCCTTCCAGATGGAGGCCAATGGCACTGACGCGGTTATCCTTAATCAGCGCCTCGATCAGGTCAGCCGGAGTCACATCCGCGCAATTGCCAACCGAGATCACATAACCAAGCGGCAGCCCGCGCGCCTGCATCGTAAAGTTGAGCGCCAAATTGCCGCTCTGGCTGATGATGGCCACGCCGCGCCCCGCATCGATCGGCAAGCAGCCATGCTGATCGGGCCAGAGCGCCACGCGATCAAACAGGTTGAGCATGCCATAGCAGTTCGGCCCGACAAGGGGCACGCCTGCGGCAGCCGCGATCAGTTCAGCTTGCCGTGCCGCGCCATCGTCGCCGCTTTCGGCAAAGTCCGACGCGTAGCAGATCGCCCCGCCCGCGCCCGCCAATTCCCCGGCCAGCGCAATTGTGGCAGAGGCTGGCGCGGCGAGAAAGACCGCATCGGGCGCATGGGGGAGCGCCGCCATATCGGCAAAACAGGGCAGCCCGCCCATCGTTTCGCGCTTGGGGTTTACCGGCCAGATCGGGCCCTTAAAGCCCAAGGCCCGGCATTGGCGCACCGCTTCTTCTGCGGCCTTGCCCCCCACAATCGCCAGACTTTGGGGGCGTAACAGGCGCGCCAGTCGATCCGGCGTGCTCATGCCTCAAAGGGACGCAGCAAGGCGCGGCTGATGATGTGCCGCTGGATTTCGCTGGTGCCATCCCAGATCCGCTCAACCCGGGCGTCGCGCCAGAAGCGCTCAATGGGCAATTCATCCATCAGCCCCATGCCGCCGAAAATCTGAAGGGCATTGTCCGTCACGCGCGCCAAGGCTTCAGAGGCAAAGAGCTTGGCCATAGCGGCATCGGTATCGGTCATCGCGCCCTGATCATCTTTCCACGCCGCGCGCAAGGTGAGCAGTTCTGCGGCTTCCAGTTCGGTTTTCATATCAGCAAGCTTGAAGCCCGTGCCCTGAAACTTGCCAATCGCCTGCCCAAATTGCTTGCGGGTGGCAGCCCATTGGGTCGCCATTTCCAGCACGCGTTGCCCGCGCCCCACCGAGGTGGTGGCGACCTGAAGCCGGGTCGAACCCAGCCATTCGCCCATCAATTCAAAACCCTTGTCGAGTTCCCCCAACAGGCTTGAGGCGGGCACACGGCAGTCTTCAAAGATGAGTTCGCATTGATGATAGCCGCGGTGCGACACGCATTTCGGCCCGCGCCGTCGGGTGAGGCCGGGTGTGTCAAAATCCACAAGGAAGCAGCTGATTGTATTTCGCCCGCCCTGCTGGCCCGTGGCGGCGCACAGGATCACAAAGTCGGCGACATCAGCATGGCTGATAAAATGCTTGGTGCCGTTGATGACGAAATCATCGCCGTCGCGGCGCGCAAAGGTCCGCATCGAACGGACGTCCGACCCGGCATCCGGCTCGGTCATGGCCAAGCAATCATGCCGATCCCCGCGGATGGTGGGGAGCAGATATTCCTCGATCTGGCTTCCTTGGCAGCCGCGCAGGATGTTGCTGGGCCGCGCCACCACCATCTGAAGGCCATAGCTCGCCCGGCCCAGTTCGCGTTCCATCAAGGTTGTATCGAACGTGCCCAGTCCGCCACCGCCCAATTCAGCGGGCATGTTGACGGCATAGAGCCCGAGCGCCTGTGCCTTGGCCTGGATCTCGGCGGCGAGCTCTGCCGGCACATCATCGGTTTCTTCGACCAGCTTTTCATGAGGATATAACTCGGTCTCGACAAAGCGCCGCACCGTTTCAACGAGCATTTGCTGTTCGGAGGTCAGGTCAAAATGCATCAGCTTGGGTTCCGTTTAATGGCAATGTGGCGCCCGGCCTGTGCCGGGCGAGGAAGATCGGCATGGGCGGCAAGGACGGCCTCAACGCGCGCGTGGAGGTCGGCTGGCATTGGCGCGCTGCGCCCGGCTGCCATATCGACATGGACGAGCATCTGCTCGCCCGTCGCCAACAGGTCGCCGGTTTCGGCATTGTACATAGCGTGGAAGATATGGAGGCGCTTGTCATCGGCATCCAAAAGCTGGAGCGAGAGATCAAGCCGATCCCCCAGATGCGCTTCGGCCAAGTTGAAGATCATCGTCTGGACGGTGAAGAGCGAATGGCCCCCGGCGCGATAAGCCTCGTCGATCCCGATGAGGCGGAAAAAGGCGTCCGACTGGTCGCCAAAAGCAAGCAGATAGCAAGACTCGCTCATATGCCCGTTATAGTCGACCCAGTCGCGCGGGACTGTTGGGCTGATGAGGTGCAAGGGCGCGGCAATCGGCTCGCCCGGGGTAAGGGGCTTGGCGGCCACGCCTTCTAGCGGGGTGCGCAGGCCATGGCCTTGGTCTTGTTGGTTCTTTTGCGACGTCATGCCCGCTCTCTCATGCTCGCCAGCCACGCTTTGCATCGAGGCTCATCGCACCGGCTCCGTTTCCAGATCCCGGTCGAGCGCATCAATCTGCGCCAGCTCTGTCGAAAGGTCGATGCTGCGGCACAGCCACAGATAGACGGCGGCCGAGACAGGCAGGCCGATGAGCATCGAAATATCGGCCCCGCCCAAGGCCTTCGCGACGGGCCCGATATACACCCCGGTTTTAAAGAACGGGATCATGGCGATGAAGCCCACAAAATAGGATGTCAGCCCGCGCCAGTTCCAGCGGCCATAAAGGCCATCGGCCATGAACATCGCGCGGATCGAATAGCGGCCTTTGCGCACGAAGAAGAAGTCAACAAGGTTGATCGCCGTCCATGGCGTAAAGAGGTAAACAAGGATCCCCAAAAAGGCTTCAAGCGCGTGGAGCACATTGCCGCTCAGCGCCAGCGAGAGGGAAAGCGACGCCGCGCACACAACCGCAAGCGCGCCCAAGCGAGAGGCGATGCCGAGCCGGATCGGGCGGATGCTATCAATCACGCTCAGCAGGGTCAGCGATGAGCCGTACAGGTTGAGCGAGGTAATCGTGACCAGCCCGCCAAAGCTGCTGACAAGGACGATCCAGCCAAAGCCGCCGAACATCGCATCGGCGCTTTGGCGCAGCGCGACCACAATATCGGCATGGGCAAACGCCGCGGCGGCAAAAGCACCGACCAGCATCATCCACGCGCCGCCGATAAAGGCCCCCGCAAAGGTCCACAAAAAGGAGGCGCGAATGCCCACTTCGCGCGGCAGATAGCGCGAATAATCTGACACATAGATCGACCAGCTTAGCTGATATCCAGCGGCGGCGAAGAATTGGACAAGGAAAAGCGTGGGTTTGAACGGGCCGGGTTGCAACAAGCTTGCCAGATCAACCACGCCGAACAGGCCAACCGTATAGACGGCAAGAACTGCCAGCATGAGATAAGCAAGCAGCCGTTGCGCCTTATGGATCAAATCATAGCCCGCGGCCGCGATAAGGAGCGCGAGGGCCGCAAAGGCCAAGATCGTTGGCCCTTCGGGCAGGCCAACCAATTCCTTGACGGTGCTTGCCGCAAGCGATTGGTTGAGGGCGTTAAAGCCGATATAAGTAACGAGTGCGACGACCCAGACCAAGAGCGCCCCCAAATAGCCAAATTGCGGGCGAGATTGGATCATCTGGGGCAGACCAAGATGGGGGCCTTGGGTGCAATGAAAGGCCATCAAGATGGTCCCCAACATGCACCCGCCCAGCACCGCGAGGCTTGACCAGAACAGGCTTAACCCCGCCACAACGCTGATTGCGCCGGTCGCGAGCGTTGCCAGATGGGCGTCGCCTGTAAACCATACGGGCCAAAGGTGGCGCACTTTCCCGCGCCGTTCGGCGATCGGGATATAATCAATCGAGCGCGTTTCAACCAAAGCCATATGGGTTCCCCTCCCCCGAGCAGATTAGCCGGGCATCTTGATATAGCGGCCCACGCCGTCCGGCGGCGGCAAATGGGACTGACCCGCGACAAAGGCGTGCGCCTTATCTTGCATCGCCTGCGGGGCCGGGGCCGATTTCTCTGCCTTGGCATCGACATGAACAAGCATGTGCTCGGCCGTTGCGATCACTGCATCATGGCGCAGATTGACCATTTCATGGAAGAGATGGAGGCGCTTGGCGTCTGCCGCCAGCACGCGGGTGCGCACTTCCACGGGCTCGCCGAGCCGTGCCTGCCCCAGATGGCGGATATGCGTTTCAACCGTGTACCAAGAATGGCCGGCCGCCACATAGTCCATCCCGGCGCCAATCTGCGCCAAGACCACATCGGTCGCATCGCCAAAGAGCTTCAAATAGCAATATTCGGTCAGATGCTCGTTATAGTCGATCCATTCTGGCTGAACGGGCGTAGAGATCGTCAGCAACCGCCCATCGGGCCGCGTGGTACCGATGTCGGCCGAGCCGCCGCCCAACCGCTGGCGGTGCGCGCGTGCGACCGCGCCGGCGGCAAAGTCATTGCGTTCCAGCGCATGGGTCAGGTCGACCAAGCAATCGTCGCGCAGCTTTTCATAGGTGCGCAAGTCGATATTGCCCGCTTGCTCGTCGCTTTGGCGCGAAATGGTGTCGATCAGCTCATCGGTGAGCTTGGGGCCAATTAGCTTCGTCCACGGCCATTCCATCGACGGGCCGAACTGGTGGAGGAAGTGGCGCATCCCGTCTTCCCCGCCGGCGAGCCGGTAAACAAGGAAGGTGCCCATGAACGACCAGCGCATCCCCGCGCCAAAGCGGATCGCATCGTCGATTTCAGCGGCTGTTGCGACCCCATCATTGATCAGCCAGAGCGCCTCGCGCCAAACAGCTTCCAACAAACGGTCGGCGATGAAGCCATCAATCTCCTTGCGGACGTGCAGCACCTTCATGCCGATCCGCTCATAGACAGCGGCGGCAATATCTTTTGTCGCTTGGCTGGTCTTTTCCCCGCCGCAAATTTCAACCAGCGGGAGGAGGTAAACCGGGTTGAAAGGATGGCCGACAACAAGCCGGTCCGGCCGCGTCATTCCGGCCTGAAGCTTGGTCGGCAACAGGCCCGATGTGGACGAACCAATCACGGCATGGGCGGGCATCGCGGCATCGATTTCCGCGAGCAGGCGGACCTTCAGATCCTCCCGCTCGGGCAGGATTTCTTGGATGAAATCGGCATCGTGCACCGCATCGGCAATGCTGGCGGCAAAGCGCACCTTGCCCTCTGCGGGCAAGGCCTGGCCGAACAGCCGAGTCAAGGCGCGACGGGCATTGTCGAGGACAGCCGCTGTCTTGCGTTCCACCTCTGGGTCGGGATCAAAGATCGCGACATCGATGCCGTTCAGCACGAAGCGCGCCGCCCAGCCTGCGCCGATCACGCCGCCGCCAATGATGCCAACTTTGCGGATGTCGTGTGCCATGGCCCTTGTGCCCCTCAGCGCTTTTTGAGCTTCAATTTCTCACGCACCTCGGCCGGGCCAAGGATGCGCGCCCCCATGCCGGTCAAAATCTGCACCGCGCGCTCGACCAATTGACCATTGGTCGCAAACTGCCCGCGGCCGAGATAGAGATTGTCCTCCAGCCCGACGCGGACATTGCCGCCCGCAAGCGCCGCCATCGCTACGAACGGCAACTGGTTGCGCCCGATCGAAAAGCCGCTGAAGACCGCACCGGGGGGCAATTGATGCACCATTGCCATTGTCGTCAGCGGATCATCGGGCGCGCCATAGGGAATGCCCATGCACAGCTGGATCATCACG
>JACCDL011102572.1_pt1 | contig 11049 bp, 9 predicted proteins | sample 7441931 | NCBI WGS metagenome assembly JACCDL01 (sample SAMN15323437, study PRJNA562643) | freshwater metagenome | isolation source: river surface water | place: USA:Blue River Watershed | collected 2017-08-16 | reverse complement strand
TGGGGCCTTCGGTCGAGGTTTTAGCAACCGTTGAGAGCCATCCAGTTGCAGTGAGAGAAGGTTCGCTCCTAGCAACGAGCTTCCATCCAGAGCTCACTGGTGATCTCAGCGTTCATCGCTACTTTTTTGAGGAGATCTGTAGGTAGCGGTAGCATTTGACCATATTGCTCGAAGCGACGATTTAGTTGAGGTGATTCATGTCCGGCCACTCCAAATGGGCGACCACAAAACATAAGAAGGCTGTCATTGATAGCCGTCGAGCTAAGAACTTTGCAAAGCTGATTAAAGCGATTGAGGTAGCCGCGCGAAACGGCGGCCCAGATGTTGATGGAAACCCAACCCTCTTTGATGCGATTGCCAAGGCGAAGAAGAACTCGATGCCAGCTGACAATATCGAACGCGCAGTTAAGCGCGGTGCTGGTCTTGAATCTGGCGGTGCGGATTGGCAGACCATCATGTATGAGGGTTATGGACCTAACGGTGTAGCGATCATGATCGAGTGTCTCTCTGATAATCGAAATCGTGCCGCTTCAGAGGTACGCGTTGCGGTAACTCGCAATGGCGGTTCGATGGCAGATCCAGGATCAGTTGCGTATTTATTTAATCGTAAAGGCGTCATCATCGTCAGTAAGGCGAGCGGCGTTACCGAGGATTCGATTTTAGAGGCCGCGCTCGAAGCGGGTGTTGAAGAGGTCAACGATCTGGGAGAGTCATTTGAAGTAGTTTGCGAAGCTTCAGATTTAGTCCCGGCCCGCACTGCGCTTCAGACAGCTGGTATTGACTACGAGTCGGCGGATTCGTCATTTCTGCCATCGATGCTGATTCCGCTAGATGCAGAGGGCGCAACCAAGGTATTTGAGCTAATTGACGCTATCGAAGAGCTAGATGACGTGCAGAATGTCTATGCAAACTTCGATGTCTCTGATGAAGTTATGGCGAGCCTTTCATAACCCATTCTCGCTCTACCAATACGCTTCGCTCATGACTAGCGAGCGAATTATCATGGGAATCGACCCTGGACTCACTCGCTGTGGCGTCGGTGTGATTACCCAGATATCTGAGCGATCACTATCTCTGAGAGATGTGGGCGTTCTTCTTACGCCAGTTGATGCTCCGCTTGAAGAACGGTTATTAATACTCGAGCGAGAGATTGAGAGTTGGATTGAGCGCAATCGCCCGGATGTTGTCGCGGTTGAGCGCGTTTTTGCGCAGCATAATGTTCGAACCGTGATGGGAACCGGGCAGGCAGCTGGGGTGGCTCTTTTAATTGCAGCTCGTCGCGGAATACCGGTAGCGATGCACACGCCATCTGAGGTGAAAGCCGCAGTAACCGGGAGTGGTCGGGCGAACAAAGTTCAGGTAGCCGAGATGGTGAAGCGAATTCTCAATCTAGAGACTATTCCAAAACCCGTTGATGCCACAGATTCTTTGGCCTTGGCGATCACACATGCTTGGCGCGGCACGGGAACTTCGCGATTAGCCGCTGCGGTAAAGGCAGAGAAAGAGCGAATTGCTAAACTGAGGCAACCATGATTTCACTCCTCACCGGATCGGTACGCCACCTCACATTAGATAAGGTCATCCTCGAGGTTGGCGGCGTTGGCTATGCAGTCTCAATCACTCCTCGAACATCTTCACACATCTCTTTGGGGCCAGTGATTACGTTATCGACATCGCTAGTTGTACGTGAAGACTCCATGACGCTCTTCGGATTTCTAGATGCAGCTGAGCGAGATCTCTATGAGATGTTACAGACCGTGAGCGGTATCGGACCTAAAGTTGCACTAGCGATAACTGGCGCACTCACTCCGGATGATCTTGCCAACGCGATTGCAAGTGAAGACGTCGGTGCGATTGAAAAGGTTCCAGGCATAGGCCGTAAAGGGGCGCAGCGATTGATTTTGGAACTTAAAGGGAAGCTAGTTTCGACTCGACACGTAAGTTCAACCTATGAGAATTCAAGTGTTCGCGAACAGTTATTGACTGCCCTTACCGGACTTGGTTTCTCAGCGAAAGAGTCAGATACAGCGATTAATTCTACCTTTGCTCACATTAGCGAGAAGGGTGGCGATGTATCCACCTTTGATGTTGCATCTCTTCTCAAAATGACGTTACAGAGCGGAAAGCGATGAGCGAACGTATCGTGGATCCTGAGCTCTCGCAGCAAAGCTCAGAGGAGAGCACCGCAGAGCTTGCGCTTCGCCCAAAATCTCTCAACGAGTTTGTGGGCCAGCATCGAGTTCGCGAACAGTTGAGTGTATTGCTTACCGCTGCCAAGAGCCGCGGAGCGTCGGCTGACCACATACTTCTATCGGGACCGCCAGGATTGGGAAAGACCACTTTGGCGATGATTCTTGCGGGGGAGATGGGTTCGCCGATTCGAATCTCAAGTGGTCCTGCAATCACTCATGCCGGCGATCTCGCTGCGATCCTCTCATCGTTAGTTGAGGGCGAGATTCTCTTTCTCGATGAAATTCATCGACTTTCACGTCCTGCCGAAGAGTTGCTCTATATGGCGATGGAAGATTTCCGAGTCGATGTCATCGTAGGAAAAGGTCCAGGTGCGACTTCGATACCTCTCCAGTTGCCACACTTCACTCTCGTTGGCGCAACTACTAGGGCGGGGTTGCTGCCATCACCGTTACGAGATCGCTTCGGTTTCACCGCTCATCTTGATTTCTATGAAAGTTCCGAACTTGAAAAGGTTATCGAACGGAGCGCATCACTTCTCGATCTAAAGATCGACGGCAGAGCGGTCGCCGAAATTGCCGGTCGATCGCGAGGAACTCCTCGTATCGCAAATCGACTCTTGCGGAGAGTTCGTGACTATGCACAGGTGGGAGGTGCTAAAGAGCTCTCCCTTACCCACGCGCAAGAGGCGCTCTCCATCTATGAGGTAGATGAGCTAGGTCTCGATCGACTTGACCGTTCAGTTCTTGTTGCCCTAATCGATCGCTTTAACGGTGGCCCGGTCGGTCTCTCCACGTTGGCGATAGCGGTGGGCGAAGAGGTTGAAACTGTAGAAGCGGTGGCAGAACCCTTCCTCGTTCGAAATGGCCTGATGGCCAGAACCCCGAGGGGTCGAGTCGCAACAGCTGCCGGTTATCTCCATCTGGGTCGTACGCCACCTCCGCGAAACGAGACTCTTTTCGACACCTAGGCGGGGTAGCGCCTAGACTCTCTGCCTATGTCCACACCTAATAAAACTGTGAAGACCACCGGTCGCCCAGCTCGCGCCTTGGCAATTTTGGCGCTGATCATTGTTGGCCTGGTTGCTACCGCTCTGGTCCAAGGGGCGTCTTCGGTGCGCCTCGGTCTCGATCTCCGCGGCGGAACGAGCGTAACGCTCCAACCACGCGCTTCTAATGACTCCGACAAGATCACCTCTGAGGCGATTGATCAGGCGGTCTCGATTATCCGTCAGCGCGTGAACTCACTTGGCGTCGCTGAATCTGAAGTATCTGCACAAGGCAGCGGAACTAATCGCCAGATTGTGATCTCTGTTCCAGGAGACTCAGGAAGACGAGTTGTTGATCTCGTTGGCCAGACGGCAGAACTTCGCTTCCGCCAGGTCCTAGCAACTGCCGCAGGTACGCCAGGTACCGGAGCGGATACTGCAACCCCAACTTCAGGTGTGGCTGGAGATATCAATGCGAGATTTGCCGCTCTTGACTGCACCAATGTTGCAAACTTGCAGGGAACGGGCGCTGATGCGCCGAGCGAGACCATTGTTGCTTGTGATCGCAACGGAACTAGCAAATTCATCCTTGCACCCGCTGAGGTACTCGGTCAGCAAGTTTCAAAAGCTTCTGCCGGTATCGATACTCAAGCTGGAAATCAATGGACTGTAGCTCTCACCTTTAATGGCGAAGGAACTAAAGCGTTCGGTGCTCTTACTACTCGAGTGACATCGCTACCTTCACCGCAGAATCAAGTCGCAATTGTGCTCGATGGACTTGTCGTTTCAGCGCCATCGATCAATGAGCCAATTCCATCTGGTAACGCTCAGATCACTGGAAATTTCACCCAATCAGAGGCGCAAGATTTAGCTAATGTCCTCAAGTACGGTGCGCTTCCACTCGCTTTCGACCGTGGTGAAGTTCAGCAAGTTTCACCTACCTTGGGCGCAGATCAGCTAGAGGCAGGCTTATTGGCAGGTGCGCTCGGCCTCTTGCTCGTGATTATCTTCTCTTTGATCTACTACCGAGCGCTTGGACTTGTAACTGTTGGTTCGCTCTTTGTAGCAACAGCACTTCTCTACCTCACCTTCCTAGTGTTGGGCGAGGCGATTGGTTTCACGCTCACACTAGCTGGAATCGCTGGAGCGATCGTCTCAATCGGTATTACCGCTGACTCCTTTATCGTCTATTTCGAACGTATCCGTGATGAGGCTCGTGAGGGTCGAACACTTCGTTCAGCGGTTGAATCAGGCTGGGCTCGAGCACGTCACACGATCATCGTCGCAGATATGATCTCGATTTTGGCAGCGGTCTTGCTCTACTTCTTTGCTGTTGGTGGAGTTCGTGGATTCGCTCTCACGCTAGGTCTTACAACTCTTATCGATCTATTGGTGGTCTTCATCTTCACCAAGCCGCTCGTTACGCTTTTGGCTCGACGAGAGTTCTTCGCATCAGGCCATCCACTCTCAGGCTTCTCAGCTAAGAGCATTGGCGCCAAGAGCGCAGTATCGTCACAGGTTTCTACCGATGTAGTGGAGGGAAATTAATATGGCCCAGTTATCAGGTCTAGGAAGCCGCCTCTATTCAGGTGAAACTTCATTTAATATCGTTGGCAACCGTAAGCGTTGGTACTCAATCTCAGCGGTATTTCTCCTAATCTCTCTGGGTGCGCTGATCTTTCAGGGTCTCCACTTGGGTATCGAGTTCAAGGGTGGTTCTTCTTACACGGTGAATAAAGCCTCCGTTACCGTCGAACAAGCTCGCGAAGTTGTTGAATCAACCGGAATCTCTGGCGAAGTCATTGTTCAGAAAGTTGGCGATTCAAAGGTTCGCATACAGACTGGAAATGTAACCTCTGCCCAATCAACGGCAATTCAAGATGCGCTTGCATCAGCTTTCTCAGTTTCAGTGGAAGATATCGATACTCAGATTGTTGGACCATCATGGGGTAAGGAGATTACCAAGAAGGCCCTCTATGGACTCTTTGCATTCTTAATTGCAGTAATGCTCTTCCTAGCGATGGCCTTCGAGCCTAAGATGGCGATCGCAGCTATCGTTGCAGTGATTCACGACGTCTTCATCACCGTGGGTATTTACGCAGTCATTGGCTTTGATGTCACACCAGCTACAGTGATTGGTTTCTTAACGATTCTCGGTTACTCGCTCTATGACACAGTGGTTGTCTTTGACAAGGTACGCGAGAATACGAAATCGATTGCGGCCTCAGGTAAGAGCACCTTCTCCCAAGCGGCAAATCTTGCCGTCAATCAGACCATTATTCGTTCAGCGAATACCTCGTTGATTGCCCTCCTGCCAGTTGGAGCAATCCTCTTCGTAGGTGCCGGTCTGCTCGGTGCAGGAACGCTGAAGGATCTCTCACTCGCTCTCTTTATCGGTCTCGCCGTTGGAACTTATTCATCAATCTTTATCGCACCGCCATTCTTGGCATCACTTCGCGAGAAGGAGCCTGCGATGATTGCGTTGGCAAAGCGAGTTCAAGCACGTGGGGGAGCGCCGGTAGCTGCTGAGGTCCATGCGGTTCGACCATCCACCGGTCGAGGCCCACGAAATCAACCTAAGCGCAAGGGTCGCAAGTAACCCTTCACATTCATGGCTGATATCTCTCTAATCGCTCCACTCATTGGGGCGCTTAAGGAGCGCTACGAAGAAGTTGATGAAGCTCTGCTTCGTCGTGCCTTCGAAACCGCGAACGCTGCACATGCTGGACAGCTAAGAAAGTCGGGCGAGGAGTACATCACCCATCCAGTGGCAGTCTCTGAGATTCTCGCTGAACTTGGTCTCAACACCACCACTGTAGTTGCTGCGCTCCTTCATGACACAGTTGAAGATACTCCTTATTCACTGGCACAACTTCGGAGCGATTTTGGCGATGAGATTGCAAATCTTGTCGATGGCGTCACGAAGTTGGACAAACTTGCCTATGGCCCAACAGCCGAGGCTGAGACAGTGCGGAAGATGGTCATCGCCATGTCCCGAGATATCCGAGTCTTAGTTATTAAGTTGGCCGATCGTCTGCACAACGCTAGAACCTGGGGATTTGTCTCTTCGGAGAGCGCAGAGCGAAAGGCTCGCGAGACGCTAGATATTTATGCCCCACTTGCGCATCGTCTTGGTATGAACGCAATCAAGTGGGAGTTGGAAGATCTTAGCTTCGCAGTTATCGAGCCGAAGAAGTTTGAAGAGATCACCCGATTGGTGGCAGAGCGAAATCCATCGAGAGATGCGCTCACAAAGGAAGTTATAGAAGCTGTTCAGGGCGATCTGACGCGAGATGGTATCGAAGCGACGGTAACCGGACGAAAGAAGCACTTCTATTCGGTCTATCAAAAGATGGTGGTAAGAGGACGTGAATTCAATGACATTTACGATCTCGTTGGCATTCGCGTCCTAGTCAATGATGTTCGTGATTGTTACGCAGTCCTTGGTGCGATACATGCGCGATGGAGTCCGATCCCAGGCAGATTTAAAGATTACATCGCAATGCCGAAGTTCAATCTCTACCAATCACTTCATACAACTGTGATAGGTCCTAACGGCAAGGCCATCGAGATTCAGATTCGAACTTATGAGATGCATTCCCGCGCAGAGTTTGGTATCGCAGCCCACTGGAAATACAAGCAAGGTGGTGATCAGAAGTCACCCGAGATGCTCTGGCTTCGACAACTCCATGAATGGCAGAAAGAGACCGAGGACCCGTCAGAATTCCTTGAAGCGCTCCGCTTCGATCTCGGTAGCCCAGAGGTCTTCGTCTTCACCCCAAAAGGTTCGGTTATCGCCCTTCCGGGTGGTTCAACACCGGTTGATTTTGCATTCTCAGTCCATACCGATGTTGGACTTAGATGTGCTGGGGCAAAAGTCAATGGACGGCTCGTGCCACTTGAGTCAAAGCTCAATAATGGTGATGTAGTAGAGATTGTTACCAACAAATCTGATTCCGCCGGCCCAAGTCGTGACTGGCTTTCATTTGTAAAGAGCCCTAGAGCCCGCTCGAAGATAAAGGCCTGGTTTAGTAAGGAACGTCGTGAAGAGGCAATCGATGCCGGTCGCGAATCGATAGCCCGGCAGATGCGAAAGGCAGGACTGCCACTGCAGAAGATTTTTGCTGGTCATGCGCTCTTGGAGTTAGCTCACGATCTTCACTACGCCGACATCGATGCGCTATACAGCGCAGTTGGCGATGGGCATGTCTCTGCCTCCTCAGTGATTGATAAGTTGATTGCTTCAATGGGTGTAGAGGATTCTCATCCCGAACCGTCGTTAGAGGTCATACCTACCGAAAAGCATGTTGGCAAACGAACTAGCAGCGCTATAGAGGTGGAGGGCGTTGACGATGTCCTAGTGAAGCTTGCCCGATGCTGCACTCCAGTTCCGGGTGATGAGATCATGGGATTTATTACCAAGGGATCTGGTATTTCGGTTCATCGTATTGATTGCAGCAATGCCGCTAACCTCACTGAGTATCAGGGGGAGCGGGTAGTAAAGGTCTCATGGCTCGCTGGAGCGGCGAGCGTCTTCCTCGTCAATATTCAAATTGAGGCGCTAGATCGAGCTCGGTTACTAGCCGATGTAACCCGCACTCTCTCCGAGCAGCATGTCAATATTCTGAGCGCTGCAGTAAGTACTTCGAAAGATCGTGTCGCCATCTCTAAATTCACCTTTGAGATGGCAGATGCCAAACACCTCGACTCTGTCTTAGCGGCGGTTCGAGGTGTTGATGGCGTTTATGATGTTTATCGAACCTAACTTACGAAAATTCAGCGAGAGACTTCTCAGCCTCAGCTAGCCAAACCTTACGGGCTGCTGCAGAATCACGTGCCTCTTGCGCCTTCTTGGCATTGCCGGCGCTCTCTGCTTTGGCTGCGGCCTTCTCATAATTTGCAATCGACTCAGCGAGCTGGTTGACGACATCTTGTGCGCGCGCCTTAGCGGCAGGATCGCTCTTTCGCCACAACTCAGCCTCAGCGCTCTTAATCGCATCCTCGACCTTTGCGACACGAGCATCGAGTGCTGCTCGCTTATCGCGATGAGTGATACCAATCTTGCTCCACTCGCTCATCAATTCACGGAAGGCGTTCTTGGCAACTTTCACATCGGTAAATGGAAGGAGCGCTTCAATCTTAGGAAGTAGCTCTTCGCGCTTTGCAAGATTGGCACTCATGCTTACCTCTCGCTTCTCCAAATCGGCGTTCTTTGCTGCGAAGAATTGATCTTGAGCTGCCTTGAAGCGATTCCACTGCTTTGTATCATCACTCTTCTTGCCGCGTCCGGCAGCTTTCCATTGATCCATCAAGACCTTATAGCGGCGAGCGGTTGCAACCCAGTCTGTGCTCGTGGCAAGTTTCTCCGCCTCGGCAACAATATTCTCCTTCTCGCTCGAAACTTTCTCCGAGACCGCTTCGAGCTGTGCAAAGTGGGTGCGACGGCGCTTATCGAACTTATTTCGGGAGGCAGAGAAACGCTTCCAGAAATCACCATCGGTCTTCTTATCGAGGCGCGGTGCTGCCTTCCATTCATCAAGAAGTACCTTGAGGCGATCACCAGTGCTCTTCCATGATTCAGAGAGAGCCAATGATTCAGCCTCGGCAACGATCTTCTCCTTCTCAACCAAAATTTGTTCGCGACGAGCCGCTTTAGCTGCAGCCTCTTGCGCCTTCTTTGCCTCATAAGCTTCGCGGTGGCCTTCGATAAGTGGCTCAATCTGTTCAACCGATGCCGCCAGCGCAGCTAAATCCCCGACGCCATTGAGCTCTGAGACCTGAGTGCGTAACTTCTTGACTGCCTCATATGCATCCTGAGGAACCATTGCTCCACTGGTAATGCGCGCTGCGGTCAGCGCAACTTCAGATGCCAACGCCTCAAACTTGCGGACAAAGTAGGCGAGAGCTTCTTCAGCGCTCTTTCCTGGATATGAACCCACTGCCTTCTCGCCGTGAGGTGTTCGAACAAAGACGGTTCCATCCTCGGCTACGCGTCCAAATTGAGATGGATCACCAATCAGTGCCGATGCGGCGCTTACCTGAGCCTTTGCAGCTATCTCGGATGGATTATGGGTCTCAGTCATGGCCTTCTCCTTATGTCAGCGCGTCGGAGCTTCTCGCTCGTTCCGTTATCAGCGGTGGTTATGAGTAAAAGGTACCCTGTTCTTACTAGGCTAGTAAATTGCGGTGGATTTCCACGCTCGGGAGAGGTAGCAGGCCATGCTCGTACGCTCATATACTGCACCGATGTTCGACACGAACTCTTGGATTATCGCCGCAGAGGCTGGCTCTGAGTGCATCATCATCGACCCAGGTATGACCGATATCAGCGCCGAGGTAGAGCTCATTATTTCGGAGGAAGGCCTGAAACCAGTTGCCGCACTCCTCACACATGGCCATCTCGACCACACATTCTCGGTCAAGCCACTTGCAGATGGCTATGGAGTTCCTGCCTACATTCACTCGGAAGATCGAAGATTCATCGCCGATCCAATAGGAATTCATGGCGCCGAGTTCGCTGCGCAATTAGCAGGAATGAATTTCGAAGAACCGTTGAGTGTTCAGAATCTGAAAGATGGCACAACGATGGACTTCGTTGGTTTAAATATACGAGCGATACATGCGCCTGGCCACACCAAGGGTTCGACTATGTTCGTGATCAATGATGAGGTACTAATTTCCGGCGATGTTCTATTTGCCGGCTCAATTGGCCGAACAGATCTACCAACTGGCAGCGCATCCGATATGAAGAACACCCTTCTTCGAAAGGTGATACCGCTCGATGGCGATCTACGTGTTCTGCCAGGCCACGGCGCTGAGACAACCATTAAATATGAGCGGAAAACCAACCCTTATCTGAAAGAATTAGCGTAACGAAGGGTTATTGATGAAATTTGAAAAGATCGCGGCTCCTAAGGGAGTTCGTGAATACCTGCCACCTGAATCCAATAGTTTCGAGTGGGTTCGTGAGCAGTTAATCAACCCTGCCAAAGCTGCCGGTTACCAATTGATGGAGCTTCCAGTCTTTGAAGATACCGCGCTCTTTAATCGAGGTGTTGGCGAATCGACCGACGTGGTTACGAAGGAGATGTACACCTTTGAAGATCGCGGAGGTCGCTCTATCACGCTACGACCTGAAGGTACTGCGGGAGTTATGCGTGCAGTTATGGAGAGTAATTTGGATCGGGGACAACTCCCAGTAAAAGTTTGGTACTCAGGTCAATTCTTTCGAGCTGAACGTCCGCAAGCAGGTCGCTATCGCCAGTTCTATCAAGTTGGAATTGAGGCGATTGGCGTTGATGATCCTGCCCTTGATGCCGAAGTCATTGCTATTGCAGATCAGGGCTTTAAGACCTTAGGTCTGAAGAATTACCGCCTTGAAATTACCTCACTTGGAGACGCTCAATCGCGTGCTGCACATCGAGTTGATCTTATGAAGTTCATCGCGGGACTCGATCTCGACGAGGCGACCAGCCAACGCGCGCAAATAAACCCATTGCGCATCTTTGATGATAAGCGGCCAGAGATACGCCAGATGATGACATCGGCACCAATCTTGATGGACTACCTCTCGGAGTATTCAAATAACCATTTTGAGAAGGTGAAGGGCTATCTCGCTGACCTTGGGGTTCGATATGAGATTAATCAGAGAATGGTACGAGGGCTCGACTATTACACAGGCACTACCTTTGAATTCGTCCATGGCGATCTTGGCGCACAGAGTGGCATTGGTGGCGGTGGTCGTTATGACGTTTTGATGGAGACGCTCGGCGGCCAACCGCTCTCTGGAATCGGTTTCGGTCTTGGCGTAGATCGTGCCCTCCTTGCCGCTATTGCGGAGAACACTCTTCCGGTGAGCCAATTTCAATCCG
>JACCDL010962827.1_pt1 | contig 11054 bp, 7 predicted proteins | sample 7441931 | NCBI WGS metagenome assembly JACCDL01 (sample SAMN15323437, study PRJNA562643) | freshwater metagenome | isolation source: river surface water | place: USA:Blue River Watershed | collected 2017-08-16 | reverse complement strand
AGTTACTATGTTAATCCAAAAACAGGTAACTATAAAAAGATTGGTGAACCCGGTACAGATGGTTTACTTGAGAAGTATCCGAATAAATTTGAAATATGGCCAGGTAGAAAAATAGTAGAACAGTATCTTGACGATGACTTGTATGAAACTATGATTGTAGATGATTCATTCTCACAATCAACTTTCTTACTATCAAAGTTGGTACCCACAACATATGAGAGAATCGCAACGATGGGTACCGCGACACTGTGGAAAATCATCATGTTGGCGTGGTCATATGAGAATAATCTTGCGATTCCCGCTAAAGATGAAAAGAGAGCAATCACAGGTGGATTATCTCGTTTGTTAAACGTTGGATATGCAAAGAACATTGTTAAGTTTGACTACGCATCTCTATACCCATCAATTCAGTTGGTGTACGATGTATTCCCTGATTGTGATGTAATGCACGTACAGAAATCGATGTTAAAGTATTTCCGTAACATTCGTATTAAGTACAAACGTCTTGCCGGTGAATTAAAGTCATCTGACCCCGTTCAAGCGGAGATGTATGACCGTAAACAATTACCAATCAAGATTTTCATCAACGCATATTTTGGTTCATTATCCGCACCGCAAGTGTTTCCATGGGGAGATATGAATATGGGTGAAACCATTACATGTACCGGGCGTCAATGTCTTCGTATGATGATTATGTTCTTCATGAAAAAAGGTTACAAACCTCTCGTAATGGATACTGACGGTGTGAACTTTGAAACACCCGATACCATTAATGAACATACTTACATCGGTAAGGGATTGAATGAATTGGTTGATGAGGGTAAAGAATATAAAGGTATTGAAGCCGACACCGCAGAGTTCAATGACATCTTTATGAGAAATGAGATGGGATTGGACATTGACTACACTGCACCGTCATGTATCAATGTTTCTCGTAAGAACTACATTATCAAATTAAATAAGAAAGGTAAAGAGGTTATTAAGTTAACTGGTAATACAATTAAATCAAAAAAACTACAACAATACATTGTAGAATTTTTGGATGAGGGATTGAAACATTTACTTAATGGTGACGGACTTTCTTTTGTTGAGTTGTATTATCAATACGTTGAGAAGATTTATAATAAGGAGATTCCTCTTTCTAAAATTGCCAACAAAGCTCGTGTTAAACAATCAGTAGATGATTATAAAAAACACATTAAAAAAACCACTAAATCGGGTTCGTTAATGTCTCGCCAAGCACACATGGAATTAGTATTACAAAATAACTATCCCGCGGGACTTGGTGAAACGATTTACTATGTTAATAACGGTATAAAGAAATCCGACGGTGATGTTCAGAAGATTTCTAAACCAACAAAGAAAATGCAAGAGGAGTACATGAAAGAACATGGTACTCCGATACCAAATGATTACTTATTAATCAATTGTTATATGATTCCCGAAAAGGATATTGTAAACAATCCCGACTTAACAGGTGATTATAATGTTGCTCGATACCTAACAAATTTCAATAAACGTATTGAACCTTTGTTATGTGCATTTAAACCTGAAATTAGAGAGGATATTCTTGTTGAGGACCCAAAAGACAGACAATACTTCACCAAGTCTCAATGTGAACTTATAAGTGGACAACCATTAAAGAGTGATGGTCAAGATAAGTTCGATGAGGTTATGACACTTTCCGATAGTGAAGTATTATTTTGGAACCGAGTACAACGTGACCCGTTCTTTATGTATGTGGAAAACAGTATTGATTTAGTTGACCAATATTGGGTTGAGCACAATAGAAAAGTTGTGAACTTACAGGTTGCCAGTACAAAAAGTAATGAAGATGAGATAATCGAAACTAATGGTAATGATTTCGCTTATCACGCAGTAGAAAGTTAAATCACGTTAAACGGTGATTGCATTGGTCGGTATTTCAATGCCTTGTTAAGATTTTCAGCTTCGTTTCCTTTTCTCTCAAGAACTTTTTCAGGACGAAGTCTTTCTAATCTTTGCATTAATTCTTCCACCAATTTTAATCTTTCATCTTTCGCTTCAGTTAGAAGTGAGGAGTAATCGAGTTTTACTGAACTATCAGGAACTTGTAGGTCCCCCGAGAATTTACCCCAAATTCTTGCTAAACCTTCTTTAGCGTATGCAATAAGATATTTTCTAACCCAATTCTGTGCGGGTTTGTTTAACATATCCCAAGTTAGTTCTTCAGTTTCAACATCTGATGGTAGTTTAACAATACCATCATTTTTATCTAAACACGTATCTAACGCCATGGTATCGTAATACCAATACCATACCTTTTCTCTGTTGTTTTGAATAGAACCAAAATCAAATCTACCACCGGGAACATTGTAAAGGTGTACAATTTTAGTTCCATTAGGTCCCGCAGTAATACGGTAGGTTAAATCCATACCAATTAAACGGTTCTTAATGTTTCTATCTTGCATTCTTAACAAAAGGTCATAAGCAGGTAACATGAAATAAGAACCCGATGAACCTTGTTGAGCGAAACCACCCACACCACCAAATGCAACACCACCTAAACCACCGAAACCACCTAAGAATGGGTCGACAATAGAATCAGTAAGTTCTGCCCTTGTAAACCATAAAAGTTCATTGATTTCTCTACCAGCCGGTATTGTATATGTTTGAGTATTTGCACTAAGTGTAATATAATCCTTTTTTAACTCGGCATTACCACCTGTTTGAAGACCCACAATTTTAGAATATGAGTGAGTATATTGAGTTTCATAATCTAAACTTCTCGTGGTAAAAGCTCTTGTTAAAGATTGAGTATCAACATCCAATCCCGCCAACGCAGACCACTGAGATTCAATTAACCAATCACTCACGTATTGTTCATATTCAGACAAGGATAATTCTAAGAAAGTATCCATTTGTTCTTCTGTTAATTCAATACCTCTAACTGGCATTCCTAATAGATGGAATACCTGTGTATATAACTTCTCTCTGTCCGGTTGCGTAATTATTGTGGATGCCATATTGTTTTTATCTATAAATATTCGTATATTAGCATATCATAGAAATATTTTGTGAAACCTCAGTATAAGTTTAAATATAATAAAAACAAGTATTCCTCGGGAATCTATAAGATTTGTACGGGTAGAGAATCCGTACATAGTAAGGAAAAACCAAGATTAAAAGAGAATTGGGATAAGGTATATAAGAAGTTTTATACCCCTCACAATCAATATGGTGTAAATCCTGAGAGCGGTCTTGAGGGTGTTTTAACCTCAAAGAAAACATGGTCCGCGGTGAACCAAATTAATACACACGCAACCGCTCAGGACATTCTAATTCAATATCTAAACCAACAGATTTCAAATAAGTTTGTTGCTCGAGGAATTGAAGATGTTGATGGGAGAAAGGTAAAACTAATTGAATTTGACCCTAAATCTGAAGACCCCGAGTACATTCGTAACGAACTTGACAATTACTTCTTTTGGATAAATTATTTTGGTGATAAGATTTTCAAAAACCTTAATCAAATAACCAAGGAAGACCCATTACATCAGATTTTGGAGATTGCCAACTTTACAATGGCACAGGGAACTTTTGGTGAGTTGTCCACGGAATATCTACTCAAAACAAAATATAAGGATAAGTACAACACATATCGTAATTCATCAACAAGAGGTGATTTCTCTGATATGATTACAGGTACTGATATATATGTAACCGTAAAAAGTAGTCCTGAAACCATCAAAAATTTCCAAGTTAAAAACTCGAAGATTTATAGTGGTAACACAATCTATACATCAATAAACACAAGGGACTACAAAAAGAAGGGAGTTGATTATTTGGTATTGGCACAAATAGATATTAAAGATGACCCAACATATGTTCCAAATCCTACAACATTAGTTTTTTTACCAATGAAGGAAGATTTATTGAAAACTAATAAAAGCTTCACCGGTACAAAAGACACTTACACATTCGATTCAAAAGATATTATTATGGAAGAAAATATAAGTCCAATATTCAAATCAAAACCGTTCTTTGAATTTTTTAAATACTGTTCAAAACAAGGTATCGGATTTGACATGGATGTTTCAGAAAACGAAACTAAGTTCGAGATTTTAGAAAAATCAATTAAGTTTTTACTTCCCGAGAAGGAAGAAAACTTTGATGAATCGGTTGTTCTTGACGCGTGGAAACAGTTAATCGAAATCTACGATGATGGTCCGGCTAAAAAAGAAAATTTAGAGTTCTTACAACAATTCGTTAAGAAGTGATTGTGCAAAACTCTCAGAGTATTCTCCGTCACCCATTACTTGGTCAATAATATTCTTTTTCTTCTGTAAGATATTATAAACAATCATCTCAATAGTGTTCTCAAATACAGGATAGTAAACGAGGACACTATTTTTTTGTCCATATCTATATGCCCTATCTTCTGCTTGTGAATGGTCAGAAGGAACGAATGAAAGGTCATTCATAATAACAGTTTCGGCTGCAGTTAATGTAATACCAACACCACCAGCTTTAATGTTTGAAATGAACACTTTTATCTTATCATCATTTTGAAATCTATCAACACTATCCTGTCTTCTTTCTTTTGACATTCTACCATCAAGAGTTACTGAATTTTTCTTGTACTTCTCATGTATCATATCCAAACTCATAGTGAAGTTTGTGAAGACAATTACCTTCTTACCTTGTTCAATAAACTTATCAATTAATTCACAAGTATATGGTACTTTTTCATATGCAATAACTTGTCTTATCTTCATCAAACGATTAAGAGTTACACTAATTGATTCGTTCTTTTTATTGTCCTTAGTAATCCTCATGAAATCCTCTAACTCCTCATCATAGAAGGTACTCTTCATATCCAAGAAAACAGGTGTAATAATCTTCTCAGGTAAATCAAGAATATCAGTTTTCATCCTTCTTAATACGAGGTTCTTAGTTCTATCTCTTAATTCATCGAGATTACTCGCGCCACCAGTATTCCATATTTTTTTACCTCCAACAGTGAACTGATATCCTGCACAATATCTTCTAACAAATCCTTGCCAATTTAACGCGATTGGTGAGTTCACAATCTTTAATAGATTATAATAATTGATTGGTCTTGATGTCATTGGGGTACCTGTTAACAACCAAACCTTAGGGATTTGTCTAACAATATCATTAATTAATTTAGTTCTCTGTGCCGTTGGATTTGAAATGTAATGAGCTTCGTCAATAATCACCAAATCAAATCCTTCATTCATGATTAATTTATAAGCTTCACTGTCTTCTGTTTTATCGGTTGTGTGGTAGTTTTTTATGATGTCATAATTGATTATGTAATAATCATAAATGGAACCCCATTTTCTACCTTCAACGATTAACGTCTTCTTTTTAGAATAGTTTTCAATTTCTCGTGACCAGTTAATTTTCAAAGAAGCGGGACAAATAATTAAAACCTTTTTTGCACCACTTTCTAATGATGCAATGATAGCCGAAGTTGTTTTACCAAGACCCATATCATCCGCAAGAATGAATCGGTCATTAGCTAGTAATTTTTCAATTGCTTCTTTTTGATGTGACATCGGTGCTCGATGTGAATACGGTGAATAATCAACCTCTCTGTTTAATTTCTTTTCTTCTTGGATGATTGATGATTTTGGTAACCAAAATGCATATAGTTTTTCAGTGTCAACTATTTTACCCCAAATGTGGTAAGCTTTGTCACTTTCACATAGTAATTTTTCACACCAAACCTTTTCGGGGATAGATGTTAGTTTTTTCTCATCCATCATTTTTTCACCGAAATTCTTGGCAATTGTAAGATATTTTCGAGCAACCCTTGGCACCGTCTCATGATATTTTAAGACGTATTCAGATTGAGGACGAGTAAGTTGGAAATTTTTGACGGTTGAGAATTTCAATTTCCAATCTAATAATTGATTATTGAAACCTTCGTAGTTTAACAGTATATCCCTCGCCTCTATTTCGGGTATTTTATTCTGCATATAATCTAAATATAATAAAATAGAATGAATATTTAAACTATTTATTGAGTATGAAGCATAAGTTACCCATAACAAGAATTAGTAAATTCTTTTCCGAAACCGATTTTGATTTAAACCAACAAATCGGACAGGAATATCTGCATGGGGATTTAAACATGAAATTAGTATTGTTTAGAGTTGACAGACAGAAAACAGATACCGATGAAGTTTACGCCGAAGTTGGTAAGGACCAAATCAAATTTTTACCTCCTGTTGAATTCAATGGATTGGTAAAAATCGAGGAACCAAAAAACACAACATATAAGGGTGGTTTGGGTAGGTACTTGGAACCGGGTAATATGACAATATCTGTATACATAAGACATTTGGAAGAGTTGAAGGTAGATATTAGATATGGTGATTATATCGGTTATGCGGAATCTGAAGATAGAATACGATATTATACTGTAACAAACGATGGTAAAGTAACATCGGATAATAAACATAACATGTTCGGTTTTAAACCATATTATCGAACAATACTTTGTACACCTGCTCAGGAATCTGAATTTAGAGGAATATAATCATGGGAATACCTAAAAGAAAAAATAATATTCAAGTTTACGGAGTTAAATCCGATATGAACGGACCCGATATTGTGGGTAGAAGAAAAGAGTTATTAGAAAGAATAACAAAATCAGACACCTTTCTACCTGATTCAATATTACACGAGGACCTTGATTTAGGTATGCTTGATTATGTAAAAGAAAATTTCAAAATCGTATCGGATGGAGACCAAATTCCAATTATACCAAGAATCTTAACCATTCAAAGATGGGGTGAGATGTCAAACAATTGGACATTTGCAGATGAAGATGGTAATATGAAACTACCATTCATTGCGGTTATTAGAAAACCCGACGTTCAACCCGGTACAAATCCATCAATACAAAGAACAATCCCCGATAGAAGAGATTTCTTTTATGCTTCGGTTCCAACATGGAACGGAACTCAGATGGGTGCAGACATTTATAAGATACCACAACCCGTGGCAATTGATTTAACATATGATGTTACTGTTGTTTGTACAAAACTTAGGGATGTAAACCGTTTTAATAGAATTGTACTTCAGAAGTTCTCATCTCGTCAATCATATACGAGTGTTAAAGGACATTATATTCCAATTGTATTGGACAGAATTGAAGATAATACCCCAATGGACACATTAGAAGGTCGTAGATTCTATATTCAGAACTATACCTTCACAATGTTAGGTTTCCTAATTGATGACGAGGAGTTCGAAGTAAAACCAGCAGTTAGTAGAATGTTCCTTTTAAATGAATTCATTAAAAGTAACAACTTCGCTAAAAAATATGTGGTTAAAACCATCGAGGTTACCATTGCTTCGTTTCCTGCCGACGGATTACAAACACAATTCAGTGTTGGTGAAACAATAAATGTATTATTCACAGTAGCAATTAACGGTCTTATTCAAGTTAGGGATGAGGATTACTTCCATATTGCTCAAACATCAAAAATAACCTTTGCCGAACCACCACCAGAGGGTTCGGTTGTAACTATCACATACTATAAGGGAAGAAATGACACCTTTGTAGATACATTTGGACGACCTTTAAACGTTGTTTATGATACTTTTACGTATGATGGTAGTGGTTTAGAATTTACTACATCAAGTGCGATTGATAGTGTTATAAGTTTGGACATTAACGGTCTTGTTGAGGATGAAGGTTCGGGTTTTGAGGTTTCAGGTAACTACACTGTAAAACTACTTGGTACACCTATTGTCGGTTCTAAAGTTAGTGTGGTATACTTGAGTTAATTCTCACCATATATATCCTTTTTTTTAGGTTTACAGGTCTCCTCAATCCACTTCTGAACAACCTTGTAAATTTTCATACCATTTTTATCGCAATATTCTTTCAACATCTGATGATGTTTTTCACTGACTTTGATGTTTTTTGAGTTCTCTTTTTCCATAAAGATAAATAAGGATAAAAAAGGATTTTTTATTATCCTTTTTTAAAAAAGTCACGAAATCTTTGCTAAAAACAAAGATATTTATAGAAAACAAATAAAATAAATTAACCAAACTATTAAAAATGGCAAATTCAAATAGAGTATTTGTATCTCCGGGTGTTTACACGTCAGAAAAAGATTTAACATTCGTAGCACAGAGTGTTGGTGTTACAACTCTTGGATTGGTTGGTGAGACCCTTAAAGGTCCTGCATTCGAACCCATCCTTGTAACCGATTACGATGAATTCAAACTTTACTTCGGAGGTTCATCACCAGTAAAAGATGGAAACGGTAACCCAAAATTCGAGTTACCTTATGTTGCTAAAGCATACCTTGAGGAATCAAATCAACTTTTCGTAACAAGAATCCTTGGTCTTACAGGTTACAAACCCGTGAGAACATTCGCAATAAAAACCCTTGGTGGAGTTACTTTGGGTTCATTGAGTGGAGACACTTCAGGAACTTGTGACCCATCAACATTTAACGGTATTACGGGTAGTACGTTCTACTCAAACATGTCAGGAGTAACCGCATACGATGGTCAATCAATGGCAGATTACTTATTCTCAACATTTAGTGGTAACACTGCATCTAATGACGGACAATGGTTCGTTATTGGTGAGGTACCATCATCGGCAACTTCAGGTTTAAACTCAAGTTTGGAGGAAATTTCTCCTTTGACCGGTTTAAATGATGCAGATAACCCAAATGGTAAGGAATGGTACAACCAATTCTGTAACGCGGCAGGTACTGAAGTTTACTCATACCTATTTGAATACACATCAGGAAGTACAGGTACATTCAACGTTACACAGTTCGTTTACGATTCAACATTAATGAGTGATTATGACGAACAAGTAGTAGTCGCTTTCCGTCCGAGAGGTTCTTACTCAGGTCAAACATTGAATTTAGAAGTTACAACAAACAACCATTTCAATGTTACAGGTGACGATTTACCGTTTAATCCATTCTCTGAATTTACTATCACAGTAACAGGGGCAACAAGTGGAGTAAAAACTTTCACTTGTTCAATGGACACAACTTCATCAAAATATGTAACTAAAGTTTTAGGTACGGATGTATTTGATAAACCAAAATCAGAAGTTCCGGTTTATGTTTACGAATCATACCCTAACTATTTAAAATCAGCTTTCGAACAAGGTTTCGTAAGAGGTTTGAGTTTAACAGAGGTATTCGTATCAGAAGGAAATAATTTCGTAGGACAATGGGATACCCCAATGTCACCAACAGTTGTTTCTGAAGTTCGTGGTGGTGAAGTATCTGACTTGTTTGATGTTATCACCATCTCTGATGGTAACGCAGCAAACGAACAAGTTAAAGTTTCAATCATCAACATCAACTTGGAAACAGGTGAATTTGATATGATTGTTCGTGACTTTAACGATTCTGACGATAATATGGTGGTTCTTGAAAAATTCACAAGATGTTCTATGAACCCTGACCTACCGGGTTATGTGGCAAGAAAAGTTGGTACATCTGACGGTGAATATGAATTACGTTCAAAATACATCATGTTGAATATGGCAAGTAACCATCCGGTGGATGCGTTCCCTGCGGGTTTCAAAGGATTCACGGCTAACACATCATTCTCAGGTACAACTTTGGGTTCTGTTATGTACAAAACTCAATTCTTCGAAGCTGGTGATGTAATTGGATATGAAAGTGATGGTACTCAAAAATTATCATCAGGTGATAAAGTAAGAAAAATCAGTTTTGGTCTTTCTTCACAAGTTGGTTATGATAAGGACCTTTTCAAATACAAAGGTTCGGCAGCTGCGGGTTCAACTAGCGGTTTCCACTTATCAACTAATGCATCTACAATCACAGGTACAACGTTTACAACCACTCCTTATGACTTAGAAGGTCAAACGGGTGTTGATAACGTAATGACAAGTATTAACTACCGTAAATTCACATTCGCAGTATGTGGTGGTTTTGACGGTTGGGATATCTACAGAGAAGTTAAAACATTCGGAGACCCGTACATCTTTGGAAAACCAACTTATGTAAGTGGTAACACTTCAAATGGTGGTGTTTTCAGTACAAGTGTTGGAAACTCTGACTACTACGCTTACCTACAAGGTATCAATACATTCGCAAACCCTGAAGCAGTTGACATTAACATCTTCGCAACTCCGGGTATTAACTTCTACGACCATAGTTCATTGACTTCACAAGCAATTGACATTATGGAAAATGATAGAGCGGATTCACTTTACATCATCGCACCACCTAATTTCTCAACAGTTGAGGAAGTAGTAGATGCATTAGATGGAGTTGCACTTGATACAAACTATTCAGCAACCTACTGGCCTTGGATTCAGGTTAGAGACCAAGATAATGCAACACAACTATACATCCCACCAACAGGTGAGGTTGTTAGAAACATCGCTCTTACCGACAACGTATCATTCCCATGGTTCGCGGTAGCAGGTTACTCAAGAGGTTTAGTAAAAGCTATCAAAGCAACTAAGAAATTGACACTTGACGAAAGAGATGAGTTATACAAAAATAGAATTAACCCAATCGCAACCTTCTCAGATACTGGTACTATCATTTGGGGTAACAAAACCCTTCAAGTTAGAGAATCTGCGTTGGATAGAATTAACGTAAGAAGATTATTGTTAAGAGCAAGAAAGTTAATTTCGGCAGTTGCGATTAGATTACTATTTGAACAAAACGATGAGCAAGTAAGAAACGAGTTCTTGAGATTGGTTAACCCAATTCTTGAAGCAATTAAGAGAGAAAGAGGTTTATACGAATTCCGTGTAACTGTATCAAATGACCCAGAGGACATTGATGCAAACACTCTTAGAGGTAAGATTTATATCAAACCAACTCGTTCACTTGAATTCATTGATGTTGAGTTCATAATCACACCAACAGGAGCATCATTTGATAATATCTAAATGAAAAAAGGGGAAGTTTAACCGCTTCCCCTTTTATATGTTTCACATGGAACCAAAATTTATAAAAAATATACTTTGATAAACCACCCAGTATTATACCAGAATATTCTAGTATCTAGTT
>JACCDL010779807.1_pt1 | contig 11055 bp, 6 predicted proteins | sample 7441931 | NCBI WGS metagenome assembly JACCDL01 (sample SAMN15323437, study PRJNA562643) | freshwater metagenome | isolation source: river surface water | place: USA:Blue River Watershed | collected 2017-08-16 | reverse complement strand
TGCTTTTTGAATCATAGTTGCAAAAATAAAGTTTGATTTAAAAATACCCAATGTTTTTGAAACAAAGTTGCAAATGATGATCAAAGGTAAAATTTATAGATGTACAGTTGAAATTCTTGCCTTCAAGATTGACAGCAAAAAAAAGATCCAGCTAGAAGCTGGATCAATTCAGGTTGAGAATTCCAAGTGGGATTAATTACCTAACCAATTTCCCCAAGGGATTCTGCTTAGAATTAAAACCAAGCCCACGGCATACAACATGTAAATGCTGCGAAATTTTGCTTTCGAAGTTTCCAATTTCTTAGCGCGGATAAAGCCTACAGAAATCAATACAATTGCAATAATATTGATCAAAGGGTGCTCTAGGGCGGTCAATCGAGCAGTAGCATCTGCCATGGCTCCACCACCTGATAGCAAGGAAAAGCCAAGTGGACTCACGAAGTACAGAATCAATCCTACCAAAAGTTGGATGTGGCAAAGGATAAATGCGACCAAGGCGATTTTGCGGTCTTTCTCCTGAAACTCGCGGCCGGAGAGTGCGCCTACGAGAGACCAAAAGATGACAAGGATGAGTGCCAGCAATGCCAAATAGGCTAGGCCAGAGTGTGCGTGTTGAAGTCCAGTGTACATGAGTTATGAATTTTTGGGATGAATGAATGACAAAGAAGAATTTTCGGTGGCAATATGTTTGAAATCTATTCTACATACAAGACTAGCCCCTTCAAATATTCTGTTTCCGGGTGAAAGCAGTTGATTGGGTGATCTGCAGGTTGGGAGAGTTGGTGCAGAATTCGCACATTTCGTTTGCTTTCTAATGCTGCAGCGGTGATTGTATTCGCAAAAAGTCGCTTATCCACTACCTGGCTGCAGGAGAAAGTAAACAAAATTCCTCCCGGTTTGATTTTTCGCAGCGCTTCTGCATTGAGTCGTTTGTAGGCCTGTACTGCATTGTGTCTTGCCTTGAGGCTTTTGGCAAAGGCTGGAGGGTCCAAAATGATGAGATCAAAATCATCCCCAATCTCTCGAATGTATTTGACCACATCTGCTACGATGGATTGGTGCTTGCCCTTAAATCCAGCATTCAGCGCTACGTTTTCTTCCGTCAGGTCAATTGCTTTTTGAGAAATATCGACTGAATGAACTTCGGCGGCACCTTCTTGAAGGGCCAAGACCGAAAACCCTCCAGAATAGCAAAAGGTATTCAATACCTTTTTTCCCTTGGAGTAGCTGGCTACCAATTTTCTGTTTTCGCGTTGGTCGATGAAGAAGCCTGTTTTTTGTCCTTTTTCCCAATCAATTTTATAAGCAGCCCCATATTCCTTCACCAAGTCGGTTTCTGCCTTGCCCCACAGCCATTCATTCGAGGGTACAGCCTCTGCCTTGGGGAGGGTTTCCCCGCTTTTGTCGTACACTCCTTTGAGTTGCTTGCCATAAACTGCGCGTAATGCTTCGGTAATTGCTTGTAAGTGCTGATGCATGCCGATGTGATGGGCCTGGATCACCGCGGTACCGTTGTAATAGTCGATGATCAAGCCCGGCAATCCATCGCCTTCCCCATGAACCAGCCGGTAAACAGTCGTTTCTTTCTGTTGGGTGAGGTGCAGTGCTTCCCGAACAGCATGTGCGGCACGAATTTTTTCAGTCCAAAAGGTAGAATCTATGGCTCGCTCTTCGAAGGAGATGATCCGGACCATGATGGACCCCAACGCGTAATGTCCTATTCCTAAAAAATCATTTTTTGAAGAATAAACGGAAACCAAATCCCCATTTTGAATGCCTTCTTCTTTTTTGGCTAGTGCGCCAGAAAACACCCAATGGTGCTTTCGGAATAAGGAAACTTCTTTCCCTTTTTGAAGAATCAGCTTAGGATAGTTCATGAGTTGATGATAATTTATTTGGGAAAATCAAACTTCCAATCCCCATCGCAAGTCCACTAGCGATTAGCCCTAGCAGGTGAGTTTCTTGATCGGGTAAAAAGGTTTCTGCCGCAAGATAGGCTGCCATACCCACAAATAAGGCAAGAAAGGCTCCACCCGGAGAGGCTTTTTTCCAATACAATCCTGCGGTAAGTGGGACAAATAAAGACACGAGCATCAAAATAGATGCTCCAGCTACTAACTCGTAAATATCTGATTTCCAAGAAGCCATGGCTAATGCAATTATTGCTACCAGGATCACATTCGCGCGAAGGATCCATAAAAAATGCTTGTCGGATAATTTCTTTCCATAGTAGGGGCGAATCAAATTTTCAGAAATGATTGCAGCAGGAGCAAGGAGAGCAGAACTGGTGGTACTCATGATTGCAGAAATCAAAGCCCCAAAAAAGAGCACCTGAATGGGAAGATTGCTGTGCTGCAATACCATTGTGGGCAGGAGCATTTGTTTATCTGCTAAGTACAATTCTGGATACAAGATTTTAGCGCCTAAAGCGATGAATAAGGGCAGCAAACCAAAGGTGAGGTAGAATATTCCCGCCAAGTAGGTGGACTGAACGGCTACTTTCTCTGACTTAGAGGACATCACTCGTTGGTAGATGTCCTGGGAAGGAATGCTTCCTAAGCCTAAGATGATCCAAGCACCAAAGTAGGTGGTCCAAGCGGCAAAGTTGGGCTCGGGAAAAAACTGGAAACTTTCAGGTGGGGCTTTTTCTAAAATTGCGCCGACGCCTCCCGCCTCGTCTGCCACGAGGTAGGCTACTGCTACCAATCCAACGATAATCAGCGTAGTCTGCATAAAGTCGGTAATGGAAATGGCCCACATTCCACCCAAAAAAGTGTAGAAAACAACAATACAGGCGGAAATAACTACTCCTTCCATTAGGCTGAGGTCGGTGACCGCTCCCAATACGAGGCTTAAGGCGATCAACTGTGCCGCGACAAAGCCAAAATAAGCCGGAATCATAAAGATGGAGGCAATCACAGAGAGTCGGTCCCCAAAGATTTTCTTAAATACATCCCCTATGGTCAGCACATTCATGCGGTACATGGGACGTAGGTAGAATAATCCAAACAAAATCAGACATAGTGCCCCTCCAAAAGGATCCTCAATCACCCCCAGGAGACCTTCTTCTAGGTAAACAGAGGAAGCACCAAAAATAGTCTCTGAACCAAACCAAGTGGCAAAGAGTGCAGATGCAGACAAAAACAAGGGGAGTGACCGCCCGGCTAGCACAAAGTCGTTCGAATTTTTGACTAGCCTAGAGGACCAAGCACCAATTGCAAGGGTAATGGCTAGGTAAATTAAAATTGCAGTGAGCAGCACGACCGAATTGCTTGCTGGTTAGACGGTACCTCCGTACATTTTTTCACGCAATGCCTTGATTTCCGGACTCATTAGGTAATCATCGTAAGACATGCGTCTGTCGATGGTACCTTTAGGGGTAAACTCTACAATCCGGTTGCAAGAAGACTGCACAAAAGTGTGGTCATAGGAGGACATCAATACCGTACCGTTAAACTCCACGATTGCGTTGTTGAATGCGGTAATTGATTCCAAATCCAAGTGGTTGGTTGGCTCGTCCATGAGCAACAGGTTTGGATTTTGAAGCATCATTTTGGATACCATGCAACGCACTTTTTCTCCTCCTGACAAGACACTACATTTTTTCAAGGTTTCTTCACCTGTAAATAGCATTCGTCCTAGGAAGGTACGTACATAAGCCTCTTCCTGGTTGCTGGAATACTGACGCAACCAATCGATCAAGTTGAGTTCCGTCTTGAAGTAGCCAGAGTTGTCATTGGGCAAGTAGGCCTTATTGATCGTTACACCCCACTTCAAATCCCCTTTGCTAGGCTTAATTTCTTCCACAATGGTTTGGAAAAATTTATTCACAGCCTGCTTGGTTTTGGAAATAAAAGCAATCTTATCCCCCTTGTCTACCATCAAGTTGACATCCGTAAAATAAGTGACTCCATCGGCTTTCAACTCCAGGTTCTCGGTCATGAAGATTTGATCACCCGCTTCGCGCTCAGGCTTAAACAAAATGCCCGGGTATTTTCTGCTTGAGGGCTCAATCTCATCCACATTCAGTTTTTCTAACATCTTTTTGCGGGCGGTAGCCTGACGTGACTTGGCCACGTTAGCAGAGAAGCGAGCAATAAAATCCTGCAATTCTTTTCGTTTTTCATCCGCCTTTTTGTTCTGATCAGAACGCTGCTTCAAGGCGAGTTGGGAGGATTCGTACCAGAAGGTGTAGTTACCCGAATAGATTTTGATTTTTCCAAAATCAATGTCTACCACGTGCGTGGAAACAGTATCCAAGAAGTGACGGTCGTGAGACACGACAATCACCAAGTTTTTAAAATCAATCAAGAAGTCTTCGAGCCATACGATGGTCTCCGCGTCCAAGTCGTTGGTCGGTTCATCCAGAATAAGGATGTCTGGGTTTCCAAAAAGGGCTTGCGCTAAAAGAACCCGTACTTTTTGATTTCCTGCGAGATCTTTCATCTGCAGGTAATGGATATCTTCAGAGATACCTAGCCCGGAAAGAAGGGAAGCAGCATCTGACTCGGCATTCCAGCCATCCATTTCAGCAAATTCGGATTCCAACTCGGAAGCACGGATTCCGTCTGCTTCGGTGAAATCTTCTTTCAGGTAGATTTCATCCTTCTCCTTCATGATGGCATACAATTTTTTGTGTCCCATCAAGACAGTTTTCAAAACCTCAATTTCGTCAAATTCAAAGTGATTTTGCTTCAATACCGCCATGCGCTGGCCTGGGGTAATGTTGATTGCTCCTGAGGTAGAGTCCATCTCTCCCGAAAGGATTTTCAAAAAAGTGGACTTTCCTGCTCCATTTGCACCAATCACCCCGTAACAGTTGCCTGGGGTAAATTTTAAGTTTACTTCCTCAAAAAGCGTTCGTTTACCAAACTTTAAGGAAAGATTATCTACTGAAATCATGCGGTATTGAATTTTAGAACCGTAAAGATAGGGATTTATCCCTTTTTTTGAGGATTCGTATGGGTGCTATCGGCTGGAAATTTATCTCGATTGGAGGAGGTGGTTTGTTCCATAAAATACTTTTATCTTCACCACATAATTATCAAGCAGTTCCCTCATTCATGCGAGCTTTTTTCCGTTCCCTCTTTCTTCTTTTGGTAGTGCTGGTTTCCTCGACCTCCGGGTATGCACAGCTTTCTACTATAGGAAAGGAGTTTTGGGTGGGTTTTATGGAAAACAACCGATCTCTTCCCGCTACACCAGATTTTGCTGTGATATTGGTAACGGCCACAGAAAATACGACTGGAGTGATTGAGTACTTGGGAAATTCGGCACCTTTTTCGCTCACGGCAGGGCAGCAGTATATCTTTCGCTTGTCTTCTGCTGATTTAGATTTGCTTCACCGTAGTTCAGGGGTGATTGAAAACCTGGGTATTCACATTACCTCATCCGGAAAAATTGCAGTTCATGCCATCAACGAACGCTATCGGAGTGCAGATGGTACAGTGGTGTTGCCAGTTACAGCCTTAGGCAAGGACCATTACATTACTTCACATTTTGAAGTCAATCCCTCGGCCAACTTAAACATCAACAACGAGAGTACTTTGTTGGTCGTGGCTACTGAAGACAATACTCGGATTGAAATCACGACTACCCAGAATTCCATTTCTGGAAATATCAAAGGTGTTCCTTCAGAAATCACGTTGAATCGAGGACAGAGTTACCAAATTAAAGCGAGGGGAGATCTAACGGGTTCTCGCGTTCGTGTAGTCGGAGACAACGCGGATGATTGCAAAAAAATCGCAGTGTACGGAGGAAACAAATGGACTTCAGTAGGAGCATGCGGACAAGCCAATGACCACTTGTACCAGCAAGCCTATCCTGTCAATACTTGGGGAAACTCCTTCGTGCATACGGCCCTTTTAGGGCGATCTTCTGGGGAGTTAGTCAAGGTTTTGGCTGCTGAGGACAATACAGAAGTTCGAGTCGATGGTGTTCTTCAATCCAAGATGTTGAATCGTGGGGAATGGATGTCTTTGGAATTTGGAGCCAATGTTTCGGGAAAAATTGATACCTCAAAGCCTGCCTCTGTCACTGTTTTTTCCAAAAGCCAGTCCTGCAATAATCCCACAGCTCCTTTTGCAACTAATGGAGATCCTTTCATGATTTCCTACAGTCCTTCAGAGCAGTTGCTCAATGAATTAACATTCAATGCCTACGCCTTACCTTCTATTGTCAATCATTACGTCAATATAGTGGTGAAGGCAGGTGAAGAAAATAAAACGCGTTTAGATGGCGTCAATGTGGGTGCAAGTTTTCAAATGCTCCCCGGAGATCCTGCCTATAAAGTTGCTCGAATCGAAATAACGCAGGGGGTTCACACCCTTTCCAACCCCTCAGGCTTTACAGCATATGTCTATGGATTTGGAAATATTGAATCCTATGGTTACGCCGCTGGTTCTGCGCTTGTTAATTTAAATTTTGAGACTGAGCCAGATTATGCTTTTGAGGTAGTTGGGGATAATGTGGCCTGTTTGAACCAGGAAGGTGCTTGGACCGTGAACCCAGAAAATCCTGACTTCACCTATTTTGTGTGGAATTTTGGAGATGGAACACCTACCAAAGTTGGTAAAACAGTATCCCATACCTACACAAAAGCAGGAAAGTACGAAGTTAGTATTGTAGCCTCCCTAAGTCCCAACTCCTGCGATGAGCAGGAGGAAACCACCTTCGAAGTGGAGGTTCTGGAGACAAAAGTAGAATTGGTCGGTTCTCAATCGGTTTGCCCGCTCGTAGAAGAGGTGATGTATCGGGTGAAAAATAAGGAGAACATCTCCCGAATGGTTTTTGAAGTAGAAGGTGGTACCATCCTTCAATCCTATTCGGACTCGGTTTTGGTTCGCTGGGGACCATCCAATACCAATGCCAAGGTACGGGTGTTGCCCTTCTCCGCTAATGGATGTCCTGGAGCAGCTGTTGAACTTCCTGTAGTGGTGAATCTTCGGATTGTAGTCACGGAAGCACTCGGTGAAAAAGAAGTTTGTTTTGATCCTTCTGTACGGTTTACCTACGCTGCTCCTGATCCTTTGCCAGGCCGTAGATACGAATGGATCGTACAGAATGGAACTTTAGTAAGCGGACAAGATTCCGATAAAATTGAGGTCATTTGGAATCAAGCAGATGTGATGGGTACAATTGGCTACACGGCTTACAGTTTGGTGGATAATTCCTGCGCAGGCACAGCTCCAACGATTCAAGTCAAAGTCGCCAAGGAGTTGATTTTGACTACCCAAACCATCACTGATGTGGCTTGTTTTGGTCAGGCTACAGGAAAAATTGAAGTAATTGCCAATGGTGGAACTCCTCCTTACACCTTTACATGGAGCCACGATGCTACCTTAAAAACCGTACTTGCGTCAAATTTAAAGGCAGGTTTGTACTCGGTGAAGGTGACCGATGGTCTTGGCTGTGAAAAAACAATTACAGGAATTGAAGTGAAAGAACCTCCTTTATTGGAACTAGCTGGAGTCACCGCAACAGCCACCACCTGCTTTGGAAAAAAAGATGGAAGGGTAAGGTTGGAAGTAAAGGGGGGTGTAGCTCCTTACAGTTTGGAATTTGGAGGCAAACAGGTTTTCAATGGACTATTTGAACTCGATACACTCAAGAAAGAAAAGTACGTTTGGGAAGTTACGGATTCGAATGGCTGTAAAATCCCTGTTTCTTTCGAAATCACTTCCCCTCCGCCTTTGGTTGTTGATGTGACCTTGGCGAAGACGGCTTGCCCAGGCGAAGCAAATGGGGAATTGCTCGTAGTGCCTTCAGGTCCAGCAGGGCCATTTCAGTTTCTTTGGACTCCTTCGGGTCAACTTACAGATCTTGCAACAGGTTTGGCTAAGGGATCTTACCAGGTGCAAGTGACTGATGCTGCAGGCTGTGTATCTTTTGGATCTGGAACGGTGGTGGAAGAGGCTCCAAAAATCCGAATGCCCAATGCATTTAATCCGACAGAGGCACCGGGCAAGTTTACCGGTGTATCCAATTGTGTGGTTAATTTTACAATGGTGATTTACAATCGCTGGGGTCAACTTGTCTATACAGGGAATGAGGGATGGAATGGAACTTTTGCAGGAGACATTGCTCCAACAGGCACCTATTCCTATGCCACGACCTATAGCTATTTGATGGAAGGCAATACGGTGCAAGTGACTTTCCGAGGATCTGTTTTATTGGTTCGCTAACGAATTGCTGAGTATAGGATTTGGTATCCATGCGGCCCATTTGGGATAAAATCCCTAGTTTTGTCTCCTCAACTTTTTTGAAATGAAAAAAATTTTGATCACCGGTGGAGCCGGTTACATTGGTTCGCATACGGCAGTTGAACTTTGGAATGCAGGCTTAGAGCCGATTATTTTGGATGATTTTTCCAATTCTCAAGAAGACGTGCTTGAGCGCTTGGAAGAGATTACTGGAAAGCGATTTGCTTTTTACCGAGGGGATTGCAACCAACGCGCAATTTTGGATCAAATCGCCCAGGATCATCAGTTAGCCGGTGTCATCCATTTCGCGGCTTTCAAGGCGGTTGGAGAGAGTACCCAGCAACCTTTGGCCTACTACAAAAATAACCTAGGCTCTTTGCTTGTGCTTCTGGAGTTTATGCAAGAGAAGGGAATTCAAAATATCGTATTCTCTTCCTCCTGTACGGTTTACGGGCAGCCAGATGTATTGCCTGTTACCGAGGCAACGCCTCGAAAAGATGCGGAAAGTCCCTACGGCAACACGAAGAAAATAGGAGAGGATATCCTCGTGGATTACGTCAAAAGTAAACCTGGCATTCGGGTGGTAGCGCTTCGCTATTTTAATCCCGTGGGAGCGCATCCTAGTGCTAAAATCGGTGAATTGCCGATGGGTACTCCACAGAATTTGGTACCCTTCATTACGCAGACAGCAGCAGGAATTCGTCAGAAACTCACTGTATTTGGCAACGATTACGATACTCCAGACGGAAGCTGCATCCGGGATTACATCCATGTGGTGGATTTGGCAGATGCTCATGTCAAAGCCCTTGGCTTTTTATTCGAGAAGCCCCTTGATTTTTACGAAGTTTTCAATGTGGGTACCGGTAGGGGAAATACAGTGCTGGAGGTAATTCATGCCTTTGAAAAAGTCAATGGACTAAAATTGGCTTATGAAATTGGCCCGAGAAGGGCAGGGGACGTGATCAAAACCTGGGCCGACACTACCAAAATCAATCAGGTCTTGGGTTGGTATCCCAAATTTTCCTTAGAGGACTGTATGCGTGATAGCTGGCGTTGGCAGTTGACGCTTGGAAGGTAATTTAAAAATCCAGTTCTCAAGATTTGTGGTTTAGCATAAAAGCGAACTAGTTGCTAGTTTATTTTTTTAACTTTTATCCTTGATTTTGAGAATTTTTACAAAACGATTTCCTTTTGATAGTAGAAAAATTCTAAAGTGCTTCCTAAATATTTTTTTGTCTCAGATTGGAACAAACCCTGCTAACTGACGTTTGTGATTTCAAAAATTAACCCTTGAATCAAGATTCGTAAATGGTATGGCTGTTGTAAGTAGTAAGGGGATTTATGGTTTCTTTTTCCTGTTAGTAGTCTGCTTATCTTTCCCTTCAATTGTCTCTGCACAGTTTCAAGTAAAAGGAGTGGTACGCACCACAAAAGGTGTTCCCTTGGAATTTGTATCTGTTTACAATAAAGAGTTTGGATTGGGTACCCAAACAGATAGTTTGGGTCAGTTTCAGTTAGATTTACCCAGTCCTTCCCGCATTTTACTTACTTTTTCTTTAGTAGGCTATAAATCAACCCAACAATGGGGTTTTTCGGATCATGACCCTAGCCAAATTGTGTTGGAAGCCCTAGAAACTGGCTTGGATGAGGTAGTGGTTTCGGGGACTTTACAGGAATTGTCTCGAGCGGATAGCCCCGTACCTGTTGAAGTTTTCAAAAGCACTTTTTTTCGCTCCAACCCGGCACCCTCCCTATTTGAATCCTTTCAACAGGTGAATGGCGTACGCACTCAAGTAAATTGCTCCATTTGCAATACTGGAGATATCCAAATCAATGGGCTTCCAGGACCCTACACGATGGTTTTAATTGATGGGATGCCAATCGTGAGTGGATTGGCTACTGTTTATGGCTTGTCTGGGATTCCCCAAGCCCTGATTGACCGAATTGAAGTGGTTAAAGGCCCCGCTTCCACTTTATATGGTTCGGAGGCTGTAGGTGGACTGATTAACGTGATTACCAAGAGGCCTGAGAAGGCACCGCTATTTTCTCTAGATTTGATGGGAACTTCTTGGGAGGAATTTTCCCTAGATGCCTCCGTCAAATCTTATTTTGGAAAACGAAATCAGGCGTTGACGGGAGTCAATGCTTTTCTCTACGATCGGCCTATTGATAAAAATCAAGATGGGTTAACTGACCTTGCTTTGCAACAGCGTGTTTCCGTTTTTCAAAAGGTGGATTTTCAACAAAAAAATGGAAAATTAGTGGCTATTGCTGGCCGCCTGCTCTGGGAGGATCGCTGGGGAGGGGAAATGAATTGGACACCGCAAGAGCGTGGAGGTGATCGAATCTATGGAGAAAGTATTCAAACACGCCGCTGGGAATTGTTTGGTACCTATGACTTGCCCTTTTTAGATAATCTCAAACTACAAGTCTCTGCGAATGGGCACCGTCAAGATTCCTATTACGGAACAACTTCCTACGATGCCAATCAGAAAATAGGATTTAGTCAACTAACTTGGAATAAAGAACGTGGAATACATCATTTTTTGATTGGTGCGGCCTACCGATTTACCAGTTACGATGATTCTACTCCAGCAACATTCGATGCAAATGGACAAACCAATGCGCCGGTGATTACGCATTTGCCAGGCATATTTGTTCAAAATGAACTCAAACTAAGCCCTAAGCATCAATTAGTATTGGGAGCACGTCATGATTTTAGTACGATACATGGTTCAATTTGGTCCCCTCGACTCAATTTCAAGTTAAATTCTGAAGACAAATCGGTGATTTGGAGGACCTCCATTGGTAATGGATTTCGGGTTGCCAATGTGTTTACAGAAGACCATGCCGC
>JACCDL010699830.1_pt1 | contig 11067 bp, 13 predicted proteins | sample 7441931 | NCBI WGS metagenome assembly JACCDL01 (sample SAMN15323437, study PRJNA562643) | freshwater metagenome | isolation source: river surface water | place: USA:Blue River Watershed | collected 2017-08-16 | reverse complement strand
TATCGTTTTTAAAAAATTTTGTCCGTGGCTACTAAATACCCAGCTTGTTCTTAAGATAATATGCTTCTTGTGTTGGCGAACCGCTTCTTCACCCTGCCATTTAGTTTGACCATAAACCGATTGAGGATTGGCTTGATCAGTTTCTATATAAGGTTGATTATTTAAACCGTCAAATACGTAATCTGTTGAAAAATGAATGATGGGAATATTAAGCTGAGATGCTTCTTCTGCTAAAACCCTAGGGGCTTCTGTGTTTACTTTATGAGCCAATTCAATGTCTGTCTCTGCCTTATCAACGTCCGTATAAGCCGCAGCATTAATAATCAAATCGGGTTTAATTTTTTCAATAAATGCTCTAATTGCATCAGGATTTTCTAAATTTAGCTCATTACGATTAGTCGCAATAACCTCCCCTAACGATACTAATTTTTTATGTAATGCAAACCCAACTTGACCGTTTTTCCCTGTAAGTAAAATTTTCATGAATACTGCTTTTGAATCCAGTGTTGATATTCACCTGACACAATATAATTCATCCGGGTTTCATTTTCTAAATACCATAGAACTGTTTTGCGAAGTCCCGTCTCAAAACTCTCTTGGGGTTGCCAGTTGATTTCGCTTTTTAATTTTGAAGCGTCAATCGCATATCTTTTATCGTGGCCGGGCCTATCTTTCACGAAAATGATTTGATCAAAATAACTTTTGCCATCCGATTTTGGTTTTAATTCATCTAAGATCGCGCATAGCGTTTCAACGACCTCTAAATTTGTTTTTTCATTCCATCCACCGACGTTATAAGTTTCGCCAATTTGTCCTAGTTTTAAAATTTCACGAATGGCAGTGCAATGATCTTTCACATAAAGCCAATCACGAATCTGTTGGCCATCGCCATAAATAGGCAAAGGTTTGTCGTTAAGGGCATTCAAAATACACAAAGGAATCAATTTTTCAGGGAATTGGTATGGGCCATAATTATTGGCTGAATTAACTGTAAAGACTGGCAACTTATAAGTCTGAAACCACGCGCGAACTAAATGATCACTTGCAGCTTTGCTAGCGCTGTATGGGTTATTAGGTTTATAAGGATCTTTTTCGCTTGATGGGTGATCAGATGAATTAAGTGATCCATAAACTTCATCTGAGGATATATGTAAAAAACGAAAATCTTGTTTTAAATTTTCATCTAAATCATTCCAGTAACTTCTTGCCGATTCAAGTAAGTTGTAGGTACCTACAATATTCGTCTCAATAAAATCTTTTGATTCGTGAATTGAACGATCCACATGGCTTTCAGCTGCGAAATTTACAATCGCTCTCACCTGGTATTTTTTTAGGAGACTTGAGACTAAATCACGGTCCCCAATATTGCCTTGCACAAAATGATGATGAGGATTGTTGTTTAAAGAGGATAAATTTTCCAAATTACCCGCATAGGTTAATAAATCAAAAGAGACTACGTCTTCTTTTGATTGGCTTAACCAATCCAAAACAAAATTTGAACCAATAAAACCTGCAGCACCTGTCACGAGAATAGTCATTGGGTAATTTTATCATTACGTCCAAGTTTTAAGCTTTTAAGAGCTTTTAATGAAAGATTTTTTAAATGGATCTTTTAACTAAAATTCTATTCATTCGTAAATTTTTCCAATAGAAAAATAAAAATAATCGTAAATTACTACGCCCAGAAATATCAGGCATTCCACCTTTTAAAATTGGGAATTGTAAAGTAATACTTTACAATAAGTCATTGATTTACTTGAAATTTTTAGTATCGTCCCCATATTAAAAATTCCATTAATTATTTAAGAAAGAAGTGTTAAAAATGGCAACAGAAGCACAAATTAGAGCGAATCAAGAAAACGCTAAAAAATCGACTGGCCCCTCAACTGAGGAAGGTAAACGAAGATCAAGTTTGAATGCGATGACTCATGGTATTTTCGCGCAAATTCCTATCCTACCAGGGGAGGATCGAGAATTATTCAATGCAATCGCAGATGGTATCAATCAAACTTACAAGCCTCGAGATGCCATGGAGGTCATATTAGTAGAACGTATTACTGTGGCCTCTTTTAGACAAATTAGACTTCGTGAAGCGGAAGCCGCTCACATTAAAATCAATATGTCGGAAGAACGACTTTTAGATAGCGTCAATGTTGCTCTTCAAATTCCTTTTTTAGAACGCTTCACATTTGACCATCTCTCCTCTGAAAGAGAGGAGTATTACCAAGTTTTCTTAAAAGTGATTGGGGAGATTAAAGCACAAAGTGATCTCTACTTAGATTTTTCTATCGAGATGATAGAAAGTAAAATGCCATTAACCTTTATATTTCTAAAGGAAAAGTTTAAAGGCTTCAAAATGACTTGGGAGGAATTCATCACAAGACCTGAGTCTATCCAACTTGCAATGAAAGAGGTTAAAGAGGGCATCACTAAATACTTAGAAACGAATAAATTTGCACATACGGCTTTTCATCTATTGGAAGAAATCAAAATAACTCAACGCTTACCAAAAGGAATAGATATGAATCGCTTTACTAAGTATCAAACACAATTTGATACTGATCTTTATCGCGCCATGAACCAATTCGAAAGATATCGGCAATCGAAGGCAAAAATCATTGAAGGTGAGGTAATTGGAGAGGTAGCTCTCACATAAAAATATTTATAAATGTATAAATAATTAGATATTTAATTTATTATTAATGTAATAAAATCAATAATTTATATATTTAAAATGATATATATAATGTAAAGTATACTTTACATTTATAAATAGGATTGTTATACTCCGCTTTATGAATATGGTCGATATTGGACGCACAGTAAAAGAAAAGAGAGGTTTATTAAACTTGTCTCAAGCTAAGCTTGCGTCCTTATCGCAAGTATCCAGAGTCACCATTAATGCTTTAGAAAATGCCCAATTAAAAGAAATAGGTGTGACTAAACTTTTGTCCATTATGAAATCACTTGATATGACATTCGACTTTAAACATAACAGTGAACCCCATAAAGTTTTAATTCAAATGACGAATAGTGCAAACGTGAGCTATAAAGATTTACTCACGCCTACTGTGTTTAAAAATGCATTAGTAAAGGCAACCATGCCAAAAAAATATATTGGCAATATGATGTATTTCTTTGATGAAGCGCCAGAAAGTATGGTGAATAAAACCATTCAAGCTGTTGCATCATTAAAGAAGATGGAACTTCTCATTATTAAAAATAATGCTAAAAAAATAGCGCAAGAAATTAAATCACCAAGATCCATATGGTATGACAATAAGTAAATTACATTTTCCAGAAGGTGCTTGGCAAAGCTGCTATGCAACGATGCTTAGCTAAAGCTATCTCACTTCATGGCATTGGTCTTTATATTTATGCGGGTGAAGATCTTCCGATAGCCGATCAAACAGTTGCGTCAGTTAATCCGTTAATGCTCATAGCTCAGGAGGTCACGGATTTAATTAAATTAGATAATATTAAATCGGCACATGAAAGATGCGAGGGTTTGAATCAGGAAGATAAGTTAGGCGTCTGGTCTCTATTAAACGCTAAAACAAAACTAGCGCTTAAAAAATATCTAGAAGCATAAAAATAATTGGTGGAGCTGGGGGGAACCTAATCCCATTTTCTTACTGTTTCAATTAATCCCAATAACCTTCTGTAAGCCATGTAATCACTGAGATATTAAAATATACTGTCTCATATTGTATCTTGTAATCCTAAACTAAGTGATATACGATTTGGTATACGAATTACAATGATATACGATCACTATGGCACTTACTGCAAGACAATGTGAAACAGCAACCTGCCCTCCTAATCAAGATACTAAAGTACTATTTGATGGTCAAGGCTTATCGCTCAGAATATCCCGTAATAACAATAAGCTTTGGCTTTGGCATTTTACGCACAATAGCAAAAGAACACAGATGTCTATTGGCTCTTATAAAGACTTTAGTTTAGCTGAAGCTCGTGCGGAAAGAGATAGGCTACGAAAAATACTACAATCGGGTGTTAATCCTAAAATAGCTAAACAATCAGAGATTGATAGTGTCGTTGAAGCTTCAAGTTATACATTAGCGCATCTATATGAGCTTGCAAAAACCGAGAAAATTAAAGATCCCAGGAGTCCATGGAGCGAGTCTCATATAAAAAGAATTGGATTTTCCTGGAAACATCTTAAACCTCTTTATAACTACCCTATTTCTAACATCACAAAAAAGCTTTTAAGGGATACATTAGTTGCAATACACAATAAACAACCGACCACTTGCCAGTCAGTTAAGAATTTACTAAGTGTCATCTATACCTATGCCGTAAATAACGACATTCACCCAGTTAACCTAATATCTCAGTTTGCTAAAGACCCTATACTTAGAAAACCCAAAAGCGATGAAGTTGAAAAGCACCCTTCTGTTCCTTTAGATAAACTAGGTGCTACTTACTATCATATTAGCCAATATAAAGGTTTGAGCACTCGTTATTTCCTCTTTTGCAGCGGTTATACAAGCCTTAGAGTGAGCTCTCTAATCTCAGCCCAGTGGAAAGACTATGACTTAGATAAAGGCATTCTTAATGTAGCCAAGGAGCTTGTTAAAAATAACAAAGCTATTAGATGCCCTGTGCCAAAACAAATGGCAAGAATGTTAAAAGATCTACAAAAAATTCAAATGTCACTCAATAAAACCTGGAATGAAAACTGTTATATTTTTTCTGAAGACGGGAAAAAGCACATTGCTAGAGACACACCTAACGATAAATTCAAACATATTATATCTAGAGCTAAATTGGGATTTCACGCAGTGGTCCACGGGAATAGAACAGTTTGTGAAGACTTATGGGAAGTTCAAAGATACACGGATTCAGCTATTAATATTCAACAAGACCATGCATCTCAAACAGGCAATGCGGTGCGCGATAGATATAAAGGTAAAGATGATTTCTTTGAAGAAAGAAAAAAGATGCTGCAATGGACAGCTGATTACATCGATAAAGAAATAAAGTTATATAAACAAGAAAATCAAATCACTTAGATTTAAATCAATATGGCTAAAAGAAAATCATCAATGCCTAAACCGATAAATCCTATCGATTTTTTATCGAAGAAGTTTTTAGAAAAAGAAAAAGAACTTCAAGATCAATTCAGAAAACAAATGCAAGAAAATGCTGAGGGTGATTACTCAATTAGCCATGAATTGAGGTTAACTATGCAAGCCTATCATGCATTGAAACAATATAAAATTAATCCAGAATATTTTAATGTATACCCCGAAGGCATTGAAATTGATGACGCTAGAATGCTTTTAAAGTTTTTTTGTTACTGTGTAAACAACGATCAAGAGGTCCCTAAAGAGCTAAATGAATATCTAAGAGATGCTTTCGAAAAAATTCTTGAAGGTAATTTAACTTATGATAGATGTCTGAATTTGGTTGGTCGAAAGGAAAAACATCCTTACCACCCACCTGAATATCTAAAAGAAATAACAGAAGATATTTTAAACAAAGGAATTACATTATCAGAAAGCTGTAAAGAAAAACAAATAAAAACAGGTAAAAACTATAAAACTCTCATGCAGCATTTTGGAGAATATTCTGAAACTCTTTTATATGGTTGGTTTTTTTATCAGGAAATGAAAGGTAAAAAAATTACATATAAACATCTAAAAGCCTATCAAAAAAAAGCAATTAAAAAGTACTTTCTCGATCAAGTACATGAAAATTATAAATAATTTCAGTATTTCCAAAAGTCTGAATCAATAAAAAATTCACTCAGAATTCCATAAAACATAATTCTATACATGCCTAGGAATTACTGGGTGTTCTTTAAAACAATATAAGGAAATATGTATGGAAAACTACTTTTTAAGGCCTAAAGCCACTGCTAAGAAACTAGATGTTAGCACTTCAACTGTTTGGCGTTGGGTCAAAGATCCTGAGATGAAGTTCCCTCAGCCAATAAAACTTACTCCAATGATTACTGTATTCAATTCTATAGAAATAGAATCGTGGCAGAAATATATCAGCACAAAAAATACAAATTCAAAATTAAATATTAATAAAGGATTAACAAATGACTAATAACAACGATGAATCAAAAAAGTTTGAACATAAACTAGGCACTGGTAGTTTATTTAAAAATAAATATAGGCAAACAGAAAAACAACCTTCAATAGTTGGACAAATTAGGGTATCTAGGGATATCAAAGCTGGTGAAGTATTTAAATTTTCTGGTTGGCCTCGCGAAAGTGAAAATAATAAGTATTACTCACTAAGTGAAAATAATTACAATTATGAATCAGAGTCATCTAAAGATGCTACTAATGAGATAGGTGAGTGGGTAGGATCAAATGAGTAGCAAGTTTGAATACTCAAAAGGTCTGCATACGCGTGATAATTTACCTAAACAATATAGTGTAAATACATTCCAGGATTTTATAGATCACGTTCTAAAGGAAAGATCAAATGCTAAAGGGGGTATTTATTTTTGCTGTGCATTAGAGGTAGGTCAGCATGATGATGTGGAGAAATTCAAGGCTTCACATCATTATCGCTTAAAAAAATTAGCCAAGAAAAAAAGATTTTTATCTCTGGATTTTGATGAATTTAAAGATGTCGAAACATTTGAAAGAATTCTTCTAACACTAAAAAACTTCAAAGGCATTGGGTATACAACATGGTCTCACAGGGAAGACAAACCAAGGCTAAGAGGAATTTTAGAGCTTAATAACGATGTTGATCGCGAAGAAGCCATACGCATCGGTGAAAACTTTGAAAAATATCTTATAAAAAAGCATGGGGGAGGCTCTATAAAGTTAGATAACTCGGTTTTTAGATCAGAACAACCAATTTATGGCCCTCCCCCAGACGCAAAGATTTTTGACTTCGATGGACCAGTGCTTGATGTGAATGACTTTCTTGGCAATCATGAAAAAGAAAAGTTTCATGATGAACCTATAGAAAATGAGCAAAATACACACAACAGACTTACTGTTAGATCATTAGAGGCTGTTCTTTCTAAAGTAGATTGTTTTGATGAGAATATATGGAGTGATGTTGCCAGCATACTTGCAAGAGTTTATGGAGAAGAAGGTAGGCAGTTTTTTATTAAATATAGTAATGGAGTCTATGCAAAAAAAGAATATTCAAATTTTGATATCAGAGAAGTAAATCTCAGATTTGATCGTGCAATAAGAGAGTCGCAAATAAGACCATATGGCTTCGGTATAAAAAAACTATGCGGAATAGCGAAAGTTTCAACACAAAATTTAGAGTTTGAGAATAGCTCAAAAGACATTGTCTTTAATTTCATCTCAAAAAAAGGTAAGCCTGAGCAGGTCACAGAGAACTTAGAAGCTGTTCTTGAATATCACCATATCATTGTTAGATACAATCAAATCAGAAAGAGGTCTGAAATTATCATTCCTGACTTTCAATGTATTTTAGATGAGTATGACAACACAACATTAACTAAAGTTACGGATGAGGCAGTTAAAGCAGGTTTATCCCCCTTTCGAATTGATGAATTTATAAACTCTATCGCTTCAAAAAATCTTTTTTGTCCTGTGAGGACATATATAGAGTCTGCTTCGTGGGATGGGCAAGACTATCTTGAACAATTCTATTGTCAAATAAAGAGCTCAGATGAACGTATGACACGGATGCTTTTTAGAAAATGGTTTATTCAAGCTGTTGCAGCTGTTTATGAAAAGAATGGTATATCAGGAAGTGGGGTGATTGTTCTGACTGGAGCGCAAGGAGTTGGTAAAACAAGATTATTTAAAGATATGACGCGTGATATTTCTTCAGTATTTCTAGAGGGGGCAATTCTAAATCCGGGCGATAAAGATAGCGTACTGAATGCCTGCAGTAATTGGATTGTTGAGCTCGGTGAACTTGATGCTACATTCAGAAAATCAGATTTAGCTCAGCTCAAAGGATTTTTAACAAAAAATAAAGATTCACTAAGAAGGCCTTACGCCAGAAAGGAATCAAGTTTTGTTAGAAGAACAGTTTTTTCTGGAACAGTGAACGACTTTCATTTTTTACATGACAGAACCGGTAACAGAAGATTTTGGCCTGTTGATATATTAAGTATTGACCGTGATAACTCTATAAATTATCAACAACTATGGGCCCAAATAAAAACTCTTTATGATGCAGAGGAGTCATGGCATCTCTCCCCTGAAGAAATGAAACAATTAACAGAATACAGTGAGCAATTTTTATTAAATGATTTGGCATTAGAAAAGTTGTTGGGAGTATACACATTTCATGAAGCTTCTGATTGGGAAGCAAAAACTATGAATGATATATGCAAGGCTATAAGCCTCGATTATCCAACTTTGTCTGATATGCAAAAGCTTGCCTCGGCTATCAAAAGACTTAATGGCAATAAGCTACCGAAAAAAGTTAATGGGATTAGTCATCATTGGGTACCTAAAAATTCTACTGGGATCCCTTTTTCTAAAACAGCAAAAACATTAGAAAATATAAATGAATGGCTTGAAAGTAAACTATAAGTGTAATTGGTGGGGTTAAAATAAGGATATAAGAGTTAAGGTAATATTTTTTTTTACTACTAGAAAAATACATATTGAATTATTACTTAGTAATCCCACCACCCCTCTTTGCATAGGTTTATTGTATTTATTAAATTTTATAGAGTCTAACCATGCCCTTACCTAGCGTCTTAAAACACGGAGCTAAACAATGCTCCGCTAAGTCAAAAAGAACTGGTTTCCCCTGTAATAACCCGGCAGCATACGGATGTAAAACCTGCAGGATGCATGGCGCTCATAAATCTCGTAACGTAGCTAACGGAGTTAACTCAGGGAATTATAAGAACGGTCAATATACGAAGGAAGCCAAGGAAAGGTCAAGCAAAACCCTATTGAAACTTCGATATTTAGAAGACTTAGGGCAACAAGGCGCCTTTATGAATGGGAATAGGACAAGAGGACCGAAACCTAAAGGATATATAAAGCTAGATATGAAAAAAAGAGAAGAGCTAGCTATTGCATTAAAGAAAATTGAAGAAAATTAATATCTTAATAATTCAAAAGTTTAATTTCATTTTTTAAATAGTCCATTTTTATAACTAATCGATAGTAAAGAAAATAAAGCCTAATAACTATACTTTGCAATTCTGAAAAAAATCTAAAATTTCATGTCATGGGCTTTTTCCAATAAAAAATGTTTTGCAGAAATTCCGTTGTTAATGGCATCAATAGTTTCTATGGCAGCGCTCCAATCCGATCTTTTAAGAGTTAATTCTCGTAAATCACTTAAAAATTTAAGACCGTCTCTTATTTCATCATGAATTTTTTTTACATCATCAATATATGGAATTAAATCATCTTTTAAATATTTATTTCTCTCCAAATAATCAGCGATTGTCTTCTTTGAGGGGAACCATTTTTTATTTTCATAATTTATAGAGTTCAAATTACCGTCAATCCAACCTTCAAAAGCCTTAATACAATCCTTACGCCAATCCTCAAAAGATGAATATGGGCTATAAAATCCAACATAGTAGCTCAAGAAATCATACACAAGATAAGGGTTATTTCCTTTTAAGTGTTTTATTGAATAAGCTGTGAATGTTTTAATGAAGCTCTCTTCGTTAGTGATAGCAAAATTGATTTCTTTATCAATAAGAGAGGATTTCGAGTAATCTTCATTATTATGTATAGTAGATCCTACTACTAAATTTTTAAGTCTATTTTTCAATTTATCTAACTTTTCGCCACGTGAGCCAATTGTCATTGCATCGGGAAAGTTATACTTACACAAAGAAATATATTGAAACCGCAAACAAACTTCAACTGAGGAAAGTAAGCTATTAGAGTTTAGAAAAGACTCATACTTATTTATATCATTGATTATTAACTTTTTAAGTTCTAGACGTTCAGATCCATTCAGTTTTGAAATAGTTTTATAGTAATGACTATAGTCATCCAGAATTGATGATTTAGTATTGAATAAAATTTTGTTTATATCATCGAGCATGAAAATAGTCTTTTCGGATTACATTCATTTAAAAATTTATTTCAATCAAATTAATTTGATTGGCCCTTCTAAAAACTCTTCATATCTTATTGTTTCTTTAAATTCTATAGGGGCTCTTCCGAGATCAATATTATTCTCTAAATTAAAGCCATACAAGGATGATCTGAAAGTGCCGCGTAACTTCATTGGAAATAAATCCTGACCAATCCATAAATTCAATCCAGGTCCTATATAGCTATTCTCAAAATCGTAATAAGGCATTGCAATTTTAAATTCCGTTAATAAATCTTTAAGTCGTCCGAAAACTTGAATAGAATTTAAGCCGGTCTTTTTAATTGCTTTGGTAATTGCATCAAAATTTTTAAGGAAGTCGTTTCTTCGATCTATATCTTCATCATCAAAATAAATTTTACAATAGTTATCTGCTAGATCTTGATACATTAACTCATCAGAATCGTACCAAAAGAATTTTCCTGCCTCAGAATCGAATGTTCCACCTAAAAAGAATCCAAATTTCTTTGTTTTGCTAGCCATAGAACTTAATCAGATTCTTCATGATTATTGTATGAATCAATAGAACTTTTATATTCCCATGAATCATTAACCCAATTATGCTCTAGCTTAGCTGGATCATTAACAAACTCATATTTTTTAGACATAAAATTGTATTTAAGCTTAGCGGACGGGGTAGCAAAATGCCACTCCTTATCCACCCAGTTATATCGCAACTTAGGCGCATTGTCTTTTGCATATGAAAAATTAAACAAACTATAGAATAAAAGAAATAAAAAAATTTTCATGTATCGCCTCTTTAAATCAAATAAACGTTCTTAAACATATCTTGAAGCCACATGCAAACGTTGGGATCTAAACGCTCAGGATATTTATGAATCATTCTACTTACACCATTCATTGCTTTTTTTGATACCTCTTTATTTCCATCTTCAGTAGCAATTTTATCTATAGCAAGCATAAGAAGTGTGGCCCAGGTATCATAATTACAAAACATCACACTACGATTGCTAACTTGGATGTATGTCTCTTTTGCAATACTGT
>JACCDL010231952.1_pt1 | contig 11068 bp, 11 predicted proteins | sample 7441931 | NCBI WGS metagenome assembly JACCDL01 (sample SAMN15323437, study PRJNA562643) | freshwater metagenome | isolation source: river surface water | place: USA:Blue River Watershed | collected 2017-08-16 | reverse complement strand
TGAACTCGGCGACATCGCCGCATCTGCCGAGGTGATTGTTCCTCAAGACGCTGGCAAGGCAGCTGGGCTGGCGCGCCCGAATCTGCTGATGGGAAAGCGGGTATAGCAATGAAGCCACCAAAACTGCACTGGAGTTTCAAAGACTCATATCGCAGGGCCATCGAATCTCTGGCCCCGATTCTTCAGATTGTTTTGGGTGCAATTGCCGGTTATTCGATTGCGTTTTACGGGCTGGGCCATGCAGTTCCGCTGCTTGCAGTGACCGTAACCATCACCGCACTTGGTTTCAGCAGGGATGCACGCCCGCGCCGCGTTCTCGAAACCGCGATTGGCATGATCACCGGAATCGCTCTCAGCGAGGGCATGCTGCAATTGTTCGGCCATGGCGTTTGGCAAATCGCTCTAACTCTTTTGGTTTGTCTTCTTAGCGCTCGGTTCATCTCGGGCAGCGCAACTTTTGCCCTGACCGTTGGTCTACAGGCCATGTTGGTGCAGATTCTGCCCGAACCAGATGGCGGTGTCTTCGTGCGTAGCATCGACGGAATCGTCGGTGGTGTAACAGCGCTCGTAATTACGGCTGTCATTCCTCGAGACCCACGCGGGCTCGCGAGAATTGACGCCAATAAGCTCTTCGACATTTTTCTTGAGGCGGTCGACTCGCTCAAACTGGCAACTCGCGACGTCGACATTCAAGTAGCCGACGAAACGCTGCGCAAGGTTCGCCGCACGCAGCCCCTGGTCGATAACTGGCGCATGTCGCTCGATAGCGCGATCTCGATTGCCCGCATTTCACCGTTTTTGCGAAAGTATCGTGACGAGCTCCGTGGGCAAGTTCGCCTGATGCGCGGAATGGACCTAGCCACACGAAACTTGCGCGTGGTCGTTCGCCGAATCGATTTCTTACTGCGCGACCGCCAGCCTCGCCCATACCTCGCCGACCTTTTTGAGCAAATCGGCGATGCCACCCGAGTGCTTGCCCGTTCGGTGCAAGAGCCAGAAGTGCTTGACGACGCTCAAGAGATGTTGGTCGAAATCATTCACCAACTCGACCCGAAGAAACACGGCATTGCCGATCAGATTCGCGAAGCATCCGTTTTGTTACTGCTTCGACCATTGCTCGTCGACCTACTATGCGCGAGTGGCATGAGCGAAGAGGATGCTCGCGCCGAGCTACCCGCCGTCTAGTCGTTTTTCGGGGCGACGGCCGACCAGTCGACCGTCAGCTCACCCAGCTTCCATCGTTTGAGGTTGCGCCTAACGGGCCAGCCCGCGGCCGCGATGGATTCACAAGTTGCGACCCAGCGCTGAACCGCGCCAAAAGTAGATAGCGGTGCATGGTTTGCCCAGGCGCGGTCGAGCGCGGTTAGGTATTTGTGAATCTTTTCGCCGGCAACATTGCGATGAATTAAAACCTTGGGCAAGCGTTCGGCTACCTGTGATGGCGTTTCGAGGCTTGGCAGGTGAAGCGAAACCGTGAAACTTAGTGGTCGAGAACGGTCAAGTGTCACCCAACTCGAAAGTCGGCCGATTTCATCGCAGGTGCCTTCAACAAGCAACCCGTTTTCGCTAAGTCGAGCCTGCATCTGCGCCCACGATGCTGCCACTTCGCTCTCGTCATACTGACGCAGCACGTTGAAGGCGCGAATTACGTCGGCATGAGTCGACCCCGACGGCAGGGGAGTCTCGAAACCGCCGAGCAGAAAGTCGAGCCCAGGCTTGGCAACGGCGAGTCCACGCTCCACTCGCTCACGATCGATCTCGACGCCAACCACGCGGATGCTCGCATTCAGCTTCGACAAGCGCTCGTGCAACTCGACCGCAGTGATCGGGGAGCCTCCGTAACCGAGGTCGACCACCGTGCATCCGTGCGTTCGAACAATCGGCAAACTCGCGATGAAACGATCAACACGACGCAACCGGTTGGGGTTGGTGGTGCCGCGAGTCACGGTTCCGATTGGTTTCTTGCTTGCCACGGTCTCAAGGCTAGTTTGTGCAAGCAGGTAAACTTGGCAGCATGTCTGAATACACACTCATTCTTCTGCGCCACGGTAACAGCGTTTGGAACCAGCAAAACCTCTTCACCGGTTGGGTGGATGTTGACCTCAGCGATCAGGGTCGTGCCGAGGCTAAACGAGCCGGCGAGCTGCTTGCCGAGTCGGGCATCAAGCCAGACCTTCTTTACACTTCGCGCCTGAAGCGCGCTATCAACACCGCGCACATCGCACTAAACGCTGCCGAGCGTTCGTGGATCGATGTCAAGCGCGACTGGCGCTTGAACGAGCGTCACTACGGTGCGCTTCAGGGCAAAGACAAAGCCCAAACACTGGCCGAGTATGGCCCTGAGCAGTTTCAGATTTGGCGCAGATCATTCGACGTGCCACCACCGCCGATCGATGACGCCAACGAGTTTTCGCAGGCACATGACGAGCGCTATGCCGACCTAGGCGAGAACATTCCAAAAACCGAGTGCCTCAAAGACGTGCTCGTGCGCATGCTGCCTCTTTGGAATGACGAAATTTCTCAAGATCTAGTTGCTGGCAAGACGGTTCTAGTTACCGCACACGGTAACTCGTTGCGCGCACTGGTGAAGCACCTTGATGGGCTTTCTGACGATGACATCGCAGAGTTGAACATTCCAACCGGAATTCCGTTGGTGTACCGACTAGACGCGAACTTCAAGCCAATCGTGGCCGGTGGAGAATACCTAGACCCAGAGGCCGCAGCCGCTGGTGCAGCCGCCGTTGCAGCTCAAGGAAAGAAGTAAGACTAAAGAAGTAAGACTTAAGGCCTAGTCGTTCCACTCACCGGTGGTGAGGTATGACAGCTTCGACGAGATGTCGACCACGTGGTCAGCAAAACGCTCGTGGTACCGGCTGGCCAGGGTGACATCCACTGTAAACATTGCGTTTTCTTTCCAGTCATCACCTAGAACGGTGTCGAAAACGTGACGGTGTAGTTCGTCTACACGCTCATCTTCAGCCTGAATCGAACGCGCAACATCAACGTCTGGATCGCCGAGCAGTTTCACAATCTTGTTGGCGAGAGCCAAGTCGAGCACTCCCATTTCAACAAACGTGGAACGAAGAGACTCTGGAATGGCCGAGCCTGGATATCTGAATCGCGCAATCTGAGCAATGTGGCCGGCTAGTGCACCCATGCGCTCTAGCGATGCGCTGATGCGCAGGGCTGAAACCAAAATTCGAAGGTCACGGGCTACCGGTGACTGGCGAGCGAGGATGCGAATCACAAGTTCGTCGAGCGCTAGAGCCTTGTCGCCAATCGACTCCGCCTGTGCAATGGCCTGATCTGCGAGTGACACATCTGACTTAGTGAAAGCCTGCGAGGCATTCTGCATGATGCGGGTTACGTCGTTTGCAATCTCGACAAGGCGCTCTTGTACTTCTTTTAGCTCCTGTTGAAAGACTTCGCGTGCCATTCTCGCTCCTTAGGGTTACTACCGAATCTTGCCTTCACAAGGTTAACGCTGGACTAACGCGGGCTAAACCGGTCGAAAAATCGTAAACCTAGCTCAATCTAGCGAACGGTGCCAACGCCGTCATCACCTAATCTTAACCTTGTGAACATCTTGGAGATAGTTTTGGCACTGTGTCTCACGGCGTCAATTGGCGCGATCATATCTCTGCTTGTAATAATGAAGCGCCGAGCAAGAGTCGCAGCTAGCGGCGATGAACAGAATTCATCAGACACTGCACTCGAACTGCTTGAAGTTCTATCTTTGACCGCACTCGTGGTCACCCCCACCAACCAAGTTCTTCGAGCAACTCCTGGCGCGATTGCCCTTGGGCTCGTTAGAAATCGCGATTTGGCGCAAGACGACTTGAGGGCTCTCGTGATCAACGCATCTCAGACGTCGAGCGTTGAGGCGCTTGAAGCAGACGTCGTGGTCGGCCCAGGCTCTGATGAGGTGGTGCTTCACGCTAGAGCGGTGAAGCTTTCTGATTCAAATGTGCTGTTGGTGGTCGAGGACAACACCGAGTCGAAACGGTTAGATGACACCAGGCGCGATTTCATCACTAACATTTCGCACGAACTCAAGACTCCGATTGGCGCAATTAGCCTTCTTGCTGAAGCGTTGGTCGATGCATCCGACGACCCAGCGGCGGTAGAGAAGTTCTCGAAGAGCCTAAGAAAAGAATCAAAACGCCTAACCAACCTCATCAAAGATGTAGTGCAGCTTTCGCGCATTCAATCGGCAGAGGTTGTTGCCAATGCCGAGGTTGTTGACCTTTCAACGGTGGTTATGGAAGCTCTCGATAGAAACTCATACCGAGCCGAAGCGCGAAACGTAAAAATCTCTTACGACGCCCCCGAAGGTGTCGAAGTCATTGGCGACCCCGAAATGTTGACTGTGGCAGTTAAGAACCTGATCGAAAACGCCATTCTTTATTCAGAGGAAGGTGCGCCGGTCGGCGTTGGCTTGCGTCAAGTAGATGACGTCGCCGAGATAACAGTGACCGATTCAGGTCTCGGAATTCCGCTGGAAGACCAAACCAGAATCTTCGAGCGTTTCTACCGAGTTGATCCTTCAAGGTCTAGATCAACTGGAGGAACTGGTCTTGGCCTTGCGATTGTGAAGCACGTTGCCTCTACTCACAACGGTGAAGTGAGGCTTTTCTCTAAGCCTGGCGTTGGCTCTACGTTCACCCTGCGTATACCTTTGGCCGATAAAAATGTCATTGAACAAGATTCTGATAGGAGTCAGCCTTGACGCGAGTTCTAGTTGTAGAAGACGAACAATCACTTCGTGAACCGCTGGTTTACCTTCTCGAAAAAGAAGGTTACGAGGTGCTTGACGCCGCCGATGGCAATGCGGCAATCGAACTTTTCAAAATGAACAACCCAGACATCGTTCTTTTAGATTTGATGATGCCTGGAATGAGCGGCAACGAAGTGTGTCGGGTAATTCGCCAAACATCAAACGTTCCCGTCATCATGCTTACCGCAAAAGACTCTGAGATTGACAAAGTGGTTGGGCTTGAAATCGGCGCAGACGACTACGTCACCAAGCCATATTCAACCCGAGAACTACTAGCGCGCATGAAAGCTGTTCTACGTCGCAACTCTGAGCCAACACCCGTAACCGACGGCCTTCTTGAGGGCGGTCCGGTATCTATGGACGTCGATCGACACATGGTCTTCGTCAACGGCCAAAAAGTAGCCATGCCACTCAAAGAGTTCGAACTTCTAGAGCTTCTGCTAGAGAACCGCAATCGCGTTCTAACTCGTGCGCAAATCATCGACCGCGTTTGGGGTTCGAACTATTTCGGCGACACCAAAACCCTCGATGTGCATGTCAAGCGCATCCGCTCAAAAATCGAGGATGACCCAGCTCGCCCAGTTCACCTGGTTACCGTTCGCGGCCTCGGCTACAAGTTCGAGGTTTAACCCAGAGCCTTAGTTTTTAAACAACAATTCCCGCCCTCGATCGAGAGCGGGAATTGTCTTTAAGCCTGTTTACTCTGTTGGCTGCTCTAGTAGAGCTCGGTACTCAGCGAGTGTGCCGTCAACCACTGGAATGGTCAATCGTTGAACGTTGCCCTCGGCATCCTTGATTTCAGCGCCGTCAAGCAAGAATTGAATCTCGGTTAGGCCACCGGCTACGCCTGGCAGAGTTACGTCAAGGGTAGGTGCTCCGTTGAAGCCGATGTCATACTTCTTGCCGGCAGCGATGGTGGCAATGTCTTTCTCGGTGACCTCACCAGTAACACCGTCGACGTAGCGAATTGAAACGCTTGCTGGGTTCACGCCTGTGTTGATGATCGAACCGACAAGAGCCGACTGGTCGCCAATCGTTACGTATAGAACGTTGCGAACCTTGAGTTCACTCTCGGTGTAGTCGGCTTGGAAACCGTCGCTAGGGGTGTAAGGCCTCATGGTCTCGACGTGGCTTGAAAGACTGCAGCCGGTGGTTCCACCTAGTACTGCGGCGCTGAGGGCTAAAGCTACAAAGGCTTTGCGTAACGACAATTTTCCTCCTGAAGGCGAGTGCTCAATACTAGTTTAGCCCTTTAGATAAACGCAGAACTGTGGTAAATTGGTGGTTTCTGAAGGGATTTAGCCATATGAAGTTTGTAGTAGGCGAAACCGTCGTTTATCCCCACCACGGAGCAGCAAAAATCGTTGAAGTTGCCGATAAGACTCTGCGTGGCGAAACCAAGACTTACTTGCAACTCAAGGTTGCACAGGGTGAACTGACCATCTGGGTACCAGCCGAGAACGTCGAAATGGTCGGCGTTCGCGATGTCATCGACAAAAAGGGCGTTGAGCAGGTCTTTGGCGTGCTGCGCGCCGAGTTCATCGAAGAACCAACCAACTGGAGCCGCCGTTACAAGGCGAATCTCGAAAAACTCGCATCGGGCGATGTGGTCAAGGTGTCTGAGGTCGTTCGTGACCTTTGGCGTCGAGACCAAGACCGCGGACTCTCGGCAGGCGAGAAGCGCATGCTTGTGAAGGCTCGTCAAATTCTTGTCTCAGAACTAGCGCTGGCTAAAAAGACCGACGAAGAGAAGGCTTCAGCCTTGCTCGACGAGGTTCTAGCCTCCTAAAGATTGGTGGCGTAATGTCCACACCCTCTATTGCGATTATTCTCGTGGCCGCTGGCCAAGGCGAGCGCCTTGGCGCTGGCGTGCCAAAAGCTCTCGCGACTTTGTCAGGCGAAAGTCTTTTAGCCCACTCGGTGCGAAGCGCCCTCGCAGTTCAAGGCTTAGAGCAGCTTGTGATTGCAGCGCCAGATGCCCACCTTGAAGAATTTGCCGCGATCATCCAGTCGGTTTCAGAGCGACTTGCCTCGCTCATTCCGGTAAAGATTGTCGCTGGCGGCGAAACCCGTCAAGGCTCTATCGCCAAGGCGGTTGCGGTGTGCGATGCGCTCACAGAGTGCATCCTCGTTCACGACGTTGCGCGAGCGCTTGCACCTGCCGATCTCTTTGAGCGGGTTGCCGACGCAGTTGTGCAGTCGGCCGCGGGCGTTGTTCCGGTGATGCCAGTCGTTGACACCATCAAGCTTTTGAAAGATGGCCTGGTTTCTGACACCGTCGACCGCAGTGTTTTGGGTGCGGCGCAAACCCCGCAGGGTTTTCCGGCACAAGGTTTGCGCGCGGTCTATGCCAATGCCGAGGCTGAATTCACCGACGATGCAGCGCTCTACCAAAGTGCCGGTGGCAGCGTGATTCACATCGCCGGCGACCCAGCCGCCTTCAAAGTGACTACGCCCGAAGATCTGCGCAGAGCCGAATCGTTGATTGAGCGCGAGTATCGAACCGGCATCGGAACCGACACTCACCGCTTCAGCGCCGACCCAGAGGTGCCCCTGTACTTGGGCACCGTGGTTTGGGAGGGCGAACCTGGTCTCGAGGGGCACTCAGATGGTGATGCCATCAGCCACGCGATCGTTGACGCACTTCTCTCGGCTGCTAGCCTCGGCGACATTGGCTCGAACTTTGGTGTTGATCGCCCAGAGTTTGCTGGTGCGAACGGTTCGGTCTTTTTGATCGAAACCAAGCGGATGCTCGAAGCTGTCGGTTACCGCATCGAAAACGTTTCGTGCCAGCTGATTGGCGACCGACCGAAGGTTGCGCCAAAGCGCCACCTGGTTCAGGTTGCCTTGACCGAGCTGTTGGATGCTCCGGTTAGCCTCTCGGCGACCACCACCGACGGCCTAGGTTTTCTTGGAAACGCCGAAGGTGTGGCAGCAGTTGCCACCGCAATGATTAGCCGCCGCAAAGTTAGGCTTTAGCCCGTGGCACTTCAAATTTTCGATTCGAAATTACAGAGCATCCGCGCTTTCTCGCCTTTAGAGGCGGGCAAGGTGTCACTTTACGTGTGCGGCCCGACCGTGCAATCTGCGCCCCACGTCGGTCACCTGCGAAGTGCCGTGGCTTTCGATATTGTGGCGCGATGGTTGAAGCTCGGGCACGGCCTTGATGTGCGCATGGTGCGCAACGTTACAGACATCGACGACAAGATTTTGGTGAACGCTGCAGAGCAGGGTGTCGATTGGCAGGCGCTCGCGCGAGAGGTCGAAGCGGTTTTCAACGGGGTGTATGAATCGATCAATGCGAGCGTAGAGTTGCGTCCGCACGCCACCGACCACATTGCCGACATGATCGAGCTGATCGAACTATTGATTAGCCGCGGGCATGCCTACGCTGCAACCGATGCAAGCGGAAACGTATTTTTCGACGCCGGTTCGTGGCCAGCCTATGGCGAACTCACCAACCAAAAGCTTGAAAATCTCGAGGGCGAGGCCGATGCGTCGCACGGGCGCAAAAACCCTCACGACTTCGCACTCTGGAAGTCGGCCAAAGCAGATGAGCCTGAAACGGCCGCTTGGCCATCGCCCTGGGGCAAGGGTCGCCCAGGTTGGCACATCGAGTGCTCTGCCATGACTCGAGCGATTCTTGGCGAGACCTTTGACATTCACGGTGGCGGGCTCGATCTGCGTTTTCCGCACCACGAAAACGAGCTGGCTCAATCACGCGCGGCCGGTTTTGAGTTTGCCAATTACTGGATGCACAACGGTCTTGTCACCGTTGGTGGGCAGAAAATGTCAAAGAGCCTTGGCAACGGCGTAAGCGTGGCAGAACTCTTCGAACAGGGCAGCCCAAACGCCATTCGCTACTGGCTCGGTTCGGCGCACTATCGAACTACCCTCGACTATTCGCCAGAGAACATCGCCGATGCGGTCGGCGCGATGGCGCGCATCCAAAACTTTGTAAAGCGTGCCTCAGCAGCTACTTCGGCCACCCCAGAATTCAACGCGGATGCTCTGCCTCAGTCATTCGTTGACGCGATGAACAACGACTTTGGTGTGCCGGCGGCTCTCGCAGCGCTTCACGACAGCGTGCGTGCCGGCAACGCGGCGCTAGATGCCGGGGGAGACTCGAGCACGCACCTGGCATCGGTTCTTGCCATGTTAGAAGTTCTCGGACTCACCGTTGACGAGGCGGTCGAAGTCGACGAAGAGTTGGCCGCTCGGGTAGGCTCACTCATTGAACAACGTCGCGCTGCTCGCGACAACAAAGACTTCGCTTTGGCAGATCAGATCAGAGACGAATTGCAACAGATGGGTGTCACCATCGAAGACACACCAACTCAAACGACATGGAGTTTAAATGGCTAAGCCAGGGCGCCCAGGCGCATCGAAGAAAAAGGGCGGCCGAGTCGGCACCGGCGGTAACGGACGCCAGGCGCTCGAAGGCAAGGGTCCAACTCCAAAAGCCGAAGACCGCAAGGGTCACAAAGCTTTTCGCGACAAGAACGCCGCTGCCAGACGCGCGACGTCTAGCGCTGCGGTAACCACCGGCCGAAAGGGCGAGTTTCTTGCACCTGCGGCCAAGACTGCTGGCACCGCGGGAGCGAGCCGCAACAACGGTCAGCGCGTAGCCAAGGCTGCCGACGCAAATGAAGTTCTTTCGGGCCGCAACTCAGTAGTCGAAGCGCTTCGCGCCAAGGTTCCCGCAACCGCCCTTTACATTGCTAACCGCATCGAGATGGATGACCGCGTAAAAGAGGCCATCACTCTGGCGAACCACCGCGGCATTCCGGTCAGCGAAGTTACCCGCCCAGAAATCGATCGCCTAACCGGCTTCGACTCGGTGCACCAAGGTATTGCCTTGGCCGTTCCGCCTTACAACTACCAACACCCAATGGAGCTGCTCGACAAGATCATCTCGCGCGGCCAGAAGCCACTGCTCGTTGCGCTCGACGGCATCACCGATCCGCGCAACCTCGGTGCGATCATCCGCTCGGTTGCAGCTTTTGGCGGCCAGGGTGTAATCGTGCCTCAGCGTCGCTCGACCGGTGTTACCGCTTCGGCTTGGAAAACCTCGGCAGGCGCAGCGGCACGAATTCCGGTTGCGTTGGCCGCAAACCTGAATAACTCGCTCAAAGAATTCAAGAAGCGTGGCGTTTTTGTTGTTGGCCTAGATGGCGGCGGCGAGCTTTCGCTTCCAACCTTCGATTTGGGCACCGAGCCGTTGGTTTTGGTCATCGGTTCTGAAGGCAAAGGGCTCAGCCGCTTAGTTCAAGAGAACTGTGATGCGATTCTTTCGATTCCAATCTCGAGCGACACCGAATCATTGAACGCCGGCATCGCAGCATCTGTTGCTTTGTACGAGGTTTCTAAGCGCCGAGGCCGCCGCTAAACCAAATCGCGCCAGTCGGCCTCTTCGTCATCTTCGGCTACCGTGATCGTGCCTGAAGGCACAGGTGTCGGCAAAGTTATCGAACCCGTTGTAGCGCCAATGAGTGCCTCTTCGTCACGTCGGTGAACCAGAACATTCTTCACGTATGAATCAACCGCCGCGCTGAGCGGAACATCCTCGTTGGCATTTTCTGAAAGGTACCAACGATGCTCGAGCACCTGATGGAAAACCTCGGCCGGCTCCAGTCGACCGGCCATCTCACGAGGCACGGCGAGAATCACCGGCTCGAAAACATTGCTCAGCCATTCATGTGCCAAAACTTCTTCGTCGGCACCAGGGCGAGAGTGGTCACGGTGATATTCGTCGAGGTCATTGAGCAGGCGACGGGCCTGGTTTTCTTCGACATCGAGACCGGTTAGTCGAATTAGACGACGTGCGTGGTGACCGGCGTCGACAACCTTGGGTTGAATCTTGACCAGCGCGCCATTTTCATCGGTCTTAATGGTCATTTCGTCGATGTCAAAGCCGAGCTCGTTCAAGCGCTCGATGCGGCGATTAATCTTCCACTTTTCTTTGACCTCGAAGGTCTCGGCTCCGGTTAGTTCTTGCCAGAGTTCACGGTATTTCGTCATGATTCGCTCGGATGTCGCAACTGGGTCAACCCCTGGTGCAGCGTTTCCGCTGGCGACAAGGTCCAGGAGTTCGCCGGCGATGTTCACACGGGCGATTTCAAGATCGTTTTCGCGCTGGCCGTTGCTTAGGCCCGAGTCATAGAGGTGACCTGTCTCGGCATCGACCAGAGAAGCGGCGAACGAGCCAGCGTCGCGTCTGAAGAGAGTGTTTGAGAGTGAAACGTCACCCCAGAAAAAACCTGCAATGTGCAGTCGAACCAACAACAGGGC